>Ga0153915_10003922_pt1 | contig 13673 bp, 9 predicted proteins | sample Opewatmetagenome_2_FD_107003 | JGI IMG/M metagenome (GOLD analysis project Ga0153915, IMG submission 107003) | Freshwater wetland microbial communities from Ohio, USA - Open water 3 Core 3 Depth 3 metaG | ecosystem: Environmental > Aquatic > Freshwater > Wetlands | place: USA: Ohio, Lake Erie... | reverse complement strand
TCGAGCGCGAGGCTGCCGGTCGCCGCGAGCACGCGCGCGGTCGACTCGGCGCGCTCGACGTAGCGCCCGAACCAGAAGCAATGATCGGCGACGCGCGAGATCATGCGGGATCCTTCATCACCCACGTGTCCTTGGACCCACCACCCTGGGACGAGTTGACGACGTAGCTGCCCTTGACGAGCGCGACGCGTGTCAGCCCGCCGGGCAGGACCCACGGCCCGGCGCGCGACGTCAGGATGTACGGTCGCAGATCGACGCGGCGCGGCTCGACGGTGCCCGACTCGCCGATCCACGTCGGACAACTCGACAGCTCGACGCGATGCTGCGCGATGTAGCGGCGCGGCTCGGCGGTGATGCGGCGGCGGAACTCGTCGCGCTGCTCGGCGGTCGACTGCGGGCCCATGAGCATGCCGTAGCCGCCGGCCTCGTCGACGGCCTTCACCACCATCTCGTGCAGGTGCTCGAGCACGTACGCGCGATCGTCGTCGCGCAGGCACACGTAGGTCTGGACCTGCTCGAGCAGCGGCTCCTCGCGCAGGTAGAACCGGATCATGTCGGGCACGAACGGATACACGGCCTTGTCGTCGGCGACGCCGTTGCCCGGCGCGTTCGCGAGCGCGACGTTGCCGGCGGCATACGCGCGCATGAGCCCGGGCACGCCGAGCACGCTGTCGGGCCGGAACACCTCGGGATCGAGGAACGACTCGTCGGTGCGGCGGTAGATCACGTCGATGCGGCGCGGTCCACGCGTGGTGCGACAGAACACCTTGTCCTGATCGACGAACAGATCGGGCGCCTGCACGAGCTCGAGCCCCATCGTGCGGGCGAGGAACGTGTGCTCGAAGTACGCCGAGTTGTACGGCCCCGGCGTGAGCACGACCGAGCTCGTGTCGCCATCGGGCGCGGGCGACACCGAGCGCAACGTCTCGGCGAGGCGGGTCGGGTAGTGATCGACGCGATGCACGCGCGCGGCATCGAACACGCGCGGGAACATCCGCTTCGACAGCAGGCGGTTCTCGACGACGTACGACACGCCCGATGGCGTGCGCAGGTTGTCCTCGAGCACGCGCCACGTCCCCGCGGGATCGCGGATCAGATCGATCCCCGAGATGTGGATCCGCACGCCGCCCGGCGGCTTGATGCCGCGGAGCATGGGCCGATAGCCGGCGGCGCCGAGCACCATCTCGGTCGGCACGACGCCCTCGGCGAGGATGCGCTGGTCGCCGTAGATGTCGTCGAGGAACGCGCCGAGCGCGCGCAGCCGCTGCTGCAGCCCGCGCTCGAGCTTGGTCCAGTCCGAGCCAGCGATGAGCCGCGGCAGCAGACAGAACGGGAAGATCTTCTCGGTGCCGCGCGCGTCGCCGTAGACCGAGAACGTGACGCCTTGCTGGAGCAGCGCGTGCTCGGCGAGCGCCTGCGAGCGCGCGAGGTCGTCCTTCTTCAGCGCCGCGAGCAGCTGGGCGACGCGCGCGAACGGCGGGCGAGGCGAGCCACCCTCGAACATCTCGTCGAACGTGCCCGGCAGCGCGCCGTATGCGTCGAAGAGCATCCCCGCATCCTAGCGGATCGACGCACTGGCCGTCTGGCGCTGCAGCAGGGTACGGACGACGGCTAGTGAAATCTCGCGTGCGACCGCGGCGGCGCGGGTGCATGCTCGACCCAAGGTGAGTCGAGGAGGCTGCCCGATGATCAGATACACGATCGTCTCGCTCGCGGTGTTGTGGATCGGGATCGCATCCGCGGCCCCGGTAGCGCTCGAACCGGCCACGGCCGGCGGCGTGTCGGTCTCCCTGCCGAAAGGCTGGAAGACCACGACCGATCCGAGCCACGGCGTGTTCGTGGCGCAGCGCGATCCGAACCGCAAGGATGCGCCCGTCGCGCTGGTGATGGTCCAGGCGTCGGGGAGCACGAGCACCGAGGATCAACTGCTCGACGCCGTGGTCGCGCAGGTCGCGAAGAACCTGAAGGTGGTCAAGCGCGAGGCCGTGCCGGGCGGCGGGCACGTGCTGATCGCCGACGGCATGGCCGGCGACGTGAAGGTACGGGTCGGCGTGATCGCGGTCGCCGCCGGCGGCGCTGCGATCGTCGCGATGCTCGCCTCGAAGCCCGACGAGTTCGACAAGCTCGGTGGGATCGACCTCGTGGCGCTGATGCTCAAGAGCATCGCGTTGCCGCAGCCGGCGCAGCCCGCACAGCCGGCCGCACCTCCTCCGCCCGCGCCCGCGGCGGCGAGTGGGGGCGCGCCGAGCGTCCCGGCGCTGGGGCGCGCTCTCTCGATCAAGGACCTCGCCGGCGAGTGGAGCGACGTGGGCACGAGCATCCAGGGCTACGTGAACACGCAGACCGGCAACTACGCGGGGTACAGCGCCGTCTCCGTCAACACGACCTACACGATCGCCGCCGATGGGGCGCTCTCGATCAAGTTCCTGGGCGTGACCACGGGCAACGTCAGCGCGCGCGCGATCACCGAGCAGACCAAGGGTACGGTCACGGTGACGCCGAAGGGGATGGTGATGATCGCGCGGAAGAATGGAGACGCGATCAACCGGACCTGGTACGTGGTCCGCGGGTGGATCGACAGCCCCGACCAGACGATCATGAAGATCAACGGCCCGTGGCAGCTGCGCGCCGACGGCACGCTCGAGGACGATGCCTGGGATCCGCTCAAGGCGACGAACTACAACAGCTACTGGGTGCGCAAGACCAAGAAGCCGTGACCATCGGCCCGAGTTACGCGTCAGCCTAGCCGAGCCGGAGATCGATCGTGAACGGCCGTGCTTCGCGCCACTGCGCGTCGGCGGTGGCCTCGCCGCGATCGTGGGTGACGATCGCGATCCGTTCGCGGCGGCGGGCGAGCGCCTCGCTGTCGTCGCGGGGCAGGCCGTCGTACGCACCGCCGCTCGGCCGCCACGCCCACAGCTCGATGCGCTGCGCGCGACCAGCCCAGCTCCATTCGATGACGAGCGGATCGGTGGCCGGCAGGCCGGGGTGCAGGCCGGGCGACGGTTGATACGCGCGGCGCCGCACGCCGACGGCACGCGTCGCATCTCCGAGCTGCCGGAGTTGCGCCCACTTGCCCGCGACGACGACGCGGTCGGGACCGGCGCCGTCGATCGACAGCTCCCAGCGCTCGCTCGACGCGTCGACCCAGCGCGAGGTCTCGTGCTCCTGCGACGCGACATCGCCGACCAGTGGCCAGAACTCGAGCGCGGGCCGGATGGCGAGCGTCGCGTCACCGAGCCGGCACGTGATGCCGGGCGTGCGCCACGCCTCGAGCTCGGCGCGCAGCAGCGCGTGCAACCCGAGGCCGTGGTCGTCGAGATCGCCGAGCACGAGCCGCAGATCGCGATGCAGCGCCGCGGGGAGCGCGAACCGATCGTGGAGGTCGTCGTGCCAGTCGACGAGCGGCTCGCGATAGTCCGAGACCACGAGGCGCGCGACGATCGAGCGCAGCAGCGCGGCGAGCGCGGCGAGCATCCCGGGGCGCTCGGGCATCCGCACGGCGCGCAGCTCGATGACCCCGAGCTTGCCGTGACGTGGCCCGTGCACCGGGATGTGCGGGTTCCACAGCTTCTCGACGTTGAGCTCGGCGCGATGCGAGTTGCCGGAGCCATCGACGAGCAGCGGGCCGAGCGCCTGCCACAGCGTGTCGGGGCCGAGCTCGCCGCGATCCGCGAGCCGCTCGAGCCAGTCGAGGCCGACGCCGAGCTCGTCCCAGCGTTCGCGCGCGCCCTCGTCGGGACGTGGACCTTGCGACGCCGAGCCCACACACTCGCTCGCGAACCAGTACGACAGCGACGGGTGGTTGTTGAGGTAGCGGATCAGCGCCGGGAGCACGTGCGGGTAGCGCACGAACGGCGACGTCTCGGGGCGCGCGCCGCCGAGCGTGATCTGACCGCCGCCGCCGGAGTCGGTGACGTCGCCGTTGAAGCGATGGCGCAGCGGCGACAGGCCGGCCGCGCGCGCGGCGGCCCACACGCGATTCGCCTGATCGAGGAAGTCGCACGCCGACTCGCACGGCGCCATGTTGACCTCGACCACACCCGGATCGGGCGTGACGGTGAGCCAGCGATCGCCGCCGAGCTCGGTCGGGGGCGGCTCGGCGGTGGCATCGAGTGCACACCGCGACCCGCCGGCCGTGGCGCCACCGGTCCAGCGCACGCCGAACGCGAACCGCGCGTGGTCCTCGTTCGGGTAGACGCGCCCGATGACGCGCGACACGCTCGCGTGCAGCGGCGTCGCGAGCTGCGTGGCGAGCGCGTGGGCGCGCGCGAGCTTGTCGCTGCCCTCGGCGGCACTCATCCACGCCGGCTCGACGGAATCGGCGCGGGTGAACGTCGGCTCCGCACCGACCCAGACGTCGACGCTGCGCCGCGACAGCAGCTCGTCGTGCGCGGCGAGCGCGGCCGACAGCTCGTCAGTCGGCAATCCAGTCCTCCGCGCGCGGCATCGGCCTTCCGGCATCGAGGCGTCGCAGGTCGAGCGTGTACGGCTGATCGGGGTGCGGCGTCACGCGCTGCACGTCCACCGGCCACGGGGGTGGTCCCTCGATCGTGAAGCGCTGCGAGCGCCGCGCCGCGGCCTCGACGCGCGTGAGCGGCGGCGCATCGAACGCGCGGCCCTCGGGATGCCACACGTGATACGCGGCCGACGCGACGCCGCGCTTCGCCCACGTGTCGACCACGTCGAGCTTCACCGGGTGGTGGATGCCGAGGTGCGGCTGCAGCGAGTGCGGCGGGGCCCACGCGCGGAACCGCACGCCGCCGGCGCGGACGTCGCGTCCCGACACGGCACGCAGCGGGATGGCGGCGCCGTTCGCGGTCACGACGTAGCGCTCGGGATCGAGCCCGATCGTCCGCACCTCGAGGCGCTCGATCGACGAGTCGACATAGCGCGCGGTGCCTTGCAGCGTGGCCTCCTCGCCGAGCACGTGCCACGGCTCGATCGCGTTGCGGACCTCGAGCCGTGCGTCGTCGACGGCGAGCGAGCCGACGAGCGGGCAGCGGAGCTCGATGAACGGCCGGAACGCCTCGGCGGGGAGCTCGGCGCCGTGATGCGCGAGGTGATCGAGGACGGCCTCGAAGTCGCGCCACATCCAGTACGGGAGCAGGAAGCGATCGTGGAGCTCGGTGCCCCAGCGCACGAGCTCGTGGGTGTACGGCGCGTCGGCGAACGCGGCGACCAGCGCGCGCACGAGCACGACCTGTGCGGCGGCCATGCGCGGATGCGGCGGCATCTCGAACGCGCGCAGCTCGACGAGCCCCTGGCGCCCGAACGGCGTGGTCGGATCGAACAGCTTGTCGATCGAGATCTCCGCGCGATGCGTCGAGCCGGAGACATCGACGAGCAGGTGGCGTAGCAGCGCGTCGACTTCCCAGATCTTCGGCGTCTGGTGCAGGCGCGGCAGCGCGAGCTCGAGCTCGTACAGCGCGTCGTGGCGCGCTTCGTCGACGCGCGGGGCCTGCGACGTCGGGCCGACGAATAACCCGGTGAACATGTACGACAGCGACGGGTGGTGCTGCACGAACGCGACGAGGCTCGCGAGCAGGTCGGGACGCACGAGCCACGGCGACCTGTCGGCGCTCGGGCCGCCGATCGTGATGTGGTTGCCACCGCCGGAGCCGGCGGCGCGGCCGTCGAGCAGGTAGCGCTCGCTCGTGAGTCCGGTCGCGAGCGCGATCTCGAATACGGTGCCGTGGAGCTCGGCGGCCTCGCGCGAGCTCGCGACCGGCGGCAGGTTGACCTCGAGCACGCCGGGATCGGGCGTGACCGCGAAGCGCGCGAGCTTCGGCGATGACGGTGGGCTGTAACCCTCGAGGCTGCAATCGAGCTCGGTCGCCGCGCGCGCGCGATCGATCGCCTCGACGAGCGCGCAGAACGCGTCGAACGATGGCATCGGCGGCACGAAGATCCACAGCACGCCATCGCGCGGCTCGATCGTCAGCGCGGTGCGAACGCCGACCGGCTCGACGGGCTTCGGCTTCTCTGCTCTCGGGTCCTCCGCGATCGGTGCGTCATCCCACTCCGGCGGCTCGCTCACGACCGGCAAGCTCGACAGCGGCAGGCGCAGCCCGATCGGGCTGTCGCCGGGCACGAGGAACAGGTGGTCGCGGCGGAACGTCCACGTGTCGCCGACCCAGGCGCCGCGGCGTCGCGCGAGCGGCATCACGAAGCCGACCGCGTTGCCGGCGCCGCGATCGAGGAGCTTCGCGAGCCGGCGCCGTTCTTCGGAATCGTCGAGCTTCGCGGTCCGCGGATCGATCGCCGGCGGCACCGCGGCCTCGGCGCGCAGGACCTCCCACGGATCCTCGTACGCCGGCTGCGGCGGCTTCGTGCCGAGCACCTTGGCGAGCGCGTCGCCGAACCGGCGCGCGTCGTCGACCGTCGGCGACGCCTTCACCGGGCGTGGGGGCCACAGCGCGGTGCCGTCGCGCCGCGCGATCACGTCGAGGGCCCAGCGCGGCAGCGACTCGTTCGGGTACAGCTTGCCCATCCGGTGCAAGACCACGCCACCCGGCGCGAGGCGATCGCGCAGCCGATCGGCGAGCTCGCGGCCGCGCTTCCACTTGTCGGGACCGACGGCACCGGAGTCCCAGCTCGCTTCGGTCGACGGATCGCGGGTCGTGAACGTGGGCTCGCCCCCGACCATGACCTCGAGCTTCGCGGCGACGAGCGCGGCATCGGCCCGCGCGGCGCCGGCGAGCAGCTCCTGCCACACCTCCTCGGTGTACGGCGCGGTCGGGCGGGCCTCGTGGCCGAGGCGCATGATCGTGGTGGCGAACTCGACGCTCTCGGCGGGGAGCTCGCTCGTGCCCTCGAGCGGGGCCGCGTTCGCCGGCGACGCCGTGCACGCGAGCGGGATGTGGCCCTCGCCCGTGAACAGCCCGCTCGTGCCGTCGAGGCCGATCCAGCCCGCGCCCGGCACGAACACCTCGGCCCACGCATGGAGATCGACGACGTCGCGATCGACGCCCTTGGGCTCGTCGGGGATCATGCCCTCGTCGGCGAGCTGCACGAGGTAGCCCGACGCGAACCGGGCGGCGATGCCGCGCGCGCGCAGCAGCGCCACCAGGAGCACCGCGCTGTCGCGGCAGCTGCCGCGGCGGTTCGCGAGCGTCTCCTCGGGCGTCCAGATGCCGGGCTCGTCGCGGATCACGTACGCGATCCGCTCGTGGACGATCCGGCAGGTGTCGACGAGGAACGTGACGAAGTCGCCGCGCGCGGGCAGGTCCTCGAGGAAGCTGGTCGCGAGCTTGCCGAGGCGGTACGCCGGATCCGACGTCTCGAGGAAGCCGGCGAGCTCGGACCCGAGCCGGTCCGGATAGACGAACGGCACCTGCTTCGCGCGGTCGTCGACGAAGAAGTCGAACGGGTTGATCGGCCGCACGTCGACGGCGAGCTCGACGGTGATCGCGAGCTCGGCGACCGGGGCGCCGGCCTTGAACGTGACGCGGGCGACGCGGTTGCCATCCGGGTCGCGCTGCCAGTGGATCCGGTGCTCGGGCGCGATCTCGAGCGCGTACGTCTCGATCCGCGCGCGCGTGTGATCCGCCGGGCGCAGGCGTACGACCTGCGGCCCGAGCAGGGACGGGCGCGGGTAGCGATAGCGGCTGCGATGCTGGACGACCACGCGCACGGGCATGGTGAATACCACTTGCATCGATGCATAGACATCGCATATTCATGCAATCGCTATGCAACGGCCCTCGATCGCGATCCTCGGCGCCTCCGGCTACAGCGGTGTCGAGCTCACGCGCCTCGTCGCGCTCCATCCGGGCGTCGAGCTCGCGGTGTGTGGCAGCGACCGCTGGGCCGACGAGCCGGTCGAGAAACGCGCCGGCGTGGCGACCGGACTGCGCTACACCGCACCCGAGCGCGCGCTCGAGCTGGCGGCGTCGTGCGCGGTCGTGTTCTGCGCCACTCCGGCCGAGGTCTCGCACGAGGTCGTGGCGCGGCTCGCCGGCCGCGGGCCGATCGTCATCGATCTGTCCGGCGCGTACCGGCTGCGCGACGCGACCGCCTACGCACGCCACTACGCGTTCGAGCACCGCCACGAGGCGCTGCTCGGCGAGGCGATCTACGGCTTGCCCGAGCGCAACCGCGACCGGATCGCCGGCGCGAAGCTGATCGCGAATCCGGGCTGCTACGCGACCGCGATCGAGCTCGCGCTGCTGCCGCTCGTCGGGCTCGCGCGCGATCGCTTCATCGTCGACGCGGTGTCGGGCGTCACCGGCGCGGGCCGCAAGGCGACCGAGGACATGAGCTTCGCCGAGATCGCCGGCGACGTGCGCGCGTACCGCACGCTGCGCCACCAGCACGTGCCGGAGATCGAGCAGCTGCTCGAGGCCAAGGTGAGGTTCGTGCCGCACCTGGTGCCGATCGCGCGCGGCATCCTCGCCACGTGCCACGCCGAGCTCGCGCCCGGCGTGACGGCGCAGGCCGTCCGCGCCTCGTTCGAGCACCGCTACGCGCGCGAGCCGTTCGTCGATCTCGCGGCGAGTGCCGATGCGGTCGCGATCCACGACGTCGTCGGCACCAACCGCTGCAAGCTCGGGTGGACGATCGACGGCGACGCGATCGTCGTCACCGCGGCGATCGACAACCTCGTGAAGGGTGCGGCCGGGCAGGCGGTCCAGAATGCCAACCTCGCGCTCGGGCTGGCCGAGACGACCGGGCTCGCGCTACGAGGATTTCATCCATGAAGGTGCCGCAGGGATTTCGCTTCGCCGGCGTCCACGCCGGCCTCAAGCCGGTCCGCCGGGACGTCGCGCTCGTGGTCAGCGACGAGCCGGCGACGTGCGTCGGCCGGTTCACGCAGAACCTCGCCGCGGCCGCGCCGATCGTCGATGCACGTGCCCGCGTGCCGTCGACCGCGATCCGCGGCATCGTGATCAACAGCGGCAACGCGAACGCGCTCACGGGCCCGGCCGGGCTCGCCGACGTGGTCGCGATCCGCACCGCCGTGGCGAATGCGCTCGGCACGACGCCGGATGCGATCGTCTCCGCCTCGACCGGCATGATCGGCGTGCGGTTGCCGGCGCACAAGCTCGTCGACGCCGCGCCGAAGCTGGTCGCGGGGCTCACCGTGGCGCCCGAGCCCGCGGCGGAGGCGATCCTCACCACCGATACCCGCACGAAGCTGTCGTCGCGGACGATCACGCTCGGCGGGCGCGAGGTCACGATCTCGGCGATCGCGAAGGGCTCGGGCATGATCGCGCCGCAGCTCGCGACGATGATCGCGATCATCACGACCGACGCGGCGATCTCACCGGCGCAGCTCGATCGCGCCCTCGGGGCCGCGATCGATCCGAGCTTTCACTGCCTCGTCGTCGACGGCGACATGAGCACGAACGACACCGTGTTCGTGCTCGCGAACGGCCGCGCCGGCAATCCGCCGATCACCGACCCGGGTGCCGACTACGACGCGTTCGCGGCCGCGCTCACCGAGCTGTGCATCGAGATCGCGCGTGACATCGCGTCGGACGGCGAGGGCGCCACGCGGCTCCTCGAGGTGCGCATCACCGGCGCGCCCGATGCCGCGATGGCTCGCGACCTCGCGCGCTCGGTCGCCGCGTCGTCGCTCGTCAAGGCGGCGGTCTTCGGCGCCGATGCGAACTGGGGCCGCGTGCTCGCGACCATCGGCGCGCGCGCCGGCTCGCAGGGCTACGCGATCGATCCGCACCAGGCCACGGTCGTGATCCAGGGCATGACCGTGTTCGGCTCCGGCAAGCCGGTGCTCGCGGATCCGCCGGCCCTGCGCGCGAAGATGCGCGCGCCCGAGGTGCGCGTCGAGGTCGCGCTCGCGCACGGCAACGCTACCGCGACCGCGTGGGGCTGCGACCTCGGCTACGACTACGTGAAGCTCAACGCCGACTACTCGTCGCTGATCGTGCAGACCGCCGGCGGCGGCCTCGCGAAGGACGATCGGCTCACGAACTACTCGCCGACGTTCAAGCGCACGCTGCTCGTCGAGGCGCTGTCGTATATCCAGAAGTTCTCGGGCACGCGCTGCGTCGTCAAGTACGGCGGCACCGCGATGACGCGGCCCGCGCTCCAGCAATCGTTCTGCGACGACATCAAGCTCCTGCGCTCCTGCGGCCTGCAACCGATCGTCGTCCACGACGGTGGTCCCGAGCTCGGCTCGCACTGCGTGACACTCCTCAACCTCGACGGCGGTCACGCGATCGGCGTCTCGGGCAAGGACGGCGGGCTCATCCGCGCGAAGCGCCGTGCCGATACCCACGGCGACATCGCGAGCGTGGACGGAGCGATGCTCGAGATGTTCCTCGGCCAGGGCTACGTGCCCGTCGTGTCGACCAGCGCGATCGGCGACGACGGCCAGAGCTACACCGTCGATGCCGATCACGCCGCCGCGGAGCTCGCGATCGCGCTCCGCGCACCCAAGCTCATCTACGTCACCGACGCGCCCGGCATCATGGAGCAGGGCGAGCTCGTCACCGACCTCACCGCCAGCGCGCTCGAGGCCAAGCTCGACACGCCGATGACGCGCGCCATCGTCCGCGCGTCGCGCAACGGCGTCGGTCGCGTCCACGTCATCGACGGCCGCACGCCGCACAGCGTGATCGCCGAGCTGTTCACCGACCGCGGCGTCGGCACGCTGGTGCTCCCGTGAGCGCGGCCACCAAGGCGCGTCGCACCCAGATCCGCGAGCTGATCGGCAACCGCGCCGTCGCCACGCAGGAGGAGCTGCGCGCGCTGCTCGCCGGTCGCGGCCACGAGGTCACGCAGGCCACGCTGTCGCGCGACCTCGCGCAGCTCGGCGCCCGTCGCGCCGCGCAGCCCGGCGGCGGCACGTCGTACGAGCTCCCCGACACGCGGCCCGCGCTGCCGCTGCTCCCCGATCTCGTGCGCTCCATCGACGACAACGGCACGCTCGTCGTCATCCACACCTCGCCCGGCGCCGCCCAGGTCGTCGCGAGCGCGCTCGATAGGGCGAAGCCCGTCGAGATCCTCGGCACGATCGCCGGCGACGACGCGATCTTCGTCGCGCCCGCGCGCGGCGTGCAGACCAACCGCCTCGTCCGCCGCATCCGCGAGCTCGTCGCGCGCTGACGTGTTCAGAGGTTCGCGTACACGAACCCGCAGCGGCTCGAGCCGATGACGATGCGGTACGTGTGGAGCTCGCCGCCGGTGGCGTGCTCGAAGCCGCCGGTGTGCTCGCCGCGATCGACATCGTCGACGAACAGGCGCGCGGTGCCGTCCCACGCGAGCGTGATCGTGTGCGGCGCGGACACCGAGTCGCCGATCCGGTGCCACGTCGGATCGCGATCGCCGCGGGCACGCAGCGAACCACCGGCGGGGCTGCCGACGCAGGTGGCCCCGGCGCGCAGCGCGTCGAGGATCGCGGGCTCGCTGCGATCGGTGGCGAGCACCCAGGTCGTGGCCACCACTTCTTCGCGGTGGTTGTCGGTACCGCCGACCGCGGTGAGCTTGCGGTGCTCGACGTGGACCACGCGGTTGGCCTCGGTCCACGCGTTGTCCTCGCCGGTCCGACCGCCGGGGCGCGAGATGACGTTCGCGACGCCGAGCGGGAGGTTCCACACCTCGACGCCGTCGATGGCCGTGAAGCCACGCGCCCGATGGGTCCACACGCGATACGACATGTCGTAGTGCGACGGCGGGATCGTGCCGATGTTCGTCGGCACGGCGTACGGATGGTTGACGCTGATGAACGCGCCGGCGGCGTGCGCCGCGGGCAAGAAGTCGGTGCCGAGCGCCGCGATGTCGGTACCGGTGACCGTGAAGTGACCCGATCGCGTCGTCCATTCGACGCCGGGGATCATCGTGATCGCGGACTCGGCGCGCGCCTGCGTGGCGAGCGCCGTCCACGCGCGCGCGAACGGCCTGTTCGGCCACAGCCACAGGTGCGGGGTCAGCACGACGAAGTCCATGTGGGCGGCGACCGCGCGCTTCGCGATCTGGGCCTCCGAGAGCATCACGTCGCGGTCGTCGGGCGGCGCGACGTGCATGTGGACGTCGCCGGCGAACCACCGCCGCGGATCGCGTGGTGGCGGAGCGTCTGCCACGCTGGCATCGGCGGTTGCCGCGATGGCACGAGGATCGGGGATTGCGGGCTCGCTCCGTGCAGAGCAGGCCGCCACGACGACGAGGATCGCGCGCATCGCGATCGAGATGCGCGAACGAGCGTGCCGGTTGACTAGCTAGGTGCCGTGCGGCGCCGGCTTGCCGAGGCCGAGGCGCTGGTGATCGGCGAGCGTGCAGCGGTTCTGGATCACCTCGATCCCGGCCTCCTCGAGGCGCTTCGCGGCCGCCTCGTTCTCGATCCCGAGCTGCAGCCACACGACCTTCGGGCGCGGCGACATCGCGAGGATGTCGTCGACGTGCGCGGCGACCGCCTCGGAGCGCCGGAACACGTCCACGAGATCGATCGGCTCGCCGATGTCCCGGAGCTGCGCGCGCACGCGCTCGCCGAACATCTCCGCGCCCGCGAACCGCGGGTTGACGCCGATGATCCGGTAGCCCTCGTCGTGGAGATACTCCGGGACGTAGAACGCGGCCTTGTCGCGTTCGTCGTGGATCCCGAGGACCGCGATGGTCGGCGACGACACCAGAATCTCGCGCAGCCGCGCATCGTTGATCGTGGCCATGACCGACCTTACCGCGCATCTGCTATGGAGAAAGGGTGAGCCGGTTTCTGGTCGCGCTTTGCGTCGCCGCGGTGGCGTGTCACGACGACACGCCCGGGGTGCGGGAGCGCGTGCTCGAGCGACTACCCGGATCGGCGCGCACGATCGCGGTCGCGGATGGCCCCGCGCTCGCCGCGCCCACGGTCCGCAAGGCCGTCGATGCGGTGCGCCCCATCGTGCCGACCACGCTCGGGTGTGTCATCGATGCCGCGCTCGAGGCCGACGGCGTCGGGATCGCCGAGGACACGAACGGGATCGTCGTGGTCGTGTTCGGCGCGGCGACGAAGTGCCCGGCACTCAGCCAGATCAGCCCGGGCGTGTGGGTGGCGACGATCGGCGGGCTCCCGCTGGCACCCAGCCGCGAGGCCAGCGTGCTCGCGTCGTCGCGGTGGGCGCGCGCGCGCACGTATCTCGCGACGTCGCCGATCGCGCTGGCGCTCGATCTCCAGGATCGCCACATCGTCGCCGCCGCGCAGGCGGAGCCGCTGTCGGCATGGCTCACGATCGACAGCGCCGATCCCGCGCACGTCCCGGCCGCCACCGTGCGGCACTTTCTCGACACGTGGAAGGGCACGCCGCTCGAGCCGAAGCTCGCGGTCACGGTCGTCGACCGCCAGCTCGTGGTCCGCGCCAAGACGCTCGGCGATGCCGAGCTCGCGACGCTGACCCGCGAGCTGGTCGCGATCCTCGCCGCTCCGGAGCCCACACCCGCGGCGGCGTTCGCGTGCCCGGCGGCCGATGCCGTCGTCGTGACCTGCAGCGGGACGCGGCTGACGGTCCGCTCGATCGAGGCGGTGATCCGCGACCTCGCGCGGGGCGTCGACGCGCCGGCGATCGCGAACGGCGAGCTGGTCGGCGTGGAGGTCAACGCCGACGTCCACGGCCTCCGTCGCGGTGACCTCGTCCTCGGGATCGATGGGTTCCGCACGACCTCGGCCGCGGAGGTGGAGGCCCGGCTGAAGACCCCAGCGCGCCACGTCACGATCGCGGTCCGCCGGGGGGTGA
>Ga0153915_10003921_pt1 | contig 13676 bp, 7 predicted proteins | sample Opewatmetagenome_2_FD_107003 | JGI IMG/M metagenome (GOLD analysis project Ga0153915, IMG submission 107003) | Freshwater wetland microbial communities from Ohio, USA - Open water 3 Core 3 Depth 3 metaG | ecosystem: Environmental > Aquatic > Freshwater > Wetlands | place: USA: Ohio, Lake Erie... | reverse complement strand
TCCTACTGCGGGCAGATCGTTACACTCACCTACCCCCTAATCGGGAACTATGGCGTGAATCCTGACGACATGGAGGCCGCAAGCCCTCAGGTCGCAGGGATAATCGTCAGGGAGTATTCTGACCTCTACAGTAACTTCAGGGCTACAGAGAGTTTGGGGGATTGGCTCAAACGATATGGCATCGTGGCTATTCAGGGGCTCGACACGCGAATGCTGACGAAAATCATCCGAACGGAAGGAGCAATGCGCGGTGTTGTTTCGACTTCGGACCTTGACGATGCGAGCCTCCTTCGCAAAGTGTCTGCGACGCCCTCCATGAAAGGCCTCAATCTTGCTTCAAAGGTCAGTTGCCAGACGACTTATGCCTGGGACGCTGTCGATCAGCAAACCCCTTTTTCCCTTCAGACGGACGGCATTGACGTTGACGCCGGTCGGCGATTCCACGTTGTGGCCTATGATTACGGAATAAAGAGAAATATTCTCCGCCGGCTCACAAGCTACGGATGTTCCGTGACCGTCGTTCCGGTCGGCTTTCCCGCACAGGAAGTCCTGGCCATGAGTCCCGATGGAATCTTTCTCTCAAACGGCCCAGGTGATCCGGCGGCAGTGATGGTAGCCATCGAGAACATCAAGACTCTCATCGGACGCAAGCCCATCTTCGGGATCTGCCTTGGACATCAGCTCTTGGGGCTGGCGCTCGGGGGCAAGACATTCAAACTTAAATTTGGTCACCGCGGCGGCAACCACCCTGTGAAGAATCTCCTGACCGAAAAGATTGAAATCACATCGCAGAACCACGGCTTCGCTGTCGATCCGGATTCTCTCGACCCCTCGAAGATCCAGATCACGCATCTCAATCTGAATGACGGTACAAACGAAGGATTCCGTCACCGCGAGCTGCCGATCTTCAGCGTGCAGTACCACCCCGAGGCGTCTCCAGGGCCGCACGATAGCGACTACCTTTTCCGCGACTTCATCACCTTGATGTCCATCGGCGCGCCGGTGCCCCAACCCGCTTCTCCACGCTGACCGGAGGGATCGGCTGCTGAGATGTCCTCCGGCTACACCATACTGCCCCCTGTGTACGATCGCTGGCAGCGAACGTATGACCAGGACTACAGCACGCTGATCCTCCCCCGTGTGCTTTCGACTATTCGGACATTCCGCATCCCTGTCTCATCAATGATGGACCTTGCTTGTGGGACAGGCACATTGGCAATCATGATGGCGCGCCGCGGGTGGAAGGTCTGTGGGATCGACGGCTCCGAGGGGATGATTCGCGTCGCCACCTCCAAGCGCGAGATGCGACGTCTTGGGGTCACCTTTTTGTGTCAGGACATGCGCCATGTGCGGCTCCCCGAGCGTGTCATGCTGGTGACGTGCCTGTTCGATAGCCTGAACCACCTGCTCTCCCCCCGCGGGTTGCTAGCGGCGTTCCGAAGAGTATATGCCTCGCTTCTTCCGGGTGGGTACTTCGTGTTCGACCTCAACAACGAGAGATGCTACCGTACTCTCTGGACGCGCACGGGAGTAGTCCACCACCGGGCGTTCACTCTTGTACTCCGAAATTCCTATGACCCTGGCCGCCATCTGGGTCAGGTTCAGGTGACTCTCTTCGAGTTGCAGGGGACATTGTATGCGCGCAGCGATGAGACGGTACGAGAGCGCTGTTATGCCGATGCAGAGATTCTCCGTCTGCTCAAGAAAGTGGGCTTCCGGGTGCGCCAGAGAGAGGACTTCAACTTTACAGGGGCGGGTGAACTCGGTGATGTCAAGACGTGGTGGGTCGTTCAGCGGTAACCGCTACGTCGGGGAGGGCTACGTGACTGCCCGTTTGATGACCATCAGCGTAATATCGTCCATCTGTGCGACGTGCCCGGCGTGCGCTTTCACCGCCGCGATGATCTGATTCTTGAGTTCCTCCGCCGGTCGGTCGCGGTATTCCCGGATCACTGCTTCGAGTCGCTGCTCCCCAAACTGCTCTCCTGCCGCATTGTTTGCTTCGCTGATCCCATCTGTAAAGATCACTAGCACGTCGTCGGGGTTCAATCGGACGGTCTCCTCCTGGAAAGGAAAATCTTCCAGAATGCCAACGACCACTCCGCCGGTCGCGAGCCGTTCTGCCGTTGCCTTGCCGGCAAAGAGCATCGGCTGTTCATGACCGGCGTTGCAGTAGTGAAGCATGTTGCTTCGCAGGTCAAGGACAGCATAGAAAAGAGTGACGAACTTCTCCGATGTTGTGTTCTGGTACAAAAATTTGCTAGATCGTCGAATGCATTCAGCCGGCGATGCAGTGATTTGGGCCTGACTCCGAAGCGTGGCCATGAGGTTGGCCATGAGGAGCGAGGCACCGAGTCCTTTTCCCGAGACATCGCCCAGACAAAGTGCTATCCGGCTGTCGTCAATCGGAATGAAATCGTACAAGTCGCCACCAACCTCACGAGCAGGCAGCGTACTGGCCGCGAGGTCGTAGCCGGGGATAGGCGGGATCGTCTTTGGGATCAGCGTCATCTGTACTTCGCGCGCCGCGAGCAAGTCTTTTTCGATTGCGACCATCTGGCGTTCCTGTTCGTACAGGCGCGCATTTTCGACAGCGATGGCTGCATGCACCGAAAGGGCATCCAGGATAATTTCATCCTCTTCATTGAAGGTTCCGGAGCGCTTGTTGAGCAGCTGGAAGACTCCAATGATCTTGCCATCCTTGTTCCGCATTGGCATACACAGGATGGACTGAGTTTTGTATCCCGTGCGGCGGTCGAATTCCGGGTCAAAGCGGGGGTCGAAATACGCATCAGCGATATTCAGCGTGTCTCCCGTTGCCGCGACATATCCCGCGATCCCTTTTCCCATCTGAAGGCGTATCTCGAATTGTTCTTCGGCTGTCAGCACGCGCGACCAAAGCTCCTGCTTTGCCTCATCGATGAGATAGACAGTCCCGCGGTCTCCATCGACAATCCAGAGCGCATTGTCCAGGATGACCGTCAGAAGCTCGTCCAGATCGAGAGTGGAGTTGAGGTTTTTTGCGGCTTCGATGACCCGATTGAGTTTTTCGATCTCTAGTGCATTTTGCTGTCGCGTCCGGTCAAGTTCGCGAACAAAATGCTTGTTCATTGACCGGAGTCGAATGCTGATCACCTGCAGGAGCCGAAACATGAAGGGATGACTTTCGTGCAGGAGCTTCTCGAAGTGTGTTCGGTTGAAAGCGTAGACTGTGCAATCCTCGATTGCGACCACCCTCGCGCCGCGCGGACGGCCATCGACGAGCTCCAACTCGCCAAAGAAATCTCCGGAGTGTAACAGCGCAAGCCTAGCCTCCCGGCCATCTTTCAGGCTTTTTGTGATCTTTACCCGTCCGTCAACGATCAGATAGAGGTCTTCACCCTCTTGCTCATCCTCGAGGATTGTCTCGCCCGCCTTGAACTTGCACTCGACGAAGTTGTCTCTGATCGAATCGAACTGAATGTCGCTCAGTGTCTCGGCAAGGACATTGTAGCGGAGCCGGTCCGGTTCAATTTTCTGCGATTTCATCCTGATTACGCTCCAGCGGGTCAAATGATGGCTGTTTCAAACGCGTTGAGATCTGCCGGTATGACAGGGACGGTTTTGCACCGCCAATGTATCAACTCAGAGGTGCAAAGTCAAGGAGAAGCATCTGCCGCCAACGACAGGCAGCGACAATGTCTACTGAATATTTCGGAGAGCATATTCATCAAACCGAAGTGTCTGATTTCGACTCCGTTCAAACCCCAGCGAGCGAAGAAGGCCAGCGATCGCGCTCTGTGCCGGTTTTCCCCCGTTGATCTGTTCGACAACAATCTCGCGGAAGGGTCGCAACGATGCGGGAAGGGCCAGCATGCCGATGAAGAGCAGGAGGGCTGAACGGAGAGTGCTTTCGTCGGTCTCCGGCAGCACACCGATCCGCCCCCCCGCGTTCTCAAACAGCACACATGGCGCACCGTTGCGGAATGCGAGATAGTTGCCAGGAAGTCTGCTGCAACGGAGCGGTTCGGGGCCATCCTGCACTGCCGGGAGATCAATGCCAGGCCCGTACGGGTTAGCGGGATCACATGCATTGATAAGAAGGATACCGTCTCGGGAGGTGTGTTCTCGCTGTGTCTGCACGAGCTGCTCTGCGGCGGCAGGGAGGGCATACTGCATGCCGGACAACCCCTTGACAAAATAGCCGCGACGTATGTCGCCTCTGAGTTCGAGGCGCTGTAACTCTGCGGCGATCAGCGGCCAGGGAAGAAGTTCCTCGCGACGATGGAATTCACGTGCGACGATCCCGTAGCGCTCCAGGAGCTGCGCGGCCTGCCTGGCAGCTTGATCTTCTACTGGCATCGGGGTGCCGAGCACTTCTGGAATTCGGACGAGATACCAGCGCCCGCTCCAGCCCGGCACTTGCCGGAGCGCTTTGCGGGCGGCCCGCAACAGTTGCGCCCTGTACGGATTGTGTCGCGGATTCAGGACTTCGATTCGTTCAAGGGGCACTTCCTCACTGAGACGAGTCATTCGCTTCACGTTCAGCAGTTCACCGAACACGTCGTTCGTGATACAGCCGCTCCAGAAAAGTTCGGCGATCCCAGTATTCATTGCTTCGAGCGATAACCGCGTGGCCGAGCGAATATCGTTGAAGAATGATGCACCGTGACGCTGTAGATGGATCTGGATACGATCTGCCGGCTCACTGACCGAGCGCTCACCCGGCGGAAGTGCCTGTCGTTCGAAGGCTCCCACTTCACCCCGAATGAGCAGTCGCATCCGCCCTGATCCCATACCCTGCCAGACAATCGTCCCGGCGGCACCGAGGGCTTGCATGAACGCCGGAGAGTAATCACGGATGCGCCGGACGAGAATCTCCCGCTCCCAAATCTCGCACGGGAGGGGGAGCGCATGGAATTGCGCAACGACCTCGCTCAGTGCAGACTCTCCCGAGAGCTGTGCGTCAGGGGGGAGGTGTTGCCAGCGAAACAGAAAATCCGGGAACTCGGCCATCGAACATGGCCTGATCTCCTTGCGCAGAACTGCAATCGTTTGCCTATGGATACGATCAAGGTTCGGTCGATAGCACCATTCTGTTTCCTCGGCTTCCCGTTGCCTGAACCGGCCCTGGATGATTGATGAATCAGCCGCGAAGCTCTCAAGTATACCTTGCACGTGGTCGGACGGCGTACCGTAGCGCGTCGCAAGATCGGTCGGCGACACCGGTCCGTGATTCTCCAGGTATCGTCTGAACACCCTCGCGATGTTTCCCTCTGCTGCGAGCATCTGGTAAAGGTCGTGATCCTCTCCTGCGACCCATCGTTCGCCTCCGGGTAGCTGAACCGGGAGTGCTCGCCCGTCATGTCGAAGAATCTCCAGCATCTCGTGCGGGTCGGTTGCACATCGCTCAACAATTTCCTGTACGCTCAGGTCACCGATCCGGAGCAGGATTTCCATCAGTTCTTCGGGTGATCGGGCTCTCCTCCCTTCGGAAATATGCTGCAGATCCTCTTCCACTCGCGTCACCGCTTCGGGGCGGAGTAACGTAGGAGTCGTCTCGAGATTGACGACCTCGGAGAGCACTTCGCGGCTTATAGCCCGGTACTGCCCGAGCCTGTCAGAGCGTGGCTGGTCCCACTCGTACATATAGACAGCGACGAAGTCGAAAAGGAGACTTGCCGCGAATGGAGAAGGGACCTCGGTCTGCACAGTACTCACTGCGATTGTCCCGCTTTCGATGCCTGAGATGATCTCTCGAAAATGGTCGAAGTCGAGGACATCCTGGAGCACCTCCCGGATTGTTTCGATGACGATCGGGAAATCATCAAACTGCCTGGCGATCTGCAGAAGATCACCAGCGCGCAGCCTCTGAAGCCAGAGTGGAGTTCTCTTTGCCGGCGAGAGCTTTGGCAGGAGCAGGGCTCGTGATGCATTTTGACGAAACTGTCCGCCGAAGAGCGGGGAAGTGAGAAGTTCGTCCAGGACGGCTTCCTCGGCCACTCGAAGTGTCGCCCCTTCAAAGAGGGTCAGAGGAAGCGTTGACAGATCCGGTACGCGCAGAAGGATGCCGTCGTCATTGTAGAGCATCTGGGGCTCCGCACCGGTCAACGCCTGAACGCGCCGGAGCAGGAAGAGTCCGAGGAGGCCGTTCACTCGGCGTCCGTAAGCGGAATGAACGACGATGCGCGGGTCCCCAATCTCATCGCGGAAATGCTCGACAAGGATGAGCCGGTCGTGCGGGATCACCCGGGTAGCATCGCGTTGCCGGCGAAAATATTCCTGAATGTTCCACGCTGCATTGTGGTCGATCGGGAATTCCCGCTGCAGCCATGCCAGACAGTCGGCCCCATCAATCCGCTCGCCTGCCTCCCGTCGGAATGCCCCGACCATCTCGCTTAACTCAAAGCTTCTCCCGATTCCCTCCCCGCGCCAGAAGGGCATCCGCGCCGGCTCACCAGGCGCCGGAATGACGGTGACACGATTTGCATCAACCGCTGTTATTCGCCAGATACTGGTCCCGAGAATGAATGTGTCACCCGAGCGGCTTTCATGGATGAATTCTTCATCCACTTCACCGACCTTTGTCGCTCCGTCCTCGAGGTAGACGCCGTACGCGCCGCGGTCGGCAATCGTACCGCCGCCCATCACTGCAAGCTGGCGGCTCCCTGGCAGCGCATGAAGAATCCCGTTGACCTTGTCCCACGATATCCTGGCCCGGAGTTCCCGGAACGTTTCATGAGTGTAACGCCCGGCAAGCATCTGGAGAACATTCGTATAGAGCTTCCGGGGAAGATTCCGATAGCAGTAGGATTGACGAATGAGGTCAAAGAGCCCGTCGACCTCAAGCTGCTCGACGCTGACCATGGCAACGATTTGCTGGGCGAGCACATCAAGGCAATCGGTCGGGATCGTCGTCATCTCCACCTCATGTCGGAGCATTGCACGGCCGACAACTGTGGCTTCAACGAGATCTTCACGGTGTGTTGGGAGGATGCGCCCCTTGCTCGTGGCTGTGATGAGATGGCCCGAACGGCCGACCCGCTGCAACCCTCGTGCAACGCCCTTTGGGGATTGCACCTGGACGACAAGATCGATGCTGCCGATATCGATCCCCAATTCGAGCGATGAGGTCGCAACAAGCGCCCGCATCCTCCCTCCCTTCAGTTCCTCTTCCATCCGTTCGCGTGCCTGACGTGACATGCTTCCGTGGTAGGCCTGAACAAGCAACGCGGATGTGTTCCTGTCGAGTGCACTGGCTCTCCGGGAATGAGCAGACTCCCCGGCCCAATCGGTCCTCCTGGGGACCGCATGGGCGTTGAACATGGAGCTGCGTGTCTCACTCGAGGGTTCTTCCTCAGCAATCATCTCGTTCAGCGTTGCTGCGATGCGCTCGGCGAGCCGACGATTGTTCACAAAGATCAGAGTTGTCCTGTGCAGTCGAATCTGTTCAAGCAAGTGGCGGAGGATCAGTGGCCAGATGCTCTGATGGAGCGAGAGCGAGAAGTCGGGCGGAGCACAGATCACCTTCAGGTCCATTTCTTTGCGCTGCCCCGCATCGATGATGGCGACCTCCCGCGGCTTCAGGCTCTTCCCGTCCCATTCCTGGCCGCCCAGAAATGCTGCGATACGGTCAAGGGGACGTTGTGTTGCCGAAAGTCCGATGCGCACAAACTCCTGCTCCGCGACAGCCTGCAAGCGCTCGAGGGAGAGCGAAAGGTGAACGCCACGCTTGTTGCCGCACAGCGAGTGGATCTCGTCCACGATAGCGTACTGGACCGTTCGCAACATTCTTCGCGCGTCACGCGACGTAAGGAGCAGATACAGGGACTCCGGTGTGGTGATCAAGATGTCGGGTGGATGCTTGATCATTGCCGCCCGCTTCGATTGTGGGGTGTCCCCTGTGCGTACAGCAGTCCGGATGATCGGGAGTCTGATCCCCTCGGCGATCGCCTCCTCGCGAATTCCTTTGAGCGGTGCGACGAGGTTTCGCTCGATGTCGTTGTTGAGGGCCTTGAGCGGTGAAACATAGAGAATGCGGACCCCGGGAGTGAGCTCTTCGAGGATATGTTGCTCGACAAGATGGTTGATCGCCCAGAGGAATGCTGCGAGCGTCTTTCCAGATCCCGTGGGGGCGAGAATAAGCGTGTTCTTGCCGGACGAGATCGTGGGCCAACCCATGCGCTGGGGCGGGCTCGGTGTTCCATAGGCATTTGTGAACCAACGACGTACTACCGGGTGAAACTCCAGCAGTGGCTCGCCTGTTGGGGTGGCATCCGCCGGGTGTATGTGCTCATCAGTGCTCATCTGAACGAAAAAGTACAAGAAAACAGATCCGAAATCAATCGCGGAGTATTGCTGGGGAGACGTGTATCGAAGATGAAACTTCATCATATGCAATCCTGCAACTTCGGCATGATACAACCGTATACAGGAGCGTACGTTTATGCTCTTTCCTGTCGAAGTGTCGCTATCCATATCATCTGGCCGATTCTCTCTAGCGCCTGGAGGCTGATTCATGAAGAAAAAGATCATTGTGACGACGTCGGGCGTTATCTTGCTGGTCGTCGTTGCGTTCCTCATCTTCGGAGGCTCGAAGAAATCCGCCGGTGACACGCTGCCGCACGTCAAGGTGACACGTGGCAATATCACCGACAAGGCTCTTGCCGTCGGCACGGTAGAACCGGAGCAGGAAATCTCGGTGAAATCGAAAGTATCCGGCGCAGTGAACAAGATTTTCGCGGACGCGGGGACCTACGTGAGGGCGGGGGCACCACTGCTTGAAGTCCGCCCCGACCCGACGCCGCTTGAACTTGTAGAGGCAAAGCGCAACATGGAGCTGACGCAGGTGGAGCTGGACAATATGAAGAAAGAGCGCGTGCGCCAGGAAAGCCTCATCAAGAAGCAATTGATTTCGACTAGGGAGTATGAAGAATTTCAGCAGCAATTCGACCAGATGGTGCTCAAGCTTGACATCAATCGAGAGCGTCTTGCACTTCTGGAGCAGGGACATGTGAAGATCGGAAGCACAAACATCGAATCAATCGTGAAGGCACCGATCGATGGATATGTGCTCAAAAAGTCCGTTGAGGTGGGCGATCCTGTCACACCCCTGACGTCGTATCAGGAAGGAACGGTGCTGATGAAGATGGCAAACATGGAGCGTCTGCTCTTCAAAGGAACCGTGGACGAGATCGATGTCGGCAAGCTCAAGGAAGGGATGGAGGCGGAGCTCAAAGTGGGAGCACTCCCGGCCGATAAGATCGTCGGTCGCCTGACGAAGATCTCGCTGAAGGCTGAGAAGAAGGATAATGCGACAACATTTCCCATTGAGATTGCGATCCCGAAATCGAAAAACAGTGTCCTTCGCGCAGGGTACTCTGCCAACGCGAGCATCATCATCCAGAAAAAGGACAGCGTCCTCATGATCCCCGAGCGGACCGTGACCTTCCGAAACGACTCCGCATTTGTCAAAGTTGCCCTGGGGCCCGAGAAACAAGAAGACCGCTTCATCAAAACCGGCCTGAGTGATGCGATTAACATCGAAGTAGTGGACGGCCTGAAGGATGGTGACGAAGTGGTGGAGAAGCCCGTGAAGAAGATTGAGTAGCGGAGCCCCTTGGAGCCCTGATGCAGCACCTTACCACGACAATTTCAGAATTCATCCGCGACCTTCGGGCACAAAAGCTCCGGACCGCCCTGACGATCTTCGGCATTGTCTGGGGGACGGTGGCAATCGTCGTCCTGCTGGCATTCGGCATGGGATTCAAGCGGCAACTTTCTGCCAATATGCATGGGATCGGGGAGAGTATCTCGATCATGTTCCCCGGAAGCACGACGAAACCGTTTGAAGGCTTCGGTATCGGCCGAGGGATCTCGTTTATTGAGGACGATGCCAGGTTACTTGCCACCCAGGTGCCGGATATCGGTCGCATCAGTCCGGAATACTCCGTGAATGACGCTCAGGTGCGCGTCGGCGAGAACATTATCGGGACTTCGGTCGCAGGCATTTACCCGGTGTACGGGGAGATGCGGAATATTATTCCGGCGGCCGGTGGACGGTTCGTCGATGATCTCGACATGCAGGAGCGGCGGCGTGTGGTCGTCCTTGGCGACGAAGTCAAGAGGCTTCTGTACGGAGACCAGGAAGCGATCGGAAAACTCGTATTTGTCGGTCAGATCCCGTTTACGGTCATCGGTGTCATGCAGAAGAAAACTCAGCCATCGTCGTACAATCGCCGTGATCAGGATCGGGTCTTCATCCCCGCCAGTACATTTGCATCGGTGTATGGTGCAAGGCGGCTGAACAATATCATCTTTACGCCGAAGGACCCCATGCTGTCCGAGGAGACTGGCCAGCGCGTGCGTGAGGTTCTCGCCAGGCGCTACAAGTTTGACCCAACAGACAGGGATGCGGTCGGCATCTGGGACACGGCCGAATTCGATAAGTTTATCGTGGTCTTCTTTCTGGCATTCAACATCTTTATGGGCCTGATCGGAAGTTTTACGCTTGCAGTAGGAGGAATCGGAGTAGCCAACATCATGTATATCGTCGTCCAGGAACGGATCAGGGAGATCGGGGTCAAGCGGGCTGTGGGGGCAAAGAAGTCCAATATCCTGGTTCAGTTTTTTGCGGAGACGATTTTCATTGTCGCCCTGGGTTCGAGCATTGGATTTCTCATTGCAGTCGGCATAACGAAGGCGATGGAATTCATCCCGATTAAGGATTTTGTGGGCACGCCGGAGATCTCTTTTCAGGTTGCTCTTGCGACGATGCTGGTGCTCGCCTCGATCGGATTCATGGCGGGGATTATGCCGGCGCGTCGGGCTGCCAATCTTAATATCGTTGATTGTCTTCGGGCATGACACATGTGGCGTGAGCTCTTCAAGGAATTTCTTCAGGATCTGAAGGTGCAGCGGACGCGTGCTATCCTGACGATCGTTGCAATCACCTGGGGAACGGTTGCCGTCGTGCTCTTGCTCGGTTTCGGGGAGGGGCTGGGGAATCAGATGATGAACGGTCTGGTCAACGCCGGGAATCGGATCATGATTCTGTACGGCGGGGAGACGGGCATACCGTTCGAAGGTGTCCCGAAGGGACGGAGAATCCGGATGGTCGAAGAGGATGCGGAGATGCTGAAGGCAGCAATACCGGGGATAGCCATGATCAGCCCACAGTATCGTCGATACGTACAGCTCACCTATGGCAGATTCTCGACGAATACTGAATGCGAGGGCGTGAACCCGCTGTTCGAGGAGATGCGGCGCATGTATCCTGCCTCCGGCGGACGATTCTTGAACGAATACGATGTGAGCATGCAACGACGTGTGCTCGTGCTCGGGGAGAAGATTGCCCGAGATATCTTCAAAGAAGCAGATCCTATCGGTAAGCAGATCCTGCTCGACGGCCTGCCCTTCGTTGTTGTGGGGATTATCCAGAACAAGATCCAGACAGCAATGAACAACGGCCCGGATGCCGAGCGGGCAATCATCCCCCACACAACGTTCCGGACGACCTACGGAAACAAGAATGTGAACTCCATTGTTGTGCGCCCGGGCGATCCTTCGAGACAGGAGGAAATGAAGAAGGAAATATTCCGGGTACTCGCGCGCAAGTATCACTTCGATCCGACGGATGAAAGGACGCTCTTTATATGGGACTTCATTGAAGGAGAGAAAGTGAGCCGGAAAGTGGGAGTCGGCGTTTCCATCTTTCTCTTTTCAGTCGGCTTCCTGACCCTGCTGATTGCGGGTGTCGGTGTGGCGAATGTGATGTACATGGTTGTGAAGGAAAGGACACGGGAAATCGGCATCAAGATGGCGATCGGAGCGCGCCGGAGTTACATCCTTGCACAATTCATCACGGAGGCCCTGCTGATCGCCTTTATTGGCGGGACGATCGGAATCCTCATTTCCTGGGGTGTCATTTCGATCGTGCGTATGTTCCCTTCGAACGACGGACCTATGCAGTTTCTCGGAAAGCCCGTCCTCTCCACCTCGACAATGCTTCTGACCGCCGGCATCCTGGCTCTGATCGGCCTGCTTGCGGGGTTCTTCCCGGCCCGCAGGGCCGCGTCGGTTGACCCCGTTGAGTCACTCCGGTACGAGTAGATCTTCGGCGCTTGTTTCCTGTGTCAATGATCTCTATGTTGTTGCAGAAATAGTTGGAGACAATTGTGAAGCTTCTTTCTTGTCTTGTCGTCTGCACCGTTCTAACCATCGTCCACTGTGTGTACGCTCTGGGACAGGTGCCCGTCCATGGTGTTGATAAAACGCTCGCGAAGTTCGACCCCGCCCGTAATGCAGAGAAGGACATCAGTGATGCAATTGTCGAGGCACAGGCAAGCAACAGGAGGATCTTCCTTGATGTCGGGGGCGAGTGGTGTGTCTGGTGCAGGCGGATCGATACGCTATTGGCCAGGCGGAAAGATATCGCGGAGTATCTGGAACGGAACTTCGTTGTGGTGAAGGTGAACTACAGCAAAGAGAACAAGAACGAAAAAGTCCTCTCACAATTCCCGAAGGTGGCAGGCTATCCACACTTCTTCATTCTTGAGAGCGACGGGAAGTTGCTGCACTCGCAGGATACCTCTGAGCTGGAGAAGGGGAAGGGTCACGATCCTGAAAAGGTGCTTGCCTTTCTAAGAAAATGGGCTCCGGCGCACTGATCGGGTCGTGCTGTTGAGACTCCCATCCATCCAATTGTCCGTACATCCCACGCAGGGGACAAGTCGCTCCGTTTGCCCAGGTCAGAGCCTTGCTCGCCCTCGCTGCTGGATCAGAAAAATCTCACCCTGGAAGAGAAATGTCGCAGTCATGCTGCCCCCTCATGGGTGCGGAAAGCAGGAAATGGAAATGACCGCCCCGGAAAAGCGACATGTGGCTAGGTCTGTTCTTTTTCTTTTGTGAGCATTTCCCGCAGCCTCCCCAGCATCTTCACAGCAATCGGCGTCACGAATCCGATGATGAACGGCATAACCGGCTCACGGAATCGTTCGTTGCCGAAAGAAAAGACGGCAATCAGCGAAAAGCATGTTACAAGCCAGAATTCGAAGTCGGTGAACTTCACTTTACGAATGAACAAAATGATAAGCGGGATGTAGAAAAGAATGAACGATCCGCGCAGGAGAAGCTCAAGCCACTCCGGCGGCGTCGGAACGAGAATGGTGAAATGCCACTCGGGACGCCAGAGAATGTAGATACGATGAATGAAACTACGTTGACCTGCTGCAAATGCTGTGTTGTACTCCCAGACCCCGCCGTAGCTCACAAAGCCAGCAAAGATTGCAGGGAGTACCAGGAGCAACCACCACCTGTGATTCCGCAGGAGGTACACCGCGAGGACGAAGAGAAAAACCAGGAGCGTCTCTTTCATGTAGACGTTTGCATACATGATTGAGGGAGGATAGAAAGCATAGACCCATCCGGCGTGCCGGTAGAGAAGCTCAAGCAGCACGCAGGTCAGCGCCGAAAGGAGAATCTGTATCAGCAGACTCTGGCCGGTGAGGTGAAGGAATCCCATGTATGCGGGTGTACGCTGGTACCAGTGTTCGTACGGCCACAGGCGGACAGTATTCTCGAGTGTCTGACTGTTGTAGAAGTACTCGCGCGCGTCGCCGATGAGCGGTGGGGTGTAGGATAGATAGAGGGCAAGTCGGATGGCGAGTGCCACGACGAGGATCGGTAACAGCGTCCGG
>Ga0153915_10003920_pt1 | contig 13678 bp, 9 predicted proteins | sample Opewatmetagenome_2_FD_107003 | JGI IMG/M metagenome (GOLD analysis project Ga0153915, IMG submission 107003) | Freshwater wetland microbial communities from Ohio, USA - Open water 3 Core 3 Depth 3 metaG | ecosystem: Environmental > Aquatic > Freshwater > Wetlands | place: USA: Ohio, Lake Erie... | reverse complement strand
GCACGCCAGCCCGCGCAGGTTCACGTGCGGGTTCGCCACCTCCGCCTGCTGCTGGGCGAACCCATGCCGCGGTGCGGCGGCCGCGAGAGCCAGGAGCGCAACCCCGAGGACGCGCCGCAGGACCGGCGCTCTCATGACGACCTCGCGCCCGGGCGGGCAAGCGTGTGGCAGTCCTCGCAGCGGTGCGGCAGCGCGTGGTACCGCACCAGCGGCGGCTGGCCTTCCGGCCGGTGGCAGGCGACGCACTTCAGGTTCCGGTGGGCACCGTCGAGCGGGTAGTCCGTGTCGCGCTGGTGGTCGAAGACGAGGGATGCCCACGCGGTCTCGGTGTGACATGAGGTGCAGGTGCTGCCGCGAGCCCGGTCCGCGAACTGCCCCTCATGCGGGTCACGATGGCAGCCGGCGGCGTCGCACGAGGAGCCCAGGCCGCTGAAGCGGACCGGCCGCCCGGCGGCCGGGGGCACGTGGCACTTCGGGCAGGCGAGCGAACGATGCGCGCCGCGTAACGGGTAGCGCGTGGAGTCGTGGTCGAACGCCACCGGCCTCCATCCTTCCGTATCGTGGCACGGAGTGCACGCGGTCCGGGCCGCACCCTCGGAGCGGGCGGCCAGCCTCGCTCCAGGCACCTGGCGCCCCGAGAACTGGCCGCCGTGTGGATCCCGGTGGCAGCCGGCGCAGGTTGCATCGGCGAACCGGAACTTGATCTGCCCCGAGCCCGCGGCGGCACGGGCCAGCAGCGGGTGGCAGCTCGTACAGGGCGTAGCCCGGTGCGCACCGGTCAGCGGGAAGCCGCTGCTGTCGTGCGCGGGCAGGGTGAAGACCGTGGGGGTGAAGCGCGTCTCCGTGTGGCAGGCGCTGCAGTCCCGGCGCGCCGGCGAGGCGTGGAGCTGGGACTCGTGCACGTCGGCGTGGCACGCGTCGCAGCGGTCGAACACCATCCGCTCGCCTCGCAGCGGGCGGAGGTAGTTCGCCCGCACCAGGGCGACCCGGTCCGGCAGCGGTGAATCGGCCGACGAGAGGTGGCAGCTCTCGCACCGCGCGGCCGCGTGTGCTGCGCGCAGCGGGAAACCCACCGCGGTGTGGTCGAACCGCCGGACGTTATCGGCCAGCACGAACCAGCCCGCAGTGGAGTGGCAGCGCTGGCAGGTTCCGGCCATCCCGGCCTGGCGATGGGGCGAGCGGTGGCAGCTGGCGCATCCGGAGGCCCGGGAGATGCGGCGGGCTCGGAAGTCCAGGAAGGACGAGTCCACGGCTCCCCCGGGACCGGTTCCCAGCTGGCGGCGCAGGGCGTGGCACTTGTCGCAGTGGACGTCCGCGTGGAGGCCCGTGAGGGGGAACCTGGTGCGGCTATGGTCGAACTCGGCCACCGGCTTCCAGGCGTCCACGGAATGGCAATCCGCGCACTGGCGGCTCACACGGCCCCGGTGCTCGTCGAGATGACACGACGCGCAGGTGGTGCCCAGGCCGAGATAGGTGCGGGAGGCCGACAGCGAGGTGTCGCCGCGCACCGACGCGGTGACGACGAGCGACGCCGTGTGGCACTCCTCGCAGCGCTGTGTGGCGTGCGCACCCTCGAGCAGCCATCCGGTCTGCCGGTGGTCGAAAGCCTCCCGGCCCGCGGCGTCAGGCCATTTCACCAGGCGGTACGGTCGGCCGTTGTGCTCGCTGTGGCAGGTGCGGCACGCCAGCTCGGTGCCGTGGCGCGTCGCAGCGGCGTGGAAGCCCCGATCCGCGCCGATCTGCGCCGCGAGGGACCTGTGGCAGGCGAGGCACTTGCGGCCCGACAGCTGCCGCCCCGCGTCGTGGCAATCGAGGCAGCGCGCGAGGTCGTCGAGCCTGGCGTGGGCGGCTGAGAGCGGCCCCGGCGACGCCAGCCCCTGCGCGGCGAGCGGCACAGCCATCAGCGTGAGCATCAGGGCGAGGGGCGCGGCACCGGGCGCGGCGTGCATCACCGGCCTCCGACCAGGGAGGCGCCGAAGAACACCTCGCTGCCAACGTGCAGCACGAGCAGCACCACCATCGCGGCGAAGAACACGAGGTGGATCACGTGCCAGTAGGTGAACACGCGCCGGAACGTGTCGAGGAATGCCACACGACGAGCGATGGCCATCTGGCGCCGGATCAGCGCCAGGAGCGCTTGTGTCTCGCGGCGGGCGAGCCGGCGCTGCTTGAGCAGCTGGCGGCGGATCTTCGACAGGCGGAGCGGCCGCAGCAGGTCGTCCACGAGCAGCAGCGGGAGCGTGAGCAGGCTCGCGGCTGCGCCGCCCGGGGTCCGCTGCCCGCTGCGCTCGGCGACGGCGTCCACCGCCTTGAGCAGGCTGGGGGCGAGCCCGAACTGCGTCTGCAGCCGCTCGCGCAGATCGGCCTGCTCCGCCCGGATCTCCGCCAGGGTCATCGCTTCGCCCCTGATCGTCCGGGGGAACTGCTGGTACAGCCACCGCCCGATGATGCCGCTGGCCGCCACGACCGCCATGGACCAGAAGGAGTACACGCCCAGGCCCCGCAGCTTGGCCGCGGTGTGCAGGGCGACGAGGAACGGACCGGTGAGGCAGAGATAGATGTGGAAGTTGAGCCAGGTCCGCATCGGGCCAAGGCCCCGCAATGCCGCGAGCCGCTTGCGGCCGGAGTACAGCACGACGCCGAGGAGCATGAGCCCCGCACCGATCCAGCCGAACGAATGGCCGACCTCGCCGGACGGCTTGAGGACCTTGTGGAAGGGCGAGTCCGGGCGCTCCCACAAGGGCAACAGGTAGTAGCCGCCCGCCTTGGCCAGGAACGCGGTGCCGGCGGCCGCCGAGAGTATCGCGACGGCGAGGATCAGCCGGTCCAGCTGGACCGACATGCCTGTCGCGGTGCGCGCCGCGCCGCGTGGCCGGCTACCAGAGCTGATACGACACCCCCGCGCGAACATACGTGCTGGTGAGTCCAGCGTAACGACCGATGTCAGCGCTGACCGAGGCATAGAAGCCGCCGCCGAGACGCCACCCGAGCTCGGGCCGCAGGTCGTACCGCCACAGCGTCACGGCGCCGCCGGGCGTGCTCGTGACGTTCGCGCCGACGCTCAGCGCCGCCGTCACCGGCAGCGCGCCCGTCGGCACGACGACCCGGACCAGGGCGGAGCCGAAGTCGAACAGATCGCCGTGCTGACCCCTCGCCACCAGCATGAAGTGGCGGTTGAGCAGTGTGAACGTGCCACGGTACGTCGGCGCGGCGTCGGTGGTGCGCTTGAGATAGCCGCCCGTGAGTTCCAGGGACGAGCCGAGCATGTCCCGCCCGAGAGAGGCGGTGGCGCCGGTCAGCCGCCCGGGGAGCGGCAGCGTGTCCCCGGCCAGGAACACGGAGTACACGAGGAACGGAGCGTGTGACTCCACGGTCAGCCCGGCGTGGAAGCCCAGAGGGAAGGGCATGCGCAGGCCAGCCGTGATGTTGGTCAGCTGCAGTCCCCGGAAACGCTCCCAGCCGGAGCCGTAGTCCACGTCGGTGAGTAGCGAGAAGGAGAAACTCGGCGATGGGCTCCAGAAGCTCTGCGCCGACGCCCAGGTGCGCGTGACGCGGCTGGATTGCCACTCCGTCGCTCCGCTCAGCGACGCCGAGAAGGCGGAGGTGGTAACTCCCAGGTAGGTGCCGGCCCGGGCCACCTGCGTTGAGGGCTCCATCGTGTACAGGTCGGGAGCGTAGCCGGCCACGAACCCCATCCGGCCGGCCCCCGGCCGGATCTCCAGTCGCGCGCCATCCACGTAGCCAAGCCCGATGGCGTCGGCGGGCACGAACCGGCCGAGCGAGAGATTCAACCACGAGCTGGGCGGCCCGATCTTCGCCTCGAGCTGGTAGACCGTGGTCGAGTTGCCGCTCAACCCGATCGCCGCGAGGCTGCTGGCGCCGCTGTGCCACCTGGTCGTGGCTCGCGTGGCAAACGTGAGCCACGACGCCAGCGGCGCCGTCAGGTTCAGGCCGGCCGACGTCTGGTATGTGGTGATGGCGGCGGGTCCCCCTGCGGAGCTCGCAGTCTGGTCGAGCTGGAGGTTACCGCGCCACCGCGTCGCGCCACTGCGCCTGAATGCGGGCTGCGGCGGCGGGGCCTGCGCTGTCGTGTCCGGTGGGGCCTGTGCGGGCGAGACGTCGACCGCAGGCACCGCCGAGTCACCTGGCGCGGCTGCGGCGGCCGTCTGAACCGCAGGGGGTGGATGTCTCGTGAAGCGCACCAGCTGGCCGACCGTTGCCTGGGCGCCGGCGGGGACCAGCGAGGCGCTGGCCGTACGGCGTGCGACACTCACCACCACCGCGTGCGCGACCACCGCGCCACCGGCGCCCAGCACCTCCAGGGTGTCGCCGACCGCCACCCCGGCGTCACGTCCCGCCGTGATGAACACGACCTCCCGGGTCAGGTAGGAGATCCGTGCCGTGTCCTGCCTGGCGGACGCCGTATCCTGTTGGGCGACGGCCGGAGAGGGGCCAAGCGCCACAAGTGCCGCGAGCCACACTGCGGAAACGGTCGCTACCCGGCCCGCGAGCGGCGGCCGGCTCAGCGTGGACTGGTGCGGCGCCGACTGCCCGCGTCCCCGAGGCCGCCGCAGCACTGCATGGTCCATGTCAGCCTCTGCTCGACCGTCGGGTCCACTCGAGCCACGTGCTCAGCACGATCAGCGTCCAGAGTGCGCGCGCATGGTCTGCCTTCTTGCTGCTGTGCTCGGCCAGCAGCTCGAGCGCCGCGTGCCGGTCAATTCCGATCGAGGCGAGCCGTTCGGAGCCGACGCTCTCCTCCGCCCACTCGTAGAGTGACTCCCGCAACCAGCGCGACAGCGGCACCGAGAGTCCGCGCTTGCGCCGGCGGACGATCCGGCGCGGGAGATAGCGCCCGGCGTACCGCTTCAGGAATACCTTCGTCGTGATGCCACGCACCCGCTGCGCGGCTGGAATCGTGGCGGCGAACTCCAGCACGGCCTGGTCGAGGAATGGGGCCCGGAGCTCCAGCGCCGAGTTCATGCTCGCGCGGTCCGCCTTGGTCAGCAGCCCCTCGGCCAGAGAGGTCTCGAGGTCGTGCTGCTGCACCGCGTCGAGCAGGGCCGCGCTGCCGCGCTCCCATGCCGCCCCTTCCTGCTCCGGTAACCCGAGCCGCGCCAGGAGCCCCGGCCCGATGTTTGACGTCCAGTCGAGGTGCCGCGCCATGCCGTCGAGCTCTGCGGCCGCCACGAATTTCTTGAGCAGGAACGAGATGCTGACCTTCGTGTCGCTCGGCGGCCACGCCTCCACCAGCCGCCGGCACGTAGCTCTGACACCTGCAGGCAGCCCTGCGTAACGCTGCGCTGCGAGGGCGCCCAGGTAGGTGGGGTACCCGCCGAACAGTTCGTCGCCGCCCTCGCCGACCAGCGCGACCTTGACCTCCTCCGCGGCGCGTCTGGCCAGCAGGGCTGTGGGGACCCACGCCGGATCGGCGAGCGGCTCTCCGCTGTGCGCGATCAGCTCCGCCAGCACCCCAGGGAACGCCTCCGGCGTCACCCACACGGCGTCGCAGGGAATGCCCAGCTGCGCTGCAACGTCCTGGGCGAAGCTCCCTTCGTCGTACGAGTGCTCTGCGAAGCGAAGCGTGAAGGCCTTGAGCGGATACTCGGGGCGCACCCGTCGGGCAACCGCGGCGACGAGGGACGAGTCGATGCCGCCGCTCAGGAACGCCCCGTACGGGACGTCCACCTCGCTCTGCCTCCGGACGGCCTCGAGGAACAGTGCGTCGAACCGGTCGCCCGCGGGTGCCACCTTGGGTTCGGAGGCGATGCTCCAGCGCCAGTACCGTCGGCGCCGCACGCCGCCGCGGTCGATCAGCACGAGCTCGGCTGGCCCCACCTTGCGCAGCTCGGCGAAGGGTGATGCGGGCGCCTCGAAGTAGCCGAAGCGCAGAAACGAGCGCACCGCGGCGACATCCACCGTGAGCCGCTGTTCCGGCACGGCGGCGAGCGCCGCGATCTCGGTGGCGAACCGGACGCCGGCCTCATCGGCGGCGAAGAACAGCGGCCGCTCGCCCGCGCGGTCACGCGCCAGCAGGAGGCGCTCGGAGCGCGGATCCCACACAGCGATGGCGAAGGCGCCGACCAGCCGGTCCACGAACGCGTCGCCCAACTCGGAGTAGAGCCCGGGAATCACCGCGATATCGGTGTCGAGCGGCACCTGCCGGCCGCGTGCTCTCAGGAACGCCCGCAGCTCGGCGTGGTTGTCGATCTCTCCGTTGCAGACGGCGACGACCCCGGAGGCCTGGTCGACGACCGGTTGCTGTCCCGCCACGACGCCCCGGATGGCGAGCCGCGTGGCGCCCAGTACCGCGGCCCCGCACGCGCGCGAGCCGACGTCGTCCGGGCCACGATGGACGAGCGCGTGCAGCATGAGCTCGACCGCGCGCCCGGCCGGGGCACGCTCGCCGCGGTCCGTGAACGAGACGACCCCGCAGACGCCGCACATCTCAGGGGCTCCGCGCGGGCGCTATCAACGCGCCCCACCAGCCGGGGGTGAGAGCCGCCACGCTCGCCTGCGTGCGCGCGGCGACGGAGTCCAGAGCCACGCGACTGCCACCGTTCGCCAACAGGTACAACGCCTGACCGCGCCCGGTGAGCCAGCGGTCGAGCTCGGAGCGCCGGACCACCTGGTCCGGCCACGCGGCGGACCGTCGCAGCATGAAGACGACGTAGTTGCTCGTGGTCTCGCTTCCGTCGCGCGTCACGATCGTGATGGTCCGGCGCAGGTAGAACGGGAGGCCGTTGGGAAGACACTCGAGGCAGGCCAGCTCAGTGGTGGGCGGCAACGCCGGCACGTGCTCCGCGAGCTGGCGCGACGAGCCGGCCTCGGCGTAGGCGCGCGCGCCGCCGAACGCGACCGTGAGCAGCAGGAGCGGTGGGAGGGCGAACGCCGCGCACACCACCCGGAGGTCGCGGCGCCAGCGTCCCAGGGCCGCGACGACCGCGACGGCCGCGAGTGACCACATCAGCGGCCCCGTGGCAGGGGCCAGTCGCTCGAGCTCGCCGCTGTGCACATGGAGCAGGGCCGGCAGCCCGCCGGGCATGGTGGCCGCGACGACGAGCACCAAGGCGCCGGACCCGCTCACCGCCGCCAGCAGCACCGCCCCGCGCAGCGCCAGGCCGCCGGCGACGCCGTCGGGGTGCTCGAATGCGCGGTCGAGGACGCGGGCGGCGAGCAGCCCGAGCGCCACGACTCCCGTCAGCACATACCCCGGCAGCTTGGACTGCGAGAGCGAGAAGAACAGCACGACCACGACGGCCCAGGCGACGAGCAGGCGGTCGGCCCGTGACCAGCGGCGGCGGGCGCTCCAGCCCGCCACGAGGGATTCGGGCAGCAGCACGCTCCAGGGGAAGAACACGCCGGCGATGACCGGCACGTAGTACCAGAACGGGGCGGTGCGGTGGAACGCGGACGTCGTGAAGCGGTGCAGGGACTCCTCGACCAGCCCGTAATAGGGAAAGTCCGGCCGCCGGCCAGCCACGGCGATGAACCACGGCACGACGATCGCGAAGAACACCAGCAGGTTGAGCGGCGCGAACAGCCGTCGCACGGCTCCCGGGCGGCGGTCGAGCGCCTGCAGCGCCAGGAGGACGAGGGGGGGCAGGATACAGCCCACGGGGCCCTTGACGAGGACGGCGACCGCCGAGCAGGCAGCGCCCATCGCGTACCAGCGGGACCGGTCGGCGCCTTGAGTCTCCTCCGCCAGGTATCCGGCCAGGATGGCTGCGGTCACGAAGAACGCCAGCACCATGTCGAAGATGACGATGCGCGCGAACGCGACGACCAGCGGCGTTGTGCCGGCGACGAGGACCGCGAGCGCGGAGGCCCGGTCTCCGTACGCCCGGCGGGCGAACCGGTAGACCAGGAAGACGAGACCGAGGCCGAACACGGCGCCCGGCAGCCGGGCGGCGGTTTCGTTCTCGCCGAAGGCGGACATCGAGAGCGCCACGAGCCGGAAGTACAAGGCGGGCTTGTCGAGGTAGGGGAGGCCGTCGTACGTCGGGATCAGCCACGCTCCCGCGTCCTTCATCTCCCGAGCCACTTCCGCATTGCGGCCCTCGTCCGGCTGGATCAGTGGCAGGGTGCCGAGCCGGGCGAACAGGCAGGCGGCGGCCACGAGGGCTGCCGCGGCGAGTGCCGCCCGTGCGCCCCGCATCAGACGCGCCCTCCCTGGACGGCGCGGCGGGCGCCCTGGAAGATGCGATACCACATCGCGCGGGTCAGCGTGCCGGTGTTGGTGTTGCGGCGGCTCGGGTGGTAGGAGGAGATCAGGATCGTGCCGTCCGGAAGCCGGCTCTGGGCGCCGTGGGTGAAGCGCGGGCGGTCCCGCGGCGACAACGTCGCCCACCAACCCGATGCCCGGAGCCACGCGTCGTGAGCGAACCGGCCGAGGGCGAGGACGACCGCGAGCCGCGGCAGCAGCGCGACCTCCGCCGCGAGATAGCGGCGGCAGCGCTCCTCCTCGCGCCTCGTAGGGCGGTTCTGCGGCGGCGCGCAACGCACCGCGGCAGCGATGTAGCAGCCGGCCAGCCGCATCCCATCGTCACGCGACGTCGAGCGCGGCTGGCTCGCGAAGCCGAAGCGGTGCAGGGCCTCGAACAGCCAGTCTCCGCTCGGGTCTCCGGTGAACACGCGGCCGGTGCGGTTGCCGCCGTGGGCGGCGGGGGCGAGGCCGACGATCAGCAGCCGGGCGCCTGCATCCCCGAAGCCGGGGACGGGCCGTCCCCAGTACGCATCGGTGGCAAAGGCCCGCCGCTTCTCGCGCGCGATCCGGAGGCAATGGCCGCGCAGCCTCGGGCAGCGCTCGCACGCGATGACCGCGCGGCGCACCGCCGCCAGGCTGTGAAAGGGGGCCGTGCCGCTCACGCGGCGGGGATGAACGCCTCGACGGAGCTGGCGAACGTGCCGACGTCGATCGGCTTGGTGAGGTACCCGCTGAAGCCGGCCGCGAGCGCCTTCTCCCGGTCGCCGCTCATCGCGTGGGCCGTGAGGGCGACCACGGGCGGAAGCGCCGGCCCCAGCGCCGCCCGCAACTTCTCGAGCAGCTGGAAGCCGTCCTCCCCGGGGAGCTGGATGTCGAGCAGCACCAGCTGGGGAGCCTCGGCTCGCATCGTGGCCAGCAGTGATTCGCCGCCCGGAAGCCCGATCACCGCGTGACCCCGGATCGTGAGCACGGCGGCGAACAGCTTCATGTTGTCCGGGTTGTCCTCCACCACCAGGATCTTGGACACGCCTAGCTCACCCCCGAGCGCCGGAGCACGGCGCGGATGCGGGCCACCAGGGACGACGGTCGGATCGGCTTCGTGAGATAGTCCTCGGCGCCCATCTCGATGCAGCGCGTTTCGGTGGCGGGATCGTCCCGGGCGGTCACCACGATGACCGGCACAGCCCGGCCCGCCAGCCGGCGGCGCAGCGCCTCGAGCACGCCGAACCCGTCCAGCCGCGGCATCTGCATGTCGAGGAGCACGATGGCGGGGTTCAGCCGCTGTGCCTGGTCGAGCGCATCGACGCCGTCCGCGGCCTCGGCCGTGCGGAAGCCCTGGGCCGTGAGGATCGTGGTCATCAGAACGCGCATGGCGGGGTCGTCGTCCGCGATCAGCAGGAGCGAACCGGTCGGTGCCGTCGCTGCGGCGCCCCCGGCGGGGGCCGCCACGCCGGCCTCAGGCCGACGCTGCGCGGCGACAGGAATCTCGCCGCCCCGTGTGGCCGGCACGGGAGTGGCAGGTGTGGTGGGCGCGGCGCCCGGGATCGGCGCGGCCTCGGGGAGAGGCGCCGGCTCCCCGACCACGCGCAGCAGTTCGTCGTAGGCGGTCTCGCCGGCCCAGACGCGCCGAATGCCCGCCTGCCATAGCGTCCGCATCCCGCAGCTGCGACCGGCCCGCGCCAGCTCCTCGACCGCCGCTCCCGCCGCGATCGCCTCCGCCACCGGGCCATCTACCGTCAGGATCTCCTGGATCATCGCACGGTCGCGGTATCCGCTGAAGCTGCACTGGGCGCAGCCCTTCGCCTTGCGGATCGCCACCGGTCGCCCGGACTCCCGCGGCGGCCGTGCCGGCTCGGGCAGGCTCGAGGCGTCGACCGCCTCCGCACAGTGAGGGCACAGGCTGCGCAGCAGCCGCTGCCCGACCACGCCCTTCAGTCCGCCCGCGAGCTTTTGCTTCTCGATGCCGAGGTTCCGCAGCCGGCTCACCGCTGCGGCCGCGTCCGCGGCGCGGACGGCGGAGAGAACCAAGTGCCCGGTGAGCCCCGCCTGCAGAGCCAGGGCAGCCGTGTCTTCGTCGCGTATCTCCCCCAGCAGGATGACCGCGGGGTCCCGCTGCAGCGCCGAGCGCAGCGCGGCGGCGAAGGTGAAGCCGCTCCGCTCGCTCACCTCGATCTGGTTGACGCCGGCCAGCTCGTGCGCCACCGGGTCCTCCACGGTCGCCACGGCGGCCCCAGCAGCACGCATGCGGTCCAGTGCTGCGTACAGTACCGCCGTCTTGCCGCTGTCCGCCGGGCCCGCGACCAGCACGATCCCCTCCCGGTGGGCGAGCAGACGCTCCAGCAGTGCGAGCTCCTCGGGCCACAACCCGAGCGACGCGAGGGCCGCGATTGGCGCGGCGGGATCGAGCAGCCGCACCGTGACCTGCTCCCCGTGGCGTGCGACCGGCACGCTCGACACCCGGAGGTCCCAGGCCTTCCCGTCCACGTGCGCCGTCGCGCGGCCATCGTGCGGATGCAGCGGATCGGAGATGTCCAGCTGCGCAATCACCTTGAGCCGCCGCACCACCGAGCCGGCGGCGGTGCGCGGGACCTGCATCACCTCCCGGAGCACGCCATCGATCCGGTACTTGATATCGAGGCCCTGCTCGGACGGCTCGAAGTACAGGTCGCTCGCCCGCTCGTGCACGGCGTCGGTGATCGCCGCGTCCACCAGTCGTGCAGCGGGCCCCTCCACCGTGGTCGCGACACCGCCGGCCGGCGGTTCTGCGGCCGCCTGGACCGTCGCCTCGGTCCCGAGGCCCTTCACCAGGCGCTCGATCGAGCGCTCCGGCCGGTACAGCTCGTCGATGCGCTGGAACAGCCTGTCCGGGAGCGCGTAGTGGAACTCGACCTGGCGTCCCGCGACGAACCCGAGCGCCTGCTCGGCGTCGAGGTCCAGCGGGTTGGCGGTGGCGATCCGGATGGTGCGGTTGGACGCGGAGAGCGCGAGCGCGGCATACTGGCGCGCCGCGCTTTCCGGGATGAACTGCAGTGCCGCCGGCTCGACCGCCGCCAGATCGGCGACCGGCACATGAGCGGCGCGCGCCACCGCCGCGGCGAGCAGATCCGCGGACGCGAGTCCCTTCGCGGTCGCGGCGGCGGCGACCCATTCCGGGGCCTCCTGGCGCAGCGCCTGCAGCGCGGCCGGAGGTGCCAGGCCCTCGCGCTCCAGCGCGGCGAGCACCCAGGAATCCCGCGGGAATCTCGACGGACTCGCCGGCGCGGGCATTCTCGCGGTCGGACGCGGCGACGATCGCATCGTACGAAGGAAGCGCGCTTTGTATGCGGCGTCAAACCCAATTACATTGAGACGTTTGGCGTCCCCGGGCGCACGCTCGGGTCGGAGGGGATGACGCATGCCTCGAGAAGACCTCATCGTGGGATTGGCCGGCGCCGGAGGCGACGGCGTGGTCTCCGCCGGTGAGCTGGTGATACAGGTGGCCGCGCGCGAAGGTCTGTATGGAATGCTCGTCAAGGCGTTCGGCCCGCAGATCCGGGGCGGCGAGTCGTCGGTCCGCGTCCGCCTCTCGTCCGAGCCGGTCCTCTCCCAGGGCGATGATCTCGACGTCCTCATCGCGTTCAACTGGGCGGATTACGGCCGCTTCCGCACCGAGCTCGTCCCGAGCGAGGGAACGCTGATCTTCGTGGACGAGATGGACAAGACGCCGCACGACGAGATCCCGCTGCCGCAGCGTCTCAGGGAGACACTGATACGGGTCCCATTTGAGCAGTTGGCCGTCGAGAAGGGCGGCAGCGCCCTCGCCAAGAACATCGTCGCCGTCGGCGTGCTCGCTGGCGCGTTGAACCTCCCGCGCGACGCATTCGCGCGGGCCATCGAGCGCAGGTTCGCCAAGAAGGGCCAGGATGTCGTCGGCGCGAATCTCGCAGCGCTCGACGCCGGCGTCGCGGTGGCTGCAGCGGCGCACCAAGGAGCGCGGGCGCGGGTCGGCGCGAAGGCGCCGGAGCCGTTGATGGTCATCTCCGGCAACGAAGCCTTCGCGTTCGGCGCCCTGGTCGCCGGCTGCCGGTTCATGGCGGGTTATCCCATCACCCCGCAATCCGAGGTGATGGAGTGGCTGGGCCGCGAGCTGCCGAAGTTCGGTGGCACCATGGTGCAGCCGGAGGACGAACTCGCCTCGATCACCATGGCGATCGGGGCGTCGTACGCCGGGGTCAAGGCGATGACCGCGTCGTCGGGACCGGGCATCTCGCTCAAGACGGAGGCGATCGGCCTCGCATCCATGGCGGAGGTCCCGCTGGTGGTGCTGAACGTGCAGCGGGTGGGCCCGTCCACGGGCATTCCCACCAGGACCGAGCAGGCCGACCTGCTGCAGGCGCTGTATGGAACCCACGGCGACGTGTCGAAGGTGGTCGTGGCGCCGACGGACGTCGCGGACTGTTTCTCGGTCGCTATCGACGCCTTCAACATCGCCGAGCAGTACCAGGTGCCGGTCGTCGTGCTGTCCGACCAGGGCATCGGCCATCGCACCGACGCGATTCGCCCCTTCGACCTCGGCTCGGTCAAGACGGTGGACCGGCGCGTGCCGAGCGACGCCGAGCTGGCGTCGGTGGATCCGCACCACGGCTTCAAGCGGTACGCGCTGACGGAGACCGGTGTGAGCCCGATGGCGATCCCGGGGCAGGCGCACGGGAACTTCCTGATGTCGGGTCTGGAACACGACGAGCTTGGCAACCCGGTGTCCGGGGCTGCGGGCCACCAGAAGATGAGCGAGAAGCGGTTCAGGAAGCTCGCGAGCGTGCCGGACGATTACGCGCACCTGACCCTCGTGGCGGGGGACGAGGGCGCCGACATCGGGCTGCTGGCCTGGGGCGCGTCGAAGGGGGCGGTGCTCGAGGCCATGTCCGAGCTCCGGGCGGCCGGTATGCGCGTGCGGGCTGTCATTCCCCGGCTGCTGCTGCCGTTCCCGACGGCGCGCGTCGAGCAGGCCCTGGAGGGCCTCGCGACGGTTCACGTGTTCGAGCTGTCGTATTCCGGACAGTTCTATACCCACCTGCGCAGCCAGTTGAGGCCGGAGCTCGCGGCTCGGCTGGTCCGCCACGCGCGGGCCGGCGGCTCGCCGCTGGGCGTAGGGGAAATCCGTCGTATCATCACGACATCCGCGCAGGCCGTCGCGGCGGACTGAAGTGAGGCACATATGGCGCACCAGGCGGTGACCAAGCTGACGCAGAAGGACTACAAGGCGGAGCTGCACCCGGTTTGGTGCCCGGGGTGCGGGGACTTCGGCGTCGTGGCGGCGGTCTATCAGGCGCTGGCCAAGCTGAACCTCGACCCCGACCGCACCGTGGTGGTGAGCGGCATCGGCTGCTCGTCGCGCCTGCCGGGATACGTGAACACCTACTCGTTCAACGCGATCCACGGCCGCGCGCTGCCGATCGCCACCGGCATCAAGCTCGCCAACCCCGAGCTGACGGT
>Ga0153915_10003919_pt1 | contig 13681 bp, 15 predicted proteins | sample Opewatmetagenome_2_FD_107003 | JGI IMG/M metagenome (GOLD analysis project Ga0153915, IMG submission 107003) | Freshwater wetland microbial communities from Ohio, USA - Open water 3 Core 3 Depth 3 metaG | ecosystem: Environmental > Aquatic > Freshwater > Wetlands | place: USA: Ohio, Lake Erie... | reverse complement strand
CCCTGGTAGTTCATATGGCTGGATACATAGTCTATGGGGGTCGCGGGGTATTCGTATGTCTGGCCGTCCGACGCGCTAACGAGTGTCGTTGTGACCCACGGGAGGAAGATTGCGATGACTGCGAGACTGGCGCCTATCACGCACAGCGCGTTCACGCTGAATTCATTGTCTCGGCACGCGACCGTGAGGTAGTTACCCGACGGGCCGGCGTGTGCATGCGGGATCCCCACACCCACCGGGTTGGACAAGCTATAGAGCACCAGGATCGTGGAAACGATCCCGAAAATGGCGCCCAGACCGATGTTCGTATCGGACACGAGCCCCGGCACGACCTTTCCGAAGAACAGGAGAAGTCCAACCAACTGGAGGAATCCAGCCGTTGGAGTGATGAACGCGATGAGAGTTCCCGCCAGGAATAGGCCAGAGGCGATTACGAGGAACTCGTCAGCGAGGCCGCTGCCTATGAGCCCCATAAGGTCGAAGTGGAATGTCATCGGCACCCCGAACCGCCGGCTGTCGAGGTTCTGAACCAACCATTCGAAAGTGAAGGAGAAGGCCCCGAGCGACGCCCCCGCCAAACAGAGCAGGTTTATGCGGATGTCATCCCTGGATATCCAGTTGCCCTTCCGTTTGAAGCTGCCCGTCTTGTCCCTCCTCGAGCCCAACCACCAATCATACGATGGCTTAATCCTTTTCTGTCATTTTGGGCGGGTTCACTTCTTGAGAGTCCTCACCCTGGGGCCCAGACTGAGGGAGGTCTCGATTCGGGAGAGCCTCGCGGACATCTGGTCCATATGCTCCCGGATGTCGGCAACCGCAAGCACGACCTCCTTCGCTACCCCGTCCCCTTTCTCAGGATGCGCGATCGATTCGAGCTTCACCAGCCTCGAGTCGAGCTCCTGTAGGCCCTTAAGCTGAGTCTCGGTCTGAATCTCGAGGCGCTTCTTGTCCTCCGATTCAAGGACGATCTCAAGCCCCTTCGTAATGCGCTCATCAATCGTTCGGCTGTATTCGGAGAAGACCTTCCTCATGGACATCTCGAGGTCTTCCAGTTTCCTGTCCTGGGTCTCGACCCTCCGAAGCAGATCTGACATGTCCCCTAGCTCCGATACCGTCTTCTCGAGGAGCTCCTTGTCCTTGACTTCGATTGAAACTGAGACTGGAGCGGGCGGATAGCTCTTCATGGCGTCGACCAGCGCGAGCATATCGATCTGCGGCCCGGAGTTCCGCACCGCCGCCTGGATGGGCTTCATCTTGGTGAGTTCCGAGCGGGCGACCTTGAGCATGGACTTGTTTCCCTGCTCAACCTGATGCAGCGCGTCCATGATCTTCTCCAGACTGGTGACGGCCCTTGCGATATCGGAATCCTCCACGGAACGGATATCCCTAGCCGCGTCCTTCTTCCCGCGGGCGATAGCATCCGCAACAGCTGATTTCTCGTGCGGATAGACCGCCACAAGGTGTACGGGCCCTGTGGAGACTTTACTTTCAACGTACTCCCAGCCCCTATCGAAAACCTCAACGCGGTCCTTGTCCGCTTTCGTGAATAGGAGAGCGAAGCACCCGTTCGGCAGGACGCATACCTCGATGGCGTACGGGCCGTTCCGCGCCAATGATGGCAAGTGTTCCGGCCGCTCCTTCTTCACCGTGTTCATGTAGGATCCGAGGTACGAGAGTGCGTAGTTCTCGAGGTCCTTCTTTCCCGGTGGCATGGGTGTCTGGGGGGATTCCATGCTGGTCGCCATACTAATCGCACCGGGGCTAATGAGCTTTTGCCTGGGCTACATCGATGCACACCCGCTTCGGAAGGCCAGTTCTCGGCCCCGGATGTTCGGAAAGGATTATGTATCATCACTCCCAATCCAATCTATCCAGCGGTCACGGTAGCCGAAACCTCCCCCCAGGCAGTGAACAGTTGAGCATCATCAAGTCCAAGCGCTTCATCAAGAAGGTTGCACTCATCGGCGACTCAGCGGTGGGGAAGACCTCGCTCATACGCAGGTTCGTTATCGATGTATTCGACGACAAGTACATCGCGACGATCGGCGCGAAGGTCAGCAAGAGGGATGTCGAGTACACCCTGCCAGACAAGACAATCTACCTGACGCTCATGATGTGGGACATTCTTGGCCAGCACGACTACAAGAAGATGCGCAGCCAGGGCCTCACTGGAGCGCACGGGGTCATCCTCGTCGCGGACCTGACTAGGCCCGAGACGGTGAAGACGGCCGAGGAGTTCTGGCTCCCTGAGATCACCGAGTTGCTCGGAGGGCCGGTTCTGATCTTCGTCGGGAACAAGGTGGATGTAGCCGGGAAGGACTCGCCGTCCTCCGAGGCGCTGAGGAAGTTGGCAGCCAAGGCCAGCGTCCCAGTGTTCTTCTCAAGCGCCAAGACTGGCGAGAACGTCGAGGCGGTCTTCAAGAAGATAGGGGAGGACATGCTCGCGAAGGAGATCGGAGTTGAACGGAAGGGTGAACTGACCACCGAATCCCTTGCGCAGGCGATTGACGATGTTGTAAGCGATTTCTGCGAGCAGTATGGCGACACGAAGGAGGCCATGGAGATCGTCGAGAGGGAGTTCACTAGGGCGAAAGTGGACGTGAACCTGCCGGCCAAGGACAACCTACTGATGGCTATCGAATACCTCTCGGATGTGGAGAGAGACGTCCACGGGAGGGACGTCTCCGAAGTCAACAAGCTCAGGCGCTGGAAGATGATCGACGAGGCGCGCTGAGCGCCACGTTTATGGCCTTGTTGGAGCGTCCGGTCGACCGCAATGATATCACGGAAGCGACGGCTCGAAATAGTCCTGCAGAAGATCGGACCCTTGGACACGAGATCAGCGAAGCTCGAACAGTACTCGACCCCGGCAGCCATCGCCGCGGACATTCTGTGGGAAGCGTTCTGCACAGGGGATATCGCGGGGAAGAGGGTGGTCGACCTGGGCTGCGGGAACGGGGTGTTCGCCATTGGCGCGAAACTTATGGGAGCCGCTGAGGTCCTTGGAGTCGACATCGACGAGTCCGCCGTCAAGCTCGCCCGTAACAACGCCAAATCGCTCTCCTTGGACGTGGCATTCCGGAGGGCCGACGTCCAGGATGTCGTGGGCCGGTTTGACACCGTTCTCCAGAATCCCCCGTTCGGGGCGCAGACCAAACACGCCGACCGGGCGTTCATCAAGAAGGCCATCGAGCTCGCCCCCAGAGCTTATTCCCTCCATAACGCGGGCACTGAGGTCTTCGTAAGGGATCTGGCCAGGTCTCTTGGGGCCATATCCACGCCCGTGAAAAGCTATAAATTGGAGATTCCATATGCGTTCGAATTCCACAGGAAGGCTGTGGAGACCATACCTGTGGTGCTTCTCAGGTTTGATAGAAACAGGTGATTCAGCTGGCTAAGACAGGAAAGAGGGTGCTCCCAGGCGACGAGGTCGCAATAGCCGAGGAGTACATGTCGGGAGAGGGAACGTACGAGAAGGACGGCAAGATCTATGCGAGCGCCGTCGGAGAGCTCGACCTGGACGCCAGGGAGAAACTCGCGAAGGTCATCCTTGACAATCCGCCGGTCGTCCTCCAGGAAGGGGACGTAGTGATCGGGGAGGTCACGGACGCGAAGCCAGCCATGGCGATCGTGAACATCCTTGCCCAGGAGGGCAGGGACAGGTCTGTTTCCAGCGAAACCCTCGCGTCTGTGCACGTATCGAAGCTCTCAAGCTCGTACGTGGAAGACACGGGGGATGTCATGCGCCCTGGGGACATTATTCGAGCGCAGGTCATACAGGTCGACCCGTCCGTACAACTGTCAACCGCGGGCCCGCACTTCGGCGTCATCCGGGCGCTTTGTGGGCGCTGTAGGAACCCCATGGAGAAGAAAGGGAGGAGCCTCTACTGCGAGCACTGCGACCGGACGGAAAACCGGAAGCTGGCTGACGACTACCGTGCCTTTGACAAAGCGTGACAAGGCCATGGTCAAATGCATAAGTCTTTATTACTGGTTCCCGATAGGCAGCCAGCAGAAGGGGGGGCATCGTTGGCAGAAGGAAACCAAGAGCTTCTCGCAGAGATAGCGCGTCTTAGAGACGACCTCAAGCAGCTCCGTGAGATCGTGAACGTTTTGGTGAACGTGGTGATGGAGGAAGACGTCGAGGAAGAGGAAACGGACTTCCCGTCGTACCCTGGTGGCGAGAACAAGTTCACTCTCTATAATTGAGCACCACAACTGGACAAAGATAAAGAATCGAAGCCCATTATACCAGCGAGGCGGCCCATTTGAAGAACAGCTACTTCGTTGACAGCATGCGGGCTCAGGAGAAGTGGCGGGTCGAGGACTGCATCAACCTCCTCCCGTCAGAGAACGCCACTAGCCCGCAGGTGAGAGCCCTCCTGTCGAGCGATTTTGTCAATAGATACACCCTGCCAATCGACGCGACATACGCGGGGGAGTACATCGAGAATGGGTACCGAGGCTCACGAATAACAACCGAAGTCGAGAGGAAGGCGGAAGAGGCCGCACGAGAGGTCTTCAAGGCGAGGTATGCGTGTGTCCAGCCGCTCTCGGGACACATCGCGGCCATGATCGCGATAGCCTCCTGCACAAAGAGAGGGGACAAGTTGATGGCAATCCCGCCGGAGCACGGAGGGTACGACGGATACGCCCAAAGCTACATCCCCGACCTTCTTGGGCTAAGGGCCTCCACTCTCCCCTACGACGAGGACCTCGGGAACATAGACACCGATGGCACGGTCCGGCGCATTCGCAAGGAGAAACCCGCGCTCGTCATCCTGGGGGCGTCGTACCTGCTATTCCCGTACGACATGGGTCCAGTCGTGGACGCATGCAAGTCCGTGGGCGCCAAGCTCGCATACGACGGGTCACATGTTCTCGGCCTAATCGCAGGGGGCGAGTTCCAGAAACCGCTGAAAGAGGGCGCGGACGTTCTATATGGCTCGACGCACAAGAGCTTTTTCGGCCCGCAGGGAGGCCTTGTCGTAACCGACAGCAAGGACATGGATGCCGGCATCAGGAGGAACCTCACTTGGCGACTCGTCGACAACGTCCATTGGAACAGGGTGGCGTCTCTGGGTCACGCCCTACTTGAGATGCGCAAGTTTGGGCCGCAGTACGCGAGGCAGGTGATCAAGAACTCGCAACGGCTCGGGAAAGAGCTAGCAGGACGCGGTTTCCCGCTCAGGTTCGAGAACCTCGGGTTCTCGCAATCCCACCAACTGCTCATCGACACCAACCGGTTGAAGGGGAGGTACGGATTGTCGGTCAATGACTTCTCGGTCAGGCTCGAGAAGTCGAACATCATCACTGACTCGGTGGGAAGGCTGGGAACTGCGGAGATCACGCGAATGGGGTTCAAGGAGAGGCACCTCGGCTCACTGGCTGACATCTTCATGGCCGCAGCGGAGGGCGAGGATGTTCGCAGGGACGTGAGGGCGCTGAGGGACAGGTTCGACCTGGAGTACCGCTTCCGGTGAAGTTGCACCATTTAGGGTAAACCCCTTTAACGGCCAGGTGCATTCCGTGCCCGTGAAGGAGAACAGGTATTCGAGGCAGACACTACTCCCGGAGATTGGTTCTGCGGGTCAGAAGAAGCTCACGCGCAGTAGGGCAGTTGTCATCGGGTGTGGCGCGCTCGGCACGTACGCCCTCGGCTTTCTCGTGCGCGCGGGAATTGGCCAGGTTGTGGTCGTCGACAGGGACATAGTCGAGCTCTCGAACCTCCAGAGACAGAACCTGTTCGCTGAGAGGGACGTCGGGCGGCCGAAGGCTAAGGCCGCTGAGGAGGCTCTCAGGGCGATCAACTCAGATATCGAGATTTGGGGCGTCGTGGCAGATTTGAACTACGTGAATGTTGAAAAGCTAGTCAGAAACGCGACAGTAGTGCTTGACGCAACCGACAACATGGATACGAGGTTCCTTGTCAATGATGCGTGCGTCAAGCAGGGCATCCCTTGGATCTACGCGGGCGCTGTCGGAACCACGGGTATGGTAATGCCGGTCGTTCCCGGAGGTCCCTGTCTCCGATGCGTCTTCCCGTCTGTCCCCCAACCTGGTGAGCTGCCCACTTGCGACACCGTCGGCATCGTCAACACCCTTCCGAGCGCAGTCGCGGCGCTCGAGGCCACCGAGGCGTTCAAGATCATGCAAGGCAAACCCCCAACCAAGGAGCTCATGTTCATTGATGTTTGGCAAAGCGACCTTCAGAAGATAACCGTCAGAAAGAACCCGGAGTGCCAGGCTTGCGGGAGGCGTGATTTCGAGTTCTTGCAGGCAAGAAAGCGGAAGTACGCTGCATCACTCTGCGGACGGAACGCGGTGCAGATCGTGCCGGTCAAGGAGCTAAGAGGGGGTCTGGCCGACCTGAGGCGAAGACTCACAAGGCTTGGCGATGCAGAGATTAGGGACGGTGTTCTCAAATTCAATGCCAAGGGAATCGAGCTAACGGTCTTCCCCGACGGAAGGACTATAGTCGGGGGAACAACCGACCTGGCGAAAGCGAAGACGATTTTCTCGAAGTACGTCGGTGATTGATTGCGGGCGATTGTCTTGTTGTCGGGCGGGATCGACTCGCCAGTGGCCGCGTACCTGATGGGCAGACGAGGCATGGATCTCATCCTGGTGCACTTCGACAACCGACCCTTCACGAGCGACGATGAGGTCCAGAAAGCGAAGGATCTCATGACGCGGATCGACGCCGCCCTCGGGACTAAGACGAGGAAGGTTGTCGTCCCCCACGGCAAGACGCAGGCCGAGTTCGCGAAGTCCTGCCGGAGGAACATGGAGTGCGTCCTCTGTCGCAGGATGATGTTCAGAGTCGCAGAGAAGCTCGCAGTACCACATGACGCGCAGGCCATCGTGACCGGCGAGTCGCTGGGTCAGGTCGCGTCCCAGACGCTTGCTAATATCATGGTAGAGGAGCGCGCGACCCGGCTGCCGATCCTCAGGCCTCTCATAGGGTTCGACAAGGTGGAGATTGAGAGGATCGCCAAGAGAATCGGAACGTACGAGACCTCCATACGTCCAGGATTGTGCTGCACGATTGCGCCCAAGAAACCATCCACTTACAGCAGGCTCGAGACTGCCGTCGAGGAAGAGGCGAAGATCGACCTCGAGAGACTTGCGGAGGAGGAATTCCGGGGAGCGGTGGACCTGCCTTGAAGGGCTACGTGCTGGATACATCCGTGCTATACTACGGAAAGGACCTCCCGCCGAACAGGGAGCTAGTAATCACGCCCGGGGTCGCCGGGGAGCTGAACAAGGAAGGCATGGGGGAGAGGCTGGAACTCCTGCTCGCGACACGAGTGCGCGTGTCATCCCCGTCCCGCAGGTCGCTTGAGAAAGTGAAGGAGGCGGCCGAGAGGACCGGGGACTCCCGGAGGCTCTCCGAGACCGACAAGGAGCTTCTGGCTCTTGCGTACGAGCTGGACTATGAACTGCTGACAGATGACTATTCGATTCAGAACGTGGCGAGGACCATGGGCATAGATGTGCGGGGCCTCGACCAGAAGGGAATAAAGGAAGTCTACGAGTGGGACTCCAAATGCCGGGGATGTGGCAAGATACTGCCCGCAGACGTCAAGGAATGTCCTGTCTGCGGCAGCGAGACGAAGTCCCACCGTAGGCGCAGACACGATCCTGCCTAGAGCTTCTGCATGAAGTAGATAGTCACAGTGTCGGACTCTCGGGGCTTCTGGCCGAACTTGTACAGCTTTCCGAGCTTGTTGATGAGGTCCTCCCTTGTCTCACCCGGCTTCGCCTCAAGATCATAGGCCAAGAAGCCGAACGGGAGATCCTTGAGCTGCCAATCGTGGGCGAGCAAGACGTGTGCAAGGAACTTCTTCTGCGGACTCCTAACCTCGACCCTCTCGTCAGCGTCGTACTTTGGCTCGCCTCTGTGCACTCTTATGGTGGCGAAAAACCGGTCGTTCAATTTCCTCCAATCCTGTGAGAACGCCATCTCCCTGAAACGCATCTCCATCCTCGGAGATTAGATTCGTCGTCACACCTTAAGCGTTGCTGTCGCCACGATTCGGTTTTCGCAGTGCGCGGGCGAAGACCGCCCGATGAAGAATGTCGTAGGCGAACGTGTGACAGCAGGGAATCGCACCGTTTCCTTTCTCGATGCAGTAAAGCATCATTCTCATCTCGTTGTGACGAACGCGTATCGCCCCAGCTACTGGGTCGAAAACGCTAGATGCCCGTAACTATGAGGTTCAACCATTAACTAAGATGCGTTCGTTGAACCTCGTTGGAGGAAATGGCGAGTCCTAACTCGCCTATCGTCCCGGCGGAATGCAACCAAAAACGTTGGTTCCGTAACCAGACAGTCCTGACACTGTCAGTCCAGGACTTGCGGCATGTCAGGCAGCTGCGAAAGGGATTCGTCCTGGCTTTAGGCCGAATTAGATTTCGACTGTGCCCCACTCAGTCTCGCCTACGCGCTTGAAGTAACCCTTGGGGTGGAGACAGTTCGGGCAGGCCTGAGGAGCCTGCTTGCCGCGGTGGAGATAGCCGCAGTTCGTACAGAACCATATCTCCTCGTTGTCAGACTTGTACAACTTCCCCGCCTTTAGCCGGTCGAGGATCAGCTGGTACCTCTTCTCGTGGTGCTGTTCGATTCTGATGATGTTTTCGAAGAACTTCGCTGCCGCGGCGTTCCCCTCAGCCTTCGCCTCAATGAGGAACTGCGGGTACATCTTGCGCCACTCGTGCAGCTCGCCGGACGCCGCCTCCGCCAAGTTCTCCTCTGTCGTCTTGGCAATCTTCAGCAGGTTCATGATGAGCGCTGCATGCTCATACTCGTTCTCCGCAGTCTCCTGGAACGTCTTTGCGATGGCCTGGTGGCCCTCCTTGTTCGCTACTCCGGCCCATTTTGTGTATTTCGCCCTTGCCTGGCTCTCTCCCGCGAGAGCGGCCTTAAGATTCTCGTCGGTCTTGGACATCTCGAGCTACCTCTGCCCCGGAATCGGCACCGGTATAAATCAATTAGCTCCTAAAACACCCCGAAGACTTTCTTGCATCGGATCGCCCTGCTCAGACCTACTCTGCCGAGAAGGAACATGGTCAACCCGAGGACGTGTTCGTAGGGGAATACCACATCCCCCATTCTCTTCGTACGAAGGGCGTTCCTGAGGTTGAGATCCATGCACGCCCTCCACCTGGTCTCATATTCGAACAGGGGGAGACCTTCCTTCAGATTGCCCCGAATCACCTGGCCCGCGAATCTTCCCGCAATCATCGCGGTGGGAATGCCTCCCCCGTTCGTGGCCATCGGGAACCCGCCAGAGTCTCCCACAAGAAGGACATTCCCTTTGACGGTCTGCTCGACAGGGCCCGAGGTCGGTACGAAACCCATGGTGACACCGTCGTACGATTCAACGCCGAGCTGCTCGACGAACCTCCTGAACAGCGTGCTCGACCTGTCCTTCAGGACGTTCGGGTTGAACCCGATCCCGATATTGGCCCCTGACCTCTTCGGTATTACCCACGCGTAGCCTCCGGGGGCCAGAGGTCCGAAGTGCATCTTGACGACCGGCTCGAAGTGACCTTTGGCCTGACACGTCACCGCGGGGTAGTTCAAGGAGGGCTTCTTCAAGCCAGCCTCTCTCGCGGTCCGCGAATTGGGTCCGTCTGCGCCCACAATAATCTTGGCGCGGACATCTCCGATGGTCGTCGTGGCTACCCCGTCCTTGAATCCCAAGAACGAGGTTTCCGTCAGGAGCCTCGCACCCTTCTCGCATGCAAGGTTCACAAGGTACTTGTCGAATGAACGTCTGTCAAGGGTCCTCCCCGTGAATTCGCACCTGTACGCCCTTCCGCCCGGAGATATCATGTCCACCGCCTCCGCCCGGCCAGCAATGACAGAATCGTCGACATTGAACAGTTCTTTGAGATCGAGAGTCCGCGGAAAAATATCATGCATCTCCTTGGTGTCGGGGAGGAACTCGCCGCATTGGACTGGATATCCGATCTCCTTCCTCCTATCTATCATGAGGACATCGATGTCCTTTCCGGCACAGTATCTCGCAGTCGTGCTCCCAGCTGGGCCAGCGCCGACGATCAGGACGTCGACTTCTTGCACGGCTTCTTCCCCCGGGTGATTGTCGCTCCCCTCAGCTCGAGGTACTTAGTCGAGACATCAGTGAACCCGCTCGCCTGCAACAGCTCCTCGTACAACTTCGTGAACCCGAAGGCCTGGTAGGTCTCCACGAAGGTCGCGTAAGGGTCCCGTGCCAGGCGCTGACTCGCGGCAAACGGCGCACCGATGCGAGCCAGAGGAGGAACCATGTGCTTCACATGCATTTCAAGCAGCTTGGCCAGCGGCCCAGGTGGAGGCTTAGCGATATCGACGATCATGACCTCGCCGCCCTCCTTGAGGACCCGGTTCATCTCGCTCGCTGATGCTGCCCTATCGTAGAAGTCTCTGAAAGAGAAGACGCAGAACACCTTGTCCACAGACCCGTTCGCGAGGGGCACTTGCTCTCCGACGCCGCGCAGTAGAGTCACCCTGTCCAAGTCCACGGAATCTCTGGAGAGCTTGAGCAGCTCCCTCGATGGTTCGATACAGAATATCGTTCTAGCCATCAGATGGCGTGTGAAGTTACCCGGCCCTGAGCCTAGCTCAAGGACAACCTCGTCCTCCCCTGCGAGCTCAGCAACAGCCTTTCTCCACTTGTCGACCATGCCGAACGTGATCAGCCTATTGACCCGCTCATAGTACGGGGCCACATCTTCCATCGCGTCGATGACCTCGTGCCACTCCTTCTCAGACATCCCCTCGTGGTCCATCTCAGCGCACCTATGCTTCCCTGGCGAGAACCCTCGCCACGAGGTCTCGGAGCCCTTTGCTGTACCCGTTATTCGACAAGCATCCCAATGACTGGAGCGCCTCGATGCCGTAATACTCGCCCATCCCGCGCGCCTTCTCCAGCGCGTCGGTCCTCGAGATGAGCTCGGTAACTCTCCGCACAGACTCCAGAGCGGGTTCCTCGTTCGCAATGACCTCGAGTACGGCCTTCCTCGCCTCGTCAGAACTCTTGATTGCAAGCAGGGACGGCAGGGTGAGGTTGCCCTCGCGCAGGTCGTTCCCCGCTGCTTTTCCGGTCTTCTTCTCGTCACCGGTGAAGTCTAGGACATCGTCGATTATTTGGAACGCGATGCCAAGGTTGAGGCCGTACTTCCCGATGCTATCAATTTCCTCCGCGCTCGCGCCTGCCAGGTACGCCCCAACCATCGCGCCCGCGCTAATAGGCTGTGCGGTCTTCCGCTCCATGACGCTAAGATAAGTGTCAATCGTGAGGTCCGTCTTGTGTCTGTACTTGTTCTGAAGGATTTCCCCCTCAGCGAGGCTCGCACACGCTTTCGCGGTCGTCTCGACGACGACCTTGTCGAAAACGCCGCCTATTTGGAATGCTTTCGCAAACAGGAAGTCGCCCGTGACAATTGCATCGTGAAGACCGTACTTCTTGTAGACGGTCACCCGGCCTCTCCGGGTAGAGCCTCCGTCGTTGATGTCATCGTGGATGAGAGTGGCGGAATGAATCAGTTCGAATCCGGCGGCAATCTCCACGATCTTCCTATTGTCCGTTCCCCCGAAGGACTTGTAGGACAGGATTGTGACTGTGGGCCGGAGGCGCTTCCCACCGGCTTCAATGACATGCATCGAGGCTTCTGTGAGTGTCTGCTCCTGAGATTTTACCATTTCCCGGAGCCGGGCGTCAACCATCCCCAGCTCCTTGCTGATACCGAAGTCCCATGGCGCGGTGGTCATGGCAGGGTCGCATATTGACCAATTCATACTTAAGAGTAGTCCTCTCTGGCCAATCGCAGAAATCTCCCATATGGCACGCCCGAGAATCTTCCTCAGCCGAGACCTATCGGGAGGCCCGCGAAGAGCTCTGCGGCGTGTCTGCACGCGGCTATCACCGCATCCGGGTACACCCCTAGTACGACGGTCATGATGAGAGCAATGATGATTGCAGCTGAGATCATCGGCGTGGGCCTCACCTTGTCACCGGGGCCCTTGTCCATGTACATGTACTTGATCACGCGGGCGTAATAGTACAGTGACAGAGCGCTGTTCAGGACTCCCGCAATCGCGAGCCAAACAAGCCACTCCGGCCCCGGCGTTATCGAGCCATAGACCGCAGAGGAGAAGATTACGAATTTGCTCGCGAACCCTGCGAGCGGAGGGATGCCAGCAAGCGACAGCAGGAATATCGTCATCGAGAACGCTAGAAACGGAGAGCGCTTGCTGAGGCCCTTGAAATCATCGAGCCTCTCCCCTATCGCCACCGCGCCCAGCCCTGCGACCACCATGAACGCCCCTGATTTCATGAACGCATGCGTCAGGATGTGGAAAAGCCCTCCAGCAATCGCGTATTGGGTTCCGACCGGAAGCGCGATCAAGATATAGCCCGCTTGGGCGATTGACGAGTACGCCAACATCCTTTTGATGTTGGTCTGCGACACGGCGATCAGGTTGCCGACGGTCATCGTCAGGATAGCCAAGACGCCGATCGCGGCCTCCCAGTTCCCCTTGCTCACGACGATTCCGAAAAGAAATATCTTGAATAGCGCGGCAAAGCCCATCTTCTTGGAGGCCGCGGCGAGAAGGCCCGATATGGGTGTCGGAGCGCCCTCGTACACGTCTGGGGCCCACATATGGAACGGCACCATGGCGATCTTGAACCCGAGGCCCGCCATGAACAATACAACCCCTAGAAGCAGGAAGGTCTCTGAGCCTTCGAGACCCGTGAAGGCCGCGTCAAGCGCTGTTCCCATTACGTTGAGGTCGGTTGTCCCCGCGACGCCGTAGATGATTGATATCGCGAAGAGCGTGATCGCGGACGAGAACCCTCCAACGATGAAATACTTGGTCGCAGCCTCTGCCGACCGCTTCTCGGATTTCCTGAATCCAGAGAGAGCGAACGAAGCGATACCCGAAATCTCGAGTCCCACAAAAAGCATGAACAGGTCGTTGCCTTCGGCAACGACCGTCATCCCGGTAATCGCCAACAGGATGAGAGAATAGTACTCACCCTGATTCCTGTCTTTGGCTATGAACTCCGGGGACGACAGAACGACGACGATCCCGACGGACACGAACACGAGCATGAACAGCCCGGAGAATGTGTTGAGCTCGATCAACGGGATCGGTCCGGGTATTGTTGGCGTCCAGAGGCCGAGGAATATCCAGGATATCACGAGCGCCGCGAGAGCCACAAGCGGTGCCAGCGCGATCCATGAGAGGATCTTCTTGTTCTTCAACAGGTAGTCACAGGCCGGAAGCGCAAGCGCGAACGCCAACAGGATAAGCTGCGGGATGAGCGCTTCGAGGTAGTTCCACAAGGCCATCTCATCCACCTCCGAGAAGGCCTGGCAAAGTCGTGATTATCTTGGCGGCAGGATTGATGACATCGAAGATCAAAAAAGGAAAGACTCCGAAAATCGCAATCAATACGATGAGCAGGCTCACAGGGATGCTCTCGTACCAGTTGACATCGTGCACGTGCGTCGTGTCTATCTTCTCGGTGAGCGGGCCGAACATGGACCTCTGCAAGGCCCAGAGATAGTATCCTGCAGTGATTGCGACGCTCAGAATCGGCAGCAAGAGCCAGAGCCCCCATGTGTTGAACATGCTTGCGAGCACCATGAACTCAGCCGCGAAGCT
>Ga0153915_10003918_pt1 | contig 13681 bp, 11 predicted proteins | sample Opewatmetagenome_2_FD_107003 | JGI IMG/M metagenome (GOLD analysis project Ga0153915, IMG submission 107003) | Freshwater wetland microbial communities from Ohio, USA - Open water 3 Core 3 Depth 3 metaG | ecosystem: Environmental > Aquatic > Freshwater > Wetlands | place: USA: Ohio, Lake Erie... | reverse complement strand
GTTTTTCGACTCCAAATTGCAGGGATAATATCAACTTCGTATATTACCCCTGCAATTTGGATCGAAAACCGGCCAAAATAATCCCAAAAAACGACGAACCTTTCATTTCGAAAGAGGTCTAATGATAGGAATGCCTTGAAAAGCTCCTTGATTGCTGCGGCGTCTCCGTTGCCTTCGACCGGCTAATGCTCATCCGAAACAAGACCGATTCTCTACACCAGATACCCCCTTTGCCTGGGAATAGGCTTCCCATACAAAACATTGAGGATAAAAGAAGTCTATTGGAGAAAAGCCATTCCTAAAATAACTGGAAGAGCGAGAACTGCAATAGCGGAAATGTTCCGGCATCGATGATCAGGCGCAAGCCTTTCCAGCATGCCAACATGGCCAGTTAGCATATTTGGTGAAACCGGTTCTTCCGCGACAACCGGCTCTTCTTGAAGAGCACGGTTGTGTGACACACATAACGAATCTTGTTCCGGATCATCAACGGACTCTTGTTCCAGAAATCGTTTACAAGACTTAATCATTTGCATACATTCAACATGGCCATTTTCTTCTGTTAAATGAACAGCCCATCTCAAATCATCAAGGGAAACTTCATTGAATCGCCTATAGAACATAATAGCCCGCAGACATTCAACATGGCCATTTGCCGCTGCTAATATTAACGCATTCCCCAGATCATTAACTGAAACCTCATCATGAAATCGTCTACATGACGTAATCCTTCGCATTCTGTCAATATGGCCGTTTGCTGCAGATAATTTATAAGCTTCAATCAAATCAAATCGTCTACAAGACATAATCTCTTGCAAACATTCAAAATCTGCATCTGTAGCATTAGCCCTCAATTCACTGATCCTTGTTACTAGTAATCGAAAAGCTTGTATCAATTCATCACTAGGCACCTCATGAAATCGTTCATGGGATATAATCTCATGCAGGCATTTACTATGGCCACCTTCTACAGCTAAATGGAAAGCACGTATCAGTCTATCTACAGAAATCCCTCGGAATCGTGTACACGACATAATCTCGCACAGACATTCAACATAGCCATGCTCAGCACCCGTATAGCCATGCGCAGCAGCCAATCCAAATGCTTCACCTAGATCATCAGCAGACAATTCATGGAATCGTGAACATGACATAATCTCGCGCAGACATTCAACACAGGCATATTTAACAGCCGATTGAAATGCCTGGTTCAGACCATCAACAGAAATCTCTTTAAATCGTGAACATGACATGATCTCGCGCAGACACACAACACGGCAACACCCAGCAGCCGATCGAAATGCCTTACCCAGATGATCAGCAGACAATTCATGGAATCGTGTACACGACATAATCTCGCGCAGACATTCAACACGGCCATTTGCTGCTGCTGCTTGAAATGCATTACTCAGGTCGTCAACAGTAAATTCCTTGAATCGCCTATCGGCCATGATTACCCGCAACGGGTCCAAATACCCTTCCGCGGAAACATGCCTAAAACCCTGCGTTAAGTCCAAAATAGTCATGGAATCATAAACCACATCCACTTTATCAAAGGCCCCCCCCGCCGCCGTCGCAATTTTGGACACGCACATTGCTATTTGATGACAGGATGCTTGGTCAAAAGCAACCCCATAACGATCCATCAAAAATCGAAAAAACAATGAACTGCAAATGCTTGTCCGTCCTAAGTTTTGAGGCTCTTTTGCAAAAAGTATACCTTCCGAATTTGCGTATCTGCAAAGAATTGCATTATCAGCCGCCCGACGAAAACTCCTGCAAACACGAGCTGCAACCAAAGGATTCGGCAAAAAGGATAAAACCTTTTCTAACACGTTGTCCGGCATATTAGTTAATGCTAGACTATTAGAACTCGACGAAATTGTAGACAAACTCACGACAACCTCAATTATTAATTAATTCTGTATTATCAATATATATTATAAACCACCAATTAATATCTTTACTACAAAAAAAACAATTATTTAGATTAAAAACAATATAAAAACAGACTTTTTAAAAAAACTTTTTGATGAAGAGCTAGGGCATTGACTTTTGAAAGAAATATTTTATACCCAAAGAACCTGAAAAATCGGTTTCGGGGCTTGGCCAAAATCCGATTTTTCAGGTTCTTTGGGTATAGAGGGAAAAGCTCAAAAAGAACTTCGATAGTTTGACGCCATCTGTTTAAATTCTTTCCAATACACCACGACATCGCGTTCATTTTTTCGAAGCGTTTTTTCGATGTCGAAAAAGAGAACGTTGTATGCCAATTCTTCAGCTAGTTCGATCTCTGCAAGCGCACATTTTCCGAGGTTGTCATTCTGCGATAGAATGCAAAGATGCGATAAAACGGCATCCAGACTTTTGACAAGCTCGTCTCTTTTTTGTTTTACAGCTGATGCAGTATTGTCAGGCATCGGAAAAAGACGGACAGCCTGATGGATCATTCCCATTATATCCCATTCCCGCGAAAACACTTCGCTTGCCGGATCCAGAGGCTGATTTTCGATCCCGCGGATCGGCAAGCCGTTTGACGTGCAATTGATCCAGCGATTGTGTTTGAAACGTTTGGCAAATTGCGCAATGGCTCCTGATTCCATCACCCAGCGCACTGCGCTTCGGACAAGCCGTCCTTGCCGATCGCGTTTTTGCAAATAACGATCGACAGGCTGCAAATTTTCATCACCCTCTTCATTGGCTAAAACCCCCTCGGCATAACGCCGATTGTTTGAATAGGACAAATCAAGGCCGGCAAAATGAATGGGATTGCATCCAAAATGCTCAGCAAGAGCCATTGCAAGAGTAGTTACGGATAATGATTCTGAGGGAAGATAAGCGCCGAGAATCAGATCCTTCAAACCAATTTCTTCTTCAAACCACAGCTCTGGAATTCCTGACATGCCTGTACGCATATACCCCAAGGGGCCATTAGAGGTGGAAAATGCATCGGGATAAAGACGTGTTGTAAATAAAAATGGCGTCTCAAAAGCCAACGAATTTTGCAGCCGTAAAAATTCATCGGGATTTGGATCGATCGCTACAGCTAAATGGGGTTGCACTCCTTGCGCAGTAAGAGCGGCGATGGCGGATCCTCCCGCCATGATAATCGCGCGATTGCCCAATTTTTTAAGCGCCTCGATCGAATCATTCAAAGAAGGCCCGGCACCGCAAATAATAACGGGAATATTTAAAAAGGCATTTTTCCAGCGATTAACATAAAATGCATTGGCCAGATGGTGAAGATTTTTCAGAAGATTTGACAAGGGAATATGACCGTGGAGGCGTTCCATGGTTTGAGCGTGAGTCAAAGCTGTTTTTCTCAAAAGCAGCAGCTTGGTGCGGCGATAATTCTGGCGTTCGCTAGCACTTAGCCCCGAACCGGGCACAATGAAAATGCCGCGATATGGATGACGTTCGGCCAATTCCTGGATCAGCGCGCTTTTTTCCCGATGCGATGAGAGATGGAAAATTTCCACTTGTTTGAGATCCAGCACATCTCGGGCAAATGGCTGCTTCAAAAAATGGACGATGCGCTCCGCCTGCGGCTCAAGAAACACTAAACGGCGGTCGCTTTTTTCCTGGAGCCATGTTTTCAATTCAAGCGCCCAGTTGGCATTTCTCATGCCATAGAAATACAGCACTTCAATTTGCTGCAAGGGCAGATTTGGCAGCGAATCCGTTGGCGAAAGAATATCTTCTTCCGGCCAACAGGGCAAAGAAAAAGCATATCGAGGAAACCGCGCGGCAAATAATTCCGCAATATCAGGAGATATTGGCATGATTCTCCAGCTGCAGCAATCGGCCCTCTTCATCCCAGAATTGATCAGTTTGGATGCGCTGGCCATGGCCAAAATAACTGCGGCGCTTCATTTGACCATTGGGCCAATAAAGAATCGACTCGCCATGCAGAGCGCCATCGAGATATTCTTCGACAGTCTTGATCATTTGATTTTCATAAAAATATTCCTGGCGGCCGCATTTTTGACCGCGAATAAATCTCAGGATTGCATAAAGAGCTCCTGTGGAATAAAAAAAACGGGCAATACCAACTCGGTCCCCATTCCAAAACCAGGTTTCCGATAAAAGCGTCCCGTTCTCAGTGAAAAAACGGGAAGGACCGTGCAAACGCCCATTGCAATAATAGCATTCCGATCGCAATACGCCGTTTTCATAAAACACCTTTTGCGTTTTCAATCCTTGCGGGCTGCCTCGTAAATGCAGATCAAGAGAGGGCTCTTCGATGGAAAAAATCCGGTCGTTGAATTCATATGTCATACAGGCTCATTTTGCAAAACTTGCTGAAAAAAGAGAAGGCGGTGCCAAGCCAGATTCTGGCCTTGCGCTTCGCGTTCAAAGATCGGCCGCCAAATTTGCCATAAAGGTTCGAGGTAAAACTCATAAACGGCCTCTTGCGCCAATGCCTCATCGACATCAGCCGTAGGATCGGATGACAAGAACGCGCAGCTCTCCCAGCTATGAGCCCACTCTTCTTCTCTATTTGCCATCGCAACCCATCCGCCCAGCTGCAAAGCCTGGTGCAGCCGTCCCTGCAAATCAAACTGCTCGTTTAACAGCCGTTGAGCTTCGCAAAGCGGCATCGTCTCAATTGGTAGATGCAAGGGCAGCCCTTCCATCGATGTATTGACAAATCGAATGTCCGGATGCTCGCTCGCCAGCTCCTCGCTCCAGCGAGCCGCGAGCAGCCAATCGCGCTGGGTCTTTCGACCGCGGCACTCGATCAAAGGAGCCTGGTTTTGATTCTGTTTTCCAGCATACTTTTGCCCTTCCTGATAACAAAAATCCATCCCTATCCAAATAATGGGATTACAGCCCATCCAAACTGCCGTTTGAGTGGCAAAATTTCCAACCGTCCATCCAAATGAAGGATTGGCATCGCTATCCATCCACCATTTTTCCCAAGGCAGCGGACCGCTCTCGGGCGCCAGAATTTTTTCACCATGCAGCCAACGGGCGAATTGTGGATTCAAACGGCTCTGCAGGCAAGCGGGGATCTCGCCACAAGTCTGGCGCAAAATGAGGTCGATTGGGCTTTCTTTGTCGAAGAAAAATGAAAGGTGCGGCTCAACGCCCCATTCGCCGAGGATCGATTCTGCCGTCCCTGCAGCAAATATGATCCCTCGCGATGACAATTCCTTCAAATGATGGGAAGCTTTTGCCAACGACGGTCCAGCTCCGCATACAATCGCAGGCACGTTTTGAAAACAGCGGTGCAATGAAGCCCAGTTGCGAAAAGGACCATTTGTCCGCCAGTTGATCCTGGCGTTCGATATCGCTTGCTTGCCAAAATCCGCCGTCTCCGATAGCAATAAATGGGCTGCATGGTGGCATTCATCCAGACGCTTGCCCAACTTTTCCCACTCCGGCTGGCAATGAATGGATAACGATCGCATTGCCGCATGCCAAGCGATTTCTTTGACGATCTGATCGTGCATGAGCGGCGTTTCGATCTTCCAAAAATGCACGCGGGGATGACCAAGCAGATCGAATGGAATATGCGCATCTGAATCGTCAAGCAAATAGAGATCGCGCTGCCGCCCAACCCAATGCAATGCTTGCGAAGAATCCAGTCCTTTTACTCCCAATATGCAAACAGCATCGGCATAATCAGGAAACCGTTCATCTCGTTGCATGAGTCCTTTTAACGATCGCGAGCAATTCATGATACGGAGGCAAAAAAGGCGCGCTTGCGATCCGATCACCATTGAGCCATAAAGTATGGATTTCTGTCTTCCCGGCAATGCAGACGAATGGAGCGCCAATGACAGCATTATAACCAAAGGCCTGCTCGCGCGCCGCATCGGAACAATCGAGAGCCTTGCATTCAACAATGAGTAAAGGAATCAACTCATGAATTCCTGCCGAATAGCAAACAATATCGAAACGGCGGCGATGGGTCCCAAGCTCTTTTTCTACAGCAATCAAACTCTTGGGATAACCCAAATCACGGATCATCAATTGGAGCAAAGACTGACGAACCTGCTCTTCAGGCGTAGCCGCCACCATGCGGCGGCGGATGGGATCGAACAGCTTCTGATTCACTGAATCTGGATCAGAGAATAGTTTTGATCCTCGCGCCGGTACATGACTTTAAGCTTTTGATCTTCCTCGCCCCGGTAGATGAGAAATGGTTCGCTTGACAATTCCATTTTCATTACCGCTTCATCCTGAGTGAGAGTCTTCAGAGGAAATGTCTCCTTCGCGACAATCTCATGAAGCTTAAAGCGATCCGCTTCTTCCTTCGCATTGACATCTACGATATCGTCGTTGATCGCGGCCAAATTATCATCCAGAGGTTTGATGACATTTACATGGACATCAACAGTGGACAAATGCTTGGCGCGCGTCGATTGCAATTTTGTCTTGTAGCGGCGGATCAGTTTGATGACGCGATCGGAAGCCTTGTCGATTGCCGAATACATATTGTCCGTACTGGCGGAAACTTTAACGTGAAAATGGATGAAGTTCATTAGGATCGTGCAGGAATGCTCCAGCTTCTGAGCGTCGAGCGTCACGATCACATCGATGATGTGGTCGGCAAAATGCTCGATCTTACCCAATTTCTCAAACACATAATTGCGGATAGCATCAGTGATCTGAAAATGCTTGCTAATGACAGAAACATTGTAACCTTGAATATCAGATTTTGCAGGTTTGGCCATAACTGCTCCCCAAGAATTTAAGGAATCATATCCTATCATGCCCCCCATCCGCTGCCAAGCGGAATTTTTATCATATTGAGCCAGTTGCAAAACTCTTCCGCGCGTAAAAACGCCCTTTTGGGGTGTCTTTCGCCCGCGCCTCCTCGCTTGCCCAATTGGGCAAGCCACCGTCGGTGCGGATCGGACAGGCTTCGCCTGTCCTCGCAAGATGCCTCAAAATCATCATTTTTTCGCTGCGGTGGAGTTTTGCAACTGACTCATCTTGAAATGAAGCATTCGCCGCACAATACTAAGACCATGAGCAACGATTGGGAAAAACAGGAAGGAGTTCTTTTACAATCGATCCCTTATTTAAACCACCGCATCCTTAAAGTTTTCACGGCAGATGCCGGTCTGTTGACGCTGATCATTAGACATGTCAAAATAAAAAACGCAGCGGCAGCCAATCCATTTTGCCGCGCCGAGTGGGTCTATCATCGATCGCGGGGCGAAATTTATTCCGTCAAAGACGCCGCTTTGCTCGATCCTCTTGATGAACTCAGAAAAGACTACAAAATTCTATCGGCTGCGGGATCGATAGCCAACGATTTGCTGCGATCGCAATTCGCCAATCGCGCCGCGCCCGGCCTTTATCAACTGCTTTTAGCTTCCTTGAAGCACGTACCGCAAAATCCGCACGCCACCGCCCAAAGTTTTAGGCTGAGGTTGCTGCAATTCGAAGGACTTCTCCACTTGCAGCCGCATTGTATGCGCTGCAGCAATACAGCTTCGCATCTATCGCAAGGAGAATGCTTATGCCCGATTCATGCCCCGCCCGGCAGCATTTTGTTTGACCATCAAGAATGGGATCATCTCTTGTTGCTGGGACTCGGCCGCCGGTTTTCTGATTTTGGTTCAATGAATCCATCAAACACTTTTATCGAAAAAACAGAGCGGCTACTTCTCGAGCGCATCCAGCATTAGAACTCTTCTCCAACATGCAAAGCGATGAAATATGATTGAAGAGACGATCCAAATTCCCCCTGCATGTCGATAATGCCAAAAGGCATTTTGGGATGTTTAGGCAAAAATGAACACATCAGCTCGACGGCACCCAGGTTTTGCGTCGCAAGAGTTCCAGAAGCAATGAAAAATAGAGGAGCCGATCCTACAAAAAGCGACGAGAGGACGTTGTGATAATGGTTCGATCGTAAACCAATTGTTTTTGGGGTGGAATTCTGCCCTGAATTCAAGATGCGGAGAAAGCACGTAACCTTTCGCATGAGCGCGGGCTGTATCCTGCCCGGAGAAATTTCGCACGCTATGGAATTGATACAGACCGCCCCAGCAAGAAGCGTCCATCGAGAAGCGGCTTCCTTGCCAGGAACTATACACGACTCCTACTTCCTGATTGAAATTGGCATGGCCGATTCCATCGGACTCATGGACGTGATTGAATGCGTAAGCGGCGCCGCCGCCGACGATTACATTTGAATGAACATAGGCATCAAATGTTGCCAATGCCCCTGCAATTTCGTTTCTGAACCGAGGAAGAGATCCGCGTACTTTCTGAATCATGAAATCATTGAATGGAGTGATCTGGAATGAATATGTAGAAGGCTTTTGACAAACGGCTGGCTGATTTGTTCCTCAGTTTGCGCTAGCAACCCAATTAAATCAGTTTCCCGCCGCGCAATTCTCTTGCGCAGTAATCCGGATTGCAGAGCTTTTGATTCTGTGAAAATGGAATTGAACGAACTCTGGGATAATACTCCACCTAATCCTGACGCCCAATAAAAAGGATTGGCGGTACCGTTACTTAAGTAATAGATATAAGGGTTGTCAACGCCTGAATCCCAAATCCATACTTGGCTGGCATCCAGAGAAAAAGCTTGTAAAGGAGAATTGTAGATATGGGTGAGCTGTAAAATTGTAGGCTCAGTCGGTGAAGCGCTGCTAAAATAGTAAACATGAGGCTGCGCGCTATCTTCAAAAACCCACCCATAGCTGGCATCCCGGGCAAACTTGGAACGATAAGCATTATTGAGATGCATCATTTGTACAAATCGGGGGTCTGTCGGCGCGCTAGCAGTAATATAGTAAATATATGGCTGAGAAACGTTTCGATTCCATGATTAGAGACTGATGAGAAAATCTCGCACCGAAAGGGACTCGAACCCCTAACCACTTGGTCCGAAGCCAAGTGCTCTATCCATTGAGCTATCGGTGCAAATGCGAAAGGGGGGACTCGAACCCCCACGAGAGTGAACCCGCTACCACCTCAAGGTAGTGCGTCTGCCAGTTCCGCCACTTTCGCGCAAAAAAGAGATTTTGCAGTAAACTGCTTATTACAGGTTAAAAATATAGCGGTCCGGGGACTTCCCGACAAGCTGAAAAACATGAAGAAAGAGCCAATTGCAAAATTCAAACATGCGGAAAAAACGATGATTTGGAACTATTTTGCCGACCGCTTGTGGTCGGATCCTTGCCCCGAGCACCATACTCACAAGAAGAGTAGGGCGATGGGGCAAGGAGGCAAAATAGCTCAAAAGGGCGTTTTTGCCGCGTGTTTGAATTTTGCCATTGGCTCAAAAGTATTGTTGCTATTCGTTCGCCTATATCAGGCAGCGCTCAGTCCATTTCTTGGGCATTGCTGCCGTTTTTTCCCTACCTGTTCCGAATATGCCTGCGAAGCGATTGAAAAACACGGCGCGTTAAAAGGCAGCTGGCTGGCCATCAAGCGCATTTGCCGCTGCCATCCTTTTCACAAGGGCGGCTTCGATCCAGTACCTTGAGAAGGATTTTTTGCGCGATCGGGAGCTGGAATTTTTAATATCATCCCCTGTTTAAGCCGGTCTTTATCCAGATGGTTGAGCGCCTTTAAATCTTCCAGTTTGACGTGGTATTGCCGCGAGATTTTCCAAAGGCTGTCCCCTTCTTTGACTACATGCGTGCGCAAAGCGGCGTCGCGTGTAATGGCGCTCTCTTTTTTCACTTCCCCAGCTATACCACGCGCGGACACAGATTGCGGATTTGGACTCGCTGCGACTTTGCCCAATCGATCTTCGTCGTCGTTCTTCCCTAATCGGGAATGGTGCTCCTCCATCGAACCCGGAGCTTTGCTCCGGTCGACTTGGCTTTGTCTCGCCGAGTCCAAATCCGCAATCTGTGTCCGCGCGTGGTGTACCAACGCTGCCGGCGGTTGAGAAGGCGAAACAACAGGAGCGAGAGCAAAACGATTGCGCGCCTTAGCCAGGTCGAAGGGCTGTGGAATTTCTTCATTAGCCATCCGATAAAGAAGCTGGGCGCTCTTCTCATAAACCGCATCGCTGCGGGGAGATCGCATCAATTCGACGCAAAACTTCTGCAATGTTTCATTGGCTGCAGCGCGGGCAAGCAGATCGAGAACGCCTTTATCGTCGAGGCGTTTGAGCGCAAAAGTAAAATCGGTTTGCAATAGCAGGTTGGCCGCTGCTGGAGATTGTAATGCGAGGTAACTCAATAATAAATGTCTGCGGCGATCATCCGAAAGATCGAGCATTTGAGACTGTTCGCGGGCAAAACCATCGATCATTTGCCAATTTCCATCACAAATCAGGCCAATGAGCTGATCCTGGGAAATATTTGCGCCGCTTTTTTGAAAAAGAGTCTCCACTGCATAAAACTCGGGAGTCGTCGAGAAAGCTTGAACTAATTCTGCTTCGCGTACAGCCGGATTTTTTTGCAGGGCCGCAAACAGGCCGCGGCCAGTCAAGGGCCAGCGCTCGAGATAAGCATAATGTACTACTGCGCGGAACTGCTCATCGGCAAGGCCGGGAAAAATCTCGATGGATCGGTCATCCAATTTGAACATGCGTTTTTGGGCCGGTGCGTTCCCGATCGCTTTCTCAAGGTTGAAATCATGGAAAGAAACAAGCGCTGCGAGGGCAAGATCGCGTTTGGCAAACCCTTCTTCGACCAAGTCGGTGTTCGTGAGAAGAGAACAGAGCTCGCGGAATGAAAGATGGGCATACGAAGCAAGAATGGAACGATTGGTCATCTCTTCCCCCCCAGAAGCCTGGCGAAACTCCGTCACTGAATAGGATCGTTCCTTGTCCTGGATCAGCAAGGCGATAAAAGCGGCGATCAGCCCGATATTTAAAGCGCCGCTAAAAATCAGGCTCAGCGTGATGATGCGGAATTTGCGCATCCAGCGATCTGTGAAACTCGAATCCATAAAAAACCTAATTCAACAATACCCCCGCAGTCACAAATTGCGGATTTGGACTTGCCACGACTTTGCCAAATCAATCTTCGTCTCGGCTCAATTTGTGACCGCGGGTAGTATATTAAAAATTTACCGCAAAACTCAAATGGTTGCAATTCCTCCTCAATTGTTTTAAAATCTTGTCCATGAAACTGCCTCTTTCTCTAATCAGATCCTATGTTCATCTTGAAGAACCGCTGCCGGTAATTTGCGAAACACTGACATTACTCGGCATCGAAGTCGATAAAATTGAAAATGAAACCCCTCGGTTTTCCAAGATCATCGCTGCAGAGGTGCAATCGACAAAGCCTCACCCCGATTCCGATCATCTGCGCATCGCCCAGGTTTTTGACGGTTCGCATGTATTGACCATCGTCTGTGGCGCTAAAAATTGCCGCCCTGGATTGAAAACAGCGCTCGCTCCCGTCGGCGCCGCGTTATACGATGCGAACAATCAGGAACGGATTATCACTCAAACAACGATTCGAGGCGTTTCATCAGCCGGCATGCTCTGTTCGGCATCGGAACTTGGGGTACCTGGCGATGCCGATGGCATTCTTGAACTTCCGTCCGATATTCCCAACGGCCAAGACCTGACGCAGCTGCTTTGGGATCCTGTTCTGGAATTATCATTGACCCCCAATCTTGGACATTGCCTCAGCGCTATTGGGATTGCCCGGGAACTATCAGCTGCATTCCGCCAGCCGCTCCGGCATCCGAAAATTGCTTTGCAAGAAAACGGATCCGCGAATATCCGCGACACAATCAAAGTTTCGATTCAAAGTCCTGAGTTATGCCCCCGCTATCTTTGCAGGATGGTTGAAAATATTTCGGTAGGCCCATCTCCTTTCTGGCTCAAACAAATACTATATGCATGCGGGATGCGCCCGATTAATAACATCGTCGACATCACTAACTATATTTTATTAAAAACTGGCCAGCCGCTCCATGCGTTTGATTTCGAACGGATCGAAGGAGGGGCGATCTCCGTGCAGACGAACCATATTTCCCAGCCATTCATCGGCATTGACGGGATTGAGCGGGAACTCCCTCCGGGCGCACTACTCATTTGCGATCGTAAAAAGCCGCTTGCCATCGCAGGGATCATGGGAGGAGCCAATAGCGCCGTCTCGGAACAAACAAAAACAGTCGTCATCGAAGCTGCTTGCTTCGACAGTCTCTCAATCCGTAAAACAGCGCGCGCCATTAAATTGAGCACCGAAAGTTCGCAGCGCTTTGAAAAAGGTATCGATTGGCAGGCGATCCAAGACGTTCTTGATGAAGCGGTTCATTTGATGGAGCAATTATGCCATGGCCGCGCTGCAAAAGAAACGATCGTCCTCTCTCCCCGCCCTCTCTCCCCGCGCGAATCTTCGCTGCGATCTAGCCGCGTCAATCAGATCCTTGGAACCAAGCTTTCATTGAGCGAAATGGAAGACTGCCTGCAGCGGATAGGCTGCCAGACGCAAGCCAGAGATGAAAAATCTCTATCCGTGACGATTCCAACGTTCCGCAATGATATTTTTGGCGAAATCGACCTCGTCGAAGAGGTTGCCAGAATTTACGGATATAACAACATCGAGAAAAACGTTCCTACCTGCACCACTTCACATATTCCCGACGATCCAAACTACTTGTTCGAACGCGAAGTGCGCCGCCGGTTAGTGGGGCAAGGGCTGCAAGAGGTTATCACGTGCAATTTGATCAGTCCAAAACTGGCGGATCTCCTTCCATCGAACTACAGTTTCAAAGTCTTGCACTCCAAAAGCGATGACTATTCGATTTTAAGGCATTCCCTCCTCCCCAGTTTGCTGGAGGTCGTCCAAACGAATCTCGCCCAGAAAAATGCTTCGCTCAGCGCTTTTGAAATCGGACGGATCCACATCAAACCAAACGGCTCGCCATTGGAAATTCCGATGCTTGGCATGGTTTTATACGGCAAAAATCGTCCACATCATTGGGACCGGAAGCCATCGGATGTTGATTTTTATGATTTAAAGGGAATGATTGAGTCTCTATTTGAAGGTCTTTCAATTTCCGCCATCTTATTTCAGCAGTCGGCCCATTCTTCCTTTCATCCGAATCGCCAAGCAGATCTATATAGCGACAAGCTGCGGATTGGATCGTTGGGAGAAGTCCATCCGCTTCTATTGGCAAAAATGGACATCAAGCAACGGGTTTATTATGCCGAACTGGATCTTGCCCACCTGATCAAGATGCAAAAAAAACATCTTCAATGCCAGGCGCTTCCTCTTTATCCCAGCACCGAGCGGGATTGGACGCTTCCGCTGCCTCCCGATCTGGAATATGAAACACTATTTCAAATTATCCGCTCCTTCCAATCGCCGCTTTTTGAAAAAGCGGAGCTGATCGACATGTATGTAATGAAACAGGATCAACAAACGCAGCACAATGCCACAATTCGTTTCACATACCGCGATCCTTTGAAAACAATCTCGTTTGAAGAAGCGGAAGCCGTCCATGAAAAATTAATGGCTCACGTTCTTAAATCGCTTCCTAAAACTTGAAGTTTTCGGGTATATCGAATGTGATTGAAGAACTCCTCCCTGAAAGGAGGAGATTCTTCCGCCGCTCAAGGAACCGAAGCAGCTGTAAGGGTCTGTGAAACAATAAAGTGAACGGTTTGGCTGCGTGAAAGCCCGTATAATCGACGACCGCAAGGCTTCGCAAACGGGTACGTATTAATGCAATACGCGCCCGTTTGCGATCGTCGATTATACGGGCTTTGACGCAGCCAAATCGCCCACTTTAT
>Ga0153915_10003917_pt1 | contig 13683 bp, 26 predicted proteins | sample Opewatmetagenome_2_FD_107003 | JGI IMG/M metagenome (GOLD analysis project Ga0153915, IMG submission 107003) | Freshwater wetland microbial communities from Ohio, USA - Open water 3 Core 3 Depth 3 metaG | ecosystem: Environmental > Aquatic > Freshwater > Wetlands | place: USA: Ohio, Lake Erie... | reverse complement strand
GGGCGGCGCTCGATGGCGCACTTGTCCGTGTAGCAGCGGTCCCCCTTGAGGTACATCTTGAGATTTTCGCGGCGGCAGAGCCGGCAGACGCTTTCGGTGTAACGAGCCACGTTCGGATCTCCGTTCGACTAGACGCGGCGGCGCTTCGGCGGCCGGCAGCCATTGTGGGGGATGGGGGTCACGTCCTTGATGAGCGTGATCTTGAGGCCCGCGGCGGAGAGCGCGCGCAGGGCCGACTCGCGGCCGGCACCCGGGCCATCCACCATCACGCTGACCGTCTTGAGGCCGTGCTCCATGGCCTTGGCGGCGGCGTCGCCCGCCGCGACCTGCGCGGCGAACGGGGTGGACTTGCGCGAGCCCTTGAAGCCGCGCGCGCCCGCCGACGACCAGGCGAGGACGTTACCCGTGACGTCGGTGATGGTGATCATGGTGTTGTTGAAGGTCGCCGCGATGTGAACCACCCCCGTGGCGATGTTCTTCTTGACCCGCTTCTTCCCCTTCTTCGGGGTGACCGGCGAGGCGGTGACGGGCTCCATCCCGCCCAGGTTCGGGGCGGCGGGAGCGCTCTCCTCGGCCTTGGGTGCCGCCTCGGCCTTGGGGGCCGCCTCGGCCTTCTCCGGCCCGGGCTTCTTGGCGGGCTTCTCCGCCGGCTTCTCGGTCGTCTGCTTCTCGTCGGCCACTCGTTCTCTCCGTTGTGTGCGCTAGGCCTTGGGAGCGGGCGCGGGGGCCGCGGCCGCCGGCTTGCGGACGAGGCCGCGCTTCGGGCCCTTGCGGGTGCGGGCGTTGGTGTGGGTGCGCTGGCCGCGAACCGGAAGGCCCTTGCGGTGCCGAAGGCCGCGGTAGCAGCCGAGGTCCATGAGCCGCTTGATGTTCATCGACACCTCGCGGCGCAGATCGCCCTCGACCTCGTAGTTCTGCTCGATGGTCTCGCGGATGCGGCGGACCTCGTCGTCGGTGAGGTCCTTGGTGCGCGTGACGGGCTTGACGCTGGCCTTCTCGAGGATCTTCTTGGCGGTCGTCTTCCCGATCCCGAAGATGTACTGGAGCGAGACCTCGATGTGCTTCTCGCGGGGAAGATCGACGCCGGCGATGCGAGCCATTTTCCTGGTTCTCCGATGGGCGGCTAGCGCTGCCGCTGCTTGTGGCGGGGGTTGGCCGGGCAGATGATCCGCACGACGCCCTTGCGCTTGATGACCTTGCACTTGTCGCAGATCTTCTTGACCGACGCGCGGACCTTCATGAGCGAACCGCCTCCCAACGAGTCGTGCTTCCAGACGAAAAGCCCCGCCGTGCCCTCCGGCGGGACCGGCTCGGGGCGCCTCGCGCCCGCGTGCCCGTTCATTTCCTTGGCGCGACCGCCCCTGCCGCCGGACGCTCGCGAAGGGGGCTCTTTAACACAGGAATTTCCCCCTTGCAAGCACGCATGCGAGGCGTCCCGCCGCCGCCACCCGGCAAGGGCACCACGGCCGCAACCCGCCGGTTCGACTCGCCATTCCTGCCAGCCGTCCCTCCCTAGGGCAGGCTCAGGATCTCGGGGCCGTTCTCGGTCACGGCCACGGTGTGCTCGAAATGGGCCGAAAGGCTCCGGTCGGCCGTCACGGCGGTCCATCCGTCCTCGAGGGTGAGGACCTCGGGGCCGCCCGCGTTCACCATCGGCTCGAGCGCCAGGACCATCCCGGGCCGGAGCCGCACGCCCGTCCCGGCCGCGCCGAAGTTCGGGACCTGCGGTGGCTCGTGCAGCTTGCGCCCGATTCCGTGGCCGACGAAGTCGCGCACGACCGAGAAGCCGTGCAACTCGACGTAGGACTGCACCGCCGCGCCGATGTCGCCGAGCCGGTTGCGCGCGCCCGCCGCGGCGATCCCGCGCGCCAGCGACTCTCGCGTCGTGTCGAGGAGCCGAGTCGCGGCGGCGCTCACCTTGCCGACCGGCACCGAGTAGGCGGAGTCGCCGAAGTAGCCCCGGCGAACGACGCCGAAGTCGAGGCCGACGATGTCGCCCTCGCGCAGCGTGCGCCTCGGCGAGGGGATCCCGTGGACCACCTCCTCGTTCACCGAGACGCAGATCGAGGCCGGGTAGCCGTGGTAGCCCTTGAAGGCCGGCTCGGCCCCGCGCTCGCGGGTGCGGGCCTCCGCCAGGCGATCCAGCTCGCCGGTGGTGACGCCGGGCGCCACCGCCCGGATCACCTCCTGCAGGATGTCGTGCACGATGAGGCTCGCCTCGCGGATGCGGGAGATCTCCTCCTGCGTCCTGATCTCGATCCGCTCCCGGACCATGCCGTCCATGCCGGAGATCTAAAGGGGGCCGCGCCCCGGCGCCAGCCCGAGCACCTTCCGCGTGGCGCCGAGGATGGCCTCGGGCGCCCCCACGCCCTCGACCGGCGTGAGGAGCCCGCGCTCGTGGTAGTAGCGCTTGAGCGGCTCGGTCTTCACCTCGTACTCGTCGAGACGCTTCATCACGCTCTCCGGCCGGTCGTCGTCGCGCTGCACCAGCGCGGTGCCGTCGCGGTCGCAGGCGCCGGCCTTCCTCGGCGGGTTCTGGGAGACGTGGTAGACGGCGCCGCACTTCGGGCAGCTGCGCCGGCCGCTCATGCGGTCCACCAGCACCTCCCGGGCGACCTCGTAGGAGAGGACCCGGTCGACGTTGGGACCGAGGGAGTGGAGCAGCCTTTCCAGGTAGTCGGCCTGGGCGGTGGTGCGCGGGTAGCCGTCGAGGATGAAGCCGCCCCGGACGTCGGGGCGGGACAGCCGGTCCTTCACCATGGCGTTGGTGATGTCGTCGGGGACGAGGCCGCCCGAGTCCATGATGGCCCGGATCTTCCGGCCGATCTCGGTGCCCTTGGCCTTGTGCTCGCGGAACATGTCCCCGGTGGAGATGTGCGGAATCTGGAGACCGGCCGCGAGGAGCTTCGCCTGCGTGCCCTTCCCCGCCCCGGGCGGGCCCAGCAGGATGAGGATCATGCGCCCCTCCCGACGGAGGCCCGTCGAGGCCCCTCCCTAGACGTTGACCGCCTGCCCCGTGATCATGCGGCGCCCGCGGATGCGGGGCCCCTTCGGGCCGGTGAAGCCCTCGTAGTGCCGCGTGATGAGGTGCCCCTCGATCTGCTGCACGGTGTCGAGCGCGACGCCCACCACGATGAGGAGCGCCGTGCCGCCGAAGTAGAACGGCACGCCGAACTGGTTGATGAGCAGGGTCGGCAGCACGCACACCGCCGCGATGTAGACCGCGCCGCCGAAGGTGATGCGGGAGAGGACGTGGTCGATGTAGTCGGCCGTCTTCTTCCCGGGGCGGATGCCAGGGACGTAGCCGCCGTACTTCTTGAGGTTGTCGGCGACGTCCACCGGGTTGAAGGTCACCGCGGTGTAGAAGTAGGCGAAGAAGACGATGAGGACCACGTAGAACGTGTTGTAGACCCAGGTTCCGGGCCGGATCTCGTCGGAGACGCGCTGCAGGAACGGGAACCAGCCCGCCAGCGTCGCGGGGAAGAGGAGTACCGAGGAGGCGAAGATGGGCGGGATCACTCCGGAGGTGTTCACCTTGAGCGGCAGGTGCGTGGACTGGCCGCCGTAGAGCTTTCGGCCCACCACCCGCTTCGCGTACTGGATGGGGATCCGCCGCTGGCCGCGCTCGAAGAAGATGATGATCGCCACCACCGCCAGCATCACGAGCAGGAGGACGAGCAGCTTGAGCTCGTCGAGCCCGGCGCCGGGTGCGCGGTAGGCGGCCCACGTCTGGAACATGGCGTCGGGGATGCGGGCCACGATTCCCGCGAAGATGATGAGGGAGATGCCGTTGCCGACCCCGCGCTCGGTGATCTGCTCGCCCATCCACATGATGAATGCGGTTCCGGCGGTCAGGGAGATGACGGTGATGACGCGGAAGCCCCAGCCGGGGATCGCCACCACCTGGAGCCCCGACGGGTCGCGCAACGACTCGAGGTAGCTGGCGATGCCGAACCCCTGGATGGCCGACAGCACGATGGTGCCGTAGCGGGTGTACTGGGTGATCTTGCGCCGGCCGATCTCCCCCTCCTTCTGCATCTTCTCCAGCGCGGGGATCACCACGGTGAGGAGCTGCAGGATGATGGAGGCGGAGATGTACGGCATGATTCCGAGCGCGAAGATCGAGAGTTGCTCGAGGGCGCCGCCGGAGAAGAGGTTGAAGAGGCCGAGCAGGCCGCCCGAGGACGCCACCACCTTGCGCATGGCGACTCGGTCCACGCCCGGCGTGGTGACGAAGATGCCGAGCCGGTAGACGGCGAGGACCCCCAGCGTGAAGAGCAGCCGCTTGCGCAGCTCGGCGATCCGGAAGATGTTCGCGAGTCCGCTGGTGACCATTCCGTCCCCTTTTCGCGCCCTTCGCGCGCCCGGCCCCCTACTTCGCCTTCTCCGCCTTCTCGCCGGTCGGCTGCTTCTCCGCCTTCTCGCCGGCCGCCTGCTTCTCCGCCTTCTCGCCGGCCGCCTGCTTCTCCGCCTTCTCGCCAGCCGGCTTCTTCTTCTCGGGCTTCTCGCCGGCCTTCTTCTCGGGCTTCTCCCCGGCCAGCTTCTTCTCGGGCTTCTCCCCGGCCGGCTTCTTCTCGGCTCGTGCGGCCTTCTCGGCCTTGGCCTTCTCGCCCATCGTCTGCGGGCGCGGCAGGATCTCCACCGTTCCGCCCGCCTTCTCGATGGCGGCACGCGCTCCGGCCGTGACGCGCTCGGCCCGGACCGCGTAGGCCGCGGCGAGCTCGCCGTTGCCGAGGACGACGACGCCGTCGCGGTTCCCGCGGACGAGCCCCGCCTTCTCGAGCACCGCGAGGTCCACCGGTCCGGCCGGCAGCTTCCCGAGCGACCCGACCTGCACCTCCTCCAGCTCGCGCCGGAAGGCGTTCACGAAGCCGAACTTCGGTAGCCTCCGCTGGAGCGGCATCTGGCCGCCCTCGAATCCCTCGAAGTGCATGTTGCCGCTGCGGGCCTTCTGGCCCTTTCCGCCGCGGCCGGCGGTCTTGCCGAGGCCGGAGGCCTGGCCGCGTCCGACGCGCTTGCGCTCCCGGTTCGCGCCCCGGGGCGCCTTGAGCTGGTGAAGCGACATGGGTTCTCCTTCCATCCCTTTCGTGGGCGCAGCCGCCCCTTACGCCTTGGCCGCCTTCTTCCGCGCCGCCCGGCCCATGGGCGCCGGCTCGTCGACCCGCTTCCACTCGACGAGGTAGGAGACCTTGTCGATCATCCCCATCGTCGCCGGGGTGTCCGGCAGGAGCTTCGTGGAGTCGCGCTTCTTGAGCCCCATCCCGCGCACCGTCACGCAGTGAGACTCGGGGCAGCCGGCGAGTCCCCGGACCAGCTTGACCTTGATCGCAGACATCGGAGCGTCCTTCCTTCCTAGGCCTCGCCCTGGATCTCGGCGACGGTCTTGCCGCGGAGACGGGCGGAGTCCTCGGGGTTGCGCAGCCGCTTGAGCCCGTCCACCGTCGCCTTGAGCACGTTGTGGGGGTTGCGCGAGCCCTGGCACTTGGTGAGCACGTTGCGCACGCCGGCCGACTCCAGCACCGCGCGGACGGTGCCGCCGGCGATGACGCCGGTGCCCTCGCCCGCGGGCTTCAGCAGCACCTTGCCCGCGCCGAAGTGGCCGATCACCTCGTGGGGGATGGTGGTGCCGGCGAGCGGAACCTTGAACAGGTTCTTCTTCGCCTGCTCGCCGCCCTTGCGGATGGCCTCGGGCACCTCGTTGGCCTTGCCGAGGCCGACGCCGACGTAGCCCTGCCCGTCCCCGACGACCACCAGGGCCGAGAAGCTGAAGCGTCGGCCGCCCTTCACCACCTTGGCGACGCGGTTGATGTGGACCACGCGGTCCTGAAGCTCGAGCTCGTTTGCGTTGATGAGAGAAGCCATTCGTTCCTCGGTTCCCGTGAGCGCCTAGAACTTGAGGCCGGCCTCGCGGGCCGCCTCCGCCACCGCGGCCACCCGGCCGTGATAGTCGAAGCCGTTGCGGTCGAAGACCACCTGGGTCACGCCCTTCGCCAGCGCAGCCTTGGCGACGGCGGCGCCGACCTTCTTGGCGGCGTCGGTCTTCTTGTCCTCCTTCACCTGGTCGCGGACGGCCTTGGAGGTCGTCCCCACGAAGGCGAGGGTCTTGCCGGTCGTGTCGTCCACCACCTGGGCGTACAGGTGCTTGAGGCTCTTGTAGACGGTGAGCCGCGGGCGCTCCGGCGTGCCGGAGATCTTCCTGCGGATGCGTGCCTTGCGCTTCTCGAGTGAGGTGACGTGCTTCGGCATGGCGGTGGTCTCCTTGCGCCGGCGCGGGCTCCGGCCGGCACAGGACCGGGGCGGCATCAGGCCGCGCCGGTCTTGCCCTCCTTGCGGCGGACGATCTCCTCGGCGTACTTGATTCCCTTCCCCTTGTAAGGCTCGGGGGCGCGCAGCGCCCGGATCTTGGCGGCGGTGAGGCCGAGCAGGTGCTTGTCGACGCCGCGAACCGTGACCTTGGTCTGCTTGGCGTCCACCTCGGCGGTCACCCCCTCCGGCAGCTTGAACACCACCGGGTGGGAGTAGCCGAGGGTGAAGTTGATCTCCTTGCCCTTGACCTCGGCCTTGAAGCCGACGCCGCTGATCTCCAGCGCGCGCTCGTACCCCTTGGCGACGCCGGCCAGGGCGTTCAGGACCAGCTTGCGGGTGAGGCCGTGCAGCGACTTGGAGTCGCGGGAGTCGTCCGGGCGCGAGACCTTCACCTCGGTCCCGGCCACCTCGATCTTGAGCTTGGGGTTGAAGGGGAAGGCCATCTTGCCCTTCGGCCCCTCCACCTTCACGACGTTCCCGTCGACGGCGACCTTCACCTTCTCGGGGATCTTGACGGGCAGCTTTCCGACGCGGGACATGGTTGCGCTCCTACCAGACGGTGCAGATGAGCTCGCCGCCCACCTTCTGCTTGCGGGCCTCCCGATCCACCATGAGGCCCTTGGAGGTGGAGAGGATGGCGATGCCCATGCCGTTCAGCACGCGCGGGATGTGGTCGATGGCCACGTAGCGGCGCAGTCCCGGCTTGGAGACCCGCTTGATGTCGCTGATGGCGGGCTCGCGGTCCGTGCTGTACTTGAGGACGATGGTGATGGCGCCCTGCTTCTTGTCGTCCTTGTGGACGACGAAGTCCTTGATGAATCCCTCGTCCCTCAGCACCTCGGCGATGCGCAGCTTGAGGCGCGAGGCCGGCACGAGCACCTTCTCGTGCCGCGCGGACGAGGCGTTGCGGATTCGGGTCAGCATGTCGCCAACGGGGTCGGTGAAGCTCATACGCAGAACTCTCCCTTTACCAGCTCGACTTGATGACGCCGGTGATCTCGCCCTGCAGCGCGCGCTTCCGGAAGCAGATGCGGCACATCTGGAACTTGCGGAGGAACGCGCGGGGACGCCCGCACAGCGGGCAGCGGTTGTACTGGCGCACGGGGAACTTCAGCTTGCGCTTGGCCTGCGCCATCTTGGAAAGCTTCGCCATCTCGGAATCTCCTGGGGTCTCTCGGCCCTGTCGCGCTAGGCGCGGAAGGGCATGCCGAGGAGGCGCAAGAGCGCCCTCCCCTCCTCGTCGTTGCGCGCGGTGGTCACCACGGTGATGTTGAGGCCCTTGATCTTCTCGACCTTGTCGTAGTTGATCTCCGGGAAGATGATCTGCTCCTTCACGCCGAGCGTGTAGTTGCCCTTCCCGTCGAAGGCCTTGGGGGAAACGCCCTTGAAGTCGCGGACGCGCGGCAGCGCGATGGAGACCAGCCGGTCGAAGAACTCGTAGGCCCGCTCGCCGCGCAGCGTCACCATGGCGCCGATGCTCTGGCCCTGGCGCAGCTTGAAGTTGGCGATGGACTTCCTCGCCCGGGTCACCACCGGCCTCTGCCCGGTCATGACCGTGAGCTGCTCGACGGAGGCGTCGAGGATCTTCCCGTTGTTGATGGCCTCGCCGAGCCCCATGTTCACCACGATCTTCTCGAGGCGGGGGGCCTGCATCGGGTTCTTGAAGCCGAACTCCTGCATCAGCGCGGGGCGGACTTCCTTCTCGTACCTGTTCTTGAGACGCGACCCCATCGTTCCTTCTCCTTGCCTTCGTCCGGCCCCTTCCGTTCGCCGGGCGATGCGGTTTCCCGTCCTACTCCCAGAGGGCCTTGCACTCGCGGCAGGCGCGCACGCGCCGGCCGTCCTTCTCGCGCACCACGCGCGCCACCCGCGTGGGCTTGTCGCACTTCGGGCAGACCACCATCACGTTGGAGGCGTGCAGGGTCCCGGCCTTCTCGACGATGCCGCCTTGCGGCTGCGACGGATTGCGCCCCTTCTTCAGGTGGCGCTTCATCGTCATGAGCTTCTCGACGCGGATGCGGTTCCGCTCGTGCAGCACCTCGAGCACCTTGCCGGACTTGCCCTTCTCCCGGCCGGCGATCACCTTGACGGTGTCGTTCTTGCGGACGTCCATCACAGCACCTCCGGGGCGAGGCTGATGATCTTCATGAACTTTCGGGCGCGCAGCTCGCGGGCCACCGGGCCGAAGATGCGGGTGCCGATGGGCTCCAGGTCCTTGTTGATGAGGACCGCGCTGTTCCCGTCGAAGCGGATGTAGCTGCCGTCCGGCCGCTTCACCTCGCGGGCGGTGCGGACGACGACCGCGCGGGCCACCTCGCCCTTCTTCACCTTGGCCTGCGGGATGGCCTCCTTCACCGACACGACGATGACGTCGCCGATGGAGGCGTACCTCCGCTTGCTGCCGCCGAGCACCTTGATGCACATGACCTTCTTGGCGCCCGAGTTGTCGGCGACATCGAGCATCGTCTGCTGCTGGATCATGGCTCCTAGACCTCCGCCGCCTTCTCCAGGGTCTCGACGACCCGCCACCGCTTGTCCTTGGACATGGGGCGGGTCTCGACGATCCGGACGCGGTCGCCGACCTGGCACTCCTGCTTCTCGTCGTGCGCCTTGAACTTCTTGGCCAGCGTGACGATCTTCCCGTACTTCCGGTTGGCGACCCGGCGCTCGACCTTGACGACGACGGTCTTCGTCATCTTGTTCGAGACGACGACGCCCACCCGGGACTTTCGGTTGCCGCGCTCCATGGTGCGTTACTCCTTGGCCTTGCCGGCCTTCTTGGCGGGCTTCTCGGCCTTCTCGGCCTTGGGGCTCGCGGCCTTCCTCTTCTCGCCGCCGGCCGGCTTCGGCTCGGCCTTGGCCTCCCGCACCAGCCCCAGGTCGGCCTCGCGCGCCACCGTGAGGCAGCGGGCGATCTCGCGCCGGGACTTCAGGAGGTCGGCGGTCGAGTCGAGGACGCCGGTGTTGTGCTTGGACTTCATGTCGAAGATCTGCTGCTTGAGCTCGACGACGCGGGCCTTGAGCTCCTCGATCTTCAGCTGACGCAGCTCGTTGGTGGTGGGCATCGCGCGCTCCTTACAGCGAGGTGCCGCGCTTCACGACCTTGGTCGCGACCGGCAGCTTGTGGGCGGCGAGGTGGAAGGCCTTCTTGGCCATCGCGTCGTCGACGCCCTGGATCTCGTAGAGCATCCGGCCCGGCTTCACGACGGCCACGTAGTACTCCACGGGACCCTTGCCGGTGCCCATGCGCGTCTCGGCGGGCTTCTTGGTGATGGGCTTGTCCGGGTACACCCGGATCCAGAGCTTGCCGCCCCGCTTCACGTAGCGCGTGATCGCCACGCGGGCCGCCTCGATCTGGCGGCTGGTGAGCCATCCGCACTCGGTGGCCTGGAGCCCGTACGAGCCCTGGTGCAGGTCCGAGCCGCGGTAGGCCTTGCCCCGCATGCGGCCCTTCATCATCTTGCGGTACTTCGTTCGCGCCGGCTGAAGCATGTTCCTCTCCTGGTCGGGGTGGCCGCGCTAGGCGCGCGGCGGCCCGCCGTTCCGCAACGCGCGCGCGCCGGCGGTCTGCGGCAGCACCTCGCCGCGCATGATCCAGACCTTGCAGCCGATCTTGCCGTAGGTGGTCTTCGCCTCGGCGAAGCCGTAGTCGATGTCCGCCCGCAGCGTGTGCAGCGGCACGCGTCCCTCGCGGTACCACTCGTAGCGGGCCATCTCGGAGCCGCCGAGGCGGCCGGCGCACGCGACGCGGATCCCCTTGGCGCCGAACTTGAGGGCGGTCTGTACCGCCTTCTTCATGGCGCGACGAAAGGCGATGCGGCGCTCGAGCTGGGTGGCGATGTTCTCGGCCACGAGCTGGGCGTCGGTCTCGGCCTTACGGACCTCGACGACGTTCAGGTAGACCTCGTCCGCGGTGAGGCCCTGGAGGTCCTTCTTGATGGTCTCGATGCCGGCGCCGCGCTTGCCGATGACGATGCCGGGACGCGCCGTGTGGACGTTGATCTTGATCTTGTTCGCGGCCCGCTCGATCTCGATGCGGGAGATGCCGGCCTGGCCGAGCTTCTCCTTCACGAACTCGCGGAGCTTGATGTCCTCGTGCAGCCACCTCGCGTAGTTCTTCTCCTCGTACCACTTGGATTCCCAGGACCGGATGATCCCGAGGCGGAAGCCGATCGGATGGACTTTCTGACCCACGTTCTTCTCCTTGGCGCCTAGGCGCCGGCTCCGGTCCCGAGCTCCACGTAGACGTGGCTCGTCTTCTTCTCGACGCGGTACGCCCGGCCCATGGCCCGGGGCATGAAGCGCCTCATCTTCGGCCCGCCGTCCACGGTCAGCGTCTTCACGAACAGGGCGTCCACGTCCACGCGCCCGCCCTTCTGCTCGGCGTTGGCCACCGCCGAGCGCAGGAGCTTGGCGAGGTCCTTCGCCGCGGACTGCGGGGTGTACTTGAGCAGCGCCAGGGCGTCGCCCACCTTCATGCCTCGCACGTGGTCGGCGACGATGCGCACCTTGCGGGGCGCGACGCGGAGGAAGCGCAGGCGGGCGTGCGGGCCGGCGGCGGGCGCGACCTTCCCGGACGCGGCCTTCGGGGCCTCCCCGGCGCCGGCCGCGGCCTTCTCGGGCGCGGCGGCCTTCTCGGCGGCCTTGCCCGTCGCCTTCGGCGCGGCGGCCTTCTTCTCGGTCTTCTTCTTCTCGGCCATGATCGGGTCGCTCCTCTACTTCTTGGTCGCCGGGACGGCGGCCGCCGGCTCTCGTGCCACGCCCGGCGTCGTCGCCGCGACCACCTTCTTCTCGCCGGTGTGGCCGTGGAAGGTGCGGGTGGGAGAGAACTCGCCGAGCTTGTGGCCCACCATGTTCTCGGTCACGAAGACGGGCACGAACTTGCGGCCGTTGTGCACGGCGAAGGTGTGGCCCACGAAGTCCGGCAGGATGGTGCTCCGCCGCGACCAGGTCTTGATGACCGCCTTCTTGCTGCCCTTGTTCGCGTCCTCCACCTTCTTGGCGAGGTACTTGTCCGCGAACGGGCCCTTCTTGATGGAACGCGCCATGGTCCTCTTCCTCGCCCGCTAGTGCGGCTGGTTGCGCACGCCGGGCCGGCGCCGCGAGACGATGAACTTGTCGGTGCGGCGGTTGTTGCGTGTCTTGAGCCCCTTGGTCTTCTGCCCCCAGGGCGACACGGGGTGCGGGTTGCCCTGTCCCGACTTGCCCTCGCCGCCGCCGTGGGGGTGGTCCACCGGATTCATGGCCAGGCCGCGGACGGTGGGGCGGATGCCCAGCCACCGGCTCTTGCCGGCCTTGCCGACCCGGACGCTGGCATTCTCGATGTTGGAGAGCTGGCCGATGGTGGCCTTGCAGTCCTGCAGGACCCGCCGCACCTCGCCCGAGGGCATGCGGACCTGGGCGTACTCCCCCTCCTTCGCCATGAGCTGACCGAAGGAGCCGGCGCTGCGGATCATCTTGCCGCCCGAGCCGGGCTGGAGCTCCACGTTGTGGAGGACGGTGCCGAGGGGGATGGCCTTGATGGGCAGCGCGTTCCCGGGGCGGATGTCGACGGTCTCGCCGGAGAGCAGCGTGTCGCCGACGGCCACGCCCACCGGGGCCAGGATGTAGCGCTTCTCGCCGTCCTGGTAGTGGAGGAGCGCGATGCGAGCGGTCCGGTTCGGGTCGTACTCGATGGCCGCCACCTTCGCCGGGATGCCGTCCTTCTCCCGCCGCCAGTCGATGATGCGGTAGCGGCGCTTGTGCCCACCGCCGACGTGGCGCGTGGTGATGTGGCCATGGGCGTTGCGCCCGCCGGACTTCTTCATCGACCGGGTGAGCTTCTTCTCCGGCCGGTCCTTGGTGATCTCGGCGAAGTCCGAGACCGTCATGAGGCGGCGCCCCGGGCTCGTCGGCTTGTAGCTCTTGAGGCCCATCGGTCTCTCCCTACGCGCCCTCGAAGAGCGAGATGGTCTCGCCCTCCTTGAGGGTCACGATGGCCTTCTTCCAGTTGGGGCGCCGGCCGATGCTGCGGCCGACGCGCTTGTTCTTCCCGCGCGCAATGGAAGTGCGGACGTCCTCCACGTGCACGCTGAAGAGCTTCTCCACCGCCTGCTTCACCTGGATCTTGGAGGCGTCGCGGTGCACCTCGAAGGCGTAGTGCCGCAGCGCCTGGCGGTTCCGCTCGGCCTTCTCGGTGATGAGCGGTCGGACGACGATCTCCTGGACGGCGAGGTTCATGACAGGCTGGCCTCCAGCTTCCGCGCCGACTCGGCGGTGAGCACTAGGGCGTCGTGCTTCAGGATGTCGTAGACGTTGAGCCCCTCGGCGGCGAGGAAGTCCGAGCCTTCGAGGTTGCGCACCGACTTGCCGAGGTTCACGTTGGCGCCGGCGTCCACGACCAGCGCCTTCTTGACGCCCAGCTTCGCCAGGGTCTCGGCCGCGGCCGCGGTCCTGGGCGCCTCCGGCTGCCACCTGTCCACGATGACCAGCTTCTGGTCACGGGTCTTCAGCGCCAGGGCCGACCGGAGCGCCGCCTTCCGCACCTTCTTCGGCACGTCGTAGGCGTAGTCGCGCGGCTTCGGCCCCATGGCCTTGCCGCCGCCGACCCACTGGCTGGCGCGGGTGGAGCCCTGCCGGGCACGGCCGGTGTGCTTCTGGCGCCAGGGCTTCTTGCCGCCGCCGGCGACGAGCGATCGGTTCTTCACGGCGTGCGTGCCCGAGCGGTCGGAGGCGAGCTTGGCCTTCACCACCTCGTAGAAGAGGTGCTCGTTCACCGGGCCGGCGAAGACCTCGTCCTTGAGGTCGATCTCGCCGACCTTCGTCCTGTCGAGGCTGTAGACGTCGAACTTGGCCATGTGCTTCTCGGTCTCTGGGCGGGGGACGCGCCCCCGCCCTACTTGATCTCCACGTCCACGCCGGCGGACAGGTCGAGCTTCATGAGCGCGTCGAGCGTCTGGCTCGTCGGCTCGAGGATGTCGAGGAGCCGCTTGTGCGTGCGGATCTCGAACTGCTCGCGCGACTTCTTGTCCACGTGCGGGCTGCGGAGGACGGTGAACTTGTTGATCCGGGTGGGGAGCGGGATGGGGCCGGCCACCTTGGCGCCGGTCCGCTTCGCGGTCTCCACGATCTCGCCGGCCGACTGGTCGAGCAGCTTGTAGTCGTAGGCCTTGAGCCGGATCCTGATCTTCTGCGTTGCCATTCGCGTGCCTCGAACGTCTCGCCGGGGCGCAGCGCGGCGGACTGCCGCCGTTCGCCCCGGCCGTCTCGACTACTGGATGATGTCCGCCACCACGCCCGCCCCGACGGTGCGGCCGCCCTCGCGGATGGCGAAGCGCAGCTCCTTCTCCATCGCGATGGGGGTGATGAGCTCCACCTCGATCGTGATGTTGTCCCCGG
>Ga0153915_10003916_pt1 | contig 13684 bp, 12 predicted proteins | sample Opewatmetagenome_2_FD_107003 | JGI IMG/M metagenome (GOLD analysis project Ga0153915, IMG submission 107003) | Freshwater wetland microbial communities from Ohio, USA - Open water 3 Core 3 Depth 3 metaG | ecosystem: Environmental > Aquatic > Freshwater > Wetlands | place: USA: Ohio, Lake Erie... | reverse complement strand
GACCGCGTTTTAATCGGTGTCTCCGGCGGAGCGGACAGCCTTGCCCTGCTTGATTTGCTCGACTCAAAGATGATATTTGTTCCCCGTTTTTCATTTATCGCCGTAAACATCGACATGGGTTTTGATCCGTTATATCAGGCTTATGACGGACTGGAAAAATATTTTCAGGAAAATAATTACCGCTATGTGATGGAGAAGACGGATATCGGCACATTGTCACACAGCGACTTTAATAAAAAGAATCCCTGTTTTTTGTGTTCGCGCCTGCGCCGCAAAAGAATATTCGAAATTGCCGATGCCGAGGGATGCAACAAAATAGCCTTCGCGCATCACCGGGACGACATAATAGAAACGCTGCTTATTAATATGTTTTACGGGCGGGAAATCAGCACAATGATGCCGAATCAGAGAATATTCGAAGGCAAGCTGCATATCATCCGGCCTCTGGCTTATTTGCAGGAGAAACTGGTAAAAAAATACGGCAAAGAGCGTCAGTTTCCCGTATTGAAAAACGATTGCCCTACAAGCCTTACATCCAAACGGATTTACATTAAGAATCTTTTGAACGAACTTGAGAAGGATAATAAAGAAATTCGCGATAATATTTACAAGGCCATGAGCCATGTGAAGCCGGATTACCTGCTACAAAAGAAGTAGCACCTCATCTCCTCCGTTGGAGGAGGTGTCGCGAAGCGACGGAGGAGGATAAAAAGCTGCAAGATAAAAAAATATAGCAATACTTATTATTTCATGTAAGAATTGAACCATGGCGAAAGAGAATACAGCACAAAAAATGATTGCGTCCAATAAAACGGCGCGTATGCATTATGAAATAGGCGATATTTACGAAGCCGGTCTGGTTCTTACCGGAACGGAAGTTAAAGCCTTGCGTGACGGCAAAGCCAATCTAAAGGACAGCTATGCCGTTGTTAAAGATGATGAAGTTTTCCTGAAAGAGATGCATATCGGTCATTATGATCACGGCAACAGATTTAATCACGAACCGTTAAGGTCCCGCAAGCTGCTCCTGCATAAACGTGAAATTAAAAAACTCTATGGCAAATCGAGGGAAAGCGGGCTGGCTCTGGTTCCTCTGAAGCTTTATTTCAAGAACGGCAAGGTAAAGGTGGAAATCGGCATCGGCAAGGGTAAAAAGCTGTATGACCGCCGTCAGGATATCAAGCAGCGCGATGAACACCGCGATATTGCCCGCGACTTCAAGTCTAAGTTGATAAAATTTTGATAAGTAATTGAAAAATAATATTATTTTAAAAGCGCTTCGCAACATATCATTAATTCTATAATTTGACAAAATTGATATAAGTGAGTATATTGTAAATAACTAAATAAAGGGGGCGTCACGGTTTCGACGGGGACATTTGAAGTTGTAGAAGCGTACCGAGGTTCCTACAGGCCTCGTAAAACAGGTAGGAAACATATAATCGCAGAAAACTACGATTACGCATTAGCCGCTTAGTCGGCTAACGTTCTACCCGGTTCTCCTGTTGGCTGGAATAGAACGTCATTAAGACAGGATAGCCAAACTTCTTGCCTGGGGGAGGGCGGCGAATACTTACAGGATAGCGCGGGGAGATCCGGCCTTAGGGAGCAAACCAGCGTGAAGGTTATAAAACGAAGGCTACGTACGTAGAAGCTCCAGCGGAAGGTTTTCGGACGCGGGTTCGACTCCCGCCGCCTCCACCAGTATTATTTAATGATTTCGGTTATTTAGCTATTTTGGATGGTCTTTTTATGGGTGTTTTTTAGTGCCAATTTAGTGCTAGGCAGTGCCAGCGATTTATCAAAGGGAATTACTCTATTCGTGCCTCTCTTGGGAAGTGTATCCAGATACATCTGCCGTGATTGTTCAAATGTCCTGAAAAAAGATTTGATTTTTCCAATGATTCAATACATATATTTTTAAAGTTCATAATTTAGCTCCATTAAGTTTAGTTTCGGATGATAGTTTTAAACTGATGAAGGCGTGGAATTTATTCATGGTAAGCATTGGGTTTTAAACCTCTCTTAAATCTTTAAAATCTTTTTTTATACTTGTTTTGTGTATAGATGAATACAGTTACAAACAATATTGACATTGTGGTTATTGATCAATGATTGAAAGTATACCTCAGAAAATTGTAAAAGATATGGAACTTGCAATCTTTACAGGAGAATTGAATCCTCACGACCGTTTCCCTTCTGAACGGGAACTTGCCGAACGTTACGGTGTCAGCAGACCGGTTGTGCGTGAGGCCGTCACGCATTTAACGCAGCTTGGACTGGTTAAATCTGTTCCCAAAAGCGGCACCTATGTATCTGATTTCAAAGCCGAGACTTCTCTTAGTCTATTGATCCATATCATGCGAACAACAGGACTGGTTGATTCAGATGTGGTTCTTTCATTGTTAAAAGTGAGGCGTATGGCAGAGCCGTTTGTTGCTTATGAAGTTGCACTGAAAATTACTGACGATGAACTTGAATTAATGAAATGTGCAGGCACAGAGTTGATTACAAGTCTTGATGATATGGCGAAAGTGTCTGAAGCTGATTTTAATTTTCATTTTACTCTGATTAAGGTTATGAACGATCTTATTATCAGATTGACTTTCAATACTATAAAACCGGTCTACAGGTATTATACGGATTATTATTACACCCTGGAGGGAACCGGTGCCGCCACGGTTTCTTTCGTAAAAGATCTGCTGGCGGCACTGGAAACAAGAGATCCTCAGGCTGCCAGACGTGTCATGGAAGACGCGGTCATCTATGCCGAAAAAAGGCTGATTGACAGTCTTGATCTTACTACCCGGAAGCAGCCTATAATTTTACGGCAAACCTGATACATTTTATTATTATCATATCTCCGCCCTGTCTTAATCTTCTATTCATGTTGGCGAAAATGTCTGTGTTAACTCTTATTATCTCGTTATTATTATAATATTTTCTAATTTTCAAACTGGCCTTACCGAATATTTCTTGACATTTTCCTGCCATATGATACTGGTAAGACCAGTTAGTGGAAAATTATTCAAATCCGGAGAAAAGAATGAATCCAACCGAAAGAATCATCAGAACACTCGAAGGCAAACCGGTTGACAGGGTTCCGACATTTTGCGCGGGACTTGAAGACCGGACATTTAACGAGGTGTTGGGAAAACCGTGGCTTAAAACCAAAACAATTTTTGCCAATCCATTGATAAAAGCTCTCCTAAATAATTGCGGTCCGAAAATCACCAGGCCATTTGTACAGCCTCAAATTACCGCCGGAATGGAAAAACGGATTAAGGCGGCGGCTGAGTTGGGATTTGACGCAACATGGGCGTTGTATGATGAAACGTTCGTGCTGATTGATTCTAAAACAATGGCTCGCTTTACCGGGGCGTTATTTGAATTAATCGATGACGGCTTCGGGAATATGACCTACATGTATAAATCTCCCGGAATCAAGACACGTGAAGCTTTTAATGCCTGGCCGTATTGGCCCGATTCCGATGCCGTGGCTCACCGTGCTTATAAATTCTTTAAGAAAACCCTGGCGCTTTATGGGGATAAGGTTTGTTTCTGCGGCCAGGCGTCGGCTTACGGTATTCAGGAATCACTGCTTTGGACCATAGGTTTTGAAAAAGTTCCGTTGTGGATAAGAAAAGAGAAAGACCTCGTTGAGCGTTTTATAGTTATGGCGGAGGAGCTCTGCCTCAAAACTTCACTGGCCATGCTGGATGCCGGCGTCAAAATCATTCTCCAGTCGGATGATTTTGCTTTCAAGACAGGCCCCATGATGAATCCGAAAATGATTGAAAGCCTGTTCGGGCCATCCTACCGCCGGATTATCAAGGCTGTGCATGATCGCGGCGGTAAGTATATTCTGCATTCCTGCGGTGACAATACCGTTCTTTTTGATATGTTCATTGACTGGGGTGTGGATGGTCTTCACGCCTATGAGAACACATCTACCGTAGACATTTTTAAATGCAAGGAAAAACATGGAGGCCGGGTGACCATGATCGGCGGGGTAGGGATCGATTACCTGCTGACCGAACGATCCAGAGATCAGGAAATAGTGGATCAGGTCAAACTGCTTATTGAAAAACTTGCTCCCGGCGGACGCTTTATCCTGGGACCAATTCATGGCATGAGCAATATGCCTGCCGGCAAACTCAGAGTAATGATTGATGCATGCAAAAAATATGGCGTCTACCGGACAAATTAAATAATTTAAATATCAGGAGAATATCATGAGCAATTCATTGCAGTCGGTTATAAAGGCTATTGACGAACTTGATTTCGACAACATCAATAATGTGGTTCAGATCTGTCTGGATGAAGGAATTACCCCCTTGAGTATTATTCAGGACGGGATATGCAAGGGACTGGATATCGTTGGCCAAAAATTCAACACAAGTGAATATTTTCTGGCCGATCTGGTGATGGCCGGAGAAATTGTAAACGAGGTTATGCCGGATCTTAAGGCACGCATGAATTCATCCGATGCTGTCCGGAAGGGAAGGATTGTCATGGCTACTGTCAAGGGCGATATTCACGAAATCGGAAAGAACATCGTTTGCATGCTGCTGGATGCCAACGGATTTGAGGTGATCGATCTTGGCATTGATGTTCCGGCTGAACGTATTGTGAGCGTAGTCAAAGAGAAGAATGCGGGTTTTGTCGGTCTTTCCTGTCTTTTGAGCACAATGGTAGGCAGTATCGGTGAAGTAGTGGAATCATTAAAACGTGAGGGGCTGCGGGAAAAAGTGCGTGTCTTCATCGGCGGCGCCTGCACTTCAGAACAGCTTAAAGATGAAATGGGCGCCGATGTATACTCGGCAACTGCTGTCGATGCAGTCAGAACGATGGAAAAAATGTGCGGAGCAATGACATGACAAAAGATTCCCCGCTTCCCCTCATCGCGCCGCTCGGCACATCAATCGGTATCCGGCTTATCAAAGCCGAAGCCCGTGAAGCGCTTTTTAATCCGTCTGTACATGCCGAAGCAGTTGGCGCTTTTCTGGACCGTTTTCCCGATATCGATCTTGCTTTCAGCCTGATGGATACTTCCATCGAAGCAAGAGCGCTGGGATGTCCCTATGAATTTATGGGAAGGGTTCCCGCCATCAGCGCCAACCCCTGCGCTGCGCCCGATGATGTATGCTCACTTAACATACCGGAACCATGGAACGCTGATCCCATGCGGATCAATCTGGAATCAGTTGCGAAAATCAGGACATTAACCGGGAATCCTCTTGTCTCCTACGTTGTGGGACCGGCAACTCTGGCGGCCCATATGTGCGGTATTACTTCCCTGATAAAAATCAGCCGCCGCGATGCTCAGGGTTTTAAGCGCATTCTGGGACATACCGGCGCAGTCAGCCGCCGTTATGCGGAGTGTCTGATTAAAGCCGGCGCTGATTTTATTGTGATTCTCGAACCGCAGGCTCTGATTTTCTCTCCTAAAACATTTGACGATGCCATACGTCCGGCAGTTGAAAAGCTGGCGGAAATAATTCCACAGGCTATTCTGCACGTCTGCGGCGACACAAACCACCATGCGGCTGCATTTTCAGAAACCGCCAATATTATCGGGATCAGTCTCGATTGGCAGGTAGATTTTTCACAGCTAAAAAACAGATCCGGGCTCAAGACGCTGATAGGAAATATTGACCCGGTCGGCGTTTTGCAAAAAGGCCGGCCTGAAGTAATCCGTGAAAAAGTTCTTCATCTGATGAATGCGATGAAAGGAAGCGACTTTATTCTTTCAACAGGCTGCGATATGGTCCCGGATACTCCTCCGGAAAATCTGGATACACTGATTGCCGCCGCTCTTGATTGGCGGAAACAAAAAAACGCAAACTGAAAAAATGAGTCTTTGCAAGATAAGAATAGAACATTCCGGTAACTGTTCCCAATTTACTCAGGGAACCCTGCTGATGGATGCATTGGCGGAAATGGGTGTTTTTATAAATGCTCCCTGCGGCGGAAATGGCCGTTGCGGAAAGTGCCGGATTCTGGTTGAAGGATGGTTTTCCCAAACGGACGATGCAAAACCGCATCAGGTAAAAGATTACAAAATTCCTGCCTGCCGGGCGCATCTTGAGGGCGATGCCATTGTCCGGCTGGATCGGGAGCAGTGTGAATATGCAAATTCCGATACTTCACGCCAAAAGCATTTCCCCTTTGCAGCCGTAGATATTGGAACAACTACAGTAAAACTGCGGCTATCGGACTTTAAATCGACACATGATTATTCATTTTCTAATCCGCAGCGGCGTTACGGCCACGATGTTATTTCACGCATTGGGGCTGCTGCCGATCCGGTCGCGGCATCAAAGATGCAGTCGCTTATCCGTGGTGCAATTAAAAATTATGCCGGTCAGGCAGAGACCGTTTCCTTTAGCGGAAACACAACCATGCTTTACCTTCTGCTCGGGCTTGATACATCCACGCTGGGACATGCGCCTTTTACCGCTCCGGTCAGGGATTTTTGCACCGATTCAATTCTAAATACTGAAAAGGTTTTGATATTGCCTGTGGCCGATGCATTTATCGGCGCCGATATTGTAGGCGGAGTAAGTCTTGCTGCAGAGATGGATTCCGCCAGCATCTTTTTCATTGATATTGGCACTAACGGCGAAATGGCGCTAATCGTTAATGGTAGAAAAATTATAGCAACTTCCTGTGCAATGGGACCGGCGCTTGAAGGTATGAATATCAGTTGCGGCATCAGTGTGTGTGAAGGTGCTGTTACTCATATAGAAGAACAATGCGGCCGGTTCAACTTTCGGTTTACGGGGGATACTCCGCTGGGTCTTACCGGCACCGCCATGATTGATCTTCTGGCAATTCTTTTGAAAAACGGAGTTATTGATAATAGCGGGAAAGTGCATAAAACAATTGCGTTGCCGCAACCGGCCATTTCTGAAGCCGGAGGAATCAGGTTTTTTGAAAATATAATAATTACACAGCAGGACATCCGCAATCTTCAGTTGGCTAAAGGAGCCAGCCTTGCGGGAGCGCGGTTTCTGCTTGATCAGGCCGGTCTTGATCAAAAAGCCGTTAATAAAGTATATATTGCCGGTGCTTTCGGAGAAAACCTTGATCTTGGTAATTTCAGGCGGCTTGGATTTCTGCCGCGGTTTGAAAATGCCGATTGGTCCTTTCTCGGCAATACCAGTCTTCGGGCTGCCGAACGTGTTCTGACCGATACTGATTTTTTTCTACAGGCAAAAAATGTACGCGATAGAATGGATTCCATAAATCTGTCATCAATCCCGGACTTTCAGCGGGAATATTTAAAGGCTTTAAGCTTCGATACCGGTCAAGGCGGAGTAACCTGATGCAGATTATACATAACATCAGTTTTTCACCGGACCCGCAGGATTTTTATTCCCACCTGCGTATTTCCAAAAATTCCCGTCACTCCAATGAATTTGACGATTTATTAAAAAAAGCCGTGACCATTGCCGGACCAAAGGCTGCCTATATGGTAAGCGAGGTAATTAATTTAAGCGCGGAAGAGCTTTCAATAAATAATATCCGTTTTACAAGCCGCCTGCTTTCTAAAAATCTTCACGGAACAGTTTATCCGTTTGCGGCCACCGCAGGCAGGGAACTTGCGGAATTTGCCGCTCGCATTTCCGGAACCCTGCCAAAGTTCTGGATAGAATATATTCAGAACATGGTTCTCTTCTCCGCTGCGTCCGCGCTGGAATCAAATCTGCCGAGGGTAAATCCTTCCTGTATGAATCCCGGTTCTCTGCCCGATTGGGGAATCGAACAGCAGCGGGAACTATTTATGCTTTTGGGCGACATACCTTCGACGCTTGGAATCCTTTTAAATCAAGACTGTCTGATTGAACCGCTCAAATCAATAACCGGAATTTATTTTTACTCTGACATCCCTTTTTGCAATTGTTCTCTTTGTAATAAAAAGAATTGTCCCACCCGCCGGATTGCTTTTCAGCGTCAATCACATATTGACATATAACTTTCCAGTACATCTGATGCTGATTTTTTATGGCATTATAGAAGAATAAGAATGTAACTCGATGCGACTTATGATACACTTCAGAAACTATAAAATTATGCCTGAGAAAATTTTAAGAATCTATGGCATGCAGTTTGTATTTAATATTTTAATGACAAATTGATAATAAAATAAAAACATGGAGGCATATTAATGGGAACTATTAAAGGCGGGCATCTTGTCGGCAAATATTTAAAAGAAGTGGAGAAAGTTGACATAGTCTTCGGAATATCCGGCGGACATCTGGAATCGATTCTGGACAGTTTTACCGAGTACAAAATCCGCACGATTGATGTCCGGCACGAGCAGGCCGCGGTAATGATGGCCCATGCCTGGTCTGTTTATACAGGCAAGCCCGGTGTATGCTTCCTGACCGCAGGCCCCGGTTTTACCAACGGCATTACCGGCATTGCGAACGCCTATCTTGATAACGCGCCGCTGGTGGTAATTTGCGGCAAGCACCCGTTGAGGGATGATCTCAAGGGAGCTCTTCAGGAAATGAATCAGCTTGATGTAGTCAAGCCCATTATCAAATGGGCTGCCACCTGTTACGATATAAAGCGTATACCGGAATATCTGGCAATCGCTTTCCGGCAGGCAGTAGAAGGCAGGCCCGGCCCTGTAATGCTTGAACTGCCGCCCGATATTCTCAACATTAAGATAGATGAGTCCCTTGTGCCGATGCCGGTGCGGCCAACGCGGAAATTTACGGTTCATCCCGACGACGCCGACCTGAAAGCGGCGGCGGATATCATCAACAACGCCAAAAACCCGTTGCTGATCGGCGGATCGGGCGTGGGATTAAGCGCCTGTTCGGAAAGTCTCGGACAGTTCATCGATAAAACAGGAATACCGTTTATACTGACCAATAACGGCAGGGGGACTTTGCCCGACAATCATCCTCTATCGTTGTGGGACTGCGGCAATATCGGATTGATGGTAACCGCTTCCCTGGCTGATGTAATCGTCATTGCCGGAGTTCGCCTGAATTGGCTGTTTCAGTCGGGCGGCATAATTCCGCCGACAGCCAAAGTCGTGCGTATTGATATAGATCCGTGTGAAATCGACCGCAACAGGCAGGCAGATGCAGGACTTGTCGGCGATTGCGGTTCCGTGCTGAATCAGCTTAATCCGCTGCTTGACAAAAAAGACCACAGCGCATGGGTAAAAACTGCAAGAGAGTCCAGCATGCCCATGATTGAAGGGGAGCTTAAAATTCGCCAGACAGCATCCGACCCGATTCATCCGATTCGTCTGGTTGAACAAATTCAGAAATTTCTGGGCGATGACGCGCTCTATGTTTCTGATGGAGGCGACACTTCATATTTCGGTCTTGTAGGTTTCGTATCCAAACACAAAGCCGGCGTTCTCGGTGCGGCTTCGGGCCTTCTCGGCTGCCTCGGCACAGGCATTCCTTTTGCAATGGCCGCCAAGCTCGCGTTTCCGGACATGAAGGTATTGCTGCTCAACGGCGACGGCGCATTCGGTTTCAACGCAATGGAATTCGACACGATGGTTCGGCACAATATTCCAATTGTTTGCGTGGTCAATAACGACTGCGCCTGGGGCATGATCAAACACTGCCAGGAATTGTCCATCGGCGCCGACAGGCTTCAGTGCTCGGAACTCGGCACAAGACATTATGAAAAAATGGTTGAAGGTCTGGACGGATACGGCGAATTTGTCACAAAGGACGAGGACATTATCCCCGCGCTCAAGCGTGCCTTTGAGTCCGGGAAGCCGGCGTGCATAAATGTAATGACCGATCCGACCGTCACAAGTCCGGCAACCCTGTTGTTTTATCAGTCGTTGAAGATGGACTAATATCGGAAGATGACAAAGGAGTTTATTAATGAAAGCACTGCTGCTTAATCTCGATCCCCTGCGCTTTGCGGCGCTTAAAGCCCTTAGTCCGCTGAGCAACAAGTTTTGCTATCGGGGTCCTTTATCCACGGTAAAACTCGCTGATATCCCCGAACCGGAACTCCCGACGCCGGAGTGGGTGAAAATAAAAACAAAACTCTGCGGAGTCTGCGGCAGCGACATCAACCTCATATTCATGAAAGATTCGCCCTCGGCAATGCCGTTCACCTCGTTTCCCTGCGTACCGGGACACGAGTTCTGCGGAAATGTGGTCGAGGTCGGCTCACGGGTGAAAAATGTAAAAAATGGCGATCTGGTTACCGTTGCTCCGTTTCTTAGCTGCGAAACGCGCGGTATCAAGCCGGTATGTCCAAGTTGTTCTTCGGGATCAACGGTCAGCTGCGAGAATTTCGCCGAAGGAGCTTTCTCGCCGGGAATGTTCATCGGCATCTGCAAAGATATCAACGGTGCGTTTGCCGAATATGTCGTGGCGCATAGAAGTCAGGTCTATGTTGTGCCTGAAAACGTTTCACCGGAGTCGGCAACGCTGGTCGAACCTCTGTCTGTGGGCTTGCAGGCAGTGCTGGACAACAAACCGGCGGACACCGACAAGATACTGATTATCGGCGGGGGAGTAATCGGCGCCATGATGGTTAAGTGCGTGAGGGGGCTGGACATCGCCTGCGATATTACGGTTGTCGAACCATCAGTGTTCGCCGCGGAGTATGTTAAAAAATGCGGCGCCAACAGGATCATCAAAGGCGGAATCATTGAAGCCGCTGTGGATATTGCCGGCGGTCGCGTCTATAAGCCCATGCTGGGTGAACGCGTGGTTATGGGAGGTTTCAATAAAGTTTACGATACGGTGGGTAACGCATATACTTTGAATAAGGCGCTGCGGGTTACGGCGGGCAACGGCTCGCTATCCGTTATCGGAATAGGCAAGGAAGTAAAACTTGATCTCACGACATTGTGGCTCAAGCTACAGACCGTCAAAGGTTGTTACGGCTACCGTTATAATAATATCGACGGCGCTAAAAAACACACGTTTGAAACAGCTCTGGACCTGATATCATCCAAAAAAATAAAAGTGGATGACATGCTTACCCACAAGTTGCCGCTTGAAAAATACAGGGAAATAATCGAGCTCAATTTAAATAAAGAGGCCAACCGGGCTATAAAAACCGCCGTCAGCTTTGAATAGGTCGTAACTCTCTTTTTTAACTGATCTTTCCCTTATTTAGTGGACACATTTTAAATAATACTATATAATAGTAAGTCTGGACATTGAGAATAAGTACATATTAATTACTTGTATAAAAAATGAATATGTGAACCAAATTCAACATAAAGTAAATTTTTAGGATTATATTATGAGAGTCAAAATAAAAGTCAAAACTCAGGAGCTTTTTAATTTTTATTCACACTTTGCCGGAATGATTGCCGCTGTTATCGGTACAATATTTCTGGCAATAGTTGCCGCCAGTTATTCGACATCCGGCCTTGTCACCGCGCTTATTTATGGAACTTCCGTTGTATTTCTTTTTTCAGCCAGCACTCTTTACCACGCATTCAAAAAGAAAGATAACGAGTTGTCCTTCTGGAGAAGAATGGATCGCCTGGCAATATTTTTCATGATTGCCGGAACTTTTACTCCGATATGTTATTTCTGTCTTGACGGCACTTACAAATGGTTCATGATTATCTTTCAGTGGGGTCTGGTGGGAGTTGGCCTGATATCCCAGATTTATTTTCCGAGGGCTCCCCGAAAACTATACGCGGTTCTCTATTTATTCATGGGCTGGTCAGGTCTTTTCACTATCAAGCAGATACTTGACAAAATGTCCGTATCCCAGACTGTCCTTCTATTTACCGGCGCTGCCGCTTTTACAATCGGCGGTATTATTTATGCCGTAAAGAGACCAAAACTGATTCCGGGTGTTTTCAGTTTCCATGAACTCTTTCATATAATGGTCCTGATTGGCGGAGTTCTTCACTATGCCATGATTTACGGAGTTTATTCCCGCCTTGGCGCTTAATTAAAAATGAACACAGCACACAAGCCTACAAACTCCGGCAAGGCAACAGACATGCTTCTGGACGCCGAGTCGGAGTTATTTATCCAGGAATATAAAAAGAATTATTGCGTGGGTGAGAGCAAACCTGAAGATATAGGAATGCCGTTTTTTCTGTACGCGCCCCAATCCGATACAGGCGTTCTTCTAATTCACGGATTGATGGCTGCGCCGGAAGAGGTGAGAGAGTGGGGCGAGTTTCTGCACTCAAAAGGCCTGACCGTTTATGCGCCAAGGCTGGCCGGTCACGGCACATCATCACAAGATCTTGCGACCCGCAGCTATAATGACTGGCTGGATTCGGTTGACCGGGGCCATGCTGTTCTGAAAAAATACTGCAAAAAAATTATCGTAGCCGGTTTTTCCACCGGAGCAGGGCTTGCCCTGCAATCAGTTATTTTGAAACCCCGCGATTTTAAAGCTGTGATAGCAGTCAGCGCCCCTCTTAAATTTAAAAAATTTTCATCGCGGTTCGCGGAAACTTTAAACGCGTATAATCTTCTTTGCCGTGACTGGAGCATGGGCTCTCTGGCAATGGAATTTATGAAAAACGACGCAGACAATCCCCACATAAACTATCTGCTTTGTCCGGTCAGCGCATTTGTGCAGGTTAAGATACTGATGAAAAAAGTCCGCAAATCGCTTCAGGATATCAAGATTCCGGCGCTGGTGATTCAGGCAAATAATGATCCAAAAGTGGCACCCCAAAGCGGTCCTGCGATATTCAAGCTTCTTGGTTCCGATAAAAAGAAATTCGCCTGGATTGACTTTAACATGCATGGAATCGTCCGTGGCAAAATCGCCGGTGATGTATTTAAAGAAGTAGAATTGTTCCTGGAAAATAGTAATCTGATCAATCAAAAAACCCGATAAAAACCCCTTTTTCCTGTCCTCCGCACCACCTCTGTCATTGCGAGGAGCGCCTTGCGCGACGTGGCAATCTCACATTTAAATGTCCTCCTTCGGAGGAGGTGTCGCGAAGCGACGGAGGAGGACGTAGGGAACAGTCTAAAACCGTTCCGCATCTCTTGCCTTTTCGTAGTCCGGGACTTTAGTCCCGGAAATCCAGCGCAGCTAAAGCTATTCACTACGAAATACTGGAAGCGAACCTGAAGATTCACACTTGAAACCTATAATTTTTACTCCTTCTCATTTTGCGAAGTCCCGCATAAGCAAAATCATACTCCGCGAGAAATCTTAATAATCATAAGAACATACAAGACATCTCCCGTTGCTAGATACGACAAGCTTTCTAACAAAACAATATTTTAACAAATAAAGCTTGACTATTGGCCCCCTTTACCATATAATGCTTTCAACTTCGAAAATTGAGAAATCAAGATACGAAGGAAAGAGTTGGAATTAGACATTTTGAAGCACATAGGTTAGCCACCAGTACTTTAAGTCTTGGTGGCTTTTTTAGTTCTGTCATCGTGCTGATTCGACTTTTGAAAATATATGAAAGGAGGATAAACACTATGTCAGAAGGTAAAGTAAAGTGGTTCAACGAGAAAAAAGGTTTTGGCTTTATTGAGAATGAAGAAGGTGGCGATGTTTTTGTGCATTTCAGCGCAATTCAGGACAGCGGCTTCAAAACTTTAGCTGAAGGCCAGCGCGTAAGCTTTGACATTGCTAACGGCAAAAAAGGCCAGGAAGCAACAAATGTCAAACCCGTGTAATTTTAGTTAAAAACTAAAAAACAACGAGCACTCCGTGGATGAGAAAT
>Ga0153915_10003915_pt1 | contig 13687 bp, 11 predicted proteins | sample Opewatmetagenome_2_FD_107003 | JGI IMG/M metagenome (GOLD analysis project Ga0153915, IMG submission 107003) | Freshwater wetland microbial communities from Ohio, USA - Open water 3 Core 3 Depth 3 metaG | ecosystem: Environmental > Aquatic > Freshwater > Wetlands | place: USA: Ohio, Lake Erie... | reverse complement strand
TACTGAGAGGTATAAGTATGAAAAGCCATAGCCCTATATAGTATCCATGGTAAGAACAGGGTCGCTGAATAACACCGATCATGTTTAAAACAATTGAAAAAAACTGTTTCATTTCATACTATACTAATTTTTAGTTCAAGGTAGTATGACGCCGCATGCCCTAATTATACCATGCTTGGGCGCTTTTACAAGCATGCTCGTTTCATTGTTTTAACTGCATTTGAGTACAACACCTTTTAAAAAAAAAAGTTCATGTCATGCACGGTTTTTAATACAACACCCATTTTTGGTGAATGGATAAAAATACGTATTTTTGAAGAGCCTTATGACCATTATAGCTGTGAAAACACCCATTTTTATGAGCGATCTTTTAAGACACATAAACGGATTCTTTTTATTCATACTGTTTGTTTTAATCATATCAGGCTGCCGTCAGAAGGAGAGTGATGTCACCGGTCTTTCCATGCTGGATGGCGGGAAAACGTTTGCCGTTCCGTCAGGTACCGTGGCAGACAAAATGGTACTGGATCGTTTTCCTGATGCCAGACTTAGTTACTTCAACACCGTGATGGATTGTGCTCTGGCTGTAAAAAAAGGAAAAGCAGATGCTACATCCTATGACAAACCAGTTCTGATGAACATCGCGGCCAAAATAGATGGTCTGGTCGTGCTGGATGAGCTGATCATGGAAGATAAATACGGCTTCGCAGTTCAACTGACCAACACGGATTTGAAAAAAACGATGGATAAAGTGCTCGCTGAAATCAAGGCGGACGGCACCTATGAAGCCATGTCGAAGCGATGGTTCCCGTCGGTCGGAAATCCTGGGCCTATGCCTGTCATCCAATGGGAGGGTTCTAACGGTGTCTTGCGATTTGGAACGTCTGCTGTGACAGAACCTATGTCCTATGTGGGTGAAGATCAGCAGGTCATTGGTTTTGATATTGAATATGCCACCTATATCGCCAGGAAATTGGGCAAGAAGCTCGAAATTATCAACATGGAGTTTGGTGCCATGATACCTGCCCTTCTTTCGGGGAAAGTCGACATGATCGGGGCTGGTTTGTCCATAACAGAGGAAAGGGCCAGGAATGTGCTGTTTTCGGCGTCTTATTACCCTAGTGGCATAGCTGTGATGGTAAAAAAAGGAGCCAATGCCGAAAAACTGGTAGGAGAAACCGGGAAGTTCAAAACCCTGGATGATGTTTGTGACAAACGCATTGGTGTGTTACTTGGTTCCATTCATGAAACCTATGTCATGAAAAGCCATTCTGAAGCAGAACTCCTGCAATTCCAGAATGTATCTGACTTGCTGACAGCCCTCAAACGAAACAAGATTGATGCCGCATATTACGACCATGTCAGCCTGAAAGAAATACTGGCCGACAATCCGGATGTGGCGGTCCTGCACGAAAATGAGTTTTCCGTCCCGATAGCAGCAGCCTTCAATGAGGATAAAGATGATTTACGCCTGAAATTCAATAAATTCCTGAAAGAAATTAAAAGCAACGGTGTCTATGATGAAATGACTGAAAGATGGTTAAACAGTAAGGTGGGTGAGATCCCCGCTGTACCTGATTTACCGGTCGGCCCTGTCAGCGGTGAACTGAGAGTCGGTGTTGTCAGTGATATCGGGTTACCTTTCACCATTCTGAAAGATGGGAAACTGACCGGCTGGGATATAGAGTTGCCGATGCGGTTTGCTGCCTGGCTGGGAAAAACGTTCAAACCGGTTGATATTCAGTTTGGTAGTATGATAGCTTCCTTATCGACCAATAAGATCGATCTGACCACGTGTTCCATGATGATTACCGAAGAGCGGGAAAAACAAGTGGACTTTTCGGATCCATATATGGAATCCGGCGTCAGTATCGTAGTCCGGAAAGACAGGCTCGATCGGGTGCCGCCGGCACGTTTTTCCTCGATGGATGATGTGGCCGACAAAACCATTGGCGTTTTGACCGGAACCATTCATGACACCTATGTCCGGGAACATTATCCCAAAGCCAGGTTGCAGCTGTATGCTCAGTTGCCCGATTTGTTCCTGGCTTTACAGGCAGGGAAAGTAGATGCCGCGATGACCACCCTGCCCACGTTGAAAGTCGTGGCGATGGATAATCCCGATATCGGAATTCTTGAGGAAAACGTCTTTTCCATGCCATTGGGGGTTGGTTTTAACAAGAACAACCCAACTCTCAGGCACGAATTCAATGCATTTCTTGCCGGTATCAGAGCAGATGGTACCTATGATGACATGATCAGGCGATGGTTTGAGGAAGATTCAAGAAAGACCGTGATGCCAGACATTCCCTGTCTGACTACGGGAAAGACCATCACAGCCGCTGTTTCAGTCAATGACCTGCCCTATGTCTCTTTTTCGAATGGCAAGTACGTGGGTTTCGACGTGGAGATGCTGCAACGGTTTGCTGCGCGTCAGGGATATCAACTGAAACTTGAAATCATTGATTTCCATGGTTTGATCGTCGCACTGGCAGCCGGAAAAGTTGACATGATTTCAGACGGTATTGCCATCACCGAAGAACGCATGAAATCGATCGACTTCTCTGATCTTTATTGTTTCTTACCAACCTCAGTTGCTGTACGAACCTGTGATTTGACACCTGGCGGAGGTAAATCTGCCGTCATAAAGAAATCAATCTGGGTCTCCCTATCTGAACGTTTTTACAACAACATCATCCTGGAAGACCGTTATAAACTTATCGTTGACGGTCTGAAAGTTACACTGCTCATTTCCATACTTGCAGCCTTGTTCGGAACCATCATCGGAGGACTTGTTTGCTTTATGCGTATGTCCAGAAAGAAAGTGATGTCAGGTTTTGCCAAACTGTTTATTTCCTTGTTGAGAGGAACACCCGTGTTGGTGCTGCTGATGATTATTTTTTATGTGGTTTTTGCTTCAGTGAACATCAATCCGGTCATAGTCGCCGTGATTGCTTTCGGCCTGAATTTTGGTGCCTATGTATCAGAAATGTTCAGGACTTCTATCGAAAGCGTTGACAAAGGCCAGTTTGAAGCCGGCATTGCTGGTGGTTTCACGAAAGTCGGTACCTTCACCAATATCATTTTCCCGCAGGCTCTCCGTCATGTTCTGCCTGTCTATAAGGGTGAATTCATATCGCTGGTGAAAATGACATCCATCGTCGGCTATATTGCTGTACAAGATGTTACCCGGGCCAGCGATATTATTCGCAGCCGGACATTCGACGCTTTCTTCCCGCTCATCATGGCCGCGGTCATTTATCTGTTGCTGGCCTGGCTGTTGACATGGGCACTTGATCGTATCGAAATTTCGGTCGATCCCAAACGAAAACGCGTTAAACGAGTAAAGGAGATAGCATCATGATGACTGGGACAATACAAACACGTATGGAAGTATCGGGACCGTTCAACACAGGAGATGATATAATTTCTGTAACCCATCTGTCAAAACGATTTGGCAGCCTGACTGTACTGAAAGATGTCAATGTAGCAATACGCAAAGGAGAAGTAATATCAGTCATCGGCCCTTCAGGAACCGGTAAAAGTACTTTCCTGCGTTGCCTGAACCTTCTTGAAGCACCAACCGGTGGTTCCATTGTCATCGACGGTATTCCATTGCTTGAAAAGGGCACTAATGTGCCGAAAATGCGTCAGCGGATGGGTATGGTGTTTCAGTCATTCAACCTGTATGCGCATCTGACCATACTTGAAAACCTGACCATTGGTCCGGTCAAGTTGCTGAAGAAGGATCCTGCCGAAGCCAACAGGAAAGCCCTGGAATTGCTGAAATTGGTTGGCCTGGCCGAAAAAGCCTATAATTTTCCTGATGAACTGTCCGGTGGACAGAAACAGCGTGTTGCCATTGCCCGCTGCCTGGCTATGGAATCTGAAATCATCCTGTTTGATGAACCCACTTCGGCACTCGACCCGACCATGGTCAGCGAGGTCCTGGCTGTTATCCGCCGTCTGGCTAAGGAAGGCATGACCATGATCATCGTTACACACGAAATGGAGTTTGCCCGCCACATATCAAACCGTGTTTTTTATATGGACGAAGGGATCATTTATGAAGAGGGGACACCGGCTCAGATTTTTGACGATCCGCAACGTGAGAAAACCAAGGCTTTCATCAACCGGGTTCGAAGCATGCATTACCGGATAACCAGTGAAAATTATGATTTATACGCGCTTCAGGGAGAAATCCTTGTCTTTTGTGAAAAGCACATGCTATCAAAAAAAATCTGCGGATATGTTCAGCATATAGCCGAAGAGCTGTTGGTTATGCAACCGGATTTTTCAGACATAGACATCAGTTTGTCGTATTCAGAAAAAGACGGACAAGTCAGGATGGTCTGCGATAGCTTGGGGGCTCCGTGGAACCCGCTTGAAGCGGAAGACCCCATGGAAAACATCGGCCTGATGATTATCAAAGCCCGCTGCAAAAACCTGGATTACGCTTGTGTTGATGGACGAAACGTGCTGACACTGAATATAGTGGATGAGTGATATGGTGGTAATTATGCCCAGATCAATCCACTCAATTATGCCAGAAACAAGGAAGACTTGTGTGAACGATTAGCCAGGATCTACCAGCAAGCCATTGATTATCCCTATGTAGACGAAAAAGGCGTTTCTACACCCAAATTTGTCAATCTGGTCGTATCTTTGTCACCCAACAATACCGATCGATAAGATGATTAATGTCAGGCATCTGCTGTTGCACGTTGTCATGTGGGCTTCGCTAATCCCGGTGCAGGCTGGTAATCGTACAGCCATCTATGAGGCATACGTAAGTGCTGACATGTTGAAGTGGAAACAATTGATTGACCGGATGGAAAAGGAGCCGGGAAAAACCGATGCCATCCTGCTGGAACTGGTTAATTATCAATACGGCTACATTGGATGGTGTCTGGGCGAAGACCGGAACGAAGAGGCTGAAAAATACCTCGGTCTGGCTGAAAAACACATAGCCGTGTTGGCATCTAAGTCCTACAAACCATCGTATGTCAATGCTTATAAAGCCGCCTTTTATGGCTTCAGGATTAGTTTGAGCCCTATAAAAGCACCTGTTTTAGGCCCGAAAAGCCTTAGGTGTGCCGAGTTGGCCATGCAGCAAGATAAAACCAATCCTTTCGGCTTTCTGCAATTTGGGAACGCACTCTATTTCCGCCCAAAATTGATGGGAGGTTCAAAGGTTAAAGCTCTGGTTTATTTGTTGAAGGCTGAAAAATTGATGGAAGCTTCAAAAAACACCTTATCCGATGACTGGAACTACCTGAGCCTGATGGCACTCATCAGCCTGGGTTATCAACAGACAGATAGACCAGAACTGGCTGAAAAGCACTATGAAAAATTGCTGAAGACTGAACCACGCGTGGCATGGGTCAAGGATGAATTGTATCCGTCATTACAAAAAATGGATTTATAGTAAGAGGGTATCTCTCCTGGTACAGGCATGCTCGTTTCATACTAACATAATTTTTTCGTTCAAGGTAGTATGGAACACCGCATGCCCAAATTATACCACGCTTGGGCACTTTTACAAGCATGCTCGTTTCATCTTGTTGTTCAATTATTGTTTATTACTGCATGCATTGGACAATACGTTTTACATTTTCCGCATGCAATGCATTTTTCTTGGTTAATAACCGGAAGACCATATCCGTTTTGAGAAATGGCTTCCACGGGGCAGATCCGCACGATAGGACAGCGGTGGTTCTGGGGACAAGCAAGTGGATTGATAGTAAGTGCCATAGTCATTTTTTCTTTTGTACAAAGATACTTAACCCTTATGCCCGGATACAAACAATCAGCTTACGGAGCAACCTTCATTCTACTTGATACAAATCAACTTTTTTAATGATTAATGTCTATCTTTGACTACTGCATAAAAAGTAAGGAAATGAAAACCATTACAGAAACAGATAAAGATTTCATTTGTAATATTCAGGCACCTTGTTTTCAGAAGCTTTCAAAGGAAGAAGCTGATCAGATCAGAAATAGTAAAACACAAGTGCTTTATCGTAAAAGTGACACATTGACTAAACAAGGAGCCTTTGCATCATATATTCTCTTTTTAATCAGTGGTGTGGTTAAGCTATATATCGAAGGTCACGATAACCGTAACTTTAACATGCATATCATTCAACCAGGAGAATTCATTGGTTTATCATCCGTCTTTTCCAAAAACATCTATACCTATACTTCATCAGCCCTGACAGACTGCCAGGTGTTACTTATTGAAAAAGAAAGTCTTGAAAATGTTCTCAAGGGAAACGGAACGTTTTGTTTCAGCCTGATACAACGCTATTGTGCGCAAAATACAGATCTACACGAGGTTATGCAGAATCAACTGTTTAAACAAATGAATGGACGCCTGGCCGGAACGTTAATTTACCTGAACAGCCTCAAAACCAATCTGCCAACCATATTTCAACTATTGAATCGCAGGGAATTGGCCGATTTTGCCGGCTTGTCAACCGAAAGTACCGTAAAATTGTTGAAGACCTTTGAGAAAGAAGGGTTGATTAAACTACAGGAAAAAGACATCCATCTTTTGGACATTGACCGTCTGAAAACTATTCATGTGAACGGATAAAATGGACACCAAAGGGCTATTTAATGCAAGTCTTTAGTCAATAGGTAAATATTGTCTGTCATATTTAACCTCTTTACTAAATCATCCTTATCTCTGTTATTCCTGATAATGATGAATACCACTAAAGCCACCACAATGATGACTGTTATTATCAATAGCAAAGGATCTGCTTCCATAAGCATGGTTTTTTGTTCATCAAATATAGAATAAGGCTATTTCAAACTTATAACAATCATGTTAAAAGGGTATTTCTACTATAATTTTGTTCAAGGTGGTATGTGTGGCGCTTATGAGGGCTGACTGTTGCCAACCAATAGCCAAGAGTAAAGGTGTTTCTGAAAAATATTGTTTAACGTGCTATTTATCAGCTATTTAATGACCTGCTTAAAATTACAGGTGATTTATATATACGGCCAAAGCCCACATAATCTGTTGATTATGTGGGCTTTACGCATTTAAAGTGGAGATGGAGGGAGTCGAACCCTCGTCCAAACAGTGAACCAATACGCTTTCTACATGCTTATCTTCGCCTTCAGTTTTCGTGTCTGAACCGGACCGAAGCCACCTATCCAAACCTTATTCCGTGTAGTTCGGTAGCGACTCCGGACTAATCGCTTCCTATCCCCGATATTGCTGCACCACCTGATCCTATCAGCTTCGGGAAAAAAGCTTGGGGTGATGTGACGTCCCTACCTATTGATAGGGATTAAGCTTAAATCTACTGTAATTCGATCAAGCAGCGAGAGCGTAATTGTTTTCGCCAGTTATTGTTTTGATCCTATGATTTGAGTGCGTAGAATCGATGCACTGCATGCTTACATACCTGTCCTGACCGCTGTCAAAACCAAACATCCCCATGTTAGAATCAGGCAGCTACCCGCCTCTTCTGAAAATCTTTTTATGCTGCAAAGATACTCAAAAATAATTATTTCGCGTAGCTGACGGCACGGGTTTCGCGGATAACGGTGATTTTTACCTGACCGGGATAGGTCATTTCATCCTGAATCTTTTTCGCGATGTCAGCTGATAATTGTTCGGTTTCCTTGTCGTCAATCTTGTCGGCTCCAACAATAACGCGCAGTTCGCGACCAGCCTGGATGGCGTAGGTTTTAAGCACGCCAGGATAGGAGAGGGCCATCTGCTCAAGGTCGTTGAGACGCTTGATGTAGGCTTCCACAATTTCGCGACGGGCACCGGGACGGGCGCCGGAAATGGCATCACACACCTGAACGATGGGAGCCAACAAAGAGGTCATCTCGCATTCATCGTGGTGGGCACCAATGGCGTTGCAGATTTCCGGTTTTTCCTTGTATTTCTCGGCTAATTTCATACCAAGCAAAGCATGTGGTAATTCCGGTTCATCGTCGGGCACTTTACCGATATCGTGGAGTAATCCGGCACGGCGGGCTTTTTTAGGGTTCAGGCCTAATTCGGAAGCCATAGTGGCACAAAGATTGGCTGTTTCACGGGCGTGTTGCAACAGGTTCTGACCATAGGATGAGCGGTATTTCATACGACCCACCATGCGGATAAGTTCCGGGTGCAACCCATGAATACCCATATCAATGGTGGTACGTTTGCCGGTTTCGAGAATTTCTTCTTCCACCTGTTTGCGCACTTTGGCCACGACTTCTTCAATACGGGCTGGGTGAATACGTCCATCGGTTACCAGCTGATGCAGGGCCAGGCGGGCTACTTCGCGGCGAACGGGATCGAAACCGGAAAGTACGATGGCTTCCGGTGTATCGTCCACAATGATTTCTATGCCGGTCGCAGCTTCAAGGGCACGGATGTTACGGCCTTCACGACCGATGATGCGGCCTTTTATTTCGTCGGAATCGATGTGGAATACGGTCACGGCGTTTTCGATGGCGGTTTCAGTAGCCACACGCTGAATGGTTTGCACCACGATGCGTTTGGCTTCCTTATTGGCTTGCATTTTGGCTTCATCCATTATTTCATTGATAAAGGAGGATGCCTGTGTTTTAGCTTCTTCTTTCAATGACTCAATGAGGCGGTCTTTGGCTTCGTCAGCAGAAAGTCCGGATAAGGCCTCAAGTCTGTCAACTTCCTGACGGTGAAGTTTTTCCATCTCAACTTTCTTTTTCTCGATGGCCTCAAGCTGGGCATCCAGATTTTCCTTGGTGATGGCTACGTCATTTTTTTTGCGCTGCAACTCTTCCAGACGTTGGTTGATTTGCAATTCGCGTTGTTTTAGCTTGGATTCTGTGGCTTGAATACGTGCATTTCGTTGATTGACTTGTTTTTCGAGGTCTGCTTTCAATGAGAGGAATTTATCCTTCACTTCCAGCATTTTGTTCTTTCGGATGACTTCGGCCTGAGCTTCAGCTTGTTTAATGGTGTTTTTGTATTTGGCATTGAGAATGAACCGGATGGTTACCCAGGTACAGACGCCGCCCAACAAAAACATACCTATGATAGTGAGTACTTCCATATATGTTGTTTTAAAGGGTGTTTTAATAAAAATGCACTATAAACAACTGGAAAATTTTCCAGTTGTTTATAGTGCGGTATATTGTTATAAACGATGTTTTTACTTAAGAAATTCCTCCAGCTCCTTGTTCAATTGCAGGATGCTTTTATGATAGGCTTCACCGTCACCTGACTGATTAGCCTTTAGGGCATCAATAGCGATGTGACAGGCAACCATTGCCAGGAGATCTTTCAATTCCAGTCCGGCTTCTTCCGTATCAAAGTGATTCCGGTACTGGGCTAATTTATCGTTTACCATTTTGCCTGCCATTCGGACAAGTTCTTCTTCGCTACGATTGATAGACAGCCGATAGTACTTGTCTGCAATATTCAGGTTTATGGCGAATTTATCATCCATTGTCCTTATTCATTAATAAGTGCAATGCATTTATCAATTTCCCGCACTAATCCCGACAATTTTTGTTGAGCGTCCTTCGTGTCGATTTTCCCAAAGGAAACCATTCGGGCAAGCTTCAGATTGTCGTAACTGGCGGTTAAATCACGGAGTACTTTTTCAGAGTCGGCGAGCGTTTTTTCTTTACTTTCAAGCTTGATTGAAAGCCGCTGATTTTCCTGTTTAAGCGATTCACAGAGCAGCATCAATTGCCTGACTCTTGTTTCAAAGTTGGTCAGTAATTTTTGCTGTTCCTCCGTCATAATTATGCCAGTTTGAAGACAAAAATACAGTTTTGTTCTTCGAAATACAAATATTTAAATTCTTTTTCAATCAATTTATTAAAATGTCACTAAGTTATCTTGCATTTGGAAAGTTGGTTGGCTTGTTTTCCCGGAGTGGTAAAAAACAGGGCTGTTCACTACTGAACAGCCCTGGACAAGTATTTAAATGCATTATTTCAGGGAATTAGTACTTTGGCAGCGCCTTTAGATGTAGTGATGATGGCAATACCCTTCTGGATGGTAATACCTTTGGCAGCTTCATCTGATGTGAATGTGCCCATTTTTTGTCCCATGATATTGTACAAAGATACGGAACCAATGGCTCCCTGAACGAAAACGGTACTATGGGAAACATAAACAGAAAGACCATTCACATCAATTTTTTCAACGCCATCTATCAGAGCTGCAGTCTGTACATCCCACCAGAAAAGAACACCATTGGTGATTTCAAGACGTTCCGTGAAGTCACTGACCGTTGGTATGAAGGTCATCAGCACCATTATATCATCGGTGGCTGTGCTGGCAGGAGCAGGAATCGTGATGTAGCTTTGTGAGTAGGTGTTGCTCACGGTATCCAGTTCGGATGGAGTGAAGGTATACGTCACAGGCACCGTGTAATTACCACTTCCATCGTTAGCGAATACCCCCAGTGAATCCAGGAACTGGTACTTACTTGGTGGAACATCCACATCATTGATGATTTTTATGGTCGAAGTCCGATACTGGTCTTTCAAGTATACCTGTACTGTTCCCGTATCTCCCTGAACAGTGTAAGGGGAATAATTGCCAGCTCCGCTTTCGTTATAAATTGTACCGGAGGTAACAGCGGGAGAAACCCAGGCTGGTGGATTATACCCTTTGGTCTGAACATCCCACCAGAAACGGACACCATTATTGACTTCAATACGTTCTGTGAAGGCCGTGCTTTTAGGTGTAAAGGTCATCAGTACCATAATGTCATCGTCCGTTTTGCTGTCCGGAGCAGGAATAGTGATATAACTATCTGAATAATTGCCTGTTTCGCTATTCAGCTCCGATTTTGTCAGCTTATATGAAACGGGCACGTTATAGTTGCCGCTACCATCATTGGCAAATACGCCCAATGAATCAAGGAACTGGTATTTGCTTGGTGGAAACTCAACATCATTGATGATGGTCATGGACGAAACACGGCTCTTGTCTTTCAGATACACCTGAACGGTAGCCACATTTGTCGTAGCATCTACGGTATACGGAGAATACGTGCCAGCACCATTTTCATTATAGATGGTTCCGCTGGAAACCGCTGGAGAAACCCATTCGGGAGCACCCCAGGATATACGGAAATCATCAAAGATGATGATTGGATCATACATGCCTTCAATCTGAGCTGTGTCAGTACCCATCGTGGTTAGGTGGATGTACACTTTATCATTGAACCGTAGCGAGTCAATACCAAGCTCATAAGCCAGTTTCACCACCTTCTTGCCACTGCCGGTTATATAGAAATTCTCGATAGTGTCGACAGCATTGGCAGCACTTACGCTACCAATGAAAACAATCAACTTGTAGGCGGCTGTTTTTCCAGTGTTACCGGGATCGTAGGTATCCATCGTGAATGATAAGTCCGAGGTTGGAGCAAAGCCAGTCATATTAAACTGAAAGCCATATTCCACGCGTTTATACTTGCCCGGGTAGCAGCCAAAGGCTTGATTGGCGGTATCTCCGTTTACCACGTCAAACAAGCAGGCAGCCGGTTTCCAATAGTAGTTTCTGGCAGAATCTGCGGTGGCAACGTTCAGTGCTGTAAACTTCTTCATGATGTTGATCAGTGAATCGGTATTGGCGACATAAGTGGGGTTGCCATTGCTTCCGTAATTGTCGCATTTGAAATCATTGGCAACTACGGCTGTTGTTGAAGTCGAATCAGGGTATACTTTCACCTGAATTCCTCTTTGTGTCTGGCATTTGGCAAAGCTGACAGCCGTTTCGGAATAAGTAGAGACGTTCTTGTCGGTATTGAAATGGACATAAAATGAATAGGTCCCGGTCGGAGTATTTCCAATGGAATCAATCGTATAATCCTGACCAATGCCGGTATGATCTTGAAAACGGAACTGAGCAATGGCTGATGTTGATAAGGCAAGTATGCCTGCAGTCAATAGTAAAAGTTTTTTCATCTGATAATATTTTTTTGTTTAAGGACAGATGGAACGCCGCATGCCCTAATTATACCACGCTTGGGTGCTTTTACACGCATGTTCGTTTCATGGTTTGTTTGTAAATGTTTAGGAAAAAGGGCTGCCACCCTGGTTGGAGGCAGCCCTCTATGAAACTGGTTGCGATTATCGGATCATGATGCGAATGGATTCGTTATTGGTGGTCAGGATGTACATCCCCTTTGTTCCAATTTCGATGCCATTTGCAGCATTATTTGCCGTGAATGTTCCAACTTTCTGTCCAAGCAGGTTGTGGATGGTTACATCCTTGGTGGCTCCCTGAACATAAACCCGACCATTGTTGCTCCAAACGAAGAGTTTGGATGTACTTGCTGGCTTAATTGAAGTCCAAGGTGCAGGTGTACCTGTATTGGTGTACCAGCGCGGATCACCAACGCATGTTCCACCGAGACCGGCAGTAAACAACGGAGATTGCTGGTACATTTCCAAATCCATCGTTGTGTCAGCCTTGGCTTCATCTACCAGAATACGGGTCGTGAGACCCATGCTGGTCTTGGTCAGAGCGCTGTAATTGGTGTAAGTCAACGTACCGTTGGTGATAGGCAGGTTGCACGTATACAGGCTGTTGAACATCACAGAGTCTTCATAGAAGAAGTTGTTCCGAACATTCAGGACAACCTTCGCGGTTTGTGCAGTATTCACCGGAGTAAACAGGTGCAATCTGAAGTTCTTGGAACCATTAGCCCAGTTCTTGTAGAATAGGTTGTTATTGATGTTGATGGTAGCAGCAACCCCACCCATGTTGTTGGTCCACTCGATGAAGTTGCGGTCACTGGTTGCATTACCTGCGAAACGGTACAACGTATTATTCTCAAACGTGATGTTGATCGTGGAATCCAGGCTGGAGGTCTTTTGACGGTTGATGTTCAGGAACTGGTTCCCGTGCCAGTTATGGATGGTATTGTTCCTGATGATGATGTTGTCAAATTCATAAGAACCACTGTTGCGCCATTGCATGAACGTCTGACCGGTTGAGCCGGCGGCAGTGGTGTTGCCGAAGTTGTCAACAAAGTTATTCTCAAAGACAAACTTTTTAACCAGATGCTTGTCGCAACCGTTGGCATCAATAATACGGCCACCGCCTGAAATGCCTAGGTTGATGAACGAGCAGTTCTTGATGTTGAGTTCTGTCGTAATGGAGTCGTTGGCCAACATATAGAATGTGGCGCAACCTTCTGCATTGGTCTTGCCTGTACCGTCGAAGGTCAGTCCATCGAGGGTATAGGTTTTCAGTTTCATTTTGGTCGTTTTGGACTTGAAGGTTCCAAACAGGGTCGGCGTATGACCGGAAGCTTTTGTAACGGTCAGATTGACAAAGTAGTCCGGATAATCGAAACCGGTTGAACTGAGGTTATAGAAACCACCATCATCCTGGCAATTTTCCAGCAACAAGGTATCACCATCAGCAGCATACAGAATGGCGGCTTTCAATTCATCAAGTGTCTTGATGGTAACATTGAGCGGTGTCGTACGGATGATATACATGGATGGAGCGCCGATATAGGTACCTCCAACGCCGGCCGTGTACAGCGGGCTGGACTTGAGAATGGAGAGATCCAGTGTCGTGTCGGCTTTCGCCTCGTCAACGAACGGAGAAGCTGTCATTCCCAGGCTGTCCATTGTAAAGGCCTTGTAGGCTTTGTAAGCAATAGTCGTATTGGTAATCGGCAGGTTGCACGAATAGCTTGCTATCGGCTGT
>Ga0153915_10003913_pt1 | contig 13687 bp, 9 predicted proteins | sample Opewatmetagenome_2_FD_107003 | JGI IMG/M metagenome (GOLD analysis project Ga0153915, IMG submission 107003) | Freshwater wetland microbial communities from Ohio, USA - Open water 3 Core 3 Depth 3 metaG | ecosystem: Environmental > Aquatic > Freshwater > Wetlands | place: USA: Ohio, Lake Erie... | reverse complement strand
GCGGCCCGCGCCAGGGCCTGGCGCGCCCGCGCCGCCGAGGCCTTCGGCGCCCGCCTGCCGGTGGGAGCCGTCGACCGGGAGGCGTGCGAGAAGGCGCTCGTGCTCGTCTGCGGCGGCGGCGGCGGCGTGGGATACGCGTACCTCGGCGGCTTCGCGCTCCTCGAGCAGTACGGCCTCACGCCCCGGCTGCTCGCCGGCACGAGCATGGGCGCCATCCTCCAGCTCTTCCGCGCCCGCCGCAGCCGCTACCAGCCGGAGGACATCTCCGACGTCGTCGGCAAGCTCTCGTTCCGGGCCCTCTTCCGCTTTCTGCAGACCGAATCCCGTTACGGGCTCCCAGCGGCCATGCGCCTCTACCTGCGCCAGGCCATCGGGGAGTTCCTGAAGGGCCCCGACGGCCACCCGCTCACGCTCGACCAGCTCGCCATCCCGCTCATCGTCAGCGTCACCGGCGTGCGCACGGGGGCGCTGCCCCGCGACCCCAGCTACTACGAGCACCTGCTCGACCTGCACGGCAGGCTCCCCAGCCCCAACGCGGTGAAGCGGATGGTGAACGAGATGCTCACCGCCATCGGCGAGCTCATCCAGCAGCGCGACCGCTTCGCCCGCATCTACCTCGGCGCCGACGACGAGACCCGCTCCTTCGACGCCATCGACGCCGTGGGCTTCTCCTCGGCCCTGCCCGGCGTGATCCACTACGACGTGCTGCGCGACGACGAGCGCATGCACGCCATGCTCCAGGCGCTCTTCCGCAAGCACGACCTCTTCCGGCTCGTGGACGGCGGCCTCGTGGACAACCTGCCGGCGCGCTCCGCCTGGCGCCACGTCCAGACCGGCGCGCTCGGCACGCGCAACGCCTTCGTGCTCGCCTTCGACGGCTTCGCGCCCAATCTCGGCCGCCCGCTGTGGTTCGGCCTCGAGCAGCTCGCGGCCCAGAACGTGGCGCGCAACCGCCCCTTCATCCACCTCCACAAGGCGTTCCAGAACGTGCTCTCGCCGCTCGAGCTCGTTCCCTCGACCTCCCACCTCATGCGGGCGGTCCAGGCGGGCAAGGGCGAGCTCCTCCCCGACATGCCCTTCGTGGCGCGCATGTGCCGTCCCTTCCCCGCCCTGGCTTGACCCCGGGCCCATCTCGTTGGAGGCTTTCGCCCCATGAAGATCCGCTACGACCTCGCGCCCCGTTCGCGGCGCCGCACCACGCAGTTCCGCCCGCAGGGCGTCCTCTCCTTCGGGCAGCTCCGCACCGACCACATGTTCCTCATGGACTGGGCGGACGGGGCCTGGAGGAGCCCGCGCATCGTCCCCTACGGCCCGCTCTCCCTCGCCCCCGGCGCGGTGGTCCTGCACTACAGCCAGGAGGTCTTCGAGGGCGCGAAGGCCTTCCTGCACGAGGATGGGGAGATCCGCGCCTTCCGCATCGACAGGAACGCGCAGCGCATGAACCGGTCGGTCGAGGGCGTGTGCATGCCCACCATCCCGGCCGCGGACCAGATCGAGGCCATCCTGGCGCTGCTCGACGTCGAGCGGCTGTGGTGCCCGGCGCAGGAGGGAGCCTCGCTCTACATCCGCCCCTTCATGATCGGGACGCAGGATTCCCTCGGCGTGAAGCCGTCGAGCCGCTACCTCTACTGCGTCTTCCTCTCGCCGAGCGGCCCGTACTACCCCGCCGGCTTCTCGGAGCCGGTGAAGCTCCTCGTCACGAAGCGCTTCCATCGCGCGGCGCCGGGCGGGACCGGAGCGTTCAAGACCGGCGGCAACTACGCGGCCTCGCTCATGGCCGGCGAGATGGCCCACCAGCACGGGGCGAGCCAGGTGCTCTACCTCGACACGACCGACCGGTACATCGAGGAAGCTGGCTCGATGAACCACTTCCACGTGACGAGCGGCGGAAGGCTCGTCATCCCCTCGTTCACCGACACCGTTCTGCGCTCCGTCACCTCGGAGTCGGTCCTGGAGCTCGGGCCCGGCGTGCTCGGCGTCGAGGCGAGGCAGGAGCGCGTCGAGCTCGAGCCGTTCCTCGCCGGCCTGCGGGACGGCTCCATCGTCGAGGCCGGCGGCTTCGGCACTGCCGCGGTGGTCTCGGCCGTCGGCGCCTACGTCTTCGAGGATGGGAGCGAGATCCGGGTCGGCGACGGCAACATCGGCCCGCACACGCGCCGCGTCTACGAGGCGCTCTCCGGCATCCAGCGCGGGCTGCGTCCGTCGCCCGAGGGCTGGCTCTTCGAGGTGACGCGGCGCGAGCCCGCGCTGACGCGCCGCGCCAAGGCGCACCCCGCCCCTGCCCGAAGGCGCGTCCCCGCGGCCCGCCGCGCGAGGCCGGCGGCCCGGCCGCGCGCCAGGAAGGCCCGGCCAAGGGCCTAGAACACCGCCCAGCAGGAACAAACGTCCCGTCCCCGCGTTGTCGTGGATGAATACAGCACCGTGCCCGAACGGGGACTGACGGGTAAAAATGTTGACGTTTCATGCACGTTTGGGCTAAATACCCAAATACTTGAAGGCCTGAAGCAAACCCTATAAAATTCAGGCACTTGTCGGAGCAACCCTCCCATGCGCACCCGGTATATCGACCTCGACGATCGCACCGAAGACCTGAACGACCGCATGCGGGAGGACCCGGCGCTCGCTCAGGATTTCGTCCAGAAGTACGAGCTCTCCTGGATCCATCACGAGAACGCCCTCGAGGGCGTCATCTACACCGGGCAGGAGCTGGCGTCCGCGCTCGCGAACCAGCCGCTCGCCGATGCGAACGTAGTCGGCGCATTCCAGGAGATCCGCAACCACAAGATCGCCATCGACCTCGTCAGGGCCGAGGCCCAGGCCAAGAAGGTGCTGCTGAATCTCACCGTGATCCGGCGAGTCTACGCGGCGCTCGGGGCCGGGATCGCGGGCCGCAGCGAGGCAGAATACCGCAAGGACATGCCGCTCCACCGGGCCTACTTCCACGAGATCGCCCAGCCGGCCAAGATCCCTTTCCTGCTCGGGAAGCTCATCGACTACTGCGACTCCGCCGATTTCCGCCAGAGCCACCCCATCCAGCAGGCCTCGAAGCTCCAGCACGGCTTCATGCAGGTCTATCCCTTCACCGAGGGATCGGGGAAAGTGGCGCGGTTGCTCGCGAATCTCATCCTCATTCACAAGGGCTACCTGCCCTGCATCATCCACTCCATCGACCGGCAGAGGTACTACGAGTCCCTGCGCCTGCCCGAGCCGCAGCTGCGCGAGCTCATGCTGGAGGCGATGGACAACGCCCTCGCCAACGCGGAGAAGTACTTCGCACAGTCCTCCGCGGCACGCCGGAAGAAGGCCGTGCGCTAGCCGCAGTTTTGGCGCAACAGCCTGGGTTTATTGACGATTCCAGGTCGTCCGGCACCGGGTTTCGTGCGGCCCACCGCAGGCGTGGCGGAGTGGGGTCCAGTATTGTATAGGGGACCCCCCGATGATCCTTGGAGCCCATGAAGGCGTCGCTGGCGGCGTCTCGACCGCGTTCGCGCGGGCCGAGGCGGACGGGGCGGACTGCCTCCAGATCTTCGTGCGGAGCCCGCGCGGGTGGGCGGTGAAGCCGCTCGATCGCGGCGAGGTGGCCCGGTTCCGGACCGAGGCCCGCCGCACCGGCAAGCCCACCGCCGCCCACTCCACCTACCTCGTGAACCTCGCCGCGGCCGACGCGGCGCTGCGCCGGAAGAGCTGGAACGCCCTCGCCGAGGAGCTCGCACGCTGCGAGGCGCTGGGCGTGCGCCACCTCATCTTCCACCCCGGCAGCCACGAGGACGAGGCGCAGGGCGTGGCCCTGGTCGCGCGGGGAATGGCCCACGCCCTCGAGCGGGTGCCGGGCAGGTCGCGCCTCCTCGTCGAGATCACCGCCGGGCAGGGCAACTCCCTCGGCTGGCGCTTCGAGCAGGTGGCGGCCATCCGCGAGGCGGTGCCGGCGCCGCTGCGACGCCGAGTCGGCGTCTGCTTCGACACCTGCCACGCCTTCGCCGCGGGCTACGACCTGACGACGCCGGAGGGCTACCGCCGCACCTTCGAGGACCTGGACCGGCTGGTCGGGCTCTCGCACCTCGAGGCCTTCCACCTCAACGACTGCAAGAAGCCGCTCGGCTGCCGGGTGGACCGGCACGAGCACATCGGCCGGGGCGCCATGGGGCTCGAGCCCTTCCGGATGCTCGTGAACGACCCGCGCTTCGCGGAGCTGCCCGGCTTCCTCGAGACGGAGATGCGCTTCGAGGAGAACCTCCGGGTCCTCCGCTCGCTCGTCGGGGGCCGCCGATGACGCGCGCCGCCCTCTACGCCTCGCGCTCCCGCGCCGAGTCGGTCCGCTCGCGGGCCCGGGGGCTCCTGCGCAGCGCGCGCATGGCCCTCGTCCCGCGCCGCGCCGCGGACGAGCGCCGCGCCCGGCTCGACCGGCTCATCCAATACGCCCGCTCGCACCGGCGGGCGCTCATCCTCACCCACGACAACCCCGACCCCGACTCCATCGCGGCGGGTGTCGGCCTCGCCTACCTCCTCGAGAAGCTCGCCGGCGTCCCGGCGGTCGTGGCCTACGGCGGGATCGTGGGGCGCGCCGAGAACCGGGCCCTCATCAGGGTGCTGAAGCTGCCGGTGGTGCCGATCTCGCAGGTGGTCTTCGACGACCACGACCTCATCTGCATGGTGGACACCCAACCCGAGCAGGGGAATCACTCCCTGCCGGCGCGCCACTTCCCCGACGTGGTCATCGACCACCACCCGGAGCGGCCGGAGTCCCGGCTCGCCCCCATCGCCGACGTGGGCGGCGAGCACGGCGCCACCTCGACGGTCGTCGCCGACTACTTCCGCGCCAGCGGCGTCCCGGTGCCGCCGGACATCGCCACCGCCCTCTTCTACGGCATCAAGACCGACACGCGCGACCTCGGGCGCGAGACGGCGCGCCCCGACGTGGACGCCTACCTCTGGCTCTTCCCCATGGTGGACAAGCAGGCGCTCTCGGCCATCGAGTACCCGCGGCTGCCGCCGGACTACTTCACGCTCATGCACGGCGCCATCGAGAAGGCGCAGGTGTACGACGCCGCGGTGGTGGTGGACCTCGGCGAGGTGTACTCGCCGGACCTGGTCGCCGAGGTCGCCGACCGGTTCATGTTCCTCGACGACATGAAGTGGTCGCTCGCCTGCGGCGCCTACGAGGACTACCTCTACCTGTCGCTCCGGACCAGCGACAGGCGCATGAACGCCGGCAGGCTGGTGCGCGAGATCGTCGAGGAGAAGGGCGGCTCGGCGGGCGGCCACGGTTCCATGGCGGGCGCTCGCATCTCGCTGCGGGGGCTCGCCCCGGCGGCGCAGGCGCGCCTCAAGCAGGAGCTGGTCCAGCGCTTTCTGAAGGAGTTCGGGGTGAAGACCCGGAGGCCCCACCGGCTGGCGTGATCTACCTCGACCACAACGCCATCACGCCGGTGCGCCCCGAGGCGTTCGAGGCGGTGAGGCGCGCGCTCGAGACCTTCGGCAATCCGTCGTCGGTGCACGCCGCCGGCCGGGCGGCGCGCGACCTCCTCGACGAGGCCCGCGGCCGGGTGGCCCGCGCCCTCTCCGCCGCGCCGGGCGAGATCGTCTTCACCTCCGGCGCCACCGAGGCGGCCGCGCTCGCCATCCGCGGCGCGCTGGCCGCCGCGCCGCCGGGCCGGCGCGCGCTCGTCGCGACCGCCGTCGAGCACCCCTGCGTCCTCGACCTCGCGCCCTCCCTCGCCGCCCAGGGCACGCCGGTCCAGGTGCTGCCGGTGGACCGGCGCGGGCTGCCCGACCTCGAGGTCCTCGGGAACGCGGTCGGCGAGGAGACGGCCGTCGTCTGCGGCATGCTCGCGAACAACGAGACCGGCGTCCTCCTGCCCGTCTCCGCGATGGCGGCCGCGGCGCGCAGCGCCGGCGCCCTCTTCTTCTGCGACGCGGTGCAGGCGGTGGGGAAGCTCCCCGTGGACGTGCGGACGCTCGGCGCCGACCTCCTCGCCCTCACCTCCCAGAAGTTCGGAGGCCCGCGCGGCGCCGGCGCCCTGTGGGTGCGGCCGGGCCTGCGGCTCGCCCCGCTCCTCGGCGGACACCAGGAGCGGCGGCGGCGAGCCGGCACCGAGAACCTCCCGGGCATCGCCGGGCTCGGCGCGGCCCTCGAGGCGGCGCTCGCCCGGCGCGAGCCTGAGCAGGCCCGGATCGGCGCGCTCCGCGACCGGCTCGAGGCGGGGCTCCTCGCCGCCGTGCCCGGCGCGCGCGTGAACGGCGCCGGAGCGGAGCGGCTGCCGGGCACGCTCTCCATCACCTTCCCCGGCGCGGACGGCGAGGCCCTGCTCATCGCCCTCGACCTCGCGGGCCTCTGCGCCAGCGCCGGCGCCGCCTGCACCTCGGGCTCGACGAAGCCTTCGCACGTGCTCTCGGCCATGGGGCTCACGCCCGCCGAGGCGCGGGGGACCTTACGACTCTCCCTCGGCTGGACGACGATGCCCGCGGAGATCGACCAGGCGCTCGCGCTCATCCCGCCCCTCGTCGAGCGGGTGCGGTCGGCGATCCCCGCGGCTTAGCCGCCTGCACCGCTCGCGACGCCGCCCCATGACCCTCGTGAAGGTCGCGACCGGCGCTACGCGCCGAACAGCCCGCGCACCACCGCGGCGATGGCGAGCGGCGTGCCGACGGCCGCGTCGTAGAGCGCGCCGATCTCCCGGCCGAACTCCGCCGCGCTCTTCACGCGCTCGGCGGGCAGCGCCGCCATGCAGCGGAGGCACAGGGCGACGAGCGCGTGCGGCATCCCGGGCCGCAGCGCCGCGGGCGAGCGCAGCTCGCCGCCGAGGATCTTCTGGCCCACCTCGCCGACGTCCGCCCCGGGGAAGGCCGGCTCGTTGGTCAGCAGCTCGAACAGGACCGCCCCGAGGGCGAAGAGGTCGGTGCGCGGGGTCACCGGCTCGCCCCGGATCTGCTCGGGCGCGAGGTAGCGCACCTTGCCCCAGGCGGACTGGCCGCCGCTCGCGCCGGCGGCGCTGGTGCGGGCGACGCCGAAGTCGCCGAGCTTCACCTCGCCGAGCCGGGAGATGAAGACATTCGAGGGCGAGACGTCGCAGTGCACGATGCCGAGCGGGCGTCCGGCCGCGTCGCAGGCCGAGTGGGCGTAGTCGAGCGCCTGGGCGACGACGTGGGCGAGGTAGGCGGCGAAGTCCACCGGGAGCAGGATCTGCCGCGCCGCGCACTGGCTCAGGATCTGGCGCAGGTTGCGGCCGTCCACGTACTCCATCACCATGAACGGCGTCTCGCCGGCGACGCCCGTCTCGTAGACCGAGACGATGGCGGGGTGGCGCAGCTGCCGCGTCAGCTCGCCCTCGCGCACGAACAGGGCCACCTGCGCCGGGTCCCTGGCCAGCGCCGGCAGGAGCCGCTTCACGGCGACCAGCTGGCCCGCCCGCGGCCCCTCGACCGCCTTGGCCCGGTAGACCTCGGCCATTCCCCCCTTGCCGATCAGGGCCTCGACGGTGCAGCCGGCAATCATGCGGGCCCCATGGCGTCTCAGAGCCTCAGGCGGAGGGGCTCGAGATCCGGATCGGCATCGACGCCGTGCGCGGAGGGCGCGCCCGGGGTCGCGGGCGCGAGCGCGAGGGCGGTGAGCGGGAGGGCGCAACCGTGCGTCATCGCCGACATTCTACCCGCGAACGGCGGGACGCCCCGCCAGAGAACCCCAACCTCGCTTGACACGGCACTCCGGTCCGCCTACGATAATCCTGTAATCCTCGCGTGATTTCGCGGGGTTCTAGCTCTTTGATCGGTGTGATCTGCCCCCTGCCGGGTTCGTGATGGCTTCGAGTCGTTTGGGCCGACTTTGATAAAGAGGAGTGCCCGGCCCCGCCCATGTGCAAGCTCCCATGCAGCGAGGGAGAAGCCTACGGGTGGTGGCGCACTGGGTACCCCACCTGTAGAGATACAGGTCCAAGCAACCGATCCACACGGCTTTCGCGGGGGGCTTTTTTTGCCCTCACCCCCGAGCGGCGTGACGCCCACCATCCCCTACCAGAAGCGCCGGCTGCGGGAGCTGGTCATCGCGGCCCGTGCCCGGCTCACTGCCGCGGAGCGCGAGGACGCATCCCGCCGGATCGCGGACCGGCTCGGAGGGCTCGACGCCTTCGCGGCCGCGCGCACCATCGCGCTGTACGCGCCGATTGGCGCCGAGGTGGACACGGGCGAGATCGTCCGCCGGGCGCTCGCCGCCGGGAAGGCGCTCGCCTGGCCGCGCCTCCCGCCGGGGCGGCTCGCGCTCGAGTTCGCGGCCTGCGACCCGGAGGGCCTCGTCGCCGGTCCCCACCGAACGCGCGAGCCGCCGCCGGGCGCGCCCGCCGTCCCCCTCGCCGCGATCGACCTCGTGCTCGTGCCCGGCGTGGCCTTCGACGCCACCGGCCAGCGCCTCGGCCGCGGGCGCGGACACTACGACGCGACGCTCGTCGAGATGCCGGCCCGGACCGCGCGTGTCGGCCTCTGCTTCGAGGCGCAGATCGTTCCGGGCCTCCCGAGCGAGCCGCACGACGCGCCGCTCGACGCGGTCGTCACCGAGCTGCGCGTGCTGGTGCCTTCCCCTTGACAAGGACCGGTCGGCGGGCATGAATGCGCGGGCCTTGAAGATCCTGTTCCTCGGCGACGTCTTCGCGAAGCCCGGCCGGACGGCGGTGAAGCACTTCGTGCCGAAGCTCATCGTCCGGCACGGCCTCGACCTCGTCATCGCCAACTGCGAGAACGTGGCCGGCGGCGCCGGGGTCACGCCCGAGTCGGCCGACGAGCTGCTCGCCGCCGAGGTGGACCTGCTCACGAGCGGCAACCACATCTGGACCAAGCGCGAGATCGTCCCCTACCTGGAAGCGCCCGGCTCCAGGCTGCTGCGGCCCGCCAACTACCCCGAGGGCTCCCCCGGCCGCGGCCACACCGTCGTCGAGACCCGCGACGGCCGCAAGGTCGGCGTCGTGAACCTGGAGGGGCGCGTCTTCATGAAGACGCTCGACGACCCCTTCCGGCTGGCGGTGAAGCTCGTCGAGGATCTGAAGCGCCAGGGGTGCAAGGTCGTGCTCGTGGACATGCACTGCGAGGCCTCGAGCGAGAAGAACGCCATGGGCCACTTCCTCGACGGCAAGGTCTCCGCGGTCGTCGGGACCCACACGCACATCCAGACCGCCGACAACCGGGTGCTCGCCGGGGGCACCGCCTTCACGACCGACGTGGGGATGTGCGGGCCGTGGGACTCGGTCATCGGGGTGCGCAAGGAGCTCGCCATCGAGCGCTTCCTCACCCAGCGCCCCATCGGCTTCGAGCCGGCGAAGCGCGAGACCTGGCTGCAGGGCGCGCTCATCGAGATCGACGACCAGACCGGCAAGGCGCGGCGAATCGACCGCGTCCAGGAGCGGCTCGAGGACCAGGGATGACACAGGCCGAGAAGAGGCTCCGGAGCGCGACCCCGGACGAGCAGTTCCGCGAGGTGACCCGCGGCGCGGTGGACCTGCACGTGGAGAAGGACCTCCGGGACCGGCTCAAGAAGGCGTACGACTCCGGGGCTCCCATGCGGGTCAAGGCCGGCTTCGACCCCACCGCGCCGGACCTGCACCTCGGCCACACGGTGCTGCTGTCCCGCATGCGCCGCTTCCAGCAGTTCGGCCACCGGGTCATCTTCCTCATCGGCGACTTCACCGGCCTCATCGGCGACCCCACCGGCCGCAACGTCACCCGCCCGCCCCTCTCGCGCGAGCAGCTCCTCGAGAACGCCGAGACCTACAAGAGGCAGGTCTTCAAGGTCCTCGACGCGGAGGAGACCGAGGTCCGCTTCAACTCCGAGTGGCTCGGTCCCATGACCTTCGCCGACGTGGTTCGCCTCGCCTCCCGGTACACCCTGGCTCGCATGATGGAGCGGGACGACTTCCGCAGGCGCTACGCTGAGAATCGGCCCATCAGCGTCCACGAGCTCCTCTACCCGCTGGCGCAGGCCTATGACTCGGTGGCGCTCAGGTGCGACATCGAGCTCGGCAGCACCGACCAGCTCTTCAACCTGCTCGTCGGGCGGGCCATCATGCCGGACTACGGACTTCCCGCGCAGATCGTGCTCACCGGACCCATCCTGGAGGGGCTCGACGCGAGGCGGGACCCCGCCACGGGAAAGATCGTCGGCGACAAGATGTCGAAGTCGCTCGGCAACTACGTGGGCGTCACCGAGCCGCCGGAGGAGCAGCTCGGCAAGCTCATGTCCATCACCGACGACCTCATGTGGCGGTACTACGAGCTGCTCTCGGAGCGGAGCACCGCCGAGATCGCGGCCTTGCGCGCGGGCCACCCCAGGGCCGCCAAGGTGGCGCTGGCGAAGGAGATCGTGACCCGGTTCCACGGCGCGTCGGCGGCGAGTGCCGCCGAGGCCCACTTCGAGCAGGTGCACGCCCGCCGCGAGACGCCCGACGAGGTCGAGGAGCGGACCGTGTCGCTCGGCGGCGCGACGTCGATCCCGCTCGCGAGCCTGCTCGCCGACGCCAAGGTCGTCGCCTCGCGCGGCGAGGCCCGCCGGCTCGTCGGCCAGGGCGGCGTCACCGTGAACGGCGAGAAGGTGTCCGACCCCCAGGCCTCGCTCGGGAAGGGCGAGTACCTCGTCAAGGTCGGCAAGCGCCGCTTCGTGAAGCTGAAGCTCGGCGAGGGGTAGGCTTCGCAGCGACACGGCGCGTCCTGCGCTCGTGTGACCATCGACACTTAGCGCGACCCGGGGTCAACGTGGACCCGGAGTCACCCTCACGCCGCGTACGCGTCGCGGCGGGGCTTTCTCGTGGGCGGCCGGCCGGTGCGCAGGCCCCGGCCTTGCACGTTTCTGCCCGTATTCTGGGGGAGACCTACATGACGAACGCCCTCCGCCTCGCCATCCGGACCGCCGCCGCCCTGTCACTCCTCGCGGCCGCGGCCTGCTCCTTGCCGCCCGAGCGCGTGTCCGTCGCGCAGGCCCCGGACCCGCTGTTCGTGAACGGCGGGTTCGAGTCCGGCGGCGGCAGCCTCACGGGCTGGACGACGAACGTCTACTACAACGCCGGCATCACCTACCCACCGCTGAGCTACGCGGACCTGAACCTCCAGTCGTGCAGCGGCATCACGCCCGGCGGCATCCCCGACTGCACCAATCGCACGTCGGCCAAGGTAAACCCCGTCCAGGAGTCGCAGCAGATGACGGGCCTCGGCGGCCTCGCGTCGCCGCGCTGGCCCAAGTTCGGGACCTCCTCCGCGGTGGTGAACGAGCAGGGCCTCCACCAGAACGTCAACTCCCTGAAGCAGCAGTACACGACCACGGCGGCGGACGTCGACCCGGCCGACGGCAAGATCCACGCGCGGTTCGCGCTCTCGCCACAGCTCCAGAACCCGGGCCACGCGGCGAACCAGCAGCCGTACTTCTTCGTCATCCTCCGGAACGTCACGAAGGGCACGACGCTCTACGAGACCTTCAACTACTCCAACCAGGCGGGGATCCCGTGGCAGACGTACGCCGGCGCGACGCCGGTGCTCTACACCGACTGGCAGGTCTTCGACATCGCGCCCGGCAACGCCGCGCTCATGATCGGCGACGTCATCGAGATGGAGGTCGTCGCCGCCGGGTGCTCGCCCAACGGCCACTGGGGCCAGGTGTTCGTGGACGGCTTCGGCGCCCAGCTCCCGGGCCTCTCCATCGCCAAGACCGCGCCGCAGTGGGTGCTCGCGAACGCCGACCTCACCTACTCGTTCCAGGTCGAGAATGCGACGTCGTTCGTCGCGCGCAACGTGGTCGCGAACGAGGTCACCCCCGCGAGCACGACCTTCAAGTCGATCGTCCCGCCCGCGGGCGTCACCTGCACGACCCCGGCGGTCGGCGCCACCGGCACGGTCTCGTGCCCGCTCGGCTGGATGAACCCGTACTCGAGCCAGACGTTCCAGGTGACGGTCCACACCAACGCCGGCCTCGCGAACGGCACCGTCATCACCAACGGCAACTACTCGGTCCAGGGCGACGGCATCAACGCGATCCTCGGCCCGGCCGTCATGACCACCATCGGGAACGGCCCGTACGCCGATCTCGTCCTCACCGTCACCGACGGCGTGCCCGCGGTCGTCTGGGGCGGCCCGGTGACCTACACGATCACCGTCGTCAACAACGGCCCCACGGCGGTGACCAATGCCACCGTGACGGACACGTTCCCGGCGCAGCTCACCGGCGTCGCGTGGACCTGCGCCGCGGCGGGTGGCGGGAGCTGCGGCACCGCGAGCAGCACCGGGAACATCACGGCGGCGAAGGGGAAGGTCACGCTCCCCGTGGGCGCGAGCGCGACCTACACCGTGACGGCGAACGTGATCGCCGGGAGCGGCAACGGCACGCTGACCAACACCGCGAGCGTCGCCACGCCCGCCGGCGTCACCGAGAGCAACCCTTCGAACAACACCGACGCCGACGCGGACAGCATCGGCACGCTCTACGCGGTCACGGTGACGAAGGATCTCTCCGAGACCGGCCGCGGCCAGGTGGTCTCGAGCCCCTCGGGCATCTCCTGCGGCAACGCCTGCGGGTCGCAGAGCACGAGCTTCCTCGATGGGTCGCAGGTGACGCTCACCGCGATCGCGAGCGCCGGGGACGCGTTCGACCACTGGAGCGGCGGCTGCACCGGGACCGCCAACGTCTGCGCCGTCACGGTGGGCGGCGCGCCCGTGTCCGTCGCCGCGCACTTCCGCGGCCCGGCGGTCACCGGGTCGGTCGCCGCCGGCAGCGGCACCGCCGCGTGCGCCCCGTCGCCGGTCGTGCAGCAGACCTCCTCGACGTGCACGCTCACGCCCGCGGCGGGCTGGCAGCTCACGGCCCTCACCGACAACGGCGCGGACGTCCTCGCCTCGGTCTCGAGCGGCACGTACACGCTCTCCGGCCCGACGCTCGTGAACGACCACGCGGTCGTCGCGACGTTCATGAAGTCGAACGCGACGGCGTGCGGCGCTGGCGCCGAGTGCGCGAGCGGGATCTGCGTGGACGGGGTCTGCTGCAACGCCGCGTGCAATGGCCAGTGCCAGGCCTGCGACGTCGCCGGCAGCGTCGGCACGTGCGCGCCGGTGACGGGCGCACCCCACGGGCGGGCGGCCTGCGCCTCGGACGGTTCCGCCTGCGGCGGCGCCTGCGACGGAGCGAACACCGCCGCCTGCGCCTACCCCGGCGCCTCCACCTCCTGCCGCGCCGCGAGCTGCGCCGGCGGCACCGCCACCCTGGCCGCCTCCTGCGCCGGCACCGGCTCCTGCCCGGCGGTCCAGACGCAGGCCTGCACTCCCTACGCCTGCGGCCCGACCGCCTGTCTCGCGACGTGCGCCGGCGACGGCGACTGCATCGCGGGCGACTACTGCTCCTCCGGCGCCTGCACGCCCAGGCTCGTCAACGGCTCCACCTGCTCCGGCGCGAACCAGTGCCAGAGCGGCCAGTGCGTGGACGGCGTCTGCTGCAACACGGCCTGCGGCGGCCAGTGCCAGGCCTGCGACCTGGCCGGCAACCTGGGCACGTGCCTGGCCCTTCCCCTCGGAAGCCAGCCGCACGGCCTCCGCGCCGCTTGCGCGTCGGACGGCTCGGCCTGCGGCGGCGCCTGCGACGGAGCCGGCCTCTGCGCCTACCCCGGCGCCTCCACCTCCTGCCGCGCCGCGAGCTGCGCCGGCGGCACCGCCACCCTGGCCGCCTCCTGCGCTG
>Ga0153915_10003912_pt1 | contig 13688 bp, 16 predicted proteins | sample Opewatmetagenome_2_FD_107003 | JGI IMG/M metagenome (GOLD analysis project Ga0153915, IMG submission 107003) | Freshwater wetland microbial communities from Ohio, USA - Open water 3 Core 3 Depth 3 metaG | ecosystem: Environmental > Aquatic > Freshwater > Wetlands | place: USA: Ohio, Lake Erie... | reverse complement strand
TTTTCTTACCCACCTGGAATAAATCGGCAATCGGGCGCCGCCCGATAGTAGACGTTCCGCAGGCGATGACTAACACGGGCCGGCCATCGATCAGGAACAGGATAGACTTGATGATCTGCTCCTCGCTGGCATTCACCGCTTGCGCGGCACTTTGCACGGTGGGGGTAAGCACATCCAGATGCAGGATTTCACCGGGAATGGAATGAGCCTGCATAAATTCATGTAATTCCTGTGTGCCCAATCTAGCTGTTTGCATCCTGTTCCAATGTCCTGTATTTACGGATGTTCGCCATATCGTCTTCACTATGATCGGCAATCAGCAGCTTTACCCTGCCCCCGGTCATATCCTGCAACAGCCTGCCAGCCTCCTGCCCGGACAGGGAAGCCAATCCGGCTTGTAATATGGCCAGGGAATCGAAATACAGCTCATGCACCAGGGCGTACTGAGCGTCACCATATAAGACCTGAGTAACGCGACTGGTGGCTTCACGCCGTAAACCCGGTATATTTTCTGCAGCATGTAAAAAACGAGGCCAGAAATTATGAAACCCAGGAGCAGAGGTTGATTCGATAAGAATGATCAATTTATGCATGGTGCCATTATACCCTTGGCACGCGCGGGATAGAAATCATTAAAATAATTCACCTGCGGGTCTTTCGTGGTATGATTCGAAAAGTGAGGAGCCATTAATGGACGAAAAGATCACGATCATCGAGGGACCACCTCCCAATTTTGAAGATGTGCATGAAGGCTGGCCCTTGGGATTGAATGAAAGTCCATCCCTGCATAAGCTGGCATTGACTCGTTTGCGTACTTTCAATGGTCCATCCCTGGTTGAACGCTGTTACCGCGCCTGGCATAAGCATCAAACCATCCACCTTGAGTTCCGTGCGGCGGACGGGTTGATCCATAAGACGCCCATCGTAGCTTCACGCACACTGGAAATGGACGATGGACAGCTGATCTTCCTGTGGGTGCGTCTGACCGAGCAAGAAGCCTTGCTGGAGCTTGGGGCAGATGATGACCAATATGACAAAGGGGACGACGAGCCCGAACCGCCCACATAACGCGTGCTAAAATCGCTTTAGACAGGCGGATCTTGCAATCCGCCTGTCTTTTATTTTTCAGGTTAGAATATCAGAGGGAGGAAATCCAATGGCAGAGACGGTTTACACCGATTTACAAGAGGGGGTTTTTACCATTACCATAGACCATCCAAAAGTCAATGCGCTGAGCCTGGAGATAGTCAGATCATTACTGCGCACATTTAGAGAAGTCAGCCAACAGAAGCTGGCACGCGTCGTACTCCTCAGAGCCACGGGCTATACCTTCAGCGGCGGGCAGGATATCTATGAAATGCTGAAGGCCGAAGGTGAATCGTATCGCAAGCACATGCAGGAGACCTATATTCCGTTGGTGATTCAAATCCGCCGCCTGGAATTGCCTGTCGTGGCGGCTATCAACGGAACCGTGGCGGGAGCTGCACTGGGCATGGCATTAGCCTGTGACCTGCGTATTGCCAGCGACCAGGCGCGCTTCGTGGTCGGGTTCGCTGGTATAGGGTTAGCACCTGATTCGGGCGTCTCGCTATTTCTACCGACACTGATCGGTCTGGGAAGGGCAGCAGAGGCAGCATTTACGAATATTCCCATTAGTGCACAGCAAGCATTGGAATGGGGAATGGTTAACCGTGTTGTTCCTGCTCGCGACCTGCAAACAAGCGCGCTGGACATGGCTAAAGCGCTGGCGACGGGACCGATCCATGCCATGGGACTAGCCAAGCGGGATTTTAACAAAGCCGTTTACCCTCACCTGGAGGAGGTACTAGATTACGAAGCACACATTCAGGAGATTGCACGCCTAGGAAACGAACATAAAGAAGGCGTCAGGGCATTCATTGAAAAAAGAGAGCCCAAATTTCAGTAGGGGCACAATCATGCTGGCGCATGCCAGATATTGTGCCCCTACGAATATACAATGATTAATCGCCTAGCCTTTGCGGGTGAACATCACTGCAATGGTGAGGAAGAAAAATAAGGCTCCCACACCGGTACCCGCGATAATAGCTTCACGGCTACCGCGCAAATCCTTCAGGGTATAAGGCGCTGCCAGCCCCTGTTTCTGTAACAACGGCCCACCAAACCAGGCGTATAGCGTCCCACCGATCAGACCACCGATATGCCCCCAGTTATCTATGCCTGCTGCCGAAGCACCGATGACCAGGTTGATTACGGCGATGATGATCACCTGAGACAAAGCCCGGCGAGCGATACCCCCGAATATTTCCCGATTTTGATAAATCAGCACGCCTTCCGCCCCCAACAAGCCAAAAATTGCAGTCGATGATCCGAGTGATTGTGCTTGCGTGAACATGAAAGAGAGTACATTCCCGGCGAAACCACTCAAAAGGAAAAGCGCCAGGTAACGCCTACGACCATAAAACCTTTCCAGGGTGGGGCCGATATAGAATAGGGCATACATATTTACGGCGATATGGATGATGGAGCCGTGTAAAAAGATGGGGGTAAGTAAACGCCAAACCTGACCTTGCATAATCAGAGCATTCGACTTAATTCCCCAAGCAGATAGCAAATCCACGCCGAAGGCCGTCTGTGTGGCCTGTTGCAGGAGGTAGATCACCACACAGATGCCAATCAAGGCGTACGTTACATAAGGGCGGTAGATCAGGCGAACAGCAGGCTGGCCACCGGGTATTGCTGGCGGAGTAGCCCTCTCATAAGGATTAGGATTATCCTGACTCATAGCGTGACCTTGCGCTGCGTCACACGGTGATGCTCAGCCGTAATGATCGATATGATCGTATCAACCGTCTCATCCAGATGGTTCTCGTGGTTTATTACCACATAATCGAATGAATCGATGTGGGTCATTTCCTGACGGGCAGTGGCGATACGCAGCTTCAGCCCTTCGGGTGTCTCCGTCTTGCGCTCCTGAAGGCGAGTTACCATCTCCTCCTCGTCCTGGACGATCAGGAAGATCATCAATGCATCCGGACATAGCCTTCGTATCGTAGCTGCTCCCTGCACATCCAAACGCATGATCGCGTCTTTGCCGCTGGACAATGCATCACGCACCTGCGCTTTTGGGATACCTTTATAATCGTTATAGACGATGGCATATTCCAATAGCTCGCCTTTTTCGATCATCTCTGCAAATTCATCATGGGAATAAAAGAAATAATCTCGTCCATGGACTTCGTTAGGTCGGGGTGGGCGGGTAGCTGCCGTCACAACGAAGTGGATGGGGAGATGGCGCTCTTTCATCCTTTGGATAACCGTATCTTTTCCAACTCCGGATGGTCCGGAGATAACGATCAGGAGTGGTTCCTGGTGAGGCAGGCTAAAGTCGGATTCACTCATAGAATTCCTCGCTGACACGCATTATAATTCAGGCTTGCTAAGGCTGCGAGCATTCTCTAACTGGCATTCTTGTTGTGGAGACCGATTATGCCAATTTACCAATACCGATGTCTGAATTGTAAAAAACGCTTTGAGATATTCTTGTCTTACCAGGAGTATGGGCAAAACAAAGTAGTCTGCCCTCGCTGTACAAGCGACCTAGTGCAAAGGCGCATCGGGCGAATACGGATTGCTAAGTCGGAAGAAAGCCGGATGGATGCGCTCACCGATACAACAGACCTGGAGGGGCTTGAAAATGACCCGCGCGCCCTGGGGAAGATGATGCGTAAAATGAGCAATGAAATGGGAGAAGACGTCGGACCTGAGTTCAACGAAGTGGTAGGCCGACTTGAGTCGGGGCAGAGCCCCGAAGAAATTGAGAAAGCTATCCCAGACCTGGAAGGCGGGGCAAACAACCCTGGAGGGGATGAAGGAGATTTTTAGGGTTTGCTGCCCTGTTGGCTGATCCCCAACTTTTCAGCGACTATGCGACGCATCTCATTCTGGACCTGCTTGGGAGATTGGGAGGCATCGACCACCACCCAGCGTTCGGGCTCTTCACGGGCAAGCCGTAGATACCCCTGACGCACCCGGTGATGAAAATCCAGGTCATAAGCATCCAGGCGGTTCCATTCACCCTTCAGCTCCTTACGCCGCAAGCCAATTTCCACATCCACATCCAATAAAATAGTCACATCCGGTCGTAAACCCCCGGTTGCAAATGTCACTAACACTCTCAACGGCTCGATATCAATTTGATGACCATAGCCCTGATAAGCCAAAGTTGAATCGGCATAGCGGTCGCTGAGCACAATACCACCCTTATCCAGATGAGGCCGGATAACCTGCTCCACCAGCTGGGCGCGTGAAGCCTGAAAGAGCAGGATCTCAGTGCGCGGATTCATTTCCCTGTTTTCAAGGTTATGTAGAACTGTCCTGATCTGTTCGCTTATGGAAGTGCCTCCGGGCTCCCGGGTGGTTAATACATCGAACCCACTCTGGCGTAAATAATCCGCCAGCTTTGGAAGCTGCATGGTTTTTCCACTGCCTTCGGGTCCTTCGAGAGTGATGAACATAATCGATTAATCCCTGAAAATCCTGACCCGCCGGTAAGGTTCTTTGCCATAGGAATGGGAGGTAAGATTGGCCTGGCGTGCCATCTGGTGCTGTAAGCGGCGGATATAAGCCGTGGCTGGTGGCAGCTCAACGTAGCGCTCTCCGTTCAATACCGCATCGATTGCAGCCTGTGTGGTTTGCATGGCGGGATCCAAGCCGCGTTCTTCCGGTGTGGAGGTGGAAAGATTAAATAAGTCACTCAAGAAATGCTGCATCTGGTTGACGGTATTGGCGCGCAAAACGTAAATGGGCAAGCCGCGGTTTTCCGCATCGACCACCGGCCGCTGCCGGCTACGGTAATAAGACCGTAATGTGACCAATACTTCCGCTTCCTCCAGCTCATTGACCACCGTCGCAGGTACTCCCAGGTATTTGGCAGCCTGGATCAATCGATTGCGGGCTACCCCATAAGGGTAAACCCGCACGCTCTGGAGGGTAGAGACCGCCTTTTCGCTTTCCCCTTCCTGACGGGTGCCTGGTATCGCCTCCGGTTGCCCCCAGCTCTCCGCTGGTGGCTGGCTGCGGTCTTTGCCAAACTCCATCGGCTGGCGGGCGCGAGCCTGGGCTCCGAGGCTCCGTTTGGCAGGTGGAGCTGAACGCTCAATACGGATTTCACCGCGCTCATCGCGAAATCTTATCTCCGGCGGGATCGGATATCCTCGGAGTAAAGCATCCACTGAATCACCGACGTCCAGGTGCACTGCCAATCGGTCGCGGGTCTGTATCTCGATCAGCATATCGAACGTCGGTGGTGAGCGACGCTCCAACACCGTCTTCTGTGTGCCACGTCGGCGGGCTTCCTCATCTGAAAGGGTGACCGATTCAATCCCTCCGACCAAGTCTGACAAGATGGGGTTGAGCAGAAGGTTCTCCAAGGTATTCCCGTGAGCTGTACCGATTAACTGTACCCCACGTTCAGCGATCGTGCGGGCGGCGGCTGCCTCTAACTCACGCCCAATCTCATCAATGACGATCACCTCAGGGTTATGGTTTTCCACCGCCTCGATCATCACTTCATGCTGCAATGATGGAGTGGAGACTTGCATCCGCCTAGCGTGACCAACAGCCGGGTGGGGGACATCACCATCACCCCCAATTTCATTGGAAGTATCAACAATGACCACGCGTTTTTTCTCTCCCAGTAGGCGCGCCGCTTCGCGTAGCATGGTTGTTTTTCCAATCCCCGGGCGTCCCAGCAGGAGCAGGCTCTTGCCGCTTTCAATCAGATCTTGAATGATATCGGTCGTGCCATAAACTGCCCGGCCTACTCTACAGGTTAATCCAACGATATCGCCCCGGCGATTACGGATGGCAGCGATACGATGCAACGTGCGCTCCATTCCAGCACGATTATCCGTATCAAAAGCGCTGATCCGCTCCACGACATACCCGATGTCAGCATGGGTTACTTCTACCTGGCTCAGTGTCTGCTCCTGGTCAATATAACGTGCGGTCGGCATGCGTCCCAGGTCGAGGATCACTTCCAGCAAATCATCCGAACGGTTAATTACCGTCAGTTGTTGTGCAATCTGGGGAGGCAGAACATTTAATAAGACATCCAAATTATCGGTAATTCGTTTTCTTGTCATAATCATCCCAAAGGGACTCTCAAAGAGGACCCTTTTAAACAACAGAATTCGACCTTGGATGCCCTTCGGTTTCCGAAAGCTCCAAGAGCCGGTTTTGCTCAATTACTCTACTGATTGGCGCAGTAGGTTCAGCACGTGTGCCGTTGATCGCTGGCAATGGGTAGGCCTGTTTTATCCGGCGAGCGACTGTGAGATGGCGCACCATCAGTGCTTGCTGAGGTCCTGGCTGGGCGCCTAATGCCTCTATGGCTGCCTCCAACCACGATTGGTATGACCTGACGCAGATATATATCGGTCGATTGCGCCGCTTAGGCAAACTAAGCAGTAATTGTCCCAGGTAGCGGTCGAAGTCCTGAGCGTCGGGATGAACAAAAGGCTGAGCCCAGATCCCATTACGGCCATATTTCAGCTCAATGTAAGCACGTAATTCACCATTCTGGTAGTGAACGATGCCTTTCAGACTCTTTTTCGGCAGCGATTCCACCTGTTGGACCATTCCCGGGACGACATTCGAGTATAGGGAACGCGCTCCGATGATGTCCATAGATTTGCTCGTCCTCCAGGAAACCGCATCTGCATCATCGGATGGATTACCTTTCAGGCACCAAATCCGCTGGCGGGCATAAATCGCGAAGCCCGACCTGCGCAACAGGTGGTATACCGGGCTGCTCTCGTCAATGTCTGCCAGGATATGGAATAGACCGCGCTTCCCCATCTCGCTTGCCATATAATCTGACAGGGCCGCCAGGTCAGACATTTCCATCTCATTCTCAGGCGCCAGAAAGGAAAGCCGGGCGTAGGTAGTACCCAGCACATAAGTCACCTGTCCAATGAGTGGCAGGCTAGATTGGGAATCTTTCTCGCAGTAATAGGTAAAGATCCTGGTAGTCGGCCCAAGGAATGTCAGGAATGCCCCCGCCGGGATCAAAATATCACCATGGAGCAGCACGCGGGCACTATCCAGAAATAGACCACGATCTCGATAACGATACAGGAGCGGTAAATCGCGCCAACCAAATGAACGAATGATCATGCTGCCAGCTGCAAGAAGTAACGGTGAAAGCGGTCGTCTTTGGTCAGCTCAGGATGAAATGCGGTCGCTAATAACCGCCCTTGCTGAGCGGCCACGATGCGCCCATCTTCAAGTTTTGCCAGGGCACACGCCTCAGCCTGGACTGATTCAATCAAAGGGGCGCGAATGAAAACGGCGTGAAATGGTTTTCCCTGGGGGTCAATTTCAAGCAAGGCGGGAACATCCAACTCCGCCTCAAAACTATTTACCTGGCGGCCGAAGGCATTACGCTCCACGGTAATATCCATCAATTGGAGCAATGGCTGATTGCGATGCGCATCCTTGGACATAAATATCGCCCCTGCACAAGTGCCCCACATGGCTTTATCCTTGCCGAACATACGCAGAGGCTCCATCAAACCGTAGCTGACTGCTAACTTTGCGATCGTGGTCGATTCTCCACCCGGGATAATTAAACCGCCCAGGCCATCAAGGTGCTCAGGCAGGCGTACCTCCACGAATTTAACACCCAGACGCTTGAGGACAACTTCATGTTCAATAAAATCGCCTTGTAAGGCTAATATACCAATTTGCATTTACCAACCGCGTCCAGCGATCCGCTCCACCTCAGGCATCGTGGATACGTTACGCCCCACCATAGCTTCACCCAGGTTGCGGCTGACTTCAGCTAATATGTACGGATCATTGAAATGGGTGACAGCCTTTACTATGGCCGCAGCACGTTTGGCAGGATCCCCGGATTTGAATATCCCTGATCCAACGAACACCCCATCCATCCCCAGCTGCATCATCATGGCTGCATCTGCCGGAGTAGCCACTCCACCAGCAGCGAAATTCACTACGGGCAGGCGACCTTCCTGACGGGTCTCAAGCACCAAATTATACGGGGCACCAATCTCCTTCGAATAAGCCATCAATTCCTCATCGGGGAGATTCTGTACCCGGCGGATTTCCCCCATCACGGCCCGGGCGTGCCTGACTGCCTCAACCACGTCACCGGTACCAGCTTCACCTTTGGTACGGATCATCGCAGCCCCTTCACCAATCCTACGCAACGCCTCGCCAAGGTTCCTGCATCCACACACAAAGGGGATTTTAAAGTCATGTTTATAAATGTGATGTTCTACGTCTGCCGGAGTAAGGACCTCCGATTCATCGATGTAATCAACCCCGATGGCCTCCAGGATCTGGGCTTCAACAAAATGGCCGATACGGCATTTCGCCATCACCGGGATAGAGACGGCATCCATGATCTGCAGGATCAGCTCCGGATCGCTCATCCGGGCTACACCACCTTGAGCACGAATATCTGCAGGCACCCGCTCCAAAGCCATAACTGCAACCGCACCGGCATCCTCCGCAATCTTGGCGTGTTCAGCAGTGACGACATCCATGATCACGCCTCCCTTGAGCATCTGAGCCAAGCCCTTCTTTACAGTAAATGTATTGGTTTGTGCTTCCATTCCATCAACCTCCTGAAAACGGGAAAAGACTCCCGTGCTACACCAGCAACGCCAGTCTCGCCAAGCTAAAATATAGAAATTTTTACGTCTTACAGCATTCTACCACGCCCTATGGGGCATGACAATCCGTCCAAAACCAGCGGGTACTTGAGGCAGGACCAATATTTTGATACAGTTAAGGAAATGCTAAATACGTCTACATGGCTTTCCGCTGACAGGAGAAGATTTTATGAACCTGAGCACTGTAAGAATTGAGAAACCTGATGAGATCAATTTTATCCTCGGGCAATCGCACTTTATCAAGACCGTAGAGGATGTACACGAAGCTTTAGTCAGCACGGTCCCAGGGATCAAATTTGGTCTGGCATTCTGTGAAGCTTCGGGGAAATGTTTGATCCGCTGGAGTGGCACCGACGAAGCGATGATCAGCCTGGCATGCCGGAATGCCCAGGCTATTGGCGCCGGACACAGCTTTATCATCTTCCTGGGAGAGGGCTTTTACCCGGTTAATGTGCTGAACGCAGTCAAGGCAGTCCCCGAGGTGTGCCGGATCTTCTGTGCAACGGCCAATCCAGCTGATATCTTGATTGCCGAGACCGACCATGGTCGAGGGATCCTGGGCGTGGTAGATGGCTCTTCGCCTTTGGGGATTGAGACAGATGAAGACATCACCTGGCGCAAGGATTTTCTACGCAAGATTGGTTATAAGCTATAAATAAAACTGGTTTATAGTACCTGGGATTTCGTGGGCGGTTGACCTGGAGTGGGGAGATAAACTCATCCCCTGGAGGCGCTTGAGCTGCCTTCAGCTACACCGTTTCTTTCCTTGTGATAACTGGGCAAGTGTTTTTCAATCCTGCGCTGGCGGGTCGTGGGGGGATTGACAGACTATAAAATAGTGCTATAATACTATAGTACTATTGTTATAGTACAATCAAACAAACTGAATCTATTAAACAAGACTAACCATGGATATCCAAATCGATAAAATCAGTCATGTGCCCATTTACGATCAGATCAAAGAACAGATCAAAGGCCTGATCCATGCGGGTCAGATCAAGACAGGCGACCAGCTCCCTACAATCAGGGAACTATCGGTGGAGCTATCGGTAAATTTCAACACTGTTGCCCTGTCATACCGTGACCTGGTCAACGAGGGGGTGATCATCACCGAGCGCGGTAAGGGCACTTTTGTCGCCAGCACCCCAGGTGCAGAGGAGATGCAGACCATCCGAAAAGAAAAATTACGGGCATTAGTTGAGGCGCTGGTCCGAGAAACTGACCGGCTGGGTTATAGTCATGAAGATGTCAACCGAGAATTTGTTAATCAAATCAAATTAGAAAGATAAATCTATCCTATGAAAACCAAGAAAGCGAGGCCTTCCATGTTAAAACAACTCACCGTTAGTGATGGCTCAGGAACCAAATCAAGATCCAATCTGCGGGTCAGTGGTGTGGGAGTATTCCTTTTTATCGTCATCGTGGTGCTGGCAATCGCAGGTACTGCGGTGATGGATATGAACGGCATAAGCCAGACCATAGCCATACCTTATCTGATCATCATGATGTTGATCGCGATCTACATCCTTCTCGCCATCCAAATTGCCTCCCAATGGGAGAAAGGGGTAGTCTTGCGCCTTGGCAATATCCATGGAGTGAAAGGTCCTGGGTTGTTCTGGATCATTCCGATCGTTGATTCGGTAGTCAATTGGATTGACCACCGGGTCAATGTGACACCTTTCTCCGCTGAAAAGACCCTGACCAAGGATACCGTCCCCGTTGACGTGGATGCGGTCCTGTTCTGGCTGGTTTGGGACGCGCAGAAAGCTGCACTGGAAGTGGCAGATTACAAGGTGGCCATCTCATGGGCAGCACAGACTGCCCTGCGCGAGATCATCGGTCAGATGACCCTGGCTGACATCCTGGTTGGACGGGCCAGGATGGACGCTGACCTGCAAAAGATCATCGATGAACGCACAACCCCCTGGGGAATCACGGTGCAATCCGTCGAGATCCGCGATGTTGTCATCCCACCCGATCTCGAAGATGCCATGTCGCGGCAGGCACAGGCTGAGCGCGAGCGTCAGGCGCGTGTCATCCTGGGTGAATCGGAACAACAGATCGCAGCCAGTTTCGCACAAGCTGCAGAAGCCTATACCAACAACCCGACGGCTTTGCACTTACGCGCGATGAACATGCTCTTCGAAGGCTTAAAGCAGAAAGGAGCCCTGGTAATTGTGCCAAGCAGCGCCGTGGATACAATGAACCTGGGCAGCATGAGTGGGTTGGTATCCTTGGGTTTTGGCCAGCTAAATAAAGGGGCTGAACCCAAAAAAGAATAATTTTGGCAGCCGAAACTGACTTAGGATTAAATATAAACACGTGTCGAGGATTATTTCGCATAAATTGATGAAAAAGAAAGAATAATCATGGAATCCGCAGAAGCGATGGTCATGGCTACTGATCTCCGTCGTAGTTTCAAAGATAAGGAAGCCGTTGCAGGCGTCAGCTTCACGGTGCAACGTGGGGAGATATTCGGCCTGCTGGGACCAAACGGCGCAGGCAAGACCACCACGATCCGCCTGCTGACAGGTCAAATTGACCCAAGTGGAGGCCAGGCAATCGTAGCGGGTTGTGATGTCGTAAAGGACCGCGCCCGGCTTAAGCAGCTGATTGGGGTCGTTTTCGAGGAGCAGAACCTGTACGAGCGTCTTTCAGCGACCCATAATCTACGCTTCAGCTGCTGGCTTTATGACCTACCCGAAACCCGCATCGATGAGGTAATGGATCTCGTTAAGCTAGAGAAACGCACGAAAGAGCCAGTGCGCACTTTTTCGAACGGGATGAAACAACGCCTGATGATCGCCCGTGCCCTCTTGCATCGACCTCCGGTGCTATTCCTCGATGAGCCAACGTGTGGGCTCGATCCGATTGCGGCCCGCGAAGTACGGTCAGCGATCACGCAACTCAGCCTTGAAGGGATCACTATCCTATTGACCACCCATCTCTTGGAAGAGGCTGACCAGCTCTGCGATCATGTGGCTTTTATCGTGAATGGACGCCTGGTAGCAAATGACACACCCCAAAATCTGAAACTATCGCGCGGAAGCCGGTCTTTGGAGGTGACCATAGCTGACCCCAAGCGGGCAGGGCAGTTCATGCAGCTGGTATTAAGCATGGAGAAGCCAGAAGACCGGAGGTATCTGGCGGACCTAATGGCTCAAGGGATGGTGCAGGCGGTCCACTCCCAGGAGGCTACGTTGGAAGAAGTATTTGTCGAAGTAGCAGGTTTTCGACCGGCATAATGAGCGAAGGAGGATATCGTGCACCCACGGATAATCTGGGCAATTATCCGCAAAGACCTTCTGGATATCTGGCTGAATAAATCGACCTTGGGAGGGTTGATCTTTCCGATTATCCTTTCGTTAGTATGGCTTCTTATCGGCAATCTGGTCGGGGGAAACAAAACCAGCTTACTAATCTACAATCCAGGCAACACCAGCCTGGCACAGGCGGTGGCACAGGTTTTTCCAAATTCAGAAATCATCCAAGCCAGTTCAATAGGCGAGGTACAAGCAGCTTTTGGGCCCAACGGAGCAAAAGTAAAGAGCGCCTATGCAGTGGGCCTTATCCTGCCTGAGGATTTCGAAGACAGCCTTCAGGCAGTGAAGCCTCCTCTTATCTCGTTATACCTCAACGGTAGCATGGTCAATGCGCAAACCCAAGCATTACTCCAGATAGACATCATTAATTATGCGCGGGCAATCGCCGATCCCCAACCGCCGGTGAGAATCAATACGACGCTGATCAACCCTCCAGCAACGGAGAATGCGGGCGCAATCTTGAAATTAGTTTATTTACCCCTGGCCCTGCTGGCCTCACTCATGGTTGGGATAACCTTTATCCCGCTGTTGCTGCTCGAAGAAAAAGAGAAGAAAACCCTGCGCATGTTGTTGGTCGCGCCTGTTTCTTTTACTGATATCCTGGTTGGCAAACTGCTGGTGGTCCTGACCTTCCAGCTTACCACGACTTCCGTTGTGTTGCTGATCATGGGTGGTTTTACTGGAGCAGTGCCCCTCGTAGTGTTATATGTGGTCCTGGGTGCAGGTCTTAGTCTGTCATCGGGTTTGCTGTTTGGCTCTTTATTCAATTCTGTCCAATCTGCGGGGACAGTGTCGGGGTTTATAGCTTTCGTCTATATCATCAGCGGCATCTTTGTTGGCCATTTGGGGGAGCTAATGGGTAAAAGCCCAGTACTGCAGGTTGCCAAAATAATACCCACATATTACCTGGCTGAAGGAGTGGTCAATGCTATACAGAATCGGGGATCGCTTGGAAGCAATCTGCTCGATATAGGAGTTATCCTGGGTTGCTCGGTGTTATTTCTGGCGATTTCAGCCTGGGCATTGCGGCGGCAATCCGCGGTATTGGCAATAGTATAAATATTCCTGTGTGCATATCGGGGAATATTAGCTAGTCACTATACCAATCCCTCGCAAGTGATGCCGGCAGGTTTGTGCTTCATCCTTTGATACAAGGTTTAGTTACAAACCATTCGACTGGGAGAGCGAGGGAATTGACAGGCGGTTGTGTGACACGCAAAACCGGAAAGCTGTCATTTCCATGTCGTTTCAAAACAAGATAGCCACTTTATTGCAAGATGAGGGAAAGCCTCTAAGTATGTTTCACGTGAAACTTCACCAGAGTGAGGCGATAAAGTATGACAACACATATGGAATTGTTTCACGTGAAACAATTGATTAATTACAATAATTTGTGTTCGCCTCAATATATTATGTATGTTAATTAGCAATAAACAATGCGGTTGGACTGTTTTCTAGGAAACAACCAAGGATTAATTTATTTCAATCCAAAATTGGATATTTCGCCTGGTCTTATGCCCCGTTTTCACGTGCCCAAGTTTCCAGGGTTTCTTCGACCAGATCCAGATAGGCATCCAGTGCGGAGATTTTCTCGTTGAACGCTGCACCGAGCAACCCTAATTGCTCGCCTGCCCTTTGCCAGGCTGTCTGGTGCGGCGTATCATTGGGTAACGAGCAAATGGCA
>Ga0153915_10003911_pt1 | contig 13693 bp, 7 predicted proteins | sample Opewatmetagenome_2_FD_107003 | JGI IMG/M metagenome (GOLD analysis project Ga0153915, IMG submission 107003) | Freshwater wetland microbial communities from Ohio, USA - Open water 3 Core 3 Depth 3 metaG | ecosystem: Environmental > Aquatic > Freshwater > Wetlands | place: USA: Ohio, Lake Erie... | reverse complement strand
GTCGGGGCGTAGCGCAGCCTGGTAGCGCGCCTGCCTTGGGCGCAGGAGGTCCCCGGTTCAAATCCGGGCGCCCCGACCAGTTTATCTGTTGTGTTTTTCATGGGTTAGTAAGGCTCACTTTGCTGACACTTCCTTGTGGATTTCTCCTAGGCAGGAGGTTTAGTTTTGCAAGCCGTTCAATTCCCGCGACTTCGCTGCGCGCTGTACATGCAAAAACTGAACGGCCGGAAGGCTAATTTCAGAAATTATTGAATTGACGTAAGTTGAGAGTAAGTCGTTTTATGGCTGTGGGGAAAATTACGGGGACCGCGCACCTTCGTCCGCACCCACCTGCTACAAGACAAGCCGATAAATGCATAATAGTGAGATCAGACGACCTCGTCGGTCTATCGCTTGCTTTTCGGTTGGCTAACGAAAGAGGCCGGAGGCGGAAATCAAGCTAGAAATACACCCGCCCCATCCACCCTTCGGTTAACAGCCGTGGAGTGAAATCAAACAACTCGTTTTTCTGGCGTCAGTTAGGAAACGAAGGAGCCGCAGAAATACCCCGTATCCTGCACCCATCTTGCACCCATCGGTTACAACATGAGGGGCCCAAATCCAGATGTAGGATTCGGGCCCTTTCCGACGTGGATCTGCGGCTTGTACCGACCTTCTAGTCCCGAACCATCGCTGTAAAACAATCTAATGCGTTGAATCGGCGTCGGATAACTGTGCAACTTCCTCCCTTATTCGGGCTACTCACTGGGCTACGGTGTCTTACTTTGGACAAGAAAACATTTTCATCGAAAATGCACTCTCGGAACTTCAGCTTGCTGTTCGAATTCTTCCGGAGAACGGTAGCCCAACGTCGAGTGCAGCAGTTGTCGATTGTAATACTGCTCGATGCAAGGACCGCGCGGTCACGGGTGGCGCCATTGTCGCCAAAATACTTTTTCGCGGCAGTGTCAGCGGCGGTCCCTTCGTCTGAGGATTCGATGTGAACGTGCACGTCGACGGATACGATCGAATCAGCATCAATCCGAGAAGGCCTCACCTATTCCACCCCGTAACCACCAGAACGCTTGCAGGGGCAGGTTCCCTGTAAAGATCTTCGACGAGCTCAGCCCGGTTCCTCAAGACCGCTTTCTGGTTGATCGAACCTTTATCCGTGATCTCTTGTGCTTCAATCGAGGGGGGTGTATCCAGCAGGATTGCCCGCGTGACGAATGTCGAATTCCCTGTGCTCTCGGCGGCGAAGGAATCGAGACGCTCCTGAAATGTGCTGCGAACTTCAGGCCGCGAAAGAACCTCCGTCGCAGACGCGGTCTCGGGCAATTCCGCGCAAAGCTTTCGACAAGCACCCAGGGCTGGAAAGAACAGCGCGCCCATGAATTCCCGGTCTGGCCCTGAAATGACAACATCCTCGAGAAGGGGGCCGAAATGGGCGAGAAGACGCATGCGTAACGGGCCGACCCTTGCCCAAGTCCCGCTGGAAAGTTTGAAATCCTCGTTCAACCGGCCGTCGAAGAGAAAACCCTTCAATGGATTCCTGGGATCTGCAAATTTGACAGCGTCGCCAAGACAATAATAATTCTCTTCGTCAAAAGCGCCTGCGTCCAATTCCGGACGACGCCAAAAGCCGGGCGTGATGGAAGGTCCACGCAGTCGCGCTTCGAACTGTTCCCCAACAAGGACCAACTTCAACTCGACACCCGGAACCGGCAATCCCACACACCCAGAGCTGGCGCCTTCAACTCCCGTAGAAAGCGCGAAGGGCGCGCTTTCCGTAGCGCCGAGCCCGGTGAGGACCAGAATTTCTTTTCCGCAAGTTTTGAAGGCTATGTCCTGGAGTTCGTCCCATGCGTGCTGACTGAGCCCGGCCGCAGCGAAGAAGAGAACATTCAGGCGACTAAAGAAGGTCCTGCACAGAGCGGGGTCAACGCGAAGATGACCCACAAGCATTTCATAGGCCCGAGGCACGTTAAAGTACGCGGTCGGGGCGATCTCGCGAAGATTGCGAACCGTCACGTCAAACGAATCGGGCGTCGGTTTCCCGGCGTCGATGTAAAGCGACCCGCCGTTGTGCAGCACAATGCCGAAATTGTGACTGCCACCAAAGGTGTGATTCCAAGGCAGCCAATCGCACAGCACGGGCGGCTCATCAGCCAGGAACTGCATCACCTGGCGGATCATCTGCTGATTCGAGCACAGCATCCGATGAGTGGTGATTACGCCTTTGGGCAAGCCCGTGGACCCGGACGTGTAAAGGATCTTGGCGATCGAATCCGGCCCCGTGCGCCGGTTCGCTTCGTCCACCGCGGGCGAGGGATCAGAACTCTCCAGTTCCGAGAGAGACATGGCGGGAATTCCATCCGGGCACGAGGAGTGAAAAATCACCTCGGCACTATCCCGCATGACGGCTTTCAGCGCTGGCGCAAACTGCAATCCTTCGTCCACGAAGACCATCGCAGGCCCGAAGTTTCGCCATACGTGGCGGAGCGCTCTGAATTCCTTGACGGCCAACGAGTACGCCGGCGCAATTGGAGCGTAAGGAATGCCCGCGTACATCGCGGCGAGGGCCAACAAGCCATGCTCGACGCTGTTCCCAGACAGGATCATCAACGGCCTGCTCGCGGAGAGGCCCCGTTTCAACAGGCCGGAGGCGAGCCTCCGCACCCGGACCAGGGCCTCGGAGTAAGTCGTTGTCTGCCACTCGCCACTCCGTGCCCGCTGGGCCAGGAAGATGCGTTCCGGTGCTTCGCGCGCCCAGAACTCAAGACTATCGGTGACCCGAACCGGATACTCGCCGAGGGGCTCCGATGAGCGAACATAGATCACTCCGTTTACACGCCGGTCCAGGATGGCCCCCGATGAGGCTACACGGACAGGTCTGACCGGTCGCTTGGTTTGTAGTTCCATTTGTTCCTAAGCGCTGTGCTCCGCATCGTAGTCGCGAAAGCTCTTGCCTTCCTCGGCCAGCCGCCGCAATAAGGGAGCTGGCTTCCATCTCTCTCCCAACTCTCTCTGAAATTCGCAAATCCGTTTGTAGATCTTTTTCAGCCCCACGGCGCCCGCATAGAACATTGGGCCTCCGCGCCAGGCGGCAAATCCGTATCCATTTACGTAAATAACATCGATGTCCGCCGCTCGGAACGCGTAGCCTTCTTCCAGAATCCGCGCGCCTTCATTGATCAAACCGTACAAAGACCGTTCGACAATCTCTTCGTCCGAGAACTCCCTCTGCTCAATCCCGGCTTCGCGGGCCACGGTTCTGATTAGATTCAAAACCTCAGGGTCCGGCACAGGTTTTCGATCTGTCCCGTATGAATACCAACCCTTCCCGGTTTTCTGACCGAGGCGCCCCATTTCGTAGAGCCTGTCTTGGATCAACGGCTTTCTCATACTCGGCTCGGAAAAAAGACCCAGCTCCTGCCGCACGCGGCACGCCACGTCGATACCCGCCAGGTCGTCCACCTCAAACATTCCCATGGCCATGCCGAAACGAGTAAGAGCTCCATCCACTTGTTCCGGCGTGGCGCCTTCCTCAACAAGGAATTGTGTTTCAAACATGTACGGGAACATCATGCGGTTGCCCACAAAACCAGGACAATTCCCGACCACTACGCCGACCTTCGACAATCTTTTGGCGAGTGCCAGCGCCGCGGATACTGTTTCCATCGCCGCGGCGCGCCCACGCACAATCTCGAGTAACCGCATCACATTCGCGGGGGTGAAGAAATGGAGTCCCACCACGTTTTCGGGACGCCGCGTCACGCTCGCAAGTTCGTCGATGTTCAATGTCGAGGTGTTCGAGGCCAGAACGCAATCGGGGTCCACCAACGCTGTGAGTTCGCGGAACACGTGCTTCTTCAACTCCATGTTCTCGAAGACCGCTTCGATAACGACTTCGGCAGTTTCGAACCCTGCGTAGTCTAACTGTGGACGGATCCTGGCCATGCGCTCCGCAACCAGCTCCTCGGTGAAACGCCCGCGCTTCACCGAGGCGTCGTAGTTCCGCCGGATGGCTGCCATGCCCGCGTCAAGGGCCTCTTGTCGCGATTCCTTCAGCAGAACCGTAAGGCCTGAGTTCGCACAAGCCATGGCAATCCCGCCGCCCATCGTGCCTGCACCAACAATAGCCACGCGTGTGAGGGGTAAAACGGGCGTGTCCTTCCCAATGCCGGGTACTTTCGTCACGCCGCGTTCTGCGAAGAAGGCGTGGATCAGCGCGCGGCATTGATCCGACGCGACACACTCCTGGAAGAGCTGCCGCTCCCTGATGTAGCCGTGCTCGAACGACATCGACCCGGCCGCTCCAATCGCTTGAATTGCCCTGAGCGGCGCCACCAGATTCTTCTTCGTTTTTAGTGACAGCTCGCGTCCAGCAGCTAAAGCCTCTTCCAAGGTGGCCTGGACTTTCAGTTGCGCTGCCCGCTCCCTTGTCTTGCGATGAGGCCCTCCTCCTTCGGCTATACGGCGCGCGAATGCCAGCGCTCCCGTTCGCAGATCTCCTTCAACGACCGAGTCGAGTATTCCGGCCGCCAGTGCTTCTGCCGCTTTCAACGGCTTTCCGGAGACGCACATTTCGATTGCCTTCTCAATTCCCGCCAATCGCGGAAGCCTCTGCGTCCCCTCGGCCCCCGGTATGATCCCGAGATTCACCTCGGGTTGCCCGACTTGCGCGTCGCGCACAGCAATCCGATAATGCCCGGCCATCGCTAGTTCTAAGCCTCCACCCAGAGCGGCGCCATGAATGGCCATGACTACGGGCTTTGCACAGTCTTCGATTCTTAGGAGCAGTTCATGCAGGTTTGGCGCACCAGGGCCTTGGCCCCAGGCCAGTTCTTCGAGCTGTTTGATATCGGCGCCAGCGATGAAGGTTCGCCCACCGCCCATCAACACAATCGCCCGCACGCTTGGATCAGCGTCCGCTGTTTCGATCGCCCCCGCAATCCCTTCGGGTACGCCCGCGCTGAGAGCGTTCACAGGTGGATTGTTGACCAGAATCACGGCCACGCCGTCCTGGTGTACCGTTATCACCAACCGGTCGTTTTCTGCTTCCGATCTGCACGAAAGGCTCAATCTTCATCTCCCAACGAACTTTCCACGGTCTCCGGGCCCTTACCGCCCTCTCGACCGGCACACTACGCGTCTAGATCTGTTTACGAGGACTTCGCGTGAAGATCCTTGGAAAAGTTGGACGTCCGGCAAAAACCAAATCGTTCACGACTTTTCGCGCTTGTATGTGGGGGTGATTGGTCTCCAGCGGCACGCTTCGTTTCATGGATACGGATTGCCACTGTCAGGGCGCCACTTCGTGAGCGATCGTGTCTTGAACTATGGCATTCTCCTCAAAGAGATCTGGGCCGCCGCCCAGAGGCTCCGGCCAAGCACTAGTTTGTACAATCACAACGTGCCTGGCAGGATCTACGTAGATCGACTGGCCATAGATTCCGATTGCCTCAAACACGCGGTCGTCACTATACGGCAGCCACCATTGGTAGCCGTAGCCCAGTCTCGGTGGCCCCTTCCCGTCAGGCGGTTTGGGCTTCAGATAGTCGGCGTCCGGAGTCGTCGAGTCATGCACCCAACTCTCCGGTATAACGACGCCGTCACCTAACCTACCGCCATCGAACATCATCAGGCCCACGCGTCCATAGTCACGGACCGTGGCGTTGAAACACGCGAATGCACAAGTATCCGGTTGTTCTTTCCCCTCGTAGAAGAACGCGTCTCTCTGCGCGCCGATCTTCTTCCACAATTTTTCCTCCGCATACTGGTTTAGGCGCTTGCCCGTTACTTTCTCAAGAAGAAGCCCCAGGACCTGGGTGTTCACGCTTTGATAGTCGAATTTGGTGCCCGGCTTTGTGCTCGTCGCCTTCATTGAGGCAGCGAACGCTCTAAACGACGGCTCGCCCGTAATCAAGGCAGCGCCAATGAGCGCGGCTCCCGATTTCGGGTCCCGGTAATCTTCGCTATATTCCACTCCGGTGGACATCTGCAGGAGATTCTTGATAGTAGCATCACGATATCCGCTGTTTGAGAGATACGGCAAATACTTCACAATGGGGTCATTTACACTCTTGATTCGTCCGTCGCTTACCGCCGCGCCGACAAGGATGGATACGATCGACTTGCCAACCGATTGAGAAACGAACCTTGAGTTCTGGTCGGCGCCGTGGAAATACCTTTCAAAGACAATCTGATCGTCATGAAGGACGAGAAAACCTGTCACGAAGTTTCTCTGCAAGTACTCATCGAGGGAATGCTCTGCTCCGTGAAAGCTATATTTAATCGAGAACTTTCCGACGGGCTCCTTCAGCGGGTAAACGTGTTTTCCTCTCCTCACCACATCATTCCGGAACCCGAGTTCATCCATGTGATGGAAGTAGTAGAAATTGTAGGGCTGCGCCATGTAGCTGTAGTTGTCGACCAAGAGCCCGGTTGCATTCATCTTGCCGACGTCAATCTTGTCTGAAGACTGCGCGAATGCGACTGTCCAGAGAGTCAGAACCCCCGCCAGCACGCCTGCAAAGCAACCGTTTCGTGACAAGGTCATCTGCATATCCTTCCCCTGCGCTTCCCATTCCATTGCGAACTGCAGTTCATTCGTGTTGGAGATGAGGTGATCTTCCGCAGCAGGCGGCGAAAACGTGGCGTCATCGACCGAGCGGATCCTTTCGACAAGGCTGCATCAACACGGTGCCGCACTCGGGTCGGGCCTTCGGAACCGTCCCGTCAGATAAAATCCCGATCACCAAACGGGAGGGGTGAGCTGCGTCATGCCAAATCGCGTTTGTCGAAGGGGCGGAAACATAGTTGAAGCTGTTTCCCCCCGTCGCGCTCGGCGCATCGATCCAAATGCGAAGCCGCGAACCAGCACGGAAAGCGTAGGAAAACTTGGTGAGCTCGACACGTCCGAGCACTGGTGTCCCGGGCGTCAGCGCCACCATGAACTCCGGCTTGTCCAGAAGCATCGGCCGGACTGCAGTCGACCGCGTTTCGTCGAGCGCACGATGGGACAGGCGCAGCCAACCTCTTTGAACAAAGACCTCCTGCCCGTCCGGGCGAACTTCCGTCAGTGTGACCTGGAGGTCAGTGTCACTCGAAGTGGATGAGACCCACAGATCGGCGCTGGCGGGGCCATAGGTAAGGAGATCACGATCGAGCGGAGACGTGGTGTACACCAGACTGCCCTTGCGCCACTCGGGACCGAGTTCTCCCCAAGCAGAAGTCCCGTACTCGGCATCGACCGTCGGGCCAGGAATCGGATAGCGATAGACGTCTGGCTTGCCGCTTCCCGCGCGCTCCTGGTTAAGGGTGCCCTCGGCACCAAGCGAGAAACGAAGAAAATCCACTTTCACAGGAAAACTCTCTCGGTGGACCACCCACGCCGGCGCCGCCTGTTCGTCCCTGTCGTGTCCGAGCTCTTTCCCGGTCGAGGAAGTCTCTTCCCATACCTCCACATGCGACCGTTTTTCGAAATTATTGGCCACACCCTTCACAAAGTGATCCAAGAATCCGATGAGTATTTCTCGGAAGCGCAGCGACTCGTACAGATCGTGATTGCCGTTTGTCTGAATGAGCCACAGCCGTTGAGGATCAAGCCGCTCCTGATAGTAGCCTCCGCGCGCAGTTGTCGCTTCGTCTTGAAACGATTCCATGGACAATACCGGAACATTGATCTGTTGCGCACGATTCAGAATCGTGCGGGCATCGATCCATTCGTCACGCAATGGGTGACGAAGTAGCAAAGTAGGCAAAGTCTCTTTTTCCCCATCGGCAAAGTTCTCGTCAACTTGGCGGAGACACCGCGAGTCATCTTCGGCTTCCGCGCTCTTACGCACCGCTGCCCAGCGCGAATGCAGGAAATCCCACCAGCCGGTGCAAAACCCAACCGACGAGATGCCCCCAAGCGCCCAGCTGTCCAGCCTTGGATCTGTCAGAACCATTCCTGGAGCGATCGCCTTAAGATGTGGCGGCCGCTCGCTGGCGGTAGCTACCTGGGACATTCCTGCCCAGGACCAGTTCGCCATGCCAATCGCACCGTTCGACCATGGTTGCTTGGCCGCCCACTCCACTGCGTCCGCGCCATCCGTCCCGTAGCTTCGCGCGAGGAAATCGAAAGTGCCTTCGGAGCAGCCGGTGCCTCGCGCATTGACACCCATGACGGCATAGCCATGCTCCAAGAGCGTGCGGTCTAGATTTCTGGACATCGCCGTGTTGTTGTGCATATACGCCAGCCCGCCAATCGCACCCGGATCGTAGCCGCTGTAATTGATGATGACCGGAAAGGGGCCTTCACCCTGGGGGAGGAGAACACTGTAACGGAGATTCAAGCCATCCCGAGTCGTGATATAGCCAGTGAGGCGCTTTGCCCAAAACGGGTTTATGGCCGTCGGCTCTGACTGTTCGAGGTACGTTGGCACCTGCTGCCACCATTGTTCATGGCTGCCAGCAGATTGCGGCAAAGTCTGCGGCCGCGCAGAGACACAGACACCAACCGCCGTTGTCAACAGCGCCAGCGCAACACTCTTCCGGGGAAGCAAACTCATGCAAAGAGATTTCAGTCCCATCGAGTCCTCTTTAATTGGCCACTGAGCGGGCGGCGCTGCTTGAGTTTTCTTTCAGAAAATAAACTTCAAGGCAAACTGCAACTGCCTTGATGTTGTTGAGGTGCTGGTAATCCTGCCCGCATTCGGATCGCGTATCGGCGTGCCGTCTGGATTGAAACCGCCCGTGAATATGCCTGACCCGATACCGCCACCCGCCCCGAAAAGACCCGGTGGAGCAAAGTTTGGGTGATTGAATATGTTGAAGGCCTCAGCTCTAAACTCGACATTCAACTTTTCACCAAAGCGAGTGTTCTTGATGAGGGCGAAGTCATCCGTCACAAGTCTGGGGCCGATGAGCGCGTTCCGCGGCTCATTGCCCAACGTTCCGGCAGCCGGAAGCGTGAAAGCGGCGGGATCAAACCATTGGTTTGGATTGTGCGTTATGATGCTGCCCAGACTTCTGCCGGGAACGAGATTGGGCCGGTCCACGAGATTGACCGTTTCTCCCAGGCCCGCACTGTCAAAGCCCACGAAGACGGTAAAAGGATGACCGCTGTTGGCGGTCACAATATTGCTAATCTCCCATCCCTCCGCAAACTTGTTGCCGTGAAAGGGAAGCTCATACAGAACGGTCCCGCTGAAATTCTGCGCGGCATTAAAGGCACACAGGCTGCGGTCTTGCGAAAGATTGTAGGGATTCTGCTGCAGCCCGGTGTCGTATTCGAGGGCATACGAACTTGAGCTGTCGTCGATGCACTTGGACCAGGTGTAATAGGCCTGCACATCCAAACCATGACTGAACCGCTTGTTCAGCGAAGCCTGCAGGGCATGGTAACTGGAGTACGCTCTCGGCCGTACTAGGTCCACGGTTCCGAAGTTCTGGTTTAAGCGGGGGTTTGTGTTCCCAAGGGGATCAGTAAAGACCGGATTCTGGGGCGTGCTGCCTGGCGAGAGGGTGGGAGGGTTGGCTTCGCCCTGTTGCCACAAATGAACCCCTTTGGAGCCTACATAGGCAAGTGTTGCGATGATGCCCGCGCCCAAATCCCGCTGCACATTGAGGTTGTACTGCATGACATAGGGAGTGTGGTGCGAGTTGTAATCGGCAGCCTGACTTATATTGGGCGTAGGGACAGAAAATAGTCCAGTGAACGTGAATGGGTTGCTGAAGGCAGGCTCGACGATTGTCAGCGTGTTAAATGGCGGAGCCAGACTGTAGGCGGCGAAGTAGTCGCGCGGCCCGACGACCGCATGAAATACGCCAAATCCCGCCCGGAGCACTGTTTTCTGAGCGTTGGTCAAGGACCATGCAAGTCCGACACGCGGATCGAGGTTATGCAACGAAAGATTATTTGCGAACACGTGCGAAACATGAGTAAACCCGGTGTCCGTCAGCACATTCACGATAGCGTTCAGCTTTCCATTCACCTCGACTGGATTGGTCACAAACTCATATCGCAGGCCAAGATTCACCGTAATACGGGAGCTCACCTTCCAATCGTCTTGAACGAAGCCGGTTAGCTGGGTCTCGCGAAACGACCGCGTGCCCTCGGCCTGCCCGGAACCTGCGCCGGTGAACAGAAAGGGCTCCCCCGAAAGAAAGGAACCCGGTTGTGGAACTCCGCCTGGGTTGAACCCGTAAGAGGCAAAAATGAAGAGTCCACCGGCGAAGATGTCGCCCAGAGTGGTTGACTGAACTCGGCCAACCGAGATGCCCGCCATGATCGAATGCCGATTGTGAGTCCAGAAAATCTCGTCCTGCCCTTCGAACTTGTTTTGTACGAAATTGAAAGGGAAGACAGAGAATCCTTCGCCCAGTGTAGCGATACCCGGCACAGACGCGCCGCCGTCAAGGGGGTTGGCCGGGACGAAATCAAAAGCAGGAATTCGATTGGGCGCATTGCCGGATGCGATCGTCCGCGTAAAGTTGAACTGGGCATTGTTCAGCAAACTGTTAGAGACCAGCTTTCGCTCGGCCAGCGTCAGGAATTGATTGCGATTAAGGTCATGTTCCGGGTAATTGCCGAACGGGCCGGCACCGAAAGGGTTCACCAGCGTCGAACGGTCGAGAATGTAACGCGCAAAAATCGTGTCGGAGGGAGACAATGAGTAGTCCAACCTTGCCGTGAGATAGTTCTCTTGCGCTGCTTGCGTTGCCACCGCCCGGTAGCCTCCGATACCGGTTGCTGGATCATCGCCGAAGTTCGGCAGCGGCGTCACACTCGGATCGAGCATGGCTAGAACCACTGGATTGGTCGCCTCCGCTCGCGCCGCCGCGTCCGGCACAGAACTGATCACAGTCTGGCCGAGATCTTGCCTGAGCCCCTCAAAATTGACAAAGAAAAACAGTTTGTCTTTTTTGATGGGGCCTCCCAGGGTCCCCCCAAATTGGTTGCGATGGAAAGAGGGAGGACCCGTCAATGGATCAAAGTAGTTCCGCGCGTCGAAAGTGCTCTCGCGCAAGAACTCGTATGCGGAGCCATGCCAGCCGTTGGTTCCAGACTTGGTTACGGCATTAATCCCACCACCGTTTCCCCCGAATTGAGCCCCATATGTATTAGTAAATATCTGGAATTCCGCAATGGCGTCGACGCCGAGCGATGTGCCAATTGCCGATGAGCCGGTCCCATGGCCCCAGAAGTTCTGGATCGGTGCTCCGTCGAGAATCAGCGCTTGACCCACCGGACGTTGACCGGATATGGAGTATTCGCCGTTCGTGCCGTAGAATGTCCCTCCAGCACCCGCAGGAACGCTTTGCACTCCCGGCGCAAGCTGGATCAATTGTGCGAAATTCCTGCCGTTGAGAGGCAGATCGCTCATCTGCTTCTGATCAATCAAAGAGGAAATCGTGCTAGTTGTTGTCTCGACTTGGGGAACGCCGCCCTTCACCTCGACCACCTCACTGGCCTGACCAACCGCCAGCGTGAAGTCCAGCACCCGCTGGTCTCCCACGGCTAGGGTTACGCCCGTGCGCTTCCCCGTTTGAAAACCACTCATCTGCGCTTGCACTTCATATTCGCCAATCTGCAACTCGGGGGCAGTGTATCTTCCCTGCGAATCTGTCTTCAAAGTTCGCGTCACACCGGTTTGAACGTTTGTTACCGTCACGGTTACGCCCGCCATCACACCACCGGTCGAATCCGTCACGGTACCTTGCAGGGATGCAGTGCCCACCTGCCCGAAACATACTCCGCATGAAAATAACCCGCAGACAATTAAGCCGACCGTCCTAAGGAACTGTGGTGGGATTACCTTGGCTCTCATGATTCCCCCCTCTCCATACCCCTGCCCGCTCGCAAGGGGATTCTCAACGCTCCGCCTTCGCTGCTCGATCCAGCATTGGGAGCTTGCTCCTGACCGCGACCCGGCGATCAAATACGAATCGCCCTGAATATCCCACCCTGACTCCTGCGGCCCGCTCGGATCGTGAACCCTACTGCCAGCGTCCATTCCCTCGTGCAAGTCGTTGTCACACGGCAAGAAAGACAGAACGGCGTGACGATGCATTAGGCGGCGGATTCTTGTCAATACCAATTACGCATGTTTGCCATACTTTTTAGGTATTGTCCTCTGCACCGCCATCCGATAGCATGGGGTCATCATGGAACTGCGGCACCTGCGCTACTTCGTTGCTGTGGCTGAAGAACTCAACTTCACGAAAGCCGCAAGGCGGCTCCAGATCGCCCAACCGCCGCTCAGCCGCCAGATTCTTAGCCTCGAAAATGAAATAGGGGTACGGCTCTTCGAAAGGAATTCGAATGCCGTCTTCCTTACCGATGCCGGCCTGCGTTTCTTGCACGAAGCCCGGACCGTACTCCATCACGCGTCACGAGCCGTTGAAATAGCCCGCCAGGCGAAGGATGGGGAAATCGGCACCGTCCGGATTGGTATTGGCAAAGGACTGGGAGACATCGTCAGCCGCATCATCAATCGGCATCTGCGGCTTTTTCCGGGTGTAGAAATCGACGTTAAGGACATCGCATCCGGCTTCCAGACCGAGGCATTGGTCTCGCGCGACATCGACGTGGGGTTTTTGCGTCCGCCGTTCGATACACTCCGGCTCTCTTCCAAGCAGCTTTTCGAAGAAAGACTGTCCGTGGTCCTGCGCAAGTCCAGTCATCTCGCAAAGCACCGGCCGCTGCGTTTGAAACATCTGGAACACGAGCCGCTGCTTCTCATCCATCGCAATATCTCTCCGGGCGCCTATGACAAGACCGTCGAACTCTATCGTCAAGCCGGTCTGGATCCCAAGATTGTTCCTACGCAGACAATGCCGTACGACGAGGCTGGGGCAATCTTGGTCGAATCTGGCAAAGGAATTTACCTCGCGGTTGGCAAAAACCCATGCCACCCATCCTTTGCAGACCGGCTGGTCGCTATCCCTTTGATGGAACCCGCCGCCACGATCGGAGTGCACATCGTATGGCGAAACGACGAGCAAGCAAGGCCCGCGTTAGACTTCGTGAGCTTCGCTTGCAAGACTTTCGGAAATGTCCCGGCGATTGTCGACATGACTCAAGACGCGGACAGCATTCTCGGATTCCCTTCGAGCACCGGAAAGCGATCCGCCAGAACCACGGTCCACAGACCCAGATGGTCCCGCACACGAAAGAAGGGGAGGCCGGGCAAGCGTGCGTAGACCTGTCGCAACTGTTTGGACGGCTGCGGTCGAATTCTTCTGGAGAACGATCGTTTCGCGGATTATCTGGTCTGCGGTGCATGTCGCCACTTCTGCGAAATTCACGACATGGCTCCCTCGTTTCCGAAATTGTGTCGAGTTCGAGGACGATTCTTTGCTCTAGTCTCCGTCGAAACGTGGGTAGAGATCAAGAGCAGGTCTTGTACGCACAGCTGGCCGGAACAGGTCTCAGAATTGGCGAAGCTCTGGGTCTCGAACTTAAGCATCTCTCGGCGGATTGCAGAACTATCAAAGTCGAGCAGTCCTGTTGGGAAGGGATTCTACAGTCGCCAAAAACGAAAAACGCATACAGGCAAATTGACCTTTGCGCTGCACTGGGCAAGTTGCTTAATGCGTTCGTCGGGGAGCGTAGGTCGGGTCTCATCTTCACCAACCGGAATGGCAAGCCGCTTTCTCAGACGAATGTGGTTCGCAGGTCACTTCATCTAATCCTGAAAGAACTTGGAGTGGAGAAGACAGG
>Ga0153915_10003910_pt1 | contig 13695 bp, 14 predicted proteins | sample Opewatmetagenome_2_FD_107003 | JGI IMG/M metagenome (GOLD analysis project Ga0153915, IMG submission 107003) | Freshwater wetland microbial communities from Ohio, USA - Open water 3 Core 3 Depth 3 metaG | ecosystem: Environmental > Aquatic > Freshwater > Wetlands | place: USA: Ohio, Lake Erie... | reverse complement strand
TTTGGTAAACCGAATTTCGCGGGGCCAATGCCGCCGCCTGTTCCGCTGCGGAGACTGCCGCCTGCCAGTCCGTTACCGCGCATGATTCCCCGTACGCAATGTTTGCCGCCAACATCCGCCATTCAAACCACACCACTGCCAGCGCCACCAGCGTGCCTGCTGCAAACATTGTCCACGTCCTTCGCTCCACGCCCTTTTCCGCTTCCTCTTCGCGTTTTAGTCCCTGCAAGATCCCCAGCAGCGCAAACGCCGGTACTGCGACCCCGGGCACGTACAAATCAAAGTCCACCAGCCCGTGCGCCGTCCAACCTACCAGAGCCGCGCACACCGCAACTGACGCCGTGTCCCTGCGCCGTCGCGCCAACCGAAACGCATCGCCCACTGCCACCGCCCACAACGCCACGAACACCGCAAACGCCGCCACGCCCGAGTCGCACCACATTTCAAGGTAACTGTTATGCACCAACCGCGTTTCCTCGGTGGTTGCGGTTTTGTACTTTGTGTAAACCGACCCAAAGGTCCCCGGCCCTGTCCCGAACCATGGATAATCACGGGCGATTTGCGCTGCGCCATTCCAATAGTCCAGCCGCGCTCCCAGACTGCTCCGCCCCGAATGCATCAACCCACCCCGCTGCGCTGCCGCGAAGACAACAGCCAGCGTGGCCAACGCCAGCAAGCCAATAGCAAGCCCACGCAACCATGCCTTCCATTGCGCCAGGCACAGCGCGCCCGCCGCTACCGCCGCCGCCAACGCCATAAACCCGCCGCGCGACCCGGTCAGCACGAGACATAACGCCATCAATCCGCCCGCCGCTGACAGCGCCAGCGCTTTCGTTATCCACCCGCTCACTTTCCCCCACAACCACGCCAGAACCGGCACGAACGCCACGACCAGAAATCCAGCCATCGCGTTTGGATAAACCAGCGTTCCGAATACGCGGTTGCTTGTTAGCTTCAACCTCAGGTCATCCGAGATCGTTGCGGGATCGAGATGCGCCGTTGCATACTCCCGAGTCGCTGCGAGTCCGCCGAACCATTGCTGCAACGCCACGATGCACACAAACGCAGTTGCCACCATCAACGCAACGAACACCCAGCCTGCCGCCTTTTCGTCCCGCACCCATCGCGCCGCAGCATGGAACACCACTACGCACGCAGCAAAATGGAGAACCGTGTCTACCGACGTTTGGACGTTGATTGACCGTGGTATCGCTGCCATCTGCGTTAGCAACCACGCCAACGGCAGCCAATACAACAAGTCGAACCGCCGTTTGGATGGCCCCGCTCCGCTTGCCTTGATCCCGCAGTCGCGGGACGAATGGGTGTGGCCGCCAATTGCGGGCCAGATCAGCCCCACGAACGCAAATATCACCAATAGCTGATTCGGCCACGATGAAAGCGCCCACTCCCAAAGGTCGCGCGGTGTTTGCGTCAGGGATTGCATGACCACTGGCATGCCGAACTTCAGGGGCGCAAGGAACACCAGCGCGCCCAGCACGGCCACGGCCCAACGGCCAGCGTTCTTGGTTGAGTTCACTGGGAAAGTTTGAGCAGACCCACTTCAAGCGCAAATGATTCGGATATATTGCGGGCAAACGCATCGCGGACTTGCTCGATGGCGTCGAGGTTGGCCGCCGCCTGCGGATGGGTCAGCCGACCCGCCACGGTCCGCAACGCACCGGCTTGTTCGGGATGCGCGAGGAACTCGTCGTTGCCGCCCATGACGCACAGCAACACGTCGCCAAACCATGCGTACAACTCTTCCAACACCTGTTCGCGGGCCGCGCGGTATTCGCCTTCGATCCGCGCTTCCATCTGGTCATCGAGCTTCTCGCGCACTTTCGGTTCCAGTTCCTCGTAGCGGTCGAGGTTCATCTCCGCCTCGACCCGCTGGCGGATTCCATCTTTAATCTCGCGCAAAATGGCCGTCAGGTCGGCCAGTAGTTGGTAGGCGTTTGCGACACGCTGGCCCCGATACGGGAGTTGGGGCCGGCCATCCGCGGTAGTGAACTTCGCCAGCAACGGCAATAACTGTTCGCGGTACGGCGATGACGCGCGTTCGCCGCACGGTCCAAAGGAGATTCGCAGACACCGCGAAAGTATCGTCGGCAACAACCGTTGCGGTTCGGCGGTAAGCAGAATGATGATCGTTTGCGCGGGCGGTTCCTCAAGCGTTTTCAGGAACGCGTTGCTCGCCTCTTCGCCCAGACAATCGGCGTCCACCAGCACGCCGACTTTCACCCGCCCAAGAGACGGCTTGAGGTTCACGGCATTCTCAAACTCGCGGATTTGTTCGACGGTGATGCGGCGACTTTTCGATTCTGGCCGCACCCAATAGACGTCGGGATGCACGCCTGCGTCTATGCGGTGGCAGGAATCGCACGCGTCACAGCAATCATGCGCCTTTTTTGGGCAATTGAGCGCTTTGGCCAGCGTGCGCGCCATCGCTTCCTTGTCGCTGCCGCGTGGCCCGTGAAACAGATACGCATGCGCCAGCCGGCTGCGTTTCAGGCTCAATTGCAGTTGCCCGGCGATTGCCGTCTGTTCGTTGTGGTCGTTAAAGGACACGCTGCACCAGGTTCCAGATTTGTTCCTCGACGGCATCCACGCTCTGGCTGCCGTCTACGATCTTTACGCGGCGCGGTTCGTGTTTGGCGAGGTCGAGATAACCGCGACGGACCCGCTCGTAAAACTCAAGCGATTGATTGTCCATGCGATCGAACAATTTGCGCCCTCGCACTCGCTCCAATCCAACGCGCGGATCGAGATCAATCACCACCGTCAAGTTCGGGGCACAACCGATGGCGGCAAACTCGATGATTCGCGCCACTGTACGCGGATCAAGTTGTCGTCCGACACCTTGATATACCGTTGTCGAATCGTAGAACCGGTCACCGAGCACGATCTCACCGTGTTCCAGCGCCGGCGCTATTACTTCACGAACCAATTGCGCGCGGCTCGCACAGTACAGGAGTAATTCGGTCTCGGAGGCCATTGCAGCCGACTTCCGACTGTGCTGCAGAACGTGACGGATCTGGTCGCCAATGTCCGTCCCGCCGGGATCGCGGGTGGTCAGGACCGTGCGCCCCGCAGCCCGCAAACGCTCAGTCAGGCGCGGGAGAAGCGTGGATTTGCCACAGCCTTCCCCGCCTTCCAGTGTAATAAATTTGCCTTTCTGCGCCATTTCTGCGATAAGTCCCATCAATGTTAGCCTCCGACCCGGCAGGGGTCAAGGCTTGCCCGAAAATTTTCGGGGTTTGGCACTCGTCTTATGAATGTTTCCGGGTGCCGGCGCAATACGGAACGATAAACGCCATGGAACCAACGCCGAACAGCAACCAGCCCCAAGCGAAGAATCAGGGCCAGCCCGCAGCCGCCGGACCGCGCATCCGCATGTTGGCTATCGACGACAACGAAGAGTTCCTCGACATCGTCATCCAACTGCTTGAGCCGCAAGGCTTCGATATCACGGGCGTGACCAACAGCGTCAAGGCATTGGAGATTTACAAGGTGCGCGGCGAGCATTTTGACATCGTGCTGCTGGATTTTTACATGCCGGGGCTGGACGGTGGCAAGACGTGCGAGTGGCTGCGTAAACTTAACCCCCGCGTCAAAGTGGTCATTTGCTCCGGTGCCGACGGAATGAGGGTTCGCCAGATTCGAATGCAGTACCCTACCATCGACGGCTACATCCATAAACCGTTCCGTATAGCCGAGGCCCTCCATGTCCTTCGCCAAGTCCTCGCCAAACCGTCGAAGGCCGGCTGACCGCATCAACTTTCACCTACGGTCCAGAGTCCGCTCTAATATGGTACCGCTATCCCGCCTTCAACCCGAGGCGAATCATGTGGACGGCAATTGCCACCAGCAACAGCGCGACAATCTTCGAAATCGCCCGTAACCCGTTAAGGCCGACCCAGCCCGCCAGCCGTTCGCTGTAGTGCAATGCGCCAACCACCAACAATAGATTGACCATCAACGCGGCCAGCGTGAACCCGGGGCCGACCGTATCCAAAAGAATCAGCAGCGTCGTAAGTGTGGCAGGGCCGACAATCAGCGGCAAACCCAGCGGCACCACGCCGAAGCCTTCGCTCGCATGCGGCATTTTCCGTTCGGGAAACAACAGATCCCGCGACGCAATGCCGACGAGCACCAACCCACCTGCAATCTGAAAATCGGCCACTGTGATGCCCAGCGCCCGGAAGATCATCTTGCCAAGGAACATGAAGCCGACCGCAACCATCGCGGCGGTCCACGCCGCCTGATGCGCGATGCGCCGGCGTCGTTCTGCTCCCACCCCCTCGGTCATCGCCAGAAAAATCGGCACAATGCCTATTGGATCCATCGCCACAAACAATGGCACCCACGCCAGCAAGAAGTTCTGCCAAATCTCCATGAATGACGTACCTCCAAACACAGTCTGGCGCAAAAGGCTGTCGTGTGCAACTCCTGATGGAGCGCGGTCGGCAGCGCGATGGTTTCCATCAAAATAAGTTTTTATCTTTGCGCGGCTTGTGGCGCGCGTGTATTTTCATTCCTACAACTAAAGGATTAAATGCTGGAAATCTGTAAATCACTTCTGATTGAGGCCGTTGTGATCTTCCGTAAATGGTTTCTCCTCTGGATTGTCCTCGGATTGGTGATGGTGGCAGGGGCGATTGCATTGCATCCATACGATGTGACGATCTCCAACCGGTGCCTGGAAACTTATCACGAAATCGCGAGACGAATCGCCGACGAGTTCAGTATGTGGGGCAGCTACCGGACCGGCTCGCTGATTATCTGCGCTACGATCTTGATCGCCGGCCTCGCTTTCCGTCGCAGGACGTGGCAGACGGCGGCACTCGCTTGTTTGTTGAGCGTGTCGCTGGCCGGTCTGGAGGCGGATGTTCCGAAGTCGCTATTGGGGCGCGCCCGACCCTGTTCCGGTTTGCATGACGGGTTCTACGGACCGAGTTTGGAATATAAGTATCAGAGTTTTCCATCCGGGCATGCGACAACTTCCTCCGCTACGGCCGTGGCGTTGGTGGTGGCGTTGCCACCTGTGGGCGTGCCCGCGCTCGTCGGCACCGTAGGCGTGATGTGGTCGCGGGTGTACCTGGGAGTGCATTATCCGACCGACGTGTGGGTCGGCGGTTGGATCGGGGCGTTGAACGGTCTCGTGTTCGGTTTGGCGGCGCGCCGGCTCAGCGCCAAGGCCGGTGGTAAACCCGCAACGTGACCCACGTGCTGTTGGCGACGTCGAAGCCGTCAACGACGGATTCCCGGTAACCTTCCGTTGGAATTTGCGCCAGTTCCGCGTCGTGGTTGGCGCCTTCGGGCTTCCCTTGCGCGCCTCGCCTGCGCCAACGGAAATAATCCTTGGGTTTAATCTCCCGTTCCGCGCACACAGCAAGACGCGGCCCGGGTTTTGCCATGAATTCCTTAAGTTTCTCCACGCTGCCCAGCGGCTCCCACAGATGGTTCGTGTAAAACACGAGGCTCGGTTCCATGAAACGGTAACCGCCGTACACCGTATCGGCAGGCATCTGGCTGAACAATCGCTGCAGCCGTAGCGCTGGCGTCACCGCGCGCAAGCCGCTGGCCAACCAGACCGTCGCCGCCACGACCACCGCCAACGGCACCACCGAGGCCGCCACACTCCCAAACCGCCAGAGAACCGCAAGCACGATCAGCGCCAGAATGATGCAACCCGTGCTGGCCAATACGCTGCGCAACGGACTGTACGATTCGCCGGCCGGCATTCGGAACGCCTTGACCAGCGCCACGCCGGCGATCAGCGCGCCCAGCAGCAGCACCCCCCAGAACCAAATGCACGTCCACCGGGGCATTGTGACCTGCGGCTGCGCGAGTTGGCTCCGATCAGATCGGAGCTGGCCGATGATCAGGAAAAATGCAGGAAACGCCGGCATCACGTAATGTGGCAACTTGGTGGTGTAAAAACTGAACAGCAAATACGCGCCGGCCAGCCACGAGACCAGAAATGCGTTCCGCGAGTCCCAATTCCGCCGCACCGCCGCTGCACCCCCGCCTGCAAAAGCAATCCACGGGAACAAGCTGAGCAGGGCAGTCAACACGTAGTAGAGCAGAAAACCACCGTGGCCCTGAAAGGTTTTGAAGTCGCGTCCAACCACGTGCTCGCCAATGCCGACCTGAAAGAACAGACCGTGCGTGCGGAGCAGTGCAGGGGCCCCATGCAGCGATGATGAGCAGCGCCAGCGGCAGTCCCAGTTCGAGCCGCAGATTGCGCCAGCGCAATGGCTGACGCCAAAAAACGAAACGGTAAATCAGGACGGTCAACAGCGGCACCACCAATGCGACAGGGCCTTTCGCTAGAAAGCCGAAGCCCAACGCGCCGTACAACAGCAGAAACAACCGGCGCGGATGTTCCGGTCGTTCCGCATGCAGGAGTTCGAACATGGCGTAGTGCGCCAACGTCACGCCCAGGACCATCGGCATGTCCGCCAACGCGCCACGCCCGTGCTGGAGCAATTGCACGCAGGTTATGAACCCGAACCCGGCAAACACGCCGCAGGCGGCGCTGAACCATCGCCGGCCCATGTGCCACAGTAACCACGCCATCGCCGCCGTGCACAAAACCGACGGCAGCCGTGCGCTGAACTCGTTGACGCCGAACGTCCGATAACTCAACCGCATCATCCAATAGATCAAGACCGGCTTGTCGAACCGGTATTGACCGTTGAAATAGGGCACGATCCAGTTGGCGTGTTCGCCTTCCATCATATCGCGCGTCGCCTCGGAGAACCGCGGTTCATCGCGGTCGAGCAAGGGCATCGTCCCGGAGCCGGGCAGGAGCAGCACCAACACCACTAGCATCAACAACCACGGCGCGACCCGCTGGAAACGAGGGTTACCCAACCGTTCCGCGAGATTTGGAAAGGAAGCCATGGAATTGCGACGGTCTATACCATCACGCGCCAAAAGAGACAAACCAGATGTTGAGGGCTGAATCTTTAGGTGCGAAGTCGAGAACAACTGCATTAGCGCTGCGTCACGCTTCATTTGCTGTGTAGCCGCACCCTTTATGGGTGCGCAGGCTAAAGGTTTACCCCGAATGCCTTCGGGGCTGCGGCTGCAAGAAGCAGCCGTCAAATCAACTTTGACTGAGCCCTAGCGCGCTTGCGTCTTGAGGTGCGCCCTGTAAGCGGTCAGGTCATCTGCCGGCTCGGTTGACTTGAAATAAATGTCGCCGCCTTTGCGCTCTTCACCCTTGCGATACTTGAACTCGTGCCACGCGGCGTTGTCGTCTTTCATGTCCGAGCCGACGCTCCAAACCACCCAACTAGCCCCTTCACGCCGATACCGCAACGGCTTGCCATCAAATGGATCGATGGGAACGGCGGACAAGAAATCCGGCACCAATTGGTCGAGACGTTCCGGCGGTTCGCCATGAACGCGCGAATACCCCGTCACTGCACATGCGACCGCCGTCGCTCGCAAATCCACGTCGCAACGTGTCGCCCGTAAAAAACTTCCTTCCAGAACAGGCAACACCATGCCGACCAGTATTCTCGGGGAAGGTCTATTGAATGCCCAGAACAATATCATCAACTTTTTTCGGGGCGGCCCCCATTTCTCCACAACCTTCTTCGCGTCGCTTTGCCAGTAAGGTTTCTGCGCTTCTTGAATCATATCGCCAAATGCAGCGTCGCATAGGCGATGCCACGCACCGCGCGAAACCGCTAATGAACCGGCAACATGGTGGTTTTTGAAAACTGCATCGTTCAATCGATGCTTGCTGTAGATCAATTCGCAACGTAGCGTCTCTGCCAGCGGCGGGAAATCTGCTTCCAAGCGCATCATCTCAATGGCAACCGTCTTGCTCATCTCAGGGGACAGCGTGTTCTCCAACATCAGCGTCCGCAATGCCTTTGTCCCAATGCCGCTGATGGCGTTACCCATAAGCATGGAGATCATAGAGCCGCCCGTGGCGCAGTCGCGGCCAAGCTTCATGACTGTAAAATACTCGTCACGGGCTTGTTCGTAGTTGCCATCTCGCCGCGCTAATTCGCCTGCGCAACAAAGAAGCCGTGCCAGCCGCCTCCACTGTGCCATGTTGCTTAATCCATCATCAGGGAGGTTCAACACCGGCATCTGACAGAACTTCGTGCCCGCGCCCTTACGGACGAGTTGAAGAGCTTCTGCACGATCGTCAAGCGTCTGCTCAATCGCTTTCGTATCTCCCGAAAGATCGCTTGCAAGAAGCGCATCCATTTGCCCTTCGGACTCCTTCGTCTGCTTGTAGCCCTTCATCCGCTCGGCCGCCTGCAAATAGTAGTAGGCCGCGTTGTCGGGCTTGATGTCCTCCAACTTCAGCGGTGGGCGGAGAGGTGCGATGCGAATTCCTCGCGGCGGTTTCGGAAGCGGCGTCAAGCCCCAGCGAAACCCGATAAAGAGCAAGAGCAAAAACGCAAGGAACCCAAAGCCCAACCACCTGGCCACGCGTTTGACAATCGGCTTCATGCCCTGCATTATGTATCCGCTGTTTGCGGAAAACCAGCACGATGAATAAAACCGCCATGGATCTTCAGCGTCGTGTGCTCGCCTTAATCGGGCGAGGCGTTGACGTGACGACTACCGATGCCGAGTTCAACGAACTCGCGCAGACGGTGTTCGCCTTTCAGTTTGCGCACAACGCCGTCTATCGCGCCTATTGCGAGCAACTGAAGCTGACGCCTTCGACCGTGTCGCACTGGAAAGAGATCCCTGCGGTTCCAACCAGCGCTTTCAAGGATTTCACGATCACTTGTTTTTCTGCTGCAGAAGCGGTCGCGGTATTTCACACCAGCGGCACTACCGCCGATAAATCTGGCAAACACTTTTTCAAAACGTTGGAGCTATACGAAGCTGCGATTCGGCCGAACTTTGAGGCACATCTACTGCCGGACCTAGTAGGACAGGCGTCCCGCCTGTCCATGCTCGAGCACGCAACCTTGGACGGGCGAGACGCCCGTTCTACATTCCAGCGAATGCCGATGCTGGTTCTCACACCGTCGCCGGAAGAAGCGCCACATTCGTCGTTGGTTCACATGATGGGCCGGGTCGTCGCGGATTTCGGCGCGCCGGGCAGCGGCTTTTACGTGGAACGTGGAACGTTATGCGTTGAGTGGTTGGTGCGGGCGCTGCGAAAAGCCGAGCAGACGCGTCAACCGGTGTTTCTGCTCGGCACGGCGTTCGCCTTTGTCCATCTGTTCGACCATCTTGCTGGGAAGAATTTGAGATTCAAACTACCAGACGGCAGTCGCGTGATGGAAACGGGCGGGTTCAAAGGCCGCACCCGCGAGATGTCCAAGCCCGACCTTTACGCGCTGTTCGAACGCTGGCTGGGGATTCCGACGGCGCGCGTCGTCAACGAATACGGCATGACCGAACTCAGTACCCAGTTCTACGATCAAACGCTGCGTGTTGGGAATCAGACCGACAGAAAAGCGGTGCCGCCGTGGGCACGGGTATTGATCATTGACCCGCGCACCGGACAGGAAGCGGTCAGAGGAGAACGTGGTTTGATCCGCATTTTCGATCTGGCCAGTCTCTGGAGCGCAATGTGCATCCAGACCGAAGACCTCGGCGTCGCACGCGACGACGGCTTTGAAATCCTTGGACGCGCAGCAGGGGCGGAAGTCCGTGGGTGTTCGCTGAACGCGGAGGCGTTTCAGACAAGATAATCTTTTGGCGGGCGAGATGCCCACCCTACTGGAAATGAGTGCGACTCTCGAAAAACTCAATGAAGCGATTCGTCATACGCGCGAAGCCCGTGAGCGGGTGCAGCGCCGCGGCACGGACGCGATCATCCGCGCGGTCGCACAGACTGCAAAGAACTGGCTCTATCCGGATAGCCCGTGGCGTCGGCGTGCGGTCGAACAAGCGCCCGCTAGCACGGGTTTTTCCCCGCAGATGGTCAATGACGCTGTTACGCTCGCGTTCGGCGCGCTTACCGAAGATGCGTTCGAAACACTGCTGAGAAAGGAAGTCGGCGACCGTCGGCAGTTTCATGGTCCACGCATCATCGCGCATTTTCTCGCGGGCAACGTGCCGTCTCCCGGTATCGTGAGCATTTGTTTCGGTCTGCTGCTCAAATCGGCCAATATTGTCAAGGTTTCCAGCCGCGATCCGGTTTTCCCAGCCCTCTTTGTAAAATCTCTGCGAGAAGTTGATGCGGAACTCGCGGATTGCGTTGCGGTATTGGATTGGCGACGCGATGAGACGGAACTGACGCACACCGCGCTGAGTGATGCCGATGCGGTGATCGCCTATGGCGACGATGAAACGATTGCGACTCTAGGCCGGTTGTGTCGGCCTGACGTGCATTTTGTTGGCTACGGTCACAAGCTGAGTTTCGCTGTGATTGCGAAGGAAGCGATGACGGCGGGCAATCTTCCTTCATTGGCTGAGGCATCGGCGTTTGATGCGTCGGTCTATGACCAGCAGGGATGTCTCTCACCACACGTGTTCTACGTCGAGGAAGGCGGCGAGTTGTCACCACGCGCGTTTGCCGAGGCTTTGGCCAAAGCGATGGCAGCATACGCCGAGCGCGTCCCGCGCGGTGAACTTTCCATCGAGGAAGCGGCGCAGATTGCCAAGCTGCGCGGCGCATACAAGTTTCGCGCGGCAGCGGACAAGAGTGTCGCGGTATGGGCGGAGCCGGCAAGTTGGTTGGTGATCTATGAAGAAGATCCGATGTTCACGCCGTCGTGCCTGAACCGAACAGTTTTCGTAAAACCTATCAAGCATTTGGAAACTGTCCCGCAACTCGTGCGCCGTTATGCCTCAAATCTTTCCACTGTCGGCATCGCACCATTGGACGAGCACACCAATGTGTTTGCGACCGAGCTTGCCAAGATAGGAGTGAATCGCGTTTGTCCAATCGGCCAGATGCAACGTCCGCCATTATGGTGGCGTCACGATGGACGGCCAAACATTGCGGCGTTGGTGCGGTGGAAGGACACGGAGTGAGAAGATATTAAAACTGTTCCTCCCGTAGCCGCACCCTTTATGGGTGCGCTGTTACCACGCAGGCTGAAGCCTGCGGTTACGGCTTTTTTAGCGGTTTTAACCTTTTTAACGATTCTAACGCGCCGTTAGCCCGATGAAGTTTTTCAGAATCTGTTTCCCGTTCTCCGTCAGGATGGATTCGGGATGGAACTGGACGCCCCAGATCGGGAATTTTTTGTGTCGCACGCCCATGATTTCGCCTTCGGGCTTGGTCTCAGCGGTAATCTCGAGGCAGTCGGGCACGGATTTCCGTTCGATCAACAAGGAATGATATCGCGTTGCGGTGAACGGGTTCGGCATCCCCGCGAATAGGTCACGACCGTTGTGGTGGATCAGCGAGGTTTTGCCGTGCATAAGCCGGTCTGCGCGGATGACATTGCCGCCGAAGACGTGGCCAATGCATTGGTGACCCAAACAGACGCCGAAAGTTGGGATGGTCGGACCGAACGTCTTGATTATGTCGTTGGACAACCCAGCCTCGCGCGGGGAACAAGGCCCCGGCGAAACGAGAATCCGTTCCGGCTTCAAACGACGGATCTCATCGAGAGTGACCTCGTCGTTGCGAAAGACTTTCATCTCAACCCCAAGCTCGCCGAGGTACTGCACGAGGTTGTAGGTGAAACTGTCGTAGTTATCTATTACCAGCAACATGGCGTGGTAAAGGTACGCGGATTTGCCGTGCTGACCAAGCCCAAAAGTGAGACGCCTCAGGAAGCGCTGGCCTGTAAGCGCCTATTATAGTCGTCGGCCATCAGGGCATCTATCAAATCGTCCAGCTTGCCGTCCATGATTGCGGGCAGGTTCTGGATCGTGAGATTGATGCGATGGTCGGTAACGCGGTTTTGAGGGAAGTTGTAGGTGCGAATTTTCTCGCTGCGGTCGGCGGTCCCAATCTGACTGCGGCGCGCCGCGGTGAGTTTGGCCTGTTCCTCTTCCTGTTTGTGGGCGAGCAGTCGGGAACGCAACACGCGCATTGCCTTGTTCTTGTTCTTGAGTTGCGACCGCTCGTCGGCGCAACGCACGATTAGGCCACTTGGTTTATGGCGGATTTGGACGGCGGAGTCCGTCGTGTTGACGCCCTGACCGCCGGGACCGCTGGCGCGGCAGACGGTGATCTCCAACTCTTCGGGTTTGATCTGCACGTCCACCTCCTCGGCTTCGGGCAACACCGCCACGGTCGCCGTTGAAGTATGAATGCGGCCCTGCGCTTCGGTTTCGGGCACGCGTTGGACGCGGTGCACGCCGCTTTCATAGCGCAGTTTTTTATAAACATCCTCACCCTGCACGGAGAACACGATTTCCTTGAAACCGCCCCGCTCGCTCGGACTGGTGTTCATCACTTCAACCTTCCAGCCTTGCCCGTCGGCACAACGGTTGTACATGCGGAATAGATTGGCCGCAAACAGCGCGGCTTCCTCGCCACCGGTTCCCGCGCGGATTTCGATGATGGTGTTGCGCGAGTCATTCGGGTTCGGCGGCAGGATGCCTATCTCGATGGCGCGCAGTAGCGTGTCGGATTCCTTTCGCAGCGCGTCAAGTTCGGTCTTTGCCAACGCAACCATCTCGACGTCGTCGCCTGCGGCAATGGATTCGTTCTCAGTAATCTGGCGTTGCACCACCTGCCAGCGGTCGAAATCGCCGAGGACTTTCTTGAGTCGCTGCAATTCACGCGCCAGCTCCGAGGCGTGGCGCTGGTCGGCATAGACCGCGGGATTGGCCAACTCGGTCTCGAGTTGGGCGGTCCGGCCCCGGAGCTTTTCGATGCTGGGCAGAAATTTCATGGCATAAAAAAGAAGATTCGCCCCTGAAATACGCGGGACGAATCTTCCTCTGGAAAACAGCTACTTCGATTTCTTGATGCCAGCGTACCGTTTCTGGAACCGTTCAACGCGGCCGGCGGTATCCACGTACTTCTGTTGGCCGGTGAAGAACGGATGACAATGCGAGCAGATGCCGACGCGCATGTCTTTGCGCGTGGAGCGGGTCTTGATGATGTTGCCGCACGCGCAGTGAAGCACCGCGTCGCCGTATTCGGGATGAATTTTTTCCTTCATGATTTGGAGCGGGAAGGAATCTAACGGAGCGACGCGCGCCGTGCAAGCGCAATTATTCGAACTTCTTCACGACCAGCGTGGCGTTGTGGCCGCCGAACCCGAGTGAGTTGTTCACGCACGCGGTGACTTTCATCGGGCGCGCCGTGTTCGGCACGTAATCGAGATCGCACTCCGGGTCAGGATGTTCGTAATTAATGGTGGGCGGCACGACGTTGTCGCGGATCGCCAGCGCGCAGATCGCAGTCTCGACGCCACCCGCCGCGCCGAGCAGGTGGCCGGTCATGGATTTCGTTGAGCTGACGGCGACTTTCCGGGCATGCGCGCCAAACACCGTCTTGATGGCTGTCGTCTCGCACCTGTCGCCGACGGGCGTCGAAGTGCCGTGAGCATTGATGTAATCAATCTGTTCCGGGTTGAGCCGGGCGTGCTTCAATGCCATCGTCATGGACCGGGCCGCGCCTTCGCCGTCGGGCGCCGGCGCGCTCATGTGATAAGCATCGCCTGTGATGCCGTAACCTGCCACCTCGCAGTAAACCCGCGCCCCGCGGTGCTTGGCGTGCTCAAGTGATTCAACGATGACCACGCCCGCGCCTTCGCCCATCACAAATCCGTCGCGTTCAGCGTCGAA
>Ga0153915_10003909_pt1 | contig 13695 bp, 8 predicted proteins | sample Opewatmetagenome_2_FD_107003 | JGI IMG/M metagenome (GOLD analysis project Ga0153915, IMG submission 107003) | Freshwater wetland microbial communities from Ohio, USA - Open water 3 Core 3 Depth 3 metaG | ecosystem: Environmental > Aquatic > Freshwater > Wetlands | place: USA: Ohio, Lake Erie... | reverse complement strand
GTTTTACCAGGCCCTCCTTTTCAAGATATTCGGCTATTCGGCACTTCTGACCAAGATCGCAGCCTACCTCGCCTTCGTCGCTTTTCTCGTCGTCCAATTTTTCCTTCTCATGGAGTGCTTTTCTTGGACTTGGGCCTTCGTCATCAGCCTCTTTTACTGTCTGCCGCTGACTTATCTTCTCCAGGCTAGCTTGGACGTCGGCTCCCACTTTCCCGTTGTCTTTTTCTTGGGGACCATGATTCTGGCTTTGACCTTCCAAATCTATTGGAAGGGCAAAGACGCCCGGCTGTCTACCCTAGGCGTCATCATGGGGCTAGGATTCTGGACCCACCAGATCACGGCCATCTTTATCGCCACCTCCGGCGTTTTTCTTCTCGCCCGGTATAAGCTTGAAATCCGCAAATATCTTAAACTGGCCCTCTTCTTCTTGATCGGGGCCTTTCCCGTGGTCATGAGCGAAATCTACTGGAAGTTCCCCCTCGTCCGGCTCCTGTTCGCAGGAGGATCCAGCGCCGGGAGTGGATCAAAAATCTCCAGGGCTAAGGATTTTCTTCTCATGCTTATCTCTTCCGGGCCCGGGGGAATCAACTGGATCTACCTGGTCCTGATCGCCGCCAGCGCCGTGATCCTGGCCCGGCTCTCGCTTAAGAAAAAAAAGGTTCTCCCCTCAAGCCTGTACTTCGTCTTCTTCTTGTTCTATGCCGCCGTCTATCTCATCTCCCAATTCAGCGCCGTTCCGGTCATCCGCTATCTCTATATTCTTTACATCGTCCTGCCCGTTCTTTTCGCCGCTCTGTTTATGCTCCTCCGAACGAAAATCCGGTACGCCGCGGCAATCCTTTTTTTCCTGCTGCTTTTCTTCCTGAGCAACGGAAAAATAAGCCTGGCCTACTACAACACGGTCAAGGAGCGGCACGACGAACTTGGCGCGGTCATGGCCGCCATGTCCGAGACCAAAGAAAAATACTGGCTGGGCCACTACTGGATTTCCTATCTCATGAACAGCCTGAGCAAGGAAGATTTCATCGTCGCCTCGACGACGACTGAGAGATATCCGTATTACAGGCTTCTCTTCGACAGCGAAGCTGAACATTCGAACTATCTGTTTTTAAGGGACACCCCCCAGGCGGAAGAGGAGGCGGCCAAATTGACCAGCTTGCTCGATAAGTGCGGCATCAGCTACCAGACAAAAGAAGTCGGGCTGTGGATGTTGGTCTATGGGGTCAAAGAATATATTTACCTTAAAGATCTCTCATTCCCGCCGCAGGAAATTCCGGAAATCAGCCTCGAAAACATACGCCAGACGGAGGCCGGGCTGGATCTCGAGTTTTCGAGGAAGGGCGCGGCTTCGACAGGGGGTTTTAGAGTGGACGCCGAGATTCCAGGCTTTTGTTCCCGGTTCACGCCTCTCTCTGAGGCCAAAAAATCCGTCATTCACATGCCGCCTCCCCCGCAGGACCATGGAAAAATTCGGTATGGCCTGAATTATCAGGGCTTGCCTCTGGAACCCACGTTCCGTGAGGGCGATTATATCCTGACCCGGCCCGCCGTAGCGTTTCGCCGGGAGCCGGTCGACACCTTGATGGGCTTAGGCCCCCGGGAAAAAATCTCCGGGAAGAATTGGCTCGTCTGCGCCAAGGAGGTCCGCTTCCGGATCAACGCGCCGCTCAAGGATTCCACCAAAATCATTTTTACTCTTTATTCACCCTTGAAATTGAACATCGAAGACTTTTGGTGGCACCGGATTTTTTCGCAGGAGGTCGCCGTCTTCGTCAACGAACAGCTGTTCGCCCAAGCCAAATTGAACGACGGCGAAAACACGATCGCAGTCGCCGGCCGGTTCCCCCCTCCTCAAAACGGAGACAACATCATCGCCCTCAGGTTCAAATACGCCCTTGTCCTGTCCCAAAGGTTCGACCACTGGAAAACAGCCGCTTTCCTCGAAAATATTGAAATCGACTAAAGCCTGTAGATTCCTTTTCTAAGGCGGCGGCCGATCCGGACGAGGCCCGTCAATTCCTCCCAGCCGTCCTTGAAGACGCTCACCGAAGTCAGATATCGTTCGTGACGTTCATTCCAGTTGATCGGAATCTCGAGACAGTCGATCCCGTTGGCGCGGGCGATGGTCAGGATTTCGAGATCCCAAGACCAGCGGTCCTCGCGGCAGACCGAATTCATTTTCTTCAGCCGTTCGGCCTGGAATCCCTTGAAGCCGGCATCGGGGTCCTTGATCTTCAACCTCGGGAAAAAGAGTCCGACGAGCAGCCGATGGGCTTGGCCGACGACCTTCCTTTTCCAGAGGCGCTCGGTGGCGGATTCCCGAAGGAAGCGCGACCCGATGACGATCGGAAAGCGGAGGAGGGCCTCCTTCACATCCAGAATGTTGGAGAGGTCCGTGGTCTGGGGAAGATCGAGGTCGGCATAGATGAGATATTCCCCGCGGCAGGTTTCCGCCGCAAAGCGCACCGCGAATCCCCGTCCCCGGTTCGAGACATAGCCCACAATCCTCAGCCGAGAAAAGGAACGGCCGAGCCGGCCGGCGATCTCGGCCGAGCGGTCGGTGCTTCCGTCGTTCGAGAGGACGAGCTCGAAACCGTCGCCGAGATGGGCATCAAGAAACTGATAAAGAACCCGGACGTTCTCTTCAAGGTTCGCCTCGTTATTGTAGAAAGGGACGACGAAGTGGATCACGGCCCTATTGTATCATCCCCTTGCCGGCGGGGCTAACACCAATAGTCTTCCGCCTTCTGCTCATCCGTGAGCGAGGTCCACCATTCAGCGCATTTCCGGATCCCCTCATCCAGGGGAGTTTTTGGAACCCAGCCCAGCTCGTTTTCAGCCAGCCAGTTGTGGACTCTCTTGATCTTCGGCTCGACCCGGGCCTGGGGGATGTACTCGATTTTGGCCGGGATATGCTTGACCACTTCTTTGGCGATCTCCTCGATCGTGATGGGCCGGCCCCCCGTGAGGTTGTAGACCTTGTTTTCGGCGACGGGTTTCATGGCATGGAGGTGCCCGTCGCACAGGTCCCCGACATAGAGGAACTCCCTGAACTGTTTTCCGTCGCCCATAATGCTGATGATCCCGGTCCGCTCGGCCATCTCCAGGAAAGCCCTGACGACGAGCCCTTTCCACATCCGCTCCCCATAGGGGATGCCGTAGCGGAAAACCGTATAGCGGGGGCCCTTATATTCGCTGTAGAACGAAAAGCAGAGCAGCTCCTGGCCGATCTTGCTCGCGCCGTAGATCGTGTTGATGTCGTCCAGCCGGAACGGGCTTTTTTCGTTGACGATATCGCCGTCCTGGGCACCGCAGACCCAGGAGCTCGAGGCGAGGTAGACCCGTTCAATATCGTTCTTCAACGCGGCATTCAAAACATTCAGCGTCCCCTTGATGTTCATCTCAAAGCACAGCTTGGGGTCTTCGGAGGATTTGCGGGCATTGGCCAGCGCCGCCAGATGAAAGACAATGTTGAAATTGGAAAAGGCGCCGCCCAGGTCTTCCCGGATATCCCGTTTGATCCATTCCACGTCCTGGGCCGGCGGCCTCAGGTCGAGGACGGAAACGTCGTAGCCTTCAGCCAACAGTCTCTGAACCAGATGGCTGCCGATAAAACCGGACCCCCCGGTCACCAGAATTTTCATGGCCGAACCTCCTTTGGCCGCTCGTCTTCTGCGATCCGCATCTATTCTCTCATACTATCGCGTTTTCATGAAGAAGCCGCGGCTGGGAAGAATCCTTTTCATGTTATAGACGAAATTGATCAGGCCTTCCCGGGTCGCCCGGAGAAGGGACGGCAGCCCGAAGGACGTCTTGGGCAAGAGCTGATAGGCCCATCGCAGCAGATGAATCAGCGGATACAGCTTCGGCGACAGCCGGACATAGTAGTCGAAGAAGCCCTGATAACCGAAAAGCGTCCGGCCGGAAATTGTCGGATGCTTGATGGCGATGTTGGTGTAATAGATCTCTGCATCATCGACAGGATGCTCCAGCCAGCCCTCCAAAAGGCAATCTTCCCCGAGCTTGGTGCCCAGGAAGGGCATGTACACAGTGCACATGATCCGGTCGGGCTGAAGCCGCTTGTTGATGCGGATGGTATCCCAGACCGTGGACAGGTCCTCTTCCGGCAGTCCGATCATGTTGAAGCTTCCCGTCCGAATCCCAAAGCGGCGGGCCAGCTCGAACGCCTGGACGATTTGTTCGTCCGTGATATTCCGCTGCAAAACGTCGTTGCGAATCCTGGGGTTGCCGGCCTCGATGGCCATGTTGATAAAATCGCAGCCGCCTTCTTTCAGGGTGCGAATCGTCGCTTCGTCGATCAGGTCGGGCCGGGTCTGGCAGAGAAAGGGGATCGAATATCTCCGGGTATATCGTTCGCAGAATTCCTCCAGACGCTTTTTGTTCAGGGTGAAAGATTCATCCGAAAAGGACAGACGGGAGGGATGGTATTTTTGAAGGACCTGGTCGATTTCGGCAAAGACATTCTCGAGGCTACGGTACCGGACAAACCGGCCGTAGCCTCGGTAGAGGTCCATCAGATACTCATTCTGGCAGTAGGAGCAGGGGAAGGGGCAACCTCTCGAGGACAACAGGTTCACTCCATAGAGCTCCGCCTGCAGCCTGGCCGGACTGATGAGGTCCCGGTCGGGAAACGGAATCTTGTCCAGGTCCTCGATCAAAGGCCTCATCGGGTTGCGAAAGATCGCCCCGTCCCGTTTCGTCCAGAACCCCGGGATGCGGGTATAATCCCCGCCGCGATCGAGCGCCGCCAGGAACTCGGTGAAGCTCGCCTCCCCCTCGCCCCGGCAGATGGCGTCGATCGCTGCTTCGCTGATCGTATCTTCGGGCGCGATCGTGGGATGGATGCCGCCGAAAACGGTCCGGACGTCGGGGGACCTCCGCTTCGTCAGCCGGGCCAACTCCAGGGCGATCCTGTAGTTCACGGACATCACGGAGAACCCGACGACATCGGGCTTGAACCGGTCGCAGAGCTTCTCGTAATTTTCTTTAATGACCCGGTAGGGATCACCTCGGAGGGGCCGCCGCCTGTAGGCGCTGATTTCAAAAAGGGCGACGGCATGCCCGGCGGCCTTCACGGCAGAGCCGATATAGAGAATGTTCAGAGGCTGCTCGCGGACGATGTATCCGGGATAGACGAGGAGGACTCTTTTCATGGCCGGGAACTCGCCGGAGGTCTGCCGTACTGTCGTTTGAACCGTAAGACCATCATCAGCGTCTCGACGAGCGTTAGCCCGCTGAGTTTTGTCTTGCCCTGCTTCCGGTCGATAAAGGTGATGGGGACCTCACAAATCCTCGCTTGGAGGAGAGAAAGCTTGTAGAGGATTTCCAGGACAACGGACGGACCGACGGAGATCATGTCATCGAGGTCCACTTTTTCCAGGACGGCCCTGGTGAAACAGCGGAAGCCCGAAGACACATCCCGGACAGGCGTCTGAAACTTGCGACGGACAAAATTCCGGGCCAGGAATGTGATGGCCTTCCGGATGAGGTTCCGATCGGCGTCCCGGCCTCCACGGACAAACCGAGAGCCGATGACGACATCGCAGCCTCCGATTTCTTTTAAAAGATCGGGGATAAACCTCGGCTGATGGGAGAAATCGCCGTCCATCTCGATAACGTAATCAGGCCGCAAGGCCAGGGCGGCCTTGAAGCCGTCGATGCCGGCCGCTCCCCGGCCCCTCCGCTTGGTGCGGATGAGGGCATGGACCCGGGGATTTCGCGAGGACAGCTCTTCGGCCCGGGCGCCCGTCCCGTCGGGTGAATTGTCGTCGACGACAAGGACGGAGATCTCCTCCGGGACCGGCAGAGCTAATATTTCCAGGACCAACGGTTGGATGTTCTCCGCCTCGTTGTAGGTGGGGATCATGACCACGACTTTCCTGGGGTGGCGATCGTTCGTCATAGAAGTCAGAGGATTTTTCGAATCTCCCGGAAGACCTGCTCGGCCGTGATGGCCTTCATACAGGTCATCTTCTCGCACCGGGATTTGTAGCAGGGTGAGCAGGACACGCCGGCGAAAATTTTCGTGCCCCGGCCGTAGAGACTGATTTCTTGGGGACAAGTGGAGCCGAACAAGGCGACGACTCTTTGCCCGAGGGCGACGGCCAGGTGCATGGCCAGCGAATCCGAGCTGACGACGACGTCCATGAGCGAGACAAAGCCGGCGAACTCAAGCAGGGAATTGTCGTTTCCCGTGTTGAAGACTCTGCCGCGCGCCTTTTCGCTCAAAGATCTGTTCAGGGCTTTTTCCTTCGGCCCTCCCAGGAGAAAAACGTTCGCCCCGAGCTTGGACGTCAGGAGATCGATGAGCCGGGAGAAATGCCGCGGCGGCCATTGCTTTGTCTCGAAGCGCGTCCCCGAGCCCGTGTTCATCCCGATGGCCGGCCGTTTTTTCGAAATCCTGTGTTTTTTGAAAAACCGACGGGCTCTCTGGCGATCGTCCTCCTTCAGATGGAGGACGTAGGGGTCGCCCCGATAGTCCAGCTCAGCCATGTCGTAGATGATTTCCTGGTACGTCTTTTGATTCCGAAAGAATTTCAGGCCGTTATCGACCCCCAATCGATAAGCGTATTCGGAGGCCGGGTTCAAGATCGACAGGTTCCCGTGCTCGTTCAAGCCAAAGCCGTATTTCAGAGGCGAAGCGACTTGCTCGGCCAAGGCCGTCGATCCTTTTTCCTTGTCCAGGGAGTACACGACGTCGAATTTTTCTATAAAAAGAGGCAGGACGTTCTCCAGGTTGAAGGGGATCGTCCGGTCCACATCGGGATGGTTCTCGATAAGCTCCCGGCTGTCCTCATCGACAACCCAGAAAACCGTGCCGGTCGGATACTTTCTTTTCAGGCCGGGGAGAAGGGCCGTCGTCCTCAGGACATCCCCCATAGCCCCACGCTTGATGATGAGGATCTTCGTCCGGAAGGGCTTGAACTGAGGGCAATTGTCGCAGAGCAAGCCATAGACGCAGGGAATCTCCCCTTTAAAATAGACACAGTCATTGCGGATCATTCTGGATCGAAAATGAATAAAGCGAGCCCCTATTTATGCCACAAATCGAACCGAAAGGCAATAAAGAGAGCCGCGGCCCTCAGAGGTTTTCCTGGACGATGTTGGACGCCGGGCTGGCGTAGCCTTCGGAATCGATGACCTTGATCCCATACATGAATCGATCACTTGATGACAGCCGGCGGTCTTTGTATTCGAACACGTTGGGCTGTCCATCCGCGATCACTTTCCATTTGGAATTGTCCTCGTCGACCTTCTTCCGCCAGATTTGATACTTGGCCACGGTCACTCCCTGGTTCAGCGGGTTGCCGGACCAGGAGAGGACATTGATTTTTTCCGTCTGGAACATGGAGCTGTTGGTGACCGTCTTGAGGGAGAGGTCGAGCGTCGCGAAAACCCGCTCTTCATCTATGTATTCCGAGGGGTCGCTCGTTTTCCCGGTCGAGGATACGGCGAGCATGGCGTAGGTGAACTTAGCATCGAAGGGGAGGTTGCCGTCATCAAACCGATAGGTGTCCCCGGAGACCACTCCGATTCGAACGAAATCCGCGTCCGACTGTCCGAATTTTTTTCTGTAGATCTGATACTCTTTGATGGTGATGCCCTTATCCTCGGGGTTTTTGTACCAAGTCAAGGTGTTGATTTTAGCGTTTCGGGCGACATTCAAACTTGTCTCCAGGGCGAGCCCGACGGGCGGATGCACGCCGGGGTCGGGAGGAGGTGGCGGGGGCGGGGGGGGCGGGGGCGGAGGAGGAGGCGTCCCGGTGCCCAGGTAATAAATATCATAGTTGCCGGTCGTATTGTCGGCCCAGGCGAGGTGGGCTACGCCGTTGCCGTCAACGGCTACGGACGGCTGCATCGAGTTTCCCTGAGAGTTGGACTTGTTGACCGGCCCCGACCAATTGCCACCCGTATACGAATTCATGTAGATCTCGCCGTTCTCTGCCCACGCCACATGCACGGCGAGAGTCGTTTTATTCACGCCGATCGCAGCTTCATCCGATAGGCCCGAGGTATTGGAAATATTGATTGGCTCATGCCATTCGCCGTCGACAGTCCTTCTCCTTAAGAACACCTCTTGGTTGCCGGCCGAGCCGTCCAGCCAGACGACATAGACGTTACCGGCATTGTCAACAGCGATTTTCGGCCAGGGCCATTCTGTATAAGTAGGGACTCTCACAGCAAAGGTCCCTGTCCAAGCATTGGGATCCTTGGGATTTGGGTTTCTGGAATACCAAACACCGGCCCCGGACCGCGTCATCCAGACCATATGGAGAGTCCCAGATGCATCAACTGCCAATTGAGGCATATAGCCCTGCCCTAGAGGCAGAGTGCTGACCGAACTCCAGGTGCCCCCCGGACTCCGATACCGATACATGAGTTCCCAATCCCGTACAGTGCCGTCCTGCCAGGCCACATAGACATAGCCGTCCGTCGGGCTGACAGCGACCCCCGAATAGGCGGAACCTCCGACATTATCAGAGACGTTCGCGGCCCCGCCCCAGGCATAATATTCGTAGGGTTTTAGAAAGATATCGTACGAAACGACCCGGCCGTCCTGAAAAGTGAGATAACAGAAACCGTACTTGTCCACGGCCATCGAGGGATATCCCGCTTCATCGGCATTATAGACAATCTCTTCGACAAACAGCGGCGAAGGAAAAGTGCCCAGCCTGTTTGTGTTAAAATAAAAGGTCTTTGTTCGCAAATATTCGACCCAGGTGATATAGGCGGCCCCGACCTGATCCACTCCCAGGTTCGGATAGCCCGACGGTGATCCGGAATTGGAGATATTGACAGGGTTGGCAAGCTGGACGATCTCGCCCTCGATTTTCTCCGTCAGATTGTCGACAAGCTTATGCTTAGCCCTACCGGACACGTTTTTCTGGGCCAGCAACCCGACGGAAAGAACCAAGATGAGCGCGATTATTAAAAACGTAACAAAAATTGTCATTTTTTTCATGGACATTCTCCTGGTCCTCGCGTTCATTATCAACGGAACATCAAAATTTGTCAACCAATCTTAACTCCCCGGCGGATTCAGGAAAGGATCTCCGGAACATATGATCTTTAAGAGGAGTCGGTATTGTCCCTGAAACCTCCATAAGGGGAAAAACGATTCCAATGCCTCTTGAAAATCATAAATACGGAGCTTCTTTCCGGATTCGGCGGCAGTTTGCTTTTTCACTTCTCCTATGCTATATTCAGCCGTCGATTCCAAAATGGTTAGAATCAATAAAATAGCGCCTTGCCTGCTTCTTCTCGCCGCCACTTTCCTGCCTGCGGACACCGTGGAAAAAAAGCTGGTCTTCCGGGGACGCTCCGCCAATCTTTTAGTCGATAAGAACGGGAATTTCTTGATGATCCACCAAAACTCGAGCCAAGGCGTCAGCCTGGCCGTCGCGTCTTTCGACGCCCAAACGCGCAATATCAAGGAAATTCTTGCCGGGCCTTCTCTCTCCACTCCCGTAGTCAAGCAAAACAAAGACGGCGACATCGGGATTGTCTGGGAGCAGTCGGATCCCACAAAAGACGAACTCTATTTTGCCCTCCTCCGCGAGGGCAAGCCTATCGCCCCTCGGAAAGTTGTCGAAACGCCCCCTTCCATCTATTCACCCGACCTCGCTTTTGATGTCCAGAACGATCCCTGGATCACTTGGGCTCAAAACATCGGACAAAAATATTTCGTCTTCGTGAAAAACCTCCATTCGGAAAAAGCCTGGCTCGTCAACAGGGATTTGCTGAGATTCGCCAGCACCCCAAAGATAATTGCCGGCGCCGATCAAAAGATATGGCTTATCTGGACGGGACAGGACAAGGGACGGGATGAGAATTTCGCGAGCGTCTTTGATGGATTCGCCTGGTCCAAGCCGTATAAGCTTAACAGCGACAGCCGGTTCCCCCATTTAAGCCCCAGCGTCGAACTGGATGGAAACGGCTTTCCCTGGGTCGTCTGGTCCGCCTATGACGGCCAAGATTACGAGATCTACGGTTCTCATTGGGATGGGGGAGCCTGGTCAAGCGAAGAAAAAATAACGGACAACGAAGAAACAGACTCCTCCCCGGCGGTGGCCTTCGTCCATGGCGTCGTTCCCGTCGTCGTCTGGAGTCAATTTTCAGGAAAAGCCAGCTCCCTGGTCGGCAAGTACAGGACGGGTTTGGACTGGAGTCCCGAGATCCAAATCGACTTCAGCCCGGATCATTTCAATAAATCCCCTAAAATCGCCGTTCGCGATGGCCGCATTGGAATCACCTGGCAATCGGGCGATGACATCGAATTCCTATCAATTTCTTTTCAGGAGCTCGGCCGGCTTCCTTCCTCAAGCCGCAAGCGGATAGACTATCCACCCATTTTCAACCCGGCCCTTAACGACAACCAGTACACCGGCTTCGGCGACAGCATTACCTACGCCGAGGAACATGGCTATCTGCCCAAGCTGGAAATCATGCTCAGCCAAAAATACGGCCCCTCGAAAGTTTTTAACGAAGGCCTCGGCGGCGAGGGGACAACGGACGGGCTGGCCCGGATGGATATCGCCCTGGCTGACCATCCCGCCCGATACTTGATGCTCATGGAAGGCACCAATGACATCATTTTTTTAGAGGTATCCATGGATACCGTGGCTTTCAACCTGGAGACCATGGCCCGCAAATGCCTGAATTATGGAACCTTCCCGCTTCTGGCCACGATCATCCCCCGGAACGATTGGCGGTGGTCTGCGCCAATTTACAGGGACAGGATTTTCGACCTCAACGCGAAAATCCGCAGCCTCACCGAGAAGATCAAGATACCGCTCGTCGACCAATTCAACGCCTTCTATTATTATCCGCCGGACCAGGGTGGATGGACCTCGCTCCTTCTTCCCGATGGTGTCCATCCCAACGAAAAAGGGTTTTACTTCATGGCCGAAACCTGGCTCAGCGCGATCGTGCTCCTGCCCTTCCCCCCCGCTAGCCTCAGGATCCAAAGGACATACAATGAGATTCTCTTTTATCGTCAGCCCGGCAACATGATTCGCTGGAATGACAGTCCGAAATTGGCTGAGCTGGACGAGGTCGATGGTTATCGTATCTACCGCAAGGAACAGACCGGCGCGGCTAAAAAGTTCGAGCTGCTGGTTGTCCTGCCTCGTGTTTTATTTCTGGACTTGCCTGATTACCAATATTTTGATATAAGAATCGTTCAATCCTCAAAATATACCTACGTCATCTCGGCGGTTCGCAAGGATGGCCTAGAAGGTCCCTGTTCAGAGGTTGTCAACGACTATTTTTAAGGAGGCACCTGAATTGAAAAGACAGATCGCCCGCTTTGCGTCTGCCGTTTTGTTGTTAGCCCTGGCTGCGGCCGGCTCCTGGGCAGCCGACGACCCGGCTGTGCTCAAAAGCATCACCTATCAAAAGCTGGACAAGGGCCTGGAAGCGACTATCTTGCTGGAAGGACCGTTCATTTTTCAAACGATGACTCTGACCAACCCCAACCGGCTGGCCATAGATTTCTCTCCGGTCGAAAGGATCGAAGCCGATCTTTATTATGAGGTCAACGCCATGGGCGTGACCAGCCTCCGCACAGGAGAGTTCGCTCCTCAGATCGTCCGGGTTGTCTTTGATTATTCCGACCAGCTCCTCGTCCACGAGATCAAGAAGATCGAGGGTGGGATTGTCGTCCGGCTCTCCACCGAAGCGCCGAAGGTCCCGGTCCCCGTTACGGAAGAACAAAAGATCGAGGCGGAAGTCAAAAGGAGGCTGGCCGGTGTAGCCCGCGTAACAGTCGCTCCCAAAGAGAATTTCTACAACACCATGGTCGGCCTGACCCTAGGCAGCTATAAAATTCCGGATGCCCGGTTTGCCGAAATCTATAAAGACGAGGCCTCGCCCATCTACGGGCTGAATTTGTCCCGCACCCTGGTTTCCGTGGGCAGTTTTCAATTCGACATCTCCGCCGAATTAAGACTGTATCAAAAGACCGGGGCCGCGACGGTGTCCCAGGAAGAAGCCAAATTCAGCATGAAGCCGATTATTTCCATCGCCCCCCGAATCCTCATCCAGACCAAATTTTTCATGCCTTTTGTCGGCGCCGGCATCGATTTCTATTCCTACAAAGAAGAGAGCGCTCTCTACGACCCGGAGGGATCGATCTCCAATTCGGTTTCCGGCTGGCACTATCAGGCGGGTGTGTATTTCATCCCTCCCACGATCGAGTTCTTAAGGATCAAGCTCTACTACAAGTTCACCAAGGTGAAAGCGCTCGAAAATGAAATCGAAGTGGAGCTCGGCGGAAACGAATACGGCGTCGGCCTGTGCTTCGGATTTAACTTTTTGCGCGAGGCAGTCATCAACAGATAAGCCGCGCTGCATCCCGGCATTTGCTCTCTGCTCATAACATGAGACGTCGTCTCCGATTATCAGACTAGAGGCCGTGGATTCACCGGCACTTTCGCGGCGCAGCCTGACCTTTCGTACCGCCGTAAAAAAGGCGACGTCACCCGGCGGGCCGCGATTCCAACACCTCTTTGAGATCCCGGGCACGGAGATTCTTCCGATTCCATCCCCAATTTTGACAGGGATTTTTTTCTGTGATAAAAATGCAGGAGAGAGGATTTGCTTCTGGCCATTCCCGACGGAACGAACGCATCGCCCCAAGAATCTCTTCGACGCCTGCCTGCCAAAATCAATGGCTCCAGGATGCTCCTGGTTCTGCAATGGGTTCTCTACGCTTGTTTTATTTTCCTCTGGTTCAAAGATAATGTCATTTCCTTGACAAAAATTCGCATCAGCTATCTCTGGGCCCTGATTCCGCTGATCGGGACGATCGGCCTCCGATTCTTCTTTAAGCTCAACCGAAAACAAATCGCCCATAAGCCACGATCTCATAAAACGATCCTTATCCTCGTCGGTCTGCTTCTTCTAACCGCGGCCATCCGCCTGCCGTTTCTCGTGTCCGGCTGGGGACTCATGAACAGCGATCAAGCCATTTCCGTCTTGATGGCCAAGCACATTGCCGAAGGCCAAGTCCCCCCCATCAATTATTACGGACAGCAATACCTTGGCAGCCTGGGCAGTCACCTCTACGCCCTCGTTTTTTTGGTATTCGGGTATTCGATCCAGGCCGCAGAAGCCGTATCGCTCCTCATCTATCTGGCCTTTGTCATGATTCAGTTCCTTTTCTTCAAGGACATTTTTTCGACAGCTTGGGCGGGGGTCCTTTCTCTTTTTTACAGCCTGCCCCTGTGGCATCTGATCGTTATCGGCCTCGACACCTCCAATCCCTTCGCCCTCGTCCTTTTCCTTCAGGCGGCCATTCTCTACACAGCCTATGCCATCGCCTACAAGAATAAGGACCGACTCTGGCCGCTGTTGGGTTTCCTCATGGGCCTCTCATTCTGGACCCACCAGATCACGGCGGCCGCCATTCTCACGGCCCTGTTTTTGGTGGCTTTCAAAACGAGGGTCGAGGTTAAGCGCTACGGGCAGCTCCTCGTTTACGGATTGGCCGGAGGATTTCCGCTGCTCCTCAACGAAATCTTCGACAGGTTTCAGATCCTCCGTTTTCTCTTAAGAGAGGGAGAAGCCCCCCGACAAGTCGGAAAATTGAAGACCACTTTGGATATGGTCCGGTCGCTCCTTTTCTATGAAGACCGTCCAGCCCGATCGTTTTTTTTCTTCTTTCTTTTGGCC
>Ga0153915_10003908_pt1 | contig 13697 bp, 16 predicted proteins | sample Opewatmetagenome_2_FD_107003 | JGI IMG/M metagenome (GOLD analysis project Ga0153915, IMG submission 107003) | Freshwater wetland microbial communities from Ohio, USA - Open water 3 Core 3 Depth 3 metaG | ecosystem: Environmental > Aquatic > Freshwater > Wetlands | place: USA: Ohio, Lake Erie... | reverse complement strand
TTCACCGAAGTATGGAAGCAATACGAACAGGGCGGCAAAGATGGGAAAACTTATACCCCCGTTAAAGTTTTTCTTGGTCATTGTAGAAAAGGCACAACAGGTGATAAAGAAGACAATAACAACAATCATCCCATTAAGATTAAAAACATCGTGGGTATTCATAATGGCGTCATTCGAAATGACGACGTCATAGCCAAACAACTCGGATGTAAACGAGATGGCAAAGTCGATAGCGAAATGATATTCCGGCTATTTGATTATTACACGAACGGTGGTAAAGAGCCCTTTACCCTCAAAATGCTAACAAATATTATCGACAGATTGACAGGTGCATTTGCGGTAATGGCATTCAACGCGGATAATCTCCACCAAGTTCCAGTATTTCGTGATGGAAGACCTCTCGAAATGATATTCATAAAAGAACTCGGGCTTTTAATGTTTGTGTCTGAAGAAAAATTCTGGAATAAAGCACATTTTAGATACGAAAGAGCCGTGAACTACGGAGATTTGAAGCTTCCTTCATTGGTGAATCTGAAGCCGGAGAAGATAATGTTCACTGATTGTCACGCCGCCATATTCGATCTTGACGTGCAATGCACAACTGAAACAAAGTTTGAAGACATATGCGAACATGACAGGGTTTCCAGATTCAATAAACGTTGGACAACAAAGGCATTGCTTTCCTCCACAAGTAGTAGTTCAGACTATGGTTACGCCGGTGGACAGAGGATGGCCTTGGAAGATGAACAAAAAGAAGATGATGCCAAAAAGCAGGCTGAAGAGGCAAAGAAGAAGGAAGAGGAATCGAAAAAGGATAGTTCTTCAGACACCATGCCTACTACAGATACTACCAGTGGTAAGCAAATGCGTGTGTTTGATTCTCTGACAAAGAAGTTTAAGATAACGCATGTTTCTCCCAAGGTAATCCTTAAAAAAGACGAATCAAAGGTGCTGCCGGTTTCTGATGCTGCGTCTACTTCAACCTCAAAAGCTATGGATAAGAAAGAAGACGTGTTGGATACAGATGATGCGCATCAAGACAATCTTACCGAAAAGCTGATAGTAGAAGACCATACAACCTATACAGCTACAGATGCAGAAAAAGAAAAAGATACTACCAAGACAAACGTTGCAGAAGTAAGCTACGCATCGGGTAGTAGATCCGTCAACGGGTCTGAAGATGATGTAATAAACGAAATAACTATAGATATGACCCCAGAAGAACCTGAACTGATTGAATATTCGGAAAGGGCTTATAGTAGCTTGCCTGAAAATAACCGTGGTTACAAAGACATCGATGCACTTCTGGAAGATACGGAGGTGAAGAACGCCACTGTTTATAGTAATCTCGGACATGTAATTGCAGCCAACAGGGTGGCGGCTGTACAATGGAAGCGTGGGTTCATCGCTGGATTCAAATTCTGCAAGAATTTTATATTGAGTAATGCAGAAGCTGATAAGGTTATTACCAGAGAAAAGCACATATCTATGCTAAAATCTATGGTAATCATATTAGCTCAAATATTTTCCAAGAATAAAACGGTTCTTTGCGAAAAAGATTTAAGAGACATCACAAAAGAACACGCCGCAGATCGTCCCAGCTTTGACATGAATAGGCTGGATGGTGTATTTAACGATTATGAAATCAAGAAGGTGGAAGAGGTGGCTACTATAATAGCCGAGGTTGGATCAACAAAAGACTAATAGGAGGAAATATGAAACAAAAACTTATCTTATCAGTGTCGAAACGGATGGACAAAAATAAGAAGGAAGACAGGCGCGAAGCCAGTCTTATTCGAATAGGTTCAAAAGCCAGAACGAATCTTGGGCTGGACCGCGAGAAAACAGTTGAGTTATGGCCTTCCACTTCAACGGCTGACAGGATAACTAAGAGTAAGGTATTGACCATATTCATGGCATATGAAGAAGATCTCAAAGAGTTAAAATCCCGTATAGGTAATGATCTTACGGAAGATCAGTTCTTAAGAACCGGATTCGTTACCAAAGATGTATTCAACGCAATATGTAGTACAAAAAATGAAGCAAATGATATATGGATATCCGACAATATAGATGACACTGTTATTGGCGGTGACCCTGAATTTATTTTACTTTCTGATGACGGTGAGGTTAAATATGCAGGGGATGTGAGTGGGTTTGATTCACAAGGTCAATTAGGGTCAGATGGACCATTGGCTGAACTCAGACCTGACCCAGCTGTGGAAGTAGAAGAATTTGTCGGCAACATGATAAATATATTCAGCAAACATCCAAGAACAAGATACATAAAGGATTATGAATGGATGGCTGGATGCTGCTGGGTTACTCCACATAATACTAATCGCATAAAATGGCCCATAGGTGGTCATATTCATATAGGAACTCCGTCAATTATTGCAAAAAAATTTCGTAATGATGAAAATTTTAAATATAGTGTGTTCGTAACAATGATGAAAATTGTCGACGAACTCTTAGCCATTCCCTTTATGAAAATCGAGAAGAAGAAGTACTCAGTGCCAAGAAGGGAACACTACGGTTATTTCGGTGATTACAGAACTGATAGAGATCGTCTTGAATATCGCACTCTAAGTGGCGCGTGGTTAGCACATCCTCAATTGGCAACGTTTGTGCTTGGTACTGCCAAGGCAATCATAGATGCGTACTTCAAGCTGCTCGAAGACCATAACTTCAATATCAAGTATATAAATGAAGGTTATGATGTGCGCAGAACGGATATGTTCCATGGAAATTGCAAACTGTGGGAAACGGTAGAGATAGCAAAAGATATGGGTGCAAGAAGATCAGCCGCTGAAATGGTTGCTATTCTCAACAGGTATGAGATTGATTATACCAAACAAACTATAAACATCATGCATAAAGCGCTGAAGGCATTATCAACGTATAATAAATACAGCAAATACATAGACGGTCTTATTGAGGTCGTATCAATGTCGGACAAAGACCTCAAAGGTATTGGTCACAACATCAAAGAAAACTGGGTCGACGGAGCTGGGTCTATAATCTAGCATAACAAATAAAAATAAATAATACAACACAACAGGAGGATTTTATGACAACACGTATATGGTATTCTGGAGCAACGGATATAACTGGAAGGGCACTGGGCGAAGCACTTAACATACTCGGCGTAAGGGAGAAGCCTACCCCGGCAGCAAATGATATAACGATTTGCTGGGGTGTAAAGACGGACCGGGATCATACCCTTGCAGGTAAGATACTGAATCATCCGAATGCAATCAGAAAGAATCGCAACAAACTTGAAGCGCTGAAGCTGATGGCAGCTGATACAAATCTTACAAGCTCGATAGCCAAGTTCGTAGCATCAGGTGCGATTCAAACAGAGATTAATGCCAATCGCATGCACTACCCGATAGTCGGACGCAAGTCGCACCATCAGGGTGGCAAAGGTTTCTGGCTTTGCCTTAACAAGGGTCATGTGGATGCAGCCATTGCTGATGGCGCCGATTACTTTCAGCAGTTCATCAATATTGTAACAGAGTACAGGGTCCACGTATTCTGCGGCGAAGTTATTTACGCCGTCAAGAAGGTGGAAAACGTAAACGAAGACAGCTGGACTGCGTATCGTCGCGACAAGATAACCGACTATGCGCAGAAAAACAACATCAGCATCAATAACGACACAGTCAATCACGTGCTCAAGATCATGTTCAAAGAAGCGCAGTTGCCCAACAGGCTTATCAGGAGCAACCATCAAGGTTGGAAATTCTCGTCGGTCAGTATTGCCAATCTGCCTGCAGCTCTCAAGAATGCCGCAATAAGAGCAGTAAAGACTGTCGGTCTTGACTTTGCAGCCGTTGATTGCGCTCTTGATGAGGCAAACCACCCATGGATTATTGAGTGCAACTCAGGTCCAGGTCTTGATGGCACGACTCTTGAGAAGTATGTGGAAGCATTTCGCAACAAGATTATCGCGATGGAAACACCGGTCGCCAAACCTGCACCAAGGGAAACCACCGCAGGCAATAAAACAGCCGCCGCTGGTGTGTCAGCCGTCGGTGCCGCCAATGCAGATTCCGCATCAAAAGGCACAGTAGAGGGTATGGTCCAAATCATGAACGCAGTCAGGACGCCTGATGAAGCGCGTGCCGTTATCGATTTGCTCATGGGACGCAGATAACAGGAGTAATGAGTAAAATATTATTAACAACAAGTAATAGGGATGTAGCTGCCCAAATAGCGTATCTTTTAAATATAGGCGGGCAGCTCGCCTATAACCAGAGCGAACAGAGTGTCATGCATAGCCCGATTACATATGTAGTTGAGATGTATGGCAACCAGGTCGCTGGCGTAATAGGCTTGAGATGTTCAGGCAATGTCACTGAACTAAAACATTTATGTGTACACCCCAGTTTCAGAAATAAAGGCATTGGATTAAAACTTTTGAAAAAGGGTGTTGAATATGCCACTACCAACATAGTATATGGCACTGTAAGATCCGATAATCTAACAAACATCAGAAACAATTTACGGGTGGGCATGAAGCCCGTATGTAAGCATCGCGGAAGGCGTGGAGCGACAATAATTATTTTTGCGAGGAGGAAGTGATGACAGAGGTGAAAGAACTATCCAATATGAATTTTGCCATAGTGACGATGAAACTGAAAGGTTCAACTAATCTGGACACGGAGGGTTATCTGGTAGGATACAAACCCCTGGTTGAAAAAGATTTTGAAGTAATCAAAACAAATGATATGTATGCGTGGTTGTACCGAAAAGGATCCATACATATGTTCTGTGCCAAGTATTACTATATCGCCAGGTTATCCTATGGATACAAAATAGACAACACCAATTTAGCCTCCTTTCAGAATTTTGCCGACACTGAAAAAGAACAGGCCATAGCTATTGGCATAGTCGAAAAGATTATGGCAGGATTTACTACAGATGGACTTATCAAGTATAACGGTTTGGTGGATTATGAAAAGTTTAGAGAAATAGCGGATGACGTAAAGAAAGATATTGAATTGGCAGAAACAACTAATAAGTCTTTTTATACTAGACCACCTGCAACATATGGTCACAACCACAGCAGAATAGATTACCCAGCTTATCTATCTTCGGCTTATACACCTAAGGTAAGCACAACCACTTCGTTCAAGCGCACCACTACATACGATGTCACAACTGCTTTAGCAGATATGTCATCAAAGATAAAAGAAATTGAGTCAGGCATCTATACACCACCAAAACTCGCGGAAATTCCTGCAGACGACCCCAAAGCAATGGAAATAGACAACAAATCGGTGGATGATGACACGGATATCGAAAACTATATGAATGGCTATGGAATGGGTTATTAACATTCCATCTAGCAAAAATGGTATTTTATTCTATAATACTATAAAAGCTAGAGGTGCATCCATATGGAACTAATAGGTAATAAAGGGGTCAGAAAACAACTAATGTTGATGGCAGCTGCATGCAGGCAAAGTGATAGACCATTGCCTCATATGCTATTGAGCGGTGCTGCTGGCTGTGGAAAGACAAGCACAGCGAAAAGTTTGGCAATAAATTCAAATGCGCAATTTCTAAGCGTAACGCCTGAATCAATAAAAACAAGAGATGATGTTCTAAGAATAATAGATCAGTTTGATAAAAAAACGGGATATGATAGGAAAGGGACTCGGATAAGGAGCATTCCAATTGCATATCCCATTTTATTTATTGATGAAGTGCATAGAATCCCAATAACTGGGCAAGAACATCTTGGCATAGTCATGGAAGAATGGGCTTTACCGATAGATCCAAAGAAAGCAGTAAGGCATCCAACCGCAGTATTGGAAAAAGAAACCATAAACACTAGATGGTGTCCCAGGTTCACACTTGTGGGAGCTACTACGAATGACGGATTGCTAAGTAAACCATTTAAGGATAGGTTCAAGGTGCGATTTGTGTTCTCAACCTATACATTTGAAGAATCTATGTCTATAGCCCAAACACATAATGATTCTTTGAACAAAAAAAACGATATGCATATTAAATTGGGCGAAGATGCTTCAAAAGAAATAGCTCTACGCGGCAGAGGCGTTCCAAGAATAATAGTTACTTTGTTGGAACGCTGTAGAGATATGTCAATTGCACATAACATGGATGAAATTTCCGTAGAGAGTGCGCGAGTCACATTTGACATGCTCAACATAGACAAAAACGGATTAAATGAAGTAGATGTAAAGATACTAAAAATTCTGAATGACTCGGAAAATCCATTGGGTGTGGAAAATTTATCGGTCTTGACTAATGAATCAAAACAGGCAATAACCGAAACTGTCGAGCCATATCTGATTCAGCAAGAGTTGATTGTTCGAACAGGCAGAGGTAGGATTATAACGGATAAAGGTAGATCATATCTAATATTGAATGGTCATATCGAAGATAAAGGTGGGTGGGTAGATATACCATATAACTATGTAAGGAGTCTATAAAATGCCATTTCGTGACAAAGTAGTAAAAGAGCCGGATGCTAAGGGTAAGATGCAACCAGTAATGGTTACTGATCCTGAAACTGGTGAGATAAAACCATTGACCGAACCGGAAACATTTCTCAATAATTTTTTGGCAAATACAGAGAAAGAAGCCAATGAATTGTATAAGAAGTTTATGCCTACACTAAGGTTATTGGCAAACAATTATGCCAGATATTCAGGACTTGACAAAGAAGATTTCATTGAAGAAGGCTTGATAGGATTAGCCAGGGCATCTAGAGATTTCCAAAAAGACAGAAGTTCAAACTTTAATGTGTTTGCCATCACAAAGATAAAAGACGCAATGAAGGAGTATTCATCTACGCAAGCCACAAATGTGATCATACCGCAATACATCAGAAACGCAACGCAACTTGTACATAATTTACACGGATTGTTAGAATCAGCCGGTATGTTAGGTCAGGATTTTACGGATTACAAAACAATATGGGAACAATCGGATAAATGCGACGAAGAGTCCGATATAATAAAAGAAATAACAGATATACGCAAATCCATTAAGAATCTGGCATTAAGATCAGGCACCACCGTGGATCAATTGTTGGATAGGGCTGAACTATATCCCATAAACATGCCCGATACGGACATTCATTCCATACACAATGACGTATCTATGATAAGCAATGAGTGGCATGAAGAGGAAATAGCGGCACAACTGACTGCAGAAAAGTCAGTGAATAAAATAAAAGAATTAATTACTGAAGAGGAGTTTGATATAATCTACGCTCATTATGTTGACGGAAAAACTGTCAGAGATTTGGGACCACTGTATAATATAACAGCACCAACCATGACTATAAGGATTCATAAAATTTTAGAAAAGATAAGGGGCAAGATTAAATCAAGAAAATCTATGTATGAGTAAAAAATTCATATCGGTATTACAAAAACTAGGCAAAGACACACCAGCCAAAGTCTATTTTACTGGCGGATTTGTGCGTGATCTTTTACGCAAAAAAGAACCCAACAGTATAGATATAGTAATCGCTGACTACCCCATGGAAGATTTGGTAAAGTTCCTGAAAAAATATGGTAAAGTCAAATATAATGATTCTCTTTATCATATGATGACTTATTCAATAAATGGTGAGGAGATAAATATTTCAATTCCGCGCCGAGGGAAAAAACGTGCACATTTCTACACTATAAAAGATGATGCCCGTTATAGGGACTTTACGATAAATGCAATGTATTTACCTATAGATCGCAGATCTAAAAAGCACATTATCGATTTTTATGATGGTATAAATGATATAAAAGATCACAAAATAAAAGCGGTTGGTAACCCCAGGCAAGTAATACAAGCTGACCCATTGCGCATGATACGGGCAGTGTCTTTTGCTGCTCAATTAGGATATCGTATTGATGTCAAATTATTCAATGAAATACGCAATAGAGATATATCTGCCAATATTATGGAAAAATTAGATGCTGATTTGATCAGAGATGAATTCATTAAGATAATTCTCAGTAAAAAGCCATCTAAATACATAAAAACTTTGTCCGATTTATCCTTACTGAGGTATGTAATGCCTGAGCTGGATATGTGTATGGGACTAAGGCAGAACAAAGAATACCATAAACATGATGTGTTTACGCATAGCATATTGGCATGTGATAATACGGATGCGGACATAGTTTTAAGGCTATCTGCATTACTACATGATATAGGTAAATTACAGACATACAATGAAGACAATACTGGTGGTAAAGTTACATTCTACAGCCATGAAGTGGTGAGTGCTAAATTATCCAAACGAATATTAAAGAGGCTCAACTTTGACAAGGAAATAATTGCTAAAGTAGTGGAGCTTACCTATCTCCACATGTATAATTACGAGCCTGATAAGTGGTCCGATGGTGCTGTGCGCAGATTTATAAAGAAAGCAGGCATCACCAAAGAAAACATAGATCATCTCGATACATTTCCATTGTTTTTAGTAAGACGCGCAGATAGACTTGCTAATGGATATACTTCGAAAGAGGTATCTCATAGGCAAGAGTTATTCCAAAAACATATAAAAGATATATTTGAGAAATCAAATGTATTTACAGTCAATGACCTGGCAATAGATGGGCACACTCTTATGAAAGAGTTCCATTTGAAAGAGGGTCCTACGGTAGGTCATATACTAAACTTTTTATTATCAATTGTAATAGATGATCAGAAGCTGAACACGCGTGAGATTCTTATCGAAAAAACTTCGGATTATTTATCTGCTGTTTTGAAGTAGTAAATGTGGAGGCGGTTATGGATCTTTGTAAATTCAAAGATATGGATCAATGCGCAAAAGAATTTTGCCCATTCTGGGACTACGAAGAAGGCATGTGTGCCCACGCAGTAGAACTCCGTATGAAAATTAAAGTGCTTAAACGCATAGATTACATACTGGAAATGTCCGAAGTTGCAACAAGAGAAGCGATTGCAATTCGCATACTAAATACAATATCAGATGCTGGACAAACAATTCAATAGGAGGCTACATGAGGGTAGTTGAAGTTTATATAGGTCTCACTGATCACACATGGTTTATTAAGGAAGTTGACGTGCAGTCATCCAATGATAGGAATGACATTGAAAAAGAGGCTTTGCAAAAAGCCATGGATATTTATGGGAAAGGAAAAGAAGTAGCTTTTTTAGGCATATATTCTATTTCAGAAGAAAACTAATGATAAGATGTGAACGGTGGAGTCGGGAATATAATCCAGTGACAGTGAAGCCGTTTATATATGCCGCGGAATAGGAGTCGCCGGTAACGTTGTCTACCTCCAACAAGTCCATTGTGACTTAAGTGAGCTAGCTGTTGCATGGGATTTTCCGATAATTTTTGCGGTTAGTAACGGTTGGTCCCATATTATAAGTGGGCTGGCGTTACTTTTGGTTCTTTTCATCGCAAAAATCTTGTTTGAGATGGGTTTGGTAGAAAGTATCTGTTTTCTCGACTGAGTCCGGTTGCGTCCTTAAGTGTTCAATACGTTGAATATTTAAGGACGCCTCTGGACCACACGAGATATCAGTGCTTTAATAACTATCATTACTCATCAAAAAATAAGATGGTGATAGAATCAAGGTCGAGTGGGTACGGGGTGGGATTATTATTATTTTCTTTTGATGGACATAATATGAAACAGAATATAAGATTAATGGTAGCCCATGGATTCAATGCTGAATATGAATGTCCTAAATGTCATGATCATAAGTACAAGGAATTCGGCATCACAATGCATTACACGGCTATGCTGAACACACTTAGTAATTGTTTGTGCATAGCCTGCAATATTCAGTGTGACTTGGTGCATGTCAGATTTACGGAGGGTAGACGAAATGGATAGCGGATTGTTTGACATAGACAACTCCATAGAATTAGGTGCCGTAATGGGCTTTGCCGAGGAGGCATTGAGAGAAGAATCCCGTGGAGAAAACCTGGACGAAGAATACACAGACGACGATATAATAGAAGCAGAGGAATACGCCGCTGAGACAACAAATTCCAAATTCAGGTTACTTTATAACGAGAACCCAGCGTTGGCAATACATATATTAAAAAGATTTAAAGAGATACAACAACTTGGCGAGCGTAAATTGAATGAGAAGATAGCGGAAGTTGCCATGGATAATGTGGCTGAAAATATTTCATCACAAATGAACCAATTATATGAAGAGATGGACGATGAGATGATATATTTAACGCAATTGGAGAGTGATGAATGAATTATATTTTTTCAATGATAAAATTTACGTATCAATGTCCCAATTGCAAGACCAGGATTAGTGTATCTTATCCAGATATAGTATGCGAATCTAATACGGTACAAAACAAACTTGAGAACAGGGTATGCGAAAAATGTAATCAAAGATTCGTCATGTTCCCTATAAAAGTGGAATGTGATATTAATACTTCCGCAAGAAAAGTGGAATTGCATATGGTGTGTAAATCCTGTGGATCAATATGGCGAGAATATAAAATATTACACGATAAATATACGGCTGCAATGGCAAGAAGAGACATATCGGCGGAATCGTGCATAAATCCACAGTGTGATGGACAAGAAATAATTTTAAAATCAACTGTTTACTAAGTAAAATAAAGGCGCCATCCTCAATGGCGCTCTTATCTATAAGAAGTCATAATTTAGTTGCGTAAAATATAATGCCGGCACAAGATTCATGCATGAATTTGTCGCTGCTATCTCGAGCAGCTAGTGTATGAAGAAACCACCGTGAGGCATTAAAAGGGGGTTCAAACCCCTCTGGCTTCTTCAGAATCTACAGTCGTGAGATCCACGACTGGATTCACACAATGGGTGAGGTGCGGAAAAGGACAGATCCTTTCTGCACCCACTCGACCAAGGAGATTTGAATGCGCCCATTTACAAAAAGCGTTTACATAAAGTATATTTGCAATAATTGCCATGATTGGTACTGGAGAAGATCGGAAATATTACCAACCCTTATATGCGACACTCAACAGATTATAGAACAAGTTATAAATGAATATGCTGATGTGAACCCTACGTGTAAAAAATGTAACGAACCACACATGAATGTGGCTTCAGTGGAATGCGCAGAATATAATGAACTTCTCGATGCTATAGGAAGCATCTCATATGGTGAATGGACATGCGCTACATGCGCTAAAGCCAATATACCAATATTGCATAAAATATATCCTGGAAGAATTCGGATGGCGCGTGAAGATATAACGACGTGTTTTACCGATGACTTACCATACAAACAAATTGTTTCCATGGGGCTTCCGTGGAAATGTCCTACGTGTAAAAACAGACTGCAATACACAGAACCGAGATATAAACCATGGCATGGGTAACTATAATAGTAGAGCATAAATGCCCAACATGCAAATGCATAATGGTAGATAAAGAATGCGTATATATCAACAATGTGTCCGACATAGGTACCTCGGTTAGAGCACGCCATTGTAATGCATGCCTAATGGCAAGATACATTGGTAAAAAGACAGACGTAGTTCATGTAGAAATACCCGTTGTTGATGATTATGGCGACCCTATATTTAAACCTAAAGAACGAAAGGCAGGCTTTATTTGATACTTGGATAAATGGATAAATAAGATTCACTGTGGCAAATGTGAAGAACTCATTCCGTTATTACCGGATAGTTCTATTGATATAGTTGTAACCTCTCCTCCTTATAATGTAAATTTAGGTAATAATAAACTAAATAAAAATACTTATGACGAGCATGATGATGACATGCCTTATGAAGAATATATTGAATGGCTTACACTAATATTTGGCAGCTTGAAATCTAAGATGGTAAGCGGTGGAAGGATATGTATAAATATAGGTGACCAACGTAATGGCAGCATACCAACTCATAGCAATATAATCCAGTTTATGACAAAAGAACTGGGATATCTGCTAAAAACTACTATTGTGTGGAATAAAAATCAGATTGGATCAAGAACTGCATGGGGTAGTTTCAAATCCCCGCAAAATCCTTCATTTCCAACCCCATTCGAATACATAATGATATTCTGCAAAGATTCACAAGCAAAAGAAGGCAGTAAAGACCTTATCACTGTCTCAGATGAAGAGTTTATTGAAAACAGTTTGGCATTATGGTCATTTGCCCCACAATCTTACATGCTAAAAACATTTGGACACCCAGCAGTTTTCCCAATTGAATTACCAAGGCGCTTATTACAGCAGTTGTCGTATGAAAATGATGTAGTATTAGATCCTTTCTCTGGTAGTGGCACCACTTGTCTTGCGGCTGCCATGCTAAAACGGCGCTGGGTGGGATTTGAAAAGAGCAAAAATTATTCTAAAAATTCAATGACAAGAATCGAAAGATATTTAGACCAAGAAAGGATGTGTTAAATATGTCTAATACTATTACATATACATCACCAACGGGAGCGATATGGACTACTGCTACGAAGAATGACCCTGCAGTTTCTTATGGAAAAGTAGGGAATACAGGAGAATCTTCGTTTCCATCTGAAATTCATAGTGAGATAGCCAAATCATTTACATTACCTGATTATGATCCATCTGAAATTTATGGTGAGATAACCCAATCATTATCCCCATATGCATATGCATCACCTGATGTTGTGATAACCAAAGAGACGATGAATACGCAAAGCAAACCACAAAAACAATCAAAGAGAGCACCAGTCGAAATGGAATCAGCGCTGTTAAAATATATAAACAAGAGTGTCATGCCCGTGCAAAATTCATATGTAGCCTTGGTGCATGGTTTGCTGAATTTGAATGACAAAATAATATCGGATATGAGAAATTCAAACCAATTAGGCACCAAACATTTTATATATCAGCTTTACAAATATGATTATGCACCAACATCCACTGATGGTATGGTAAAGAATATCATAATTGCGGACGGCATACTGGAATTCATACCAAATGCAATGGCACAAGCATTGATGTTGAGGAGCTTATTATCCAATCTATTTCAAGACAAAAGAGGATATGTAGTCGTAAGGCATTACGACGATGACTATTTAAAGAGCCACGCAGGCGAACTAAAACTAGAACCAAAGGGCAATGGCTACCTTATGCCTACACCTAAAGGCACAAAGATATTTGTGCGCGGATTGAATCAGAATGATGTATTAAATATCCTGGGATTTGGGCGCATAGATGACTACACCAAAATAAATATTACAGGAGAACCTCCTGTTATTTTTGTATCAGTGCAATAAACATTTTGTGGGAGGGAACAAAAGTCAATCAACTAACGGTAAAAATGTGGGTGGGTACACAGCAAAATGTTGAGGAGTAAAAATGGAGTCGTTAGATAAGCAAACACTTGAAAAACTAAAAGAAGTTTTATCTGAAAAAGTTCATAACAGCGAACTAATATTTTTGGGATACAGGGGATCAATATCGCATAATACCTATATTCCTACGGATGATCCCAGTGGTGTAGATGATATTGATTTGATAGGGGTTTATTTTGCCCAGCCGGCATATTATCTTGGCATGGAGGATTATCCTGATATCACCAGACCAGCTATAGAAATAAGAGAAACCATAGACAACAAATATTATGATTGTATATTCTATGAATTCAGGCATTTTATGAAAATGTTATTGAACGACAACCCTAATATAATTCCAGCCATATGGGTAGAGCCAGACCACATTATCGTGGTCGAAGGTGG
>Ga0153915_10003907_pt1 | contig 13699 bp, 7 predicted proteins | sample Opewatmetagenome_2_FD_107003 | JGI IMG/M metagenome (GOLD analysis project Ga0153915, IMG submission 107003) | Freshwater wetland microbial communities from Ohio, USA - Open water 3 Core 3 Depth 3 metaG | ecosystem: Environmental > Aquatic > Freshwater > Wetlands | place: USA: Ohio, Lake Erie... | reverse complement strand
GGTCAGTGTGTGAAGGTCTGTCCGGTAAATGCCATGAGTCTCATTTCAGCAAACAATCCACACAAACCGAAAGCAACGAAAGCTTTCCTGCGTGAAGAAATATGCCTCGGCTGCGGTATTTGTTCAAGCGCCTGTCTGAAGAAAAACATTACATTAAAACCGCGTTCCCGGAGGGTTATAACGCCGTTGAATTCTGTTCATCTGGCTGTGGTGATGGCTATTGAAAGGGGAAAATTGCAGAATCTCATTTTCGATAATCAGGCTCTTTTCAGTCACAGGGCCATGGCGGCTATTCTCGGTGTTATTCTTAAATTGCCCCCTGTTAAACAGGCGATGGCGAGCAGCCAGATGAAGTCAAGATACCTTGAGACTTTGATCAGCAGGATGTATGAAAAAGATAAATAACCAGTATTTCTATCCCGGTAATTTGTATCTATTTCAATATATTTTTAATCCCTTTTATGATGAATTCTTCCGCCATTTCGGCCAGTTCTTTCAATGAGATTTTTTTCCCGCTTTCAAACCAGTGCAGATAGACAGCTATTATTCCAGAGGATGTATATTCCGCGGCATACTGGAGTTTGTCATTATCCTTATATCCCCTGCTTTTTGCCGTTTCGATAATCGGTTCTTTAAGCTTGCATTTAATCTCATGTATAAAAAAAGTATATGCCCCTGTTTCAATCATGGCGCTGTAAAAATCAATATCATCCTCCAGTGCCTTGTTGGCGCTGAGAAAAAACGGGTAAGGCTTGAAACTGTCATTTCCGAAATTGAATTTATTTAACAGGACATCCATCCTGTCATGAATATCTTTTTCTATATCGTCCAGCACATCGTTCACGATGGAATAGTGCTGATAGAATGTTTTCCGGGTGATGTTTGCCGTTTTCGCCAGTTCACTGATTGTAATTTCCGACATTTTTTTGTCGGCCATCAATTCAAGAAGCGCCCGGCGTATCGAATCTTTAGATTTCTTTATGCGTCTGTCAGGCTTTTTTTCCATTTATTGATTACTCCCGTCACAAAGTTACATTTTTTCAAAAAAGTGTTTCTTACTAAACAATTTATTTGAATATTGACCATTGTATATAACAATTATCTAAAATATACACAATGTATATTAATTCACAAAATGTATAGATATTTAATCCACCCTCTCAAATTAGTGCCTGATGAGGCGGCTCGCAAAAAGAAGAAAAGAGAAAGGAAATGATTGTATGAAAAAGACATGCCTGTTTTTGATGTTTCTGATGTGTATTTTTGCCGTAGGCTGTTCCAGGGGAGGCGGCACGACGGGGCAGGCGGAGCGGAAAAACGCCTCGCCGCCAGTGGCTGTTATCACGCAAAAGGTTGAAAAATCCTCAGTCAACAGGGAAATATCAGCGAGCGGCAATATCGAGGGCAACAAAACGGCGCGTTTGGGTTTCCTGGTTGCGGGCAAGGTAAATTATATTTTCGGAGAAGAGGGTGCGACAATCAATGCCGGTCAGCTTATGGCCAGCCTTGATCCGGAGAGCTACAAAATAGCAAAGGATATGGCCGATGCCAACCTCGCGCAGGTGCAGGATGAGTATAACAGGCTGAACATGATGCATGAAAGGAAAAGCCTGTCCGAGAGTGATTACTCGAAAATATCCAACGCTCTGAAAGCGGCGAAGGCTCAGCAGCAGCTTCAAAATAAAAATCTGCTCGACACAAAATTATATGCGCCGTTTAAAGGAGTTCTGTTGAAAAAACTTGTGGAAGTCGGCGAAATCATCGGACCGGGTCTTCCCCTATTTGCCATATCCGATATCAGTACGGTTAAAGTTATTGCCTCGATACCGGAGATGGATTTGCAGCAGGTAAAAACAGGCAGTGACGCGCGTGTTTACATTTCTTCGATTGATTCAACGTTAACGGGCAGGGTGATAGAAATCGGTTCCGTTTCCGAACCGACAACGCGGTCTTTTAACGCCAAAATTCTTCTGAAAAATCCCGGCTGGAAAATCCGCCCGGGAATGACCGCCGAAATTAAAATCACTACCGGCAGAAAAGCGGAAATCATAGCCGTTCCCGGTGAGGCCGTGCTGCGCGAACTGGACAACTCGGCTTATGTTTTTGTTGTTGATCAGACAAAAAAGCAGGCCATGAAGCGTAAAGTCTCCCTGGGACAGATGGCAGGCAACAATATTGAAATTACTTCCGGCATCACCCCCGGCGAAACGATAGTTGTTGGCGGTCAGCATAAATTAAACGACGGAAACTCCATTACCTTAAAGTGAATCCTATGAAACTTGTAAAAACATCTCTCAAATATCCGCAGGTAACAGTAACCATACTGGTGATAGTTTTTATGGCAGGTCTGTATTCCCTGCTTCACATGCCGCGGCGTGAAGACGCCAAGATTCAGGTGCGCATCGGTCAGATCGTTGCCTACTATCCGGGGGCCAGTTCGCTACAGGTTGAAGAACAGGTCACCAAAAAACTGGAACAATATCTGTTTCAGTACGAAGAAGTCAAAAAAGAGAAAACAACTTCAACCACCCGCGACGGTGTCGCCATTGTTAACGTCTGGCTGAATGATAATGTGCAGAACGTCGACGTTTTCTGGAGCAAAATCAATCATCAGATGCTTGTCTTGAAAGCAGTCAATCTGCCGCCGGGAGTTGTGGGGCCTTTTGTCAACTTTAATTACGGCGATACGGAAGCGTTGATGATTGCCGTTGAAATGGATCGCCCCGACTATGCCCGGCTCAGGGATTATACCCGGAAGATCGAGGACTGCATTAAAATCATTCCGGCCGTTTCCAAAATAAAATGCATCGGCGAACAGAAAGAACAGATAGTCATCACGTCCGACAGCGCCAGATTGAATCAGTATGGCGTTCCGCTGTTCCAGGTCATGCAGATATTGCAGTCGCAAAACGACATCGGGCCGACCGGTGATGTGAAAACATCCGATAATAAAATCACTCTCTACACCAAAGGATATTACAAGACGGAAGCCCAAATCGGCAATCAGATTATCGGCACGGCGAGAACCGGGCAGGTGGTCCGCTTAAGGGATGTGGCCGACATTCAAAGACGGTATCAGGAACCGGAGTCCAAAGCTTTGGTCAACGGACGCAATACCATGCTGATTACGGTTCAAATGCACGAGGGCAACAATATCGTTGAATTCGGCAGGGAAGTGGACAAGAAACTGGCCGAATTGCAGAAACTTCTGCCCGCCGGAGTCAAACTGACTACAATTGTCAATCAGCCCAAGGTAGTCGACAAAAACGTCAGCCAGTTTTTACGGGAATTCCTCATGGCGATTATCGCCGTTATAATTGTAATCTTGCTCCTGCTGCCTTTTCTCGTGGCTGCCGTGGCGGCAACAGCCATACCCATGACCATAGCCGTGACGTTTGCGGTCATGCACGCCATCGGCATTGAACTGCATCAGGTGTCTCTGGCGTCTCTGATTGTTGTTTTAGGAATGGTGGTGGATGACGCCGTGGTTGTCGCGGATAATTATGTCGAATTGCTGGATAAGGGAGTGGACAGGCAGAGCGCCGCCTGGAGAAGCGCGACCGAACTCGTCGTGCCCATTCTGACAGCCACCCTGGCCATTATCGCGGCATTTTTCCCTCTGGTATTTTTAACCGGCATGGTCCGTGAATTCATTATCGCGCTGCCGCTGACGGTCACGATAGCGCTTTCATCTTCATTCATCGTGGCTATGTTTTTAACGCCGATATTGTGCCTTACCTTTATCAAAAAAGGCCTTCACGATCCTTCAAACGGTCAGCCGCAAAATAAAAAGAAATTTTCGCTGCTCAATCTGATGCAGCGCGGATACGATAAAACCATCACCTGGTGCATGGCCCATTCGACGATGACGATTATCGGCTGTTTGTCCACCCTTGTGCTGGCGGTGTTTTTATATGAGATAGTTCCTCAAAAGTTCTTCCCTTCCGCGGAAAGAAGCCAGTTTGTGGTCGATTTATGGATGCCCACGGGAACAAAACTGGAGAAAACCGAACAGACTATTTTAAAAATCCAGGACATGATTAAAAATGACCAACGCGTTATTTCCTGGGCGATGTTTATCGGCGCAAGCTCGCCCCGCTTTTATTATAATTTTACGCCGGAACCTCCGGTGGAAAATTTCGCGCAATTGCTTATTAACACGAACAGCGAAGAGGAGGCCAAACAGTTGCGCATTGAATTGAACGCCAAAGCCGCGAGTGAGATTCCGGAAGGAAATGTTCAGGCAAGGCTTCTGCAGCAGGGAAAATCTTACATCGCGCCGCTGGAAATCAGAATTACCGGCGACAATATCGCCACGCTCAAAGAAATCGGCGGTCAGGTAAAAGAGATTATTCAAAAAACAAATATGGCGGCTTCCGTCCGCACGGATTTCAAGGAAGATTATTACGGCGTGGCCATCACGCTGAAGAAAGACGCCGAACGGCTGGGATTTACCACAACCAGCATTGCCAGATCCATATACGCCGGTTTTACGGGCGCTCCGGTATCGACTCTTTACGAAGGCAATACACCCGTGGATATCGTGCTGCGCCTTAACGATCAAAAAAGACGTAATTTTGACGATCTGCAAAACACGTATCTGACGTCGCCCGTAACCGGAGCATCCGTTCCGTTGCGTCAGATCGCATCACTGGGGCCGGAATGGCATACGGGCCGCATCATCCATCGCAACGGTTTAAGGACGCTGACCATCCTCTGCGAACCGGCGGAGGGATTTCTGGCGTCGAGAATCCTGAAAAAAATAGACAAGGACATCTTAAGTCTTGTCCTGCCTCTGGGTTACAAAATCCAATATGGCGGAGAATACGAAAACCGCAGGGAAACTTTTTCGGAAATGAGTCTTTCCTTCGGCATAAGTCTGCTGCTGATTTTTCTTGTTCTCCTGTTCCAGTTTCATAATTTGAAGGAAACATTCATTATCATGCTCTCGATTCCCCTGAGCGTTTTCGGAGCGCTGGCGGGTTTATTAATAACCTGTAATGCTTTTGGATTCACCGCGTTTGTCGGGGTAATCAGTTTGTCGGGCCTGGTGGTCCGAAACGCCATCATCCTGCTTGACCATGCCAACGAACTTCTGCGAAACGGCGCGTCCGTAGAGACTGCCGCTCTCGAAGCCGGAAAAAGGAGACTGCGTCCCATTTTTCTTACGGCCAGCGCGGCGGCAATCGGCGTCGTTCCCATGATTCTGTCCGGTTCTCCCATGTGGAGTCCCCTCGCCAGCGTTATCGCGGTGGGTATCATGTTCGCCATGGTTATATCGCTTATACTGGTGCCGGTTCTGTATGCCCGGATGATCAAACCGTCTGATGAAAAAACGATGCCTGACAAGTATGCCGTTAAAACAGGGACGGCCTTTAAAACGAGTATTGTTGCGATGCTTGTCGCTATTCCGCTATTTTTATTTTCCTCCGACGTCAACGCTCAACTTTTATTTTCACCTGACGCCGAGGTTCAACAAAGCACCGAAAAACTCAATCTGGAAAAGGTGATCGACCTTGCTTTAAAAAACAATCGCCTGCTCAACATTAAACGGATGCAGGTCGATGAAAAGCAGCAAAAAGTCAATGAAGACAAAGTGAAATATTTTCCGTCCGTTATCATCGGCGGCGCTTATCAGTATAATGATCGTTTACCCACTCTGGAAGTGCCGCAGGGTGCGTTTGGCCAGTTGCCTCTCACTACCCCCCTGGGTGTCGTGAATGTCCCGATGCCGCCGGCAGATGAAAGTTTCGAATTGGGCAATCATAATCTATACGGCGCGGGCGCGGTATTATATCAGCCGATTTCACAACTTCCGAAAATCAAAGTCGGGGTGGATTTTTCCAAAACCGAACTGCAAATTGCCAAAATTGAGCAAATTAAGGCAACCTTGCAGATCAAACAGGTTGTTGAAAAATTGTACTTCGGTTTATTGATTTTACAGAAACAAAGAGAAGAGGCTCAGATTAAGTTGTTGCTGGCTCAGAAGAAACTTTATGACGTACAAAGCGCGGTTCTGGCGGACAAGACAACTTCTTCCAATGAAATAGGGTTACGCGCCAATCTGGCCGATGAAGAACAAAACCTGCTGAAAATAAATATCCAGCATGACGACTACTGGGCAGACCTGAAACACCTGACCGGTCTGCCTCCAACTATATCTTTTGTCCTTGATCCGGTTTCTGTTGACGACGCATTGGTTAAAGCAGCGCAGACGGATTCCCTTGTCAATGAAGCACGAAAAGATAACAACGACCTGAAAATGGCCGACCTCTATAAAAAAAAGGCGGAACATGCCGTCAGGGCAAGTCAATTAAGTTATCTTCCTGATTTCGGAATTATGGGCGGTTATACATATCAGGAAGGCATAACGCTCTATCCTGAAAACAATACATTCATCGGCGTTTTAATGAAATGGAATATCCAGGATGTTTTCTCCAATACATATGTTGAAAAACAGCGCCTTTCCCTTAAAAAACAGGCCGAAGAAAATCTGGCGAACACGCTGGAGCAGGTCAGCACAGATATCGAAAAAGCAGGCAGGAAGCTCAATCAATCAATCGAATTGATTGCGCTGGCTAAAAAAGTAGTGGATTTCCGGCGGGAAGATTTTAAGATTCAAAACGATAAATACGAATCCGGTTTAACTATCGAAGCGGATGTTCTGACCGCAAAAGCGGCGCTGGCCAAGGCTGAATCCGATTATTACGCGGCGCATTTAAGTTACAAAATGGCCGTGACCGATTTAAAAATATTGACAGGCCGTTATTAAATACCCGGATTATTATTGTCCTGTATATTTCGCGGGACGATCAAAAACCGATTATTCCTTTGCTTTGAAGAATACCCGGCTGTCAACAATGGAAACGCCCTTGCCGTTTTCGTGGACAATAACGGGATTTAAATCGATTTCGGCGATATCCGGCGTTATTGTCAGGAGCTGTGATACGCGGCAGATTACATCGCAAAAGGCTTCCATATCCGCTGCTTTCTTTCCTCTTGCTCCCTGTAGAACCGGGTAAGCCCTGAGTTTTTTCAACATATCCATGGCCTCGCTTTTTGTTACAGGAGCGAGACGGATGGACGTATCTTTAAAAATTTCGAGAAAAATACCGCCCAGGCCCGCAATAACAATTGGTCCGAAGACAGGATCCTGTCTTCCGCCGACAAAGCATTCCACGCCGTCCTGGGCCATTTTTTGAATAAGGAAACCGTCGATGACCGGTTTCGGTGTAATATTTTTAAAAGCTTTGTTCATGCCGGAGATCGCCCTGGTAAGGTCCCTGTTATTATTAATCTTCAGTTGCACGCCGCCAACGTCGGATTTATGGGATGCGTCCCGTGAAAGAAGCTTCACGGCAACTGGGAAGTCAAGTTCGCATTTGCCTGCTTCCTTTGCGGATTTGACGGTGACACCGTCTATGCAGCGAATTCCGGCGGCTTCGGCAATCAGAAGGGCTTCATCCGTCAGAGGAATGCGTTTCTCGGCAAGGCAGAGATTTTTAATTTTATTAATCGCGGCCTGGTCGATGGACGAGAGAACATTTCCCTGTCTGGTATCCCGTGCTGTTTTTTCTTCATAATATGAGGCCGATACATCGAGCGCCTTGGTTGCCATCAACGGTGTCGAGAATACGGGGTATTTCTGGCCTCTCGAAATACTGAGCATTTCGGGGGCGTCGGTGTTTATGGTTACGGCAACAGGTTTTTTATACTGGTCCACCAGGCTGCTGACGTTGCTTAAAAAATTGCGCGACATTTCTGCTTCGTAACTGGATATGTAAACATGATTGAACAGAACTCCGTCAACTTCGGGAAGTTTCAGCGCCTCTTCCAGAATCCGTGTAAAGATGGTGTAATCGAATATTTCTCCCAGATCCAGAGGGTTCTGGTGAGCGATTACCTTTGAGTTATATATGGTTTTCACTGTTTCAATAAAAGCCTGGGGAAAGTCCGCCAGAGTGAATCCGAATTTTGCGCAGGCGTCTACAGACAGCACGGCATGTCCGCCGGAACGGGAGAGGATGGCGACCCGTCTGCTTTTCATCAGAGGAAGCTGGACAATTTTTGCCGCATTGATAAGATCGCTGTCGTCTTCCGCACGGATGACCGCCGCCTGGCGGAAACAGCCGTCGACGACAGCATCGTCGGCGGAAAGGGCGGTGGTATGGGACTGGGCGATTTTCGCTGTCAGGCTGCTGCGGTTGGATTTCTGGACGATGATCGGTTTTTCCGACCGGAGCGCAAGGTCAAAGAAATCTCTTCCCCGCTTGAATCCTTCAAGATACATGGTAATGACGTCTGTTTTTTCATCTTTGATCAGATAATCGAGAATATCAACTTCATCCGTCTGCAATTTGTTGCCGACGGCGGCGAATTTTCCGGGAATAATGGCGTTTTCGCTGAATTCCCTGAGATAGGCGCCGCCGACCCCGCCGCTCTGGGCAATCATGGCCACGCGTCCGCCGGCCGGCGTTTCCGAAAAGAAACCGAAAGGCATCATCATTTTGATATCGAAATTTACCATGCCGATACAGTTGGGACCAATGAAACGGATGTTGTAACGGTCAGCGATTTCGAGGAGCTTATTTTCCAGAACGTTTTGACCTTCCAAATATTCGCTGAAGCCGCCGGATTCGATGACGACTCTTTTAATTCCTTTTTTCCCGCAGGCTTCCATAAAATCGGGAACAGTTTGTGCCGGAGAAATAATGATAGCTACATCAGGAATTTCCGGGAGCTTGTCAACGCTGTCGTAAACATGAGCTCCGGCAATATCTCCTTCTTCCCGGCTTACGCCGTAAATATTTCCCTCATATCCGTTCTGACGGTTGTTCAAAACGATAATATGTCCCAGATTCATTTTCTTTACGGAAGCGCCTATGACTACCATGCTGCGCGGATAGAAAAACTTTTCCATTTTGTTAAATCACTCCTTTTTTACTTCGCCAGTTCCATCATTGTTCCTGAAATAATATTATATTGTAAAAATCGCAATAAAAATTATTTTCCTATTTTGGATTTGATCCTGTTTTGATATTCGACAATCTCATTTCTCAAAATATTAAGATCGGCAATACGATCGTCAAGTCTTCGCAATTGATTACCCATTAATTCAAGCAGACGCCCGAGAACCTTATCATTGGATTTTTCAATCGTCCACATCGCTTCGAGTTCCTGCATTTCCGACAGGGTCATTCCCATGATTTTAAGGCGCTTGATTAGTTTCAGCCGCCGCAGATCAGCGTCTGTATAGATTCTGCGTCCCCCTTCAATGCGCTTGATGGAATTGAGCAGGCCGATCTCCTCGTAATAACGGATGGTACGCTGGCTCATTTCCAGTTTCTGCGCAATCTCGCCGATGGATGTGAAAGTTTCTTCTTTTTCTTCTTCCATTATGGAGAACTCCTCATGGTATTATGAACCGTACTGTTCTTTCAGCTCCCGTTTTAAAATTTTACCCGACGGATTTTTGGGGAGTTTATCGGCGATAAAAATTTTCTTGGGACATTTAAAGCCGGCCAGATGTTGTTTGCAGTAGTTTATAATTTCTTTTTCGCTGAGTGACGCGCCTTTTTTCGGCACGGCAACAACCGCCACAATTTCTATCCACTTGGGATCGGGCAGGCCGATTACGGCAACTTCTTCTATATCCGGATGCTGGTACAGCACCTCCTCAACTTCGCGGGAAGCTACGTTCTCGCCGCCTGTCTTGATCATATCTTTTTTGCGGTCCACTACGTAGAGGTAACCGTCGTTATCGAAACGTCCCAGGTCGCCGCTGTGAAACCAGCCGAACAGGAATGCGTCCGCGGTTTTTTCCGGATCATTCAGATAGCCGGTCATAACATGGCCGGACCTGTGAACTATTTCTCCGACTTCTCCCACCGGGACGAATTTTCCGTCATCGTCCATGAGACGTGTTTCCACGTTAAGGACAGGTTGTCCCGCTGAACCCGGCTTAAGAAGCTGATCTTCAGGCTTGAGTATTGTGGCAACCGGTCCCATTTCCGTCTGTCCGTAATAGTTCCAGAGCTTCAGACCATGGAAAGTGACGGACAACTGCTTAATGATTTCCACCGGCATGATGCTCGCGCCATAGGCGGCCTTTTTCAGGCTGGAGTGACTGTGGTTCTTGAATTCAGGATGATTCAGAATTCCAATCCACACCGTAGGCGGGGCAAACATATGTGTGATCTGATATTTTTCAATCAGCCTGATCATCTCCGCCGGATCAGCCTTATGCATAATTACATTGGTTGCTCCTATGTACAGATAGGGCATGAGGAAACAATGGAGCTGGGCGCAGTGAAACAGGGGCAGGGCGTGAAGACTTACATCCTCGGTTGCGTACTGGCCGTCGAAAATACAACTGTGATACTGCGACATGAGAGCCCTGTGAGAGAGCATGGCTCCTTTGGGTTTTGATTCCGTTCCGCTGGTATAAGGAATTTGCACGATATCTTCCGCGCTGACTTCCATCTGCGGTTCGTCGCAGGGCATGGTCGCCATTTCAGTAATCAGATTGAAGAAGCCTTCAGGAACGTCATGATTTTCCAGCGGGATGAATCCCCATTTTTCCACAGACGTAAATTTATTCCGGCTGGGAGCGATAGCCGGATATAAAGAATCTTCTATAATAAATATTTTGGAACCGGAATGATTGATGATGAAAGCTATTTCTTCGGCATTGAGCATGAAGTTAATGGGTACCTGAATAGCGCCGATTTTAGCCAGACCCATTAAGCTGATCGGGTAATAATGGGAGTTATACGCATAGACCGCAACCCGGTCGCCCTTTTTAATTCCGTAGCTTGTCATAAGGTTGGCAAAACGTCTGGCTTCCCGTTCCAGATCGTAGAATGAAAGTTTTATGTCGCGGAAGATAATAGCGGTCTTGTCGCCGTATTTAGTCGCCGCCCTGCGGGCCATGTCGCCGATTGTGTCGCGATCGATAATGTTGCTCATATTTTTAACCTCTTTGTCTTTTGCCATTCCCGCCTGCGCGGAAATAACAGTTTGTGTTCTTTTTACTGGTTCCCCGTTAAAAAGGATATTTCTTTTCAAACAGTTCCTTCATCTTAAATTTCTGAATCTTGCCGCTGGCTGTCATCGGGTAGCTGTCAACAAATTCCCAGTATTTGGGAATCTTGTGCCGCGCGATTTTACCTTTGCAGAATTCAATCAGTTCTTCCGGCGTAGCCTGCTGGCCGCTCTTCAACTGAATGGCAGCCAGCACCTGCTCGCCGTATTTTTTATCGGGAATGCCGACGATCTGAACGTTGGCAATCTTGGGATTGGTGAAAAGAAACTCCTCAAGCTCGCGGGGATAAATATTTTCACCGCCGCGTATTATCATGTCTTTAATGCGTCCGGTTACTTTGAAGTAGCCGTTTTTATCCACCATTCCCAGATCGCCCGTATGCAGCCACTTATACCTGTCAATGGCGTCAGCCGTGGCTTCGGGCATTTTGTAGTAACCCTTCATCACGCAGGCGCTGCGGGTGACAATTTCACCTTGAGTATCAGGAGGCAAATCCAGATCGTTGTCCGGATCAACTACTTTTCCTTCGATGTCCGGCAGAAGCCTTCCCACGGTGGAAACGCGCAGTTCAACCGGATCATCGCGCCGTGTCATGGTCATCACCGGAGCGGATTCGGTCTGGCCGAAGGCGATAACGATTTCGGAACAATGCATTTTCGTACGCACCTGATTCATTGTTTCAATGGGGCAGGGCGCTCCGGCCATGATACCCGTTCGCAGAGAAGTCACATCATATTTGTCGAATTCGGGATGATTCAGAATTGCGATAAACATGGTCGGCACTCCGTTAACCGCTGTGCATTTTTCCGCTGATATAATCTGGACAGCTTTGAGAGGATCGAAAGACTCAACCACCACCATCGTGGAGCCGTGATAAACGCAATTCAAAGAACTCATTACGCAGCCGAAGCAGTGAAACAGCGGCACCTGAATCAGCAGACTGTCTTTTTCAGTCATTCCCATTACATCTCCAACCATCCGGGCGTTGTTGACAATGTTGTGATGAGTAAGCATGACGCCCTTGGGGAAACCGGTTGTTCCTGATGTGTATTGCATATTAATAACGTCGTCATCATCAAGACTGCTTAGTCTTTTATCCAGTTGTTCATCCGTTACATCTTTTCCCAAATTGATAAGGTCGTTAAAGTTAAGCATGCCCGGAGTGTTTTCTCTTTTTCCGATATAGATGATATTTTTTAAGGCAGGCAGCTTCTCCGATGCCCTGGTTCCGGTTTTATGATTATCCAGATCGGGCAATACCTTTCGAACCGTGTCATAGAAATTTGTATCACGGTATGATTCCACGAGAAACAGCGTAGTGGAATCGGATTGTTTCAAAATGTATTCCAGTTCATGGGTCTGATAATTTGTATTAACGGTAACCAGTACGCCTCCGGTCATTCCCAGGGAAAACTGAAGATAAAGCCACTCGGGAACATTTGTTGTCCAGGCGGCAACATTATCTCCACGCTTGATGCCGATAGCCATTAGTCCCTTGGCGACATCTCTGCATGTCTGATAAAATTCGCTGTATGTCTGCCTGATGCCGAAATCCGGACAAACCAGAGCCATGTTTTGCGGATAACGCGCGGCCGTATCTTTAACCAGCTGGCCAATTGTTTTATTGACAAAATCTGACATCGTAACACCTCCCGGCATTTGATTTTTTATGATTAAATACAGCCATAATATGCTATTTGCGTAAATTGACCACAGGCGGTAATCTTTTAATATTACGACCGTTTTTAATTATAATGCCACCTTACGTTAACTGGTATATAGCTCCGGGAAATGCTTATGTCAAGCAATTTTATGACCACCAGTTTTATGTTGACGGTTTATATCAGGGGTACTCCCGATCCCTCAGCCATCCGCTTCCAAAACAGGGAAGTCAGGACGGAGGCGGTCTTTTTGATTTCCCCCATCCGCTCCATCATGGCTTTTTCGTGACTTTCAGATTCCCTGAATGCTTTGTGAGAAATTTCATTCAATAAATGATCTGCGCTGTCCCACGCATGAACGGGGAGTCTGGCCGTCCAGTTAGCTTCTTCTTCCAGAATGTATTTTTGAACCATGGGAAAAACGTTTTCATAACGCAGCATCGCGTTTTCGTGAAAGGCCTCGTGCCTCCACCAGAATGATTGATCGGAATAATAACCGGCTCCGACGCCGAGATCCGCAAAAGGAGCGGCGGGTATAAACGGTTTAAACGCAGTCAGGCACGGGGCGGACCCGCCGGTAACAAATATCCTGAACTTGTCAGCCGGATGCAATTCCACAACAAGCGAGCCGGTCGTCTGGGATTTTCTGATCAACGCGCCGGAAGCGTGCATGCACACATCGCGGTTGAAGCCCCTGGCCGGCATTTCGGCAAAGTGATCTCTCAACAGGGCAAAAACATCCGTCGCGCCGATTTTCCCTTTTGCCTTGAGGATAGACGCCTGATTGCGGTCCTTGCGAAAAGCGCTTCCCGAAAAATACGTTATCAGCGGATCGCTGAATTTGCTGAAATCCGTCCCCGCTTTCAGTGATGACGAGTGCCAGTCTTTGGCGATGGTGATGCCGTTGGAAATCACAGCGTGATCGCTGAGACGCAAAAGCGCGTGATCCCGTCCTGCCGTTTCCAGCTTGATGATTCCCTGCCTGTCCATGATG
>Ga0153915_10003906_pt1 | contig 13700 bp, 12 predicted proteins | sample Opewatmetagenome_2_FD_107003 | JGI IMG/M metagenome (GOLD analysis project Ga0153915, IMG submission 107003) | Freshwater wetland microbial communities from Ohio, USA - Open water 3 Core 3 Depth 3 metaG | ecosystem: Environmental > Aquatic > Freshwater > Wetlands | place: USA: Ohio, Lake Erie... | reverse complement strand
GTGAAGGGCGCGCGGTTCGTGCGCTTCTGCGACGCGTTCAACATCCCGATCGTGACGTTCGTGGACGTGCCGGGGTTCCTGCCCGGGACGAACCAGGAGTTCAACGGCATCATCCGGCACGGCGCGAAGCTCCTCTACGCGTTCGCGGAGGCGACCGTGCCGCGGATGACGGTCATCACCCGCAAGGCTTACGGGGGCGCATACCTCGTGATGAACTCGAAGCACCTGCGAGCCGACGTGTCGCTCGCGTGGCCGACGGCCGAGATCGCGGTCATGGGACCCGACGCCGCGGTCAACGTCGTCTTCCGCAAGGAGATCGAGAAGGCGGAGGACCCGGCGACGCGCCGCGCCGAGCTGATCGCCGAGTACGAGCGGAAGTTCGCCAACCCCTACGTGGCCGCCGAGCGCGGGTTCATCGACGACGTGATCGAGCCCGCCGAGACGCGGCCGCGCCTGGTGAAGGCGCTCCGGATGCTCGCGACGAAGCGCGAGACCGTGCCGGCCCGAAAGCACGGCAATATCCCGCTCTGACGATGGACGGCGCGTTCGAGCTGCCTCAGGGACTCACCCGCGAGGAGGAGCGCGCGATCCTCGTGGCGCTCGAACGGTACTTCCTTCAGGAGAACCCGCACCCGGACCCCTGGGTCCTGGCAGGCAGGATGGACGCCGGCGGTCACGGCGCGCTCCAGGCCAGGCGATACACGGACGGCGCATGGCGCACCCGAGCGCCCTTCGCACGCAGGGGCTCCCCGTCGCTCCAGGGCCGGGGCGACGCCGCCTAGCGATGGCCGCGGCGAACACGACCGTCGCGATCCACGTCGACCAGCTCTGGTTCCCGGCGCCGGGAGGCATCGGGACGTACGTCCGAAACCTCGTGCCGGCGCTCGCCCGGCAGGACCCGTCGATCGACCTCAAGCTGTTCCACTCGCGGTTTGCGCCCGGAGAGCCCCCCGAGCGTTGGATGCGTGACTTCTGGGTCGAGGAGATCGAGCGCCCGATCAGGACGCTGTATCCGCGGTGGTCGCTCACCGGCCGGCCCCAGCTTCCGGCGAGCCTGCGATCGGCCGACATCGTGCACGCGACCAACCCGGTAGCGGTCCCGCCGGCGGCAGACGGCCAGCGGCTCGTCGTCACCGTCCACGACCTGGCGTTCGAGCACTACCCGCGGGCCTTTCCAAGGAGCTGGCGTCTGCTCTACCGGCTCGGGCTGCGCGCGGCCGTCCGGCGGGCCGACGCGATCATCACGCCGTCGAGGAACACGGCCGAGGACCTCCTGTCCCTGACCAAGGTGGATCCGCTGAAGCTGAACGTGGTTCCCCTCGCGGCCTCGCTCGAGCTGGGGTTCTTCGATGCGGAGCTCACGCTTCTTCGGCTGAAGATCCCCCAGCCCTACGTGCTGTTCGTAGGGACGCTGGAGCCGCGGAAGAACCTCGTGCGGCTCGTGCGCGCCTACCGGCGCGTGGCCGCGACCGGTCTCCCCCACGCGCTGGTGCTGGCCGGCCCGCTTGGCTGGGATCACGACGCGCTGATGCGGGAGATCGCGCTCGCCGGTCCGGGAGACATCGCGCTCACGGGCGCCCTCCCGCCCGAGGACCTCGATGCGCTCTACCGCGCGGCCGACGTCTTCGTCTATCCGTCCCTCTACGAGGGCTTCGGCCTGCCCGTGCTGGAGGCGATGGCTCGCGGCGTTCCCACGGTTGCCTCGGGCACATCGTCGATCCCGGAGGTCGCTGGCGAGGCCGCGCTGTCGGTGAACCCGCGATCGGTGCGGGAGATCGCGAAGGCAATCGAGACCCTGCTCACCGACTTCGACCTCTCCGATCGGATGTCGCTCATGGGGCGCCGGCGGGCCGAGCGCTTCTCCTGGGACGAGACCGCCCGCCTCACGCTTGCCGTCTACGCGAAGGTGATGGGCGCCAAGTGAAGGTCTCCCTCGTGACCACCGTGAAGGACGCCGGCGAGCACGTCGGCGAGTTCCTGGCCTCGGTCGCCGCCCAGACACGGCCGGCGGACGAGTTCGTCGTCGTGGACGGTGGGTCGACCGACGGGACGCTCGCCGCCCTGCGCGGCGCCGAGGGGATCACGCTGATCGAGGAGCCGGGCGCGAACATCGCGCGGGGCCGCAACGTGGGGATCGCGGCGGCGACGCACGACGTGATTGCGCTCTCCGACGCGGACTGCGTGCTCGAGCCCGACTGGCTCGAACGGCTCCTCGAGCCCATCGAGGCCGGCGCCGACGTCGCGATGGGCTTCTACCTGCCGTTCGCGGAAAGCTTCTTCGAGCGATGCATGGCCACCGTGAACCTTCCCGACTCCGACGAGATCGACGAAGCCACCTTCTTGCCGAGCGCACGTTCGCTTGCCTTCCAGCGCAAGGCGATCGAGGCCGCAGGCGGCTACCCCGAGTGGCTCGACATCGGCGAGGACATGTACGTAGACCACCGCTGGCGCGAGATGGGTCTGGACATGCGCCTGGCGAAGGATGCCCTTGTTCGGTGGCGCCTGCGCTCGACGCTGTCGGAGACGTGGACGCAGTACTTCCGGTACGCGCGCGGCGACGCGATCGCCGGCATGCACCCCGAACGCCACGCGCTCCGCTTCGGCGTGTACGGGGGGGCCCTCTTCGCCTGGGGATCGAGGAGCAGGCTCCTTCGGCTCCTCACGGTGGCGGGCGGCGTCGCCTACGCGGCGAGGCCGCTCCGACGGGCGTTCTCCCACCTGCCTGACCCGGCGGAGCGCGCGGGAGCGCTCGCGGCGACGCCCGCGCTCATGGCCTTCCTCGACGTCGCGAAGATGGCGGGGTACACGGCGGGGCTCCTGCGCAGACGGTCCGCTCGTCCCTGAGACCCGCTTCCGGACCCGGGCCGCTGATAGAGTCGAAGGCCAACCGACCAGGAACGGGACCATGCCGAAGAAGAAGAAGAGCGCGGGTCAGAGGCAGCGGGCGGCGGCGAGGCGGCAGCATCAGGACCACGCCGGCCCTCCGCCGGGCACCGAATCCGGGACGGCGGCGCCCGAGGGCGCGCGTCGGGCGCCGGCCGGCGCGCGACCGAGCGCCCGATCCCGGCCTGCGGCCCGCGGGAAGGGCCCGGCTCGAGGACGCCGGGGAGCCGGGCGGCGCCGCTCCTCGTCGCGGTCGCTTTCGTCGGGCGCCGTGATCGCCGTCGTCGCGGTCGTCGGCGTCATGGTCATCCTCTTCGCGACCAGGAAGGCCGGGGACACCGGCGCCGGAAACGCGACCGCGAAGGCGATCCAGCAGGTGACGTCGGTTCCCGCCTCGACGCTGGAGCAGGTGGGCGCCCCCAGCGGCGGATGGGCGCCCGTTCGGCTTCCCGCCGGCACGCCGGCGGTCGAGGCGAGCGGCAAGCCGATGGTGATGTACATCGGCGCCGAGTACTGCCCCTATTGCGCGGCCGAGCGATGGCCGATGGTCGTGGCGCTCAGCCGCTTCGGCACGTTCTCCGGGCTCAAGGGCACCACGTCCGGTCCCCCGCCAGAGGTCTTCCCGAACACGGCGACGGTCACCTTCTACGGATCGAGCTACACGAGCGACTACCTCACGTTCTCCTCGGCCGAGACGGAGACGAGGACCAACGCGCCCCTCCAAACCCTCACCTCCCAGCAGCAGCAGCTCTTCGGCACGTACAACACCCAGCAGGTCACCGGCAGCAACGGCGCGATCCCGTTCGTGATGATCGGGAACCTCTACACGTGGGCGGGCACCAGCGTCGACCCGGGGATCCTCAAGGGCAAGTCGTTCAACCAGATCGCGGGCGTGCTCGCCGACCCGAACAGCAGCATCGCGAAGGCGATCGACGGCTCCGCGAACGGGATCACGGCGATGATCTGCCAGCTCACGGGGAACCAGCCGACCGACGTGTGCTCGGCGCCGTACATCCAGCAGGCCCAGTCGGCGCTGCCGGCGTCGTGAGGGTCGCGCGCTGGGTTCCGCCGGCGACCCTCGCGCTCGCCCTCATCGGCCTCGGGGCGTCGATCTACTTGACGATTGCCCACTTCACGTCGCCTGACGTGCTCGCCTGCAGCTCGAGCGGCACGATCAACTGCTCGCTGGTGACGACGAGCGCGCAGTCCGCGTTCCTCGGCATGCCGGTCGCGGTGCTGGGCCTGGTCTGGTTCGTCGTGATGACGCTGCTCTGCCTTCCTGCGGCTTGGCGATCGGAGAACCGGTTCGTACACCTCGCACGACTCGCCGGCACGATCGCCGGCGTCGGCTTCGCGTTGTGGCTCGTCTACGCGGAGCTGTTCATCATCGGTGCGATCTGCGAGTGGTGCACGGTCGCACACCTCGCGGCCTTCGGGCTGTTCGCGATCGCGGTCGTGACGGCGCCGGATCTCCTTGCCCGCGAGGAGTAGGGGCGCGACCCGCCTACTCCTCGTACTCGTAGAAGCCTCGGCCGCTCTTGCGGCCGAGGTGCCCCGCCGTGACCATCCGCTTGAGGAGCGGCGGCGGCGCGTACAGCGGCTCCTTGAACTCCTCGTAGAGGACGTTCGCGACGAACATCGTCGTGTCGAGACCGATCAGGTCGATGAGCCGAAGCGGCCCCATCGGGTGGTTGAGCCCCAGGTGGATCGCGGTGTCGATGTCCTCGCGCGTGGCGAAGCCCTCCTCGAGCATCCGCACGGCGCTGTTGAGATATGGGATGAGCAGCATGTTCACGATGAAGCCGGCTCGGTCGCGCGACTCGACCGTCGTCTTGCCCACGATCACGCCGAAGGCGCGGCCGAACTCGACGGTTTCCTCCGCTGTCGTGATCGACCGCACGAGCTCGATCAAGCCCATCACCGGCACGGGGTTGAAGAAGTGCATGCCGATCACCTTGTCGGGTCGCCTGGTCACCGCCCCGAGGTCGGCGATGGGGATCGACGACGTGTTGCTGCCGAGGATGACCTCGGGCGGCAAGACCTCGTCGAGGCGGCGGAACAGCTCGCGCTTCGTGCCGTAGTCCTCGGTCGCCGCCTCGAGGACGAGATCGCTCCCGCCGAGGTCCTCGAGCGTCGTCGTGCCGCGGGTGCGCCCGAGCACGCCGTCGCGGTCTGCGTCGGAGAGGCGGCCCCGTTCGATCGCGTGCAGCGTCGAGGCCTCGATGAGCGCTCGCCCGCGGTCCACGAGGTCCTGCGAGGCCTCGAGGTAGACCACCTCCATACCGGCGCGCGCGCACACCTCCACGATGCCCGAGCCCATGACCCCGCACCCGATGACACCGACGCGCCTGACGTCCTCAGCCTTCACCCCGTCCTCCACCGAGCGTGACCGCCACAGCCTACCGCGGTGTGTGCTGCCGGCGGCCAACCCGGCGCTTCGCCGACCGATGGCCGCCGGGCCTTGCGGAGCGGGGGTGGGGATGGACTGGCAAGCGGAGCAAGGCCCCGCCGCCCCCTACCGCGATTCAGCAGACCTGCTCGAGCAGCGGGTAGGGGTTCACGGCCGTACCGATCACCGAGTACCCGTAGGCGCTCTTCGGCCAGTCCGTCGGGATGACCTTCGGGTGCCACTCGAAGTGGTCGTGGGTCACGCCGCCCTGGGCGTCGCCGGTGTTGCCGACGTACCCGATGGTCTCGCCGGCCGACACCGGCCCGTCCGAGGACGCCGAGAAGTGATCCAGGTGCGCGTTGTACACGTACCCGGCGGCCCCGTACACGAAGACCGAGTTGCCGCCGAGCGTGTTCCACGACGACTGCGCGATCCCGTCGAAGGGCGCGACGATCGGCGTACCGAGGGGCGCGATGATGTCGTTGCCCGCATGAAGGTGGTAGCCGCCGGCGTACCGTGGCGCGCCAAAGCCGTCGTACACGGCATGCGGCCCCTGCACCGGGCAGTACTTGAAGATGCCGTTCGAGGCCTTCAGACCGTAGAGCGACGCGAGGAAGGCCTGGTACTGCTTGCCGAGCTTCTTCACGAGCCGCTCGGCCTCGGCCTGCTTGCTCTGGATGCTGTCGTAGATCTGCTGCTGCTGCGCGAACTGGGCATCGAGCTGGGCGCGATCGGCCTGGAGCCCGTTCAGCACGTCCGCCTGCTTGGCCTGGAGGCGCTGCTGCTCGTGCTGCTTCGCGGCAAGCGTGTTCCGCAGGTTCTGGACCTGGTTCGCCAGATCGGCGTCCGTCTGCGTCAGCACGTCGACGTACTCCAGCCGGTCCGAGAGGTCGGTGAGCGACGTCGCCCCCAGGAGGAACTCGAGGTTGCTCCCCGGCCCCTGCATGTACGTCTCCCGCGCGCGGGCGTTCAGCTGGCCCTCGATCGCTTGGAGCTGCGCGCTCGCTTGGGCGAGGTCCTGGCGGGTCTGCTGGAGCTGGGCGGTGATCTGCTCGTACGTCGCCTGGGCCACGTCGATCTTCTGCGCGAGGACCGCGGCCTGCGCCGAGAGCCGGTCCAGGACCTTCTGCTGGGCCTCGACCTCCTGCTTGATCTGCGCGAGGCGGGCCTTGGCCTGGTCGAGCTGTTGCTTGATGTCGGCCCCGGCGGTAGGCGCGAGTGCCGAGAGCAGCGCCAACGCGAGCAGCACGCCGACGGCGCGGCGGACGAGCCTGCGGGCTCCTCTTCGGTTTTCGGCCATGGGGAAGACCCTTCCTACCGAATGGCAGGCCGAAATGTCAACCATCGTGCCCATCGAGGGTGCCCCCTCGGGGACCCGGTTTCAACCATCCTCGTCGACCGCGGGCCCGGAGGGCTTGAGGCCGAACGAGCGTTCGACGCCGGGGAGGCCCAGGTCACGGGCGATGAGCAGGCGCTGGATCTCGCTCGTGCCCTCCCCGATCTCCAGGGTCTTCGCGTCTCGGTAGAAGCGCGCCACGGGGAACTCCTCGATGAATCCATAGCCGCCGTGCACCTGCACGGCCTCGCGGGCACACGTGACGGCGATCTCGCTGGCGTAGAGCTTCGCCGCGGCGGCCTCGGCCTTGTACGGTCGATCGTGGTCCTTGAGCCAGGCGGCGCGCAGGTAGGACAGGCGTGCGTTCTCCACCGCCACCTTCATGTCGGCCATCTTGAACTGGAGCGCCTGGAACGCTCCGATCGGCCGTCCGAACGCGTGCCGCTCCTTCGCGTACTTCACGCTCTCCTCAAGGCAGCCGCGCGCGAGGCCGGTGGCAAGGGCCGCGATCGCGATGCGCCCGTCGTCGAGCGCCTCGAGGAACTGTGCGTAGCCGCGTCCCCGCGCGCCGAGCAGGTTCGCCTCGGGCACCCGGCAGTCGGCGAACGCGAGCTCGTGGGTGTCGCTCGCGCGCCAGCCCACCTTGCGGTACGACGAACCGACCATGAACCCCGGGGTGTCGGAGGGTACGAGGACGGCCGAGATCTCGCCCGCGTCGCCCGTCACCGCGGCGACCGTACAGACCTTCGAGAGCGGCGTGCCGGAGTTCGTGATGAAGGACTTCGTTCCGCTCACGATCCATTCCCCGCCGTCGAGACGCGCGCGGGTTCGGATGGCGCGCACGTCGGATCCGCCCCCCGGCTCCGTGAGCGCGAACGCGCCGATGATCTGGCCGCGGGCCATCGGAGCGAGCCAGCGCTGCTTCTGCTCCTCGGTGCCGAACCGGTAGATCGGGTTCGCGCCCAGGCCGACGGCCGCCTCCAGCGTGACCGCGACCGAAGAGTCGACCCGCGCGATCTCCTCGAGGCAGAGGCAGAACGTGAGGAAGTCGCCGTCCAGGCCGCCGTAGCGCTCCGGGAACGGCAAGCCGAACAGACCCAGCTCCCCCATCTGCCGCACGATCTCGATCGGGAAGCGCTCCTCGCGATCCAGCTCCTCGGCCTGGGGACCGACGACCTCCTCGGCGAACTCACGCACGGCCGACCGGAAGTCCCGCTGCTCCTCGGTCAGGTCGAAGTCCACGTCGTCACCTCCTGAGCAGGTCGGGCTCCCGCAGCCCCTGTTCGAAGTGGTTCTCCTCGAGCAGCTTCCGCGCCCGATCCATCTCCTCCCCGCCACCGGCGGCCTCGGGGCCGAACAGGCGGCCGATCCACCACACCCGCGTGGCCACCTCCTTCGCCGCTCCCCGCTCCCGCGCCGCGGCGAGAACCCCGAGCGCGCGCTCCAGGGCCGATTCGCGATCGCCCTCCGCGAGCAGGATCGAGACCTCGGCTTCGATGAGAAGGTCGCCGGCGCCGGGCGCGTCGAGACCGGCCGCCGAGACGGTCTCCACGAGCACCTGCCGAGCGCCGGCAAGATCGCCGGCGTCGACCAGCGCCTTCGCGAGGGAGCCGGCCGTCCACGTGACGATGCTTCGCTCCTTCAGCTCACGGCAGAGACGGTATGCCTCCCGCAGATCGCTCACGGCCTCCGCCGGGCGGCCCGCCAGCCGGTGCAGGATCCCACGGGAGGTGAGGGCGCTCGCAAGCTCCCAGCGCGCCGTGAGCTCGCGAAAGTGCGCGACGGCGCCGTCGAGGTGCACGAGCGCCTCCTCCAGGCGCCACATCCGCCGAAGCGCGTTTCCGACCCCCTCCCGGGCTGCGGCGATCGAGAACCGGTCGCCCGTCCCCTCGCCGATCGCCAGCGCCTCCGCCGCGAGTGCCAGGGACTCCTCCTCGTCGCCCACCTCGTCCACGATCGTCGCCAGCATCCCCAGGGCGCGGGCCTCCGCCCAGGGATCGCCCTCCGGATTGGCGCGCGCCGCGCCGAGAGCCTCCTCGAACATGGCCCGGGCCTCGTCCAGATCGCCCCGCCAGTACGGGCCCCATCCGGCCACGAGGAGCGTCCGCGCCACCGTCCACGGATCGCCGAGCTCGCGCGCCGCGTCCAGGGCCTGGTCGAACAGCTCGCTCGCGCGCTTCCAATCCCCCCGGATCGACAACTCGATGTCGCCGAGGAACCTCGACGCGTGCGCGCGGATCCGCGGGTCCTCGCCCCCGCTTTCGAGCGCCCGCACGAGGGGCTGAACGGCCGCCTCGAACTCGCCGAGCCAGTACCGAGCTTCGCCCAGGCTCGAGAGGACGATCGCCTCCGACAGGGCCCAGTCGCGCTCCCGGCGGGCGATCGCCAGCGCTCGTTCGTACAGGTCGGCCGCCGCCCGGGCGTCGGAGGCCTCGAGGGCGAGGTCTCCGGCCCCCGAGAGCGCCTCGAACGCCCGGTCGGCGAGCGATCGGTCCTTCGGGTCGAGGTCGAGGGCGGCGCGGGCCGCGTGCTCGAGGTGGTAGGCGATCGTGCGTGGATACCTGGCCGCGGTCTCCGGATCCTCCGAAAGCCCGGTCGCCACGCGAAGGTGCAGCCGCTTGCGCTCGCGCTTGGGCAGGCTGTCGTAGGCGACGTCGCGGACCAGGCCGTGACGGAAGCGCCAGGTGTCCGGACGGTCCTCGTCGCGGACGATCAGCTCCTCGTCCTCGAGGAGGGCCAGGGCCTCCTCATCCGGATCCGCGATCAGCGCCAGCTCCGACACGCCGAACGTCGAGCGCGCGAACACCGACGCCTTGCGGACGAGATCGCGGGCGCCCGGGGGCAGATGGTCGATGCGCGCCGCGATCACGGCCTGCACGGTGGGCGGCAGCAACCGCAGGGGCAGGGGGCCGGTGTTCGAGGGAAGGTCAGCCTCCTCGCGGAGCAGCATGCCGGTGGTCTCGACGATGAAGAACGGGTTGCCGCCCGCGTGCTCGGCGACACGCGCGGCCGTTCGTTCGTCGAGGCCCTCTCCCGCCTCGAGGGCGAGCTCGGTCGCATCCACCATCCCCATCGGCCCGAGGTACAGGTTGAGGGAGTCGCCACGTCCGCCGCCCCAGTCCGGACGGTCGTCGAGCAGGTCGTAACGGGCAACGCAGAGCACGAGGAGCGGGATCCGCTCCGCCTCGCGAACCAGCTGCTCCACGAGGTCCAGGAGCGGCGGCTGCGCGAGATGCAGATCCTCGAAGACCATGACCGCGGGGACTGTCGCCGCCAGGCCCTCGAGAAGCGCGAGCAGCCCCGAGCGAATCTCGGCCACCCGGTAGCGCTTGCCGTCCCGGGACTCCTCGCCGATACCCAGGGCGATACCGAGCCGCGCGACGACCTGCTCCGCCTCGTCCTTCGGGCAGCACCGGAGCACGACCTCCTGCAGGCGGGCGAGGAGCCGGTCGGCGGGCGCGTCGGCCCCCTCCCCCATCTCCTGGAGGAGGATCTGGGCGAGCGGCGCGAAGGTGATCTCCTCCTCGAACGCGCTCGCTCGGCCGGTCAGCACCCGAGTGCCCTCTGGCAGTCCCGCGAGGAACTCCTCCGCCACCCGGCTCTTGCCGACTCCGGCCTCGCCGAAAAGCGTGACCATGTGAGCGCGGCGGGATTCGACGGCGCGCTCGAACGTGTCGGCAAGCAGCCGCAGCTCGCGGCGCCGGTCGATGAAGGGAATGGTCCGGCGCGACGCCCGAGGCGCGAGGGCGAAGACCGGCCACGCCGGCAGCGTCTCCTCGAACCCCTTCGCCTCCACCTCTCGTCGCTCGCCGTACTCGACGGCCGCCGTCGTGAGGAGCCAGGTGGTCTCGCCCGCGAGAACGGCTCCGGGCTCGGCGGCCTGCTGGAGACGCGCGGCCGCGTTGACCACCGCCCCGAACAGCAGCCCCCGCTCGGCCGCCTCCGAGCCGATCGCGACCGGTCCGGTGTTGACGCCCACCCGACAGGAGAGCGCCATCGGCAACCCGAGGTCCTCGCCGACCTTCCCTACCCGCTCGACGATGGAGAGTCCCGCCCGGATCGCGCGGAGCGCGTCGTCGTCGTGGGCGTGCGGGATGCCGAACACCCCCAGGACGGCATCGCCGGCGAAGTTCTCGGCCCTGCCGCGAAGCGACTCCAGCTCCTCGGTAACGGCCTGGTAGTAGGTGGCGACGACCTCCCGGTACCGCTCTGGGTCGATCTCGGTGGACAAGCGCGTCGAGCCCACCAGATCGACGAAGACGATGGTGACGACCTTGCGCTCCTCGGGCGCCGGGGCGCCGACGGGAAAGCCGCAGCTCGGGCAGAACCGTGCGCTCTCGGGCAGCGGTTCGCCGCAACGGTCGCACCGCACCTCGCTCACCGGCCAAGCATACGTGCGGAGGGTTTCACTCCTCGTGCAGCTCGAGCGGGCGGAACCCCTCGATGTCGAGGATCGAGCCGGTCCGTCGCTCCGCCGGCCGCAGGACGACCTCCACTCGCTCGCCGATCTCGAGCGGTTCCTCGCCGGGGTCGAGCACGACGTGGAGCAGCACGGCGTCTGCCCCGTCGAGCTGGACGAGCCCGAGGGTGAGGGGGGCGGCGAGTGGCTCGCCCTCGACGCCGACGAACCCGATCGTGAACGAACGCAGCGTCCCGCGCGGCCCGACCTCGACGCCGGCGGCGAGCTCCGCGAGGCACCGCTCGCAGAACAGGCGCGCGGGCACGTAGGTGTACGAGCAGCGTTCGCAGCGCGAACCGAGGATCACGCCACGATCGCGCAGCGCCTCGAAGAAGACCTCTCCCGCGACGCCCGGGGTGTACCGGTGCCGGACCGGGATGTTGCCCTCGGCGCGCCGGACCTCTTCGGGCCTCGCGATCTTCTCGAGCACTACGCACTCCTCATCGGCTTGAAGTACGCGATGTCCAGGATCGAGCCGGTGCGCTCCGTGACCGGTTTCCAGACGGCCTCGACGGCCATGCCGACGCGAAGGTCGCCTTCCGAGACCTCGCCGAGCTTGTGCAGGAAGCCGCCGTCTGAACCGTCGATCGCGATCACCGCAGGGATCTCCGGCGTCTCGAGCCGTTCCATGTCCCAGGCGACGTGACAGATCGAGAACGTCTGCACGACACCCGTGCTCTCGACCTCGACCCACCCGTCGGTCCCGCGGAAGCAGCGCTCGCAGAACATCCGGGGGGGGACGAGCACCCGCTCGCATCCGCGGCACTCCCGCCCGAGGATCTTCCCGGCCCGCAGCCCGTCGAGGAACCTGCCGACGGCGACCCCCGCGTCCCACGAGTACCGAGCATCCACCGCATGTTCGACCGCGCCGACGCCGGACCGGAACTCCGCGTCCGACAGCGAGTGCCCACCCGCCGCAAGCGGCGGCGTCTGACTCAAGGGCAGCGCAGGGGTAGCGCCGGGCGCAGTGGACGGGGCGGGGCCGCTGCGGAGCGGGGTTGGGGATGGACTGGCAAGCGGAGCAGCGGTCCCGCCCCCACCCCCGCGACCAGATGAATTCGCTCCCAGAACCACGACCGTCCCCACCTGCATGAGATCCCCCCACGCCTGCGCGACCCCGCGCTCCGGCGTGCCCGGCACCTGCCGCGCGCCGGCCTCGCCCCGGAGCTGCCAGAACAGCTCGGCGACCTTCATGAGCCCCGCCGCGGCGATGGGGTTCCCGACGCCCAGCAGCCCGCCCGAGGGACACGAAGGCAGGTCGCCGTCGCGGTTCAACACGCCGTCGCGCGCGGCCTCGGGCGCCTTTCCCTTGTCGAACAGCATCAGCCCCTCGAGGTGGTGCAGCTCCTTGTAGTCGAAGGGGTCGTACGGCTCCGCGATGTGGATCTCCTTTCGCGGCTCGCGGATCCCCGCCATGTCGTAGGCCATCCGCGCCGCGCTCTGGACGTACTCGGGGAACACGAGGTCGCGGTTCGTCCAGTACGCGGTGTCCAGGTTCCAGCCCACGCCCTCGATCCAGACGGGCTTGTCGGTCAGCTTCTCCGCCACGCCCTCGGCCGCCACCACGAGCGCGACAGCCCCGTCACTGATCGGTGAGACGTCCAACCGCTGCACCGGCCACGCGAGGGTCTCCGACGCCAGCACGTCCTCGACCGTGATGTCGGCCTGACCGAGCAGCGCCGCGGGATGGGCGGCAGCGTTTCGCTTGTTCTTCACCGCCACCGTCGCGATGTCGCGCTTGTCGAGCCCGTACACGGACATGTAGCGGTTCATCTCGAGCGCGAAGATCCACAACAGGTTCGGCCCGAGCGGCCGCTCCAGCACGTTGTCGAAGATCGTGAGGAACGCGCCCTGGGGGTGCGGTTGGGTCGAGGACATCTTCTCTTCCGCGACCACGAGGGCGACGTCGGCCATCCCGCTCGCGACGGTGTACCAGCCCTGGATGGCCGTGAACACGCCGCTGCCTCCGCCGACGTACGTGCGGATGAAGGGCCTGCCGAACGCGCCGGCGCCGTCCGAGAGGTATTCGCCCTTCATGTGGACTCCGTCGAACGCGTCCGGCGCGGAGGTCAGGCACACGGCGTCCACGCGATCGAGCGTCAGCTCGCACGAATCGAGCGCGGCACGCGTCGCCTCGAACGCGAGCTCCTTGCCGGTCTCCTGCGCCCGCCGCATGAACCGCGTCATGCCGGCGCCGATCACCGCGACCCGCCGGCCCATCAGTGCTCCTCGTAGTGCTCGATCAGTTGCACGTCGTTCCCGTCGGGATCGTGGAAGGTGGCAAACCGCGCGAGGCCAGCCACCTCGCCCACGTGCTCGTCGAAGACGACGCCCCGAAGCTCGAGCGCGAACTTCGACTCGTCCAGGTCCTCGACCCGGAACGCCACCGTCCCGCCGTGTGGCCGGCCGGCGCCGGCCGCCGAGCCGTGGACGGCGAGACGCGCGTCGCCCGCGCGGAACACCGCCCACTCGTCGTCGTCCCGGCGCTCGAGCTCCAGACCCAGGATGTCGCGGTAGAAGGCGACGGCCCGGTCCATGTCGGACACCCAGAACCAGATGTGGTCGATGCCCTCGAGCATCAGCGCGCCGCTCCCTCGTCGTTCGCGAGCACCACGACCGCCCCCGAGGTCGAC
>Ga0153915_10003905_pt1 | contig 13702 bp, 12 predicted proteins | sample Opewatmetagenome_2_FD_107003 | JGI IMG/M metagenome (GOLD analysis project Ga0153915, IMG submission 107003) | Freshwater wetland microbial communities from Ohio, USA - Open water 3 Core 3 Depth 3 metaG | ecosystem: Environmental > Aquatic > Freshwater > Wetlands | place: USA: Ohio, Lake Erie... | reverse complement strand
GCGACGGCGTTCACGCGGATGCCGTCTTTCGCGTACTCCATCGCAAGGTGCTGGGTGATCGTCTCAAGGCCACCTTTGGTGATCATCGGCACCGAAGCCGCGACTCCCCGGATGGGGTTCCGGGCAAGGGACGCCGTAATCGTGACGATGCTCCCGCCGGTCTTCTGCGCCAACATCTGCTTGATGGAGAGTTGGGTGACGTACAGAAAGCCCTCGACGTTGGTCGAGACGAGCGACTTGACGTCCTCCGGCGTGTAGTCGGTGAATGCTTTGGAGACGAAAATGCCGGCATTATTGACCAATGCGTCGATCGACTTGAAACGAGACAGCGCTGTGTCGACGATTTTCGCTGCAGTTGCTGGCTCGCCGATGTGGCCATCAACCAGAGCCACGCGATCGGAAGCCATCACTTCGGCGGATTGGGTCATCCTTCGGGAATTGGCAACGACGTTGAAACCGCGTTTGAGAAATCCTTCCACGATTCCCGCGCCGATTCCCTGTGACGCTCCGGTCACGATGGCAGTCTTGGGTGAGTCGGTCATGGTCTGTCCCCTTGTTCCCGTGCGACGGGTGTCACCCTGCGCCATGCACGCTCAACTGTGCGGCCGTGATGACCAGCGCCACCCAAGCGCCGAGCGCGCAGACACTCCATGCGACCCGGTTCGCAACAAGAGGCGATATTCGGTAATCGAGCAGTATGGCCCTCAGCCCTAGTCCCGCGTGGGTGATCACGAACCACACGCCCAGAGAGTAGTGGGGAATGAGCCGCACGTTCCATGCATCGGGCAGGAGGCCCACCGGCGCGCCGGAGGCCCAGAGGAAAGTCGTATCCGCGTGCGTGACCGCACGTCCAAGAACGAACACGGCGTTGAGATGTGACACGATGAACGCACTCATCAGCGCGCCCGTAGACAGCTGCAACGTTCGGTAGAGATCGCTGCGCGCTGCCGTGGCCCGCCAGAGCAGGGTGACGCCGCTTGCGACTTGGAACAGCATCAAGGCCACCAGCACCGGCTGGACCAGCCCGGAGCGATACCAACTCCTGAGCGCCTTCATCATCGCCTCGTTGAGGTTGATGCTCAGAACTGCACTCGCGTGGTTGAGCAGGTGCCAAGCAAGGAAGGCGAGCACGATCACTACGGCGGAAGTGCCGTGTGCCACCCGCAGCCAGGTGGGCGCGAGTGCGCGGGCAGTGTTGGTGTCGGTGCCTTCTGTGCGCATCCCCAATGCGACGGCTGCGAGCGCCGCGAGCCACAGGATCCACCACAGTGCGTAGTCGCCATTCGCGCTGTGAAGCAGATTGAACAGTACGCCGATCAGCACGAATAGTGAGGGAGACGCCATCGCCAGATGCGCGACGCGACGCGCACGTAGTGCCGACGGAGAGAGCCTATCCTCGCGCGCCAACCGGTACGCAACGCCAATGCTCACTGCGAAGACGCCATACGTGAGCCCGACCGATACCGCCATGACGAGCCAGGCCACGGCGTAGTTCGCCCCGGTCACCGCCTCGTGCAGCAGCCGGCCGCTCTCGTACAGTGCCTTGACCGCATAGGGATAGAGCAGAGCAGCGACCGGAGGCACCAACCACCACGACCGACTCGCGGACGACCCGGCGGTACGGTCCATCTAGACCCGGAGGTAGTCGCGATTACGCGGCGTCAGGCTCGATCGTGGATCATCCTTCGGGTTCAGATACTCGAGGTCGAGCGGGCCGAGTCCCGTAACTTGGGTGACGTACTCGCCCGACTTGGCCCACTGGAAGTGGACGGTATCGCCTGGCAGGACAAGGACGCTGCCGGGCGGGTACGCCTTCAAGCTGTCAGCGTCGAACTTGTCGCCGAGACCGATGTAGAAGACGCCGGACATGACCGTGTAGATGCGGTCCTCCGGGTGCTTGTGCGGCATCAGCTTCACTCCGGAAGACAGCTTGACGCGGACTACGTATGGGCCGGGTTTCGCGGGTTGACCGACCACTACCGCGAGGCGGGCGGACGGCGGAAACGCGGGGAAGGGCTTCCAGTCGATGTCCTCGGACAGGATCGACCGGAAGAAGGATTGGCCGGGCTGATGGGGGCGAGTCATCGTGATACCCCTCTGGTCTCGGTTTAGCGTGTCGAGGACACGAGTCCAGGCTGAAGCGGCAGCTTGCGCAGCCGTTTTCCTGTGGCCGCGTAGATCGCATTGTTCAGCGCGGCGGCCGTCACGGCCGTGCCGGGCTCGCCGATCCCACCGGGCGCTTCGCCATTCCGCACCAGGTACACTTCGATCGGCGGGGCCTCGTTCATTCGCACGACGCGGTAGTTGTGAAAGTTCGACTGCTCGACCCGGCCGTTCTTGAGCGTCACCTCACCCCACAGGGCACCGCTGATGCCGTACACGACACCGCCCTCGATCTGCGCTCTCACGATGTCCGGGTTGACGACCTGCCCGCAGTCCACCGCGCACACGATCCGGTGTACTCGTACCTCACCGGAGGCCATGACCTCCACGTCGGCGACCTGGGCGAGGTAGCTGCCCCAGCCGCTGTAGAGAACGGCAACGCCACGCCCGCGGCCACGGGGCAATGGCGCGCCCCATTGGCCTTCCTTCGTCGCCAGGTCCAGCACGGCCAGGGCACGCGGTGACTTGCTCAGCAGGGCGCGGCGGTACGCCACCGGATCCTGCTTCGACGCGGCGGCGAGCTCGTCGATGAAGCTCTCGACGACGAAGTTGTTATGGGTGACTCCGACTCCGCGCCAGAAGCCCGTATTCAGCACGGGTTCCTCCTGGCGCACGTGCTCGACGCGGATCGCCGGGATGTCGTAAAGGAGCTGGACTGCACCGTCCACGGCGTCGACGTCCTTGCCGTCCTTGAACGCCCGCGGCAGATAGCGCGCAATGATCGCCGGGCCGACGATCCGGTGGGTCCACGCGACCGGTGTCCCGCGCGGATCGAGGCCGGCCGTCATGCGGTCGTAGTAGTACGGGCGATAGACATCGTGCTGAATGTCCTCTTCGCGGGTCCACACGACCTTGACCGGAGCATCCACCTGCTTGGCGATCCGTACCGCTTGCGTCACGTAGTCGACTTCGAGCCGGCGGCCGAAGCCGCCGCCCAGGACATGGTTGTGGACGATGACCTTCTCCAACGGAAATCCCGTGACCTCCGCCGCTGTAGTCCGCGCGCGGCTCAGCACCTGCGAGCCGGTCCACACTTCACAGCTGTCCTTCCGCACGTGGACCGTGCAATTCATCGGCTCCATCGCGGCGTGTGCCAGAAATGGCGCCTCGTAGATCGCTTCGACCTTCGTTGGCGCGCCGGCGTCCGCGCTCTCTGGCTCGCCGTCTTTCCGCGCTGCCACACCCGCGGTCGCCGATGCCTTCGCGAGCCCCTGCACGACGTCGGTGGTGCTCAGCTCTGCGTTCGGCCCGTCGTTCCAGCGAATGTCGAGCGCCGCCAACCCTTGCTTTGCCGCCCACATGTGGTCAGCCACGACGGCGACCGCATCATCCAGCCGCACGATCTGCCGGACGCCCGGCACTGCATTCGTTTTCTGCTCGTCGATCCCGGCCACCGTGCCCCCCAGGACCGGGCTCGCTGCGACCGTCGCGATCAGCATCCCGGGCAGTCGGACGTCGATCGCGTACTGGGCCGTCCCGTTGACCTTGCTCCGCGTGTCGAGGCGCTTGAGCGGTGTGCCGATCAGCGTGAAGTCCTTTGGATCTTTGAGCGTGACCTTGTCGGGCACCGGCAGTGCCGCCGCTTTGGAGGCCAGCGCGCCGTAGGTCAGCGTACGGCGAGTTGGCGTATGGGTCACGACGCCCTTGCGCGCCCGGCACGAGGCGGGATCGACGTTCCAGGACACTGCCGCTGCGCCTACGAGCATGGTGCGCGCAGTCGCCCCCGCGCGTCGCAGGGGGTCGTAGAACGCGCGTACGGACGACGAGGCGCCCGTCAGCTGCTCGCCGAAGAATTGATTCGCGTACAGCTTGTTGTCGGGCGGAGCGTGTTCGATCCGAATCTGGTCCGGCGTGACCTCGAGCTCTTCCGCCAGCAGCATCGACAGCGACGTATACACGCCTTGTCCCATCTCGGCCTGCGGCATGATGAGTGTGACGCTGCCAACGGGCGGGATACGAATGAAGGCGTTGGGTGCAAAGCTCACTGAGGTCGTGCCGTGAGTCGCCGCGGCCGTCGATGCCGCGCGTTGCGTCCCTTCGGCCCGGTAGCCAAGCAGCAAACCTCCACCAGCCGCCGCCAGCACCGTCACGAACTCGCGTCGAGATATGGCGGTCATGACCTGGCCCCCTTCCCGCTGATCGAAGCTCTCTGGGCTGCCCGTTTGATGGCAGCGCGGACCCGTCCGTACGTGCCACAACGGCAAATGTTGCCCGCCATCGCGGCGTCGATATCGCCATCGGTCGGGCGCGAGTTTCTCGCCAGCAGCGCGGAGGCCGACATGATCTGGCCCGATTGGCAGTAGCCGCATTGCGGTACGTCCAACGCGATCCACGCCTCCTGCACTTTCTTGCCGGCGGTGGTGACGCCGATCGCCTCGATGGTGGTCATCGCCTTGCCGGCCGCGGCGCTCACCGGCGTCACGCATGAGCGGATGGCCTGGCCATCGAGTTGCACCGTGCACGCGCCGCAGAGCGCCATCCCGCAGCCGAACTTCGTTCCGGTCATGCCGAGCACATCCCGCAGCACCCACAACACCGGCATGTCTGGCGGCACGTCGATCTGATGCGACTTGCCGTTGATGTTTAAGGTGACCATCGGCGCCCCCTCGCTTTCGCCGGGTCGACCGGCTTAGAGAGCCAAAATCGAAGCCGCGAGAACTTCGGCTTTCGGGCTGTTCCCGTTCAACGCTTCCCGTAGTCCGTGAACACGTAGTCTCGTGTCTTCACGATCGTGTGGCACGCGAACCCGCACTTGGCGTCGTTCCCCTGCGGCGGCTCGTCAGCCGTGGTGGCGGGCTTGAACGTATCGGACGCGGCGTCATACTTGAAATAGGCCCACCCCCATCCGCCGCTGTCCGCGAACCTCTTGCTATCCTTCACCATGACGTCGACGTCATGCAGGCTTGCCGGCACTGTCGTATTGGGGAACGCCGCGTTCTTTTTCGGGTTCCAATGGATCTTCGCCATCTTGGAGCCGTCGGGGAACGGTTTGCCGTTGCCGGGAATGCCGGACTGGTAGGCCTTGATCATCACGGGATTGGCGAGGATCGCGGCGACCAGCTTTTCGTTCTGGCTGACGGCGACCGTTTGCCAGCCTTCGTATCCTCTGACTTCAGAAAACGCGAGCCCGTTCGGCACTCGCACGGTGTACTTCGCCTGCCCAGCGTCCTGCGCGGTGACGGCCCTGCCCCCCAAGACGGCGAGTACTGAGACAACGAGCGAGACCACAACGATTACAACCGCCGGGATCCGTTTGCTCTTCATCGACACTCTCCTTGTTGTCTACCGGTTACCAGCTACGCTGCTATTTGCGCAGTGATCTGAAACCCGTGCGAAGCTCGTCTGAGAAGAGTTTCGGCTGTTCCCAAGCCGCAAAGTGCCCGCCTTTGTCGAGCTTGTTGTAATGGATCAGTTTGGGATACGCCCGCTCCGTCCAGCTCCGTGGAGCAGGATAGAGTTCGTCAGGGAAGACGCTCACGGCCACCGGGATGGAGACGCCCTTGGCATTGAAGAACCCTTTGCCCCAGTACTCCCAATAGAGACGGGCGCCAGAAAGGGCCGTGTTCGTGACCCAGGTGATCGTGATGTTGTCGAGGATGTCATCGCGCGTGAGGCCCTCGGTGTGTCCTTGAAAGACGCGCGAGATCAGCTCGTAGCTGCGGGCGTCGTGATCGAGGAAATAGGCCGCCAGGCCGACGGGTGAGTCCGCGATTCCGTACAACGTCTGCGGTCGCAACCCCATCTGGAACCCGTAAGCGATTCCCTTTTGATATACGAACTGCAAACGCTCGTAAGCGACCTTCTCATCGGCCGAGAGACCCGATGGCGCCGGCGCCCCGGAAAGAGCCGCCTGGTCGATGTCGACTGGAAAGATGCCAGGCATGTTGGTGTGAATGCCGAGCAGCTCCGGAGGCGCCTGCAGGCCCATTTGATCGACGACAACCGCCCCCCAATCGCCGCCCTGCGCTACGAAGCGTGTGTATCCGAGGCGCTTCATCAGTACGACCCAGGCACGCGCGATGTGGGCAACATCCCAGCCGGTGGTGGCCGGTCTGCCTGAGTATCCGTAGCCTGGCATCGACGGGATCACCAGGTGGAACGCATCGGATGCATTTCCGCCGTGTGCGGTGGGATTGGTCAGCGGATCGATGATCTTCATCTGTTCGATGATCGAGCCGGGCCATCCGTGCGTGACGATGAGCGGCAGCGCATTTTGATGCTTCGAGCGAACGTGGATGAAGTGAATGTCCAGCCCATCGATCTCCGTGATGAATTGTGGCAGGGCGTTCAGACGTGCCTCGCACCGGCGCCAGTCGTATTCTTTCTCCCAATATCGCGCGACGGCCTGAGTCGTGGTGAGCTGCACGCCTTGCGATTGGTCCGTGACCGTTTCCCGGTCAGGCCACCGTGTCGCGTTGATGCGCCGGCGCAATTCTGTCAGTTCCACTTCCGGAACGTTCACTCGAAACGGCCGAATCGCATTCTTGTCAGCCGCCTGGCTCATGTTGTCCCCCTTTGAGTAGTCTTGGGAGCCCGATCGGTCTTAAAAGAGACCAGCTCGACGCCAGACGTTGCGCCCGACATGAAGCCAGCGAGGCGCCGCCGCAGAAGGAGGCGGGCCCGATGCGTACGGGCCTTGGCTGTCGGCGCCGTGATGTCCAGACAGTCCGCGACTTCGGCCATCGACAAGCCCTCGACGTCGTGCAGGATGATCACGGCACGGTAGTGGCCAGGGAGCTCCTCGAGCGCCGAGCTCAAGACGCTCCGAAGCTCGGTCTGCACGGCCGGATCGTCGATCTCGGTCAACCAGTCGACCACGGGCTCCGCATGGTTCCCATCCTCGTGGAAGGACGGACGGATCTCGTCGAGCGAGACCTCGTGACGTCGACGTGCGCGGCGGCGTCTTTGAAGGGCGGCGTTAGCCGTGATTCGGTAGATCCATGATCCCAGCGCTGCATCCCCGCGGAACGTGTCGATCTTGCGGATCACGGTCCAGAAGGCGTCCTGCACGGCTTCCCCCGCATCCTGCTGGTTGCCGGTGATGTCGATCGCCAGGCGATACGCGCGGCCGCCGAAGGTTGAGAACAGACAGTCGGCGGCCCTGGCATCTCGTCGACGCAACGCTTCCAGGAGTTCCGTGTCACCATCGATAACGGGGCGGTCGATTGTCTGCTGCATCAGTACAGCCTCTTCTTCAGGTCGGTGAATGTCTCATCAGCCCGAAGATGGGCGAGGACCGCTGCTCCTACGGAGCCTGTTTCTCCGCCAGTCCACCGGACTGGCGCCAAGTGATTGGCTCTCCTCTCGATCGCGGTGAGGGCAAGGGGCACGCCAAGGCGGGCGGACGCGACGGGCGGTGTGTTCAGGTTCTTCGTCTCTGCATCGCGAACGCTCATGCCTGTTACGCAGGGGCAACTGGGATGCCAGCGGCAAGTTACTGAATTAGCGCGGGTCCGACAGCTGAGGCACCGGGCCGCCTTTCGGCATTTGCCGAGTTTCGGCATGCGCGCTCGCCAGCTCCGATCACCGCGACCTCAGCGCAATTCGGCCGGTCTCTCTGGAGAGTGACTCGCGCGTGGCACACCAGCTGGTGGCCGATACTCAGGTGGGAGGCCGACCGTCCGCCAAGTCCGTCTTCCTCGAGGGCACTCGCCCGGGATCGGCTACATCAGGTCGGTGGCGATGTCGGATGAGGATTCTCCTCATCCTCGTGAACAACGGCTGGTAGCGCCAGACGCTATGCCCCGGCTGCTGGGCTACCGGCCCCGAGCGTAGTGTCTCAGCCCGCCGTTCGCAGGGATGAGTCCGCTGCAGCGGGCGACGCCGCGCGGAAGCGATACTTGTTGAGGCCGAGGCTCGCGATCTTCGATTCGAGCGTCTGGCGGGGGATTCCAAGCTTCGCCGCCGCGCCGGATGGACCGGAGATCCGCCCCCGGCTTTCGCCGAGCGCCGCCTCGATGATCTCCCTTTCCTGCTCGGGATCCAAACGGGTCAACTTCCGCTCCAACGTGGTCGATCGAGGCGATGGCGGAGGGGGCACGCGAGTCAACCATTCCCGGTCCACCGACAACGTGTCCCCATCACACAGGACGACCGCCCGCTCGATGATATTCTGCAGCTCACGGATGTTGCCAGGCCAGTCGTACGCCTGAAGGAGCTGCATGGTCTGCGTGTCGATCGTTCTGATCCTCTTCCCGACCTTCGTTGAGTAGCGCTCGACGAAGTGTCCAACGAGCACCGGGATATCGTCTAGGCGTTCCCGCAGGGGGGGGACCTCGATCGGCACGACGTTCAGACGGTAGAACAGATCCAGGCGGAACGCGCCTGCCGCCACGGCCATCCTCAGGTTGCAGTTTGTGGCGGCCAGGACGCGCACGTCCACGTGGATCGGCTGGTTGCTGCCGACGCGCTCGAACTCCCGCTCCTGGAGCACCCGCAGCAGCTTGGGCTGAAGCTCTAGGGGAAGATCGCCGATCTCATCGAGGAAAATCGTGCCTTGATTGGCAAGCTCGAAGCGGCCGATGCGGCGGCCCATCGCGCCGGTGAACGCACCTTTCTCGTGTCCGAAGAGCTCACTTTGCAGCAAGTCAGGGGGAATCGCTGCACAGTTGAGTGCCACGAACGGGTTCGAGCCGCGACGGCTCGCGTTGTGGATGGCGCGTGCGACGAGCTCCTTTCCCGTCCCGGTTTCGCCATGAATGAGAACGGTCGAGTCAGTAGAGGCCACTGTCTCGATCTCTGTGAGGACGCGGCTGAGGCCGGCGCTGTGCCCCGCGATCTCCGGGAACGTGGTACGGCGGAGTTCGCTCTTGCCGGGCGGTTCCGCGCCGGGCGGCGTATTCCTGGCTCGCTCGAGCTGGCGGCCACGGTCGATGGCCTGCTCAACGGCATTCAACAGGTCATTGTCACGGACCGGCTTCGTGAGGAAGTCGATGGCCCCGGCCCTCATGGCGCGTACAGTCGTCGGGACATCGCCGTAGCCGGTAATGAAGACAATTGGAAGGTTGGCATCGACCTTGGCCAGTTCCTGCTGGAGATCAAGGCCACTCCATCCCGGCAGTTGTACGTCAAGTACCAGGCAGCTCGGGGCTTGGGGACGGCGGCTTGTCAGGAAGTCCTGGGCCGAAGCAAAGGTCTCTACTCTTAGACCCGCGGAGCCGAGAAGATTCCTCAGGCTGTCACGGATCGACCAGTCGTCGTCCACCACGAAGACGATCGGGTTGTCGTGATCCACGGGTTACCCTCCGGGCGAGTGCGCGCTCACGGTCGTTCGCGCCAGCGAGCCGCGCTTCGGAATTCAAGCACGTTTGGACCTCCAACTTGAGAAACAGGCTAAGTCCCTCGGGCGGGGAGCGTCTAGTAGCCTTTGGTGAAGGCGGATACCACTTTGGGATGGAGGTGCCGAACCTATGAGTAGAGTTGACCCGATTCGGTGGATACCCTACGCTTCTGCGAAGACCAGACCGCGGTGAGGAGAGCGATGTGACGGAAGCTATGGTCTTCGTCGTCGATGATGATGTCGGAACGCGGGAGTCACTGAAGAACCTCATTCGGTCGGTTGGGCTGCGAGTCGAGGCGTTCGCGTCAGCGCAGGATTTCCTGCGCAGCACGCGTCCGGACGTGCCCGGTTGCTTGGTGCTCGATGTGCGGCTGCCAGGCCTCAGCGGGCTTGATCTGCAGAAGCGGATGGCTGAGGTCGAGCTGGAGATTCCGATCGTGTTCATCAGCGGCCATGGCGACATCCCTATGAGCGTCCGAGCGATGAAGGCCGGGGCGGTGGAGTTCTTGACCAAGCCCTTCCGTGACCAGGAGTTGCTCGACGCCATTCAGCAGGCGCTCGAACGTGACCGCAACGCGCGTGAGCAGCGGGCTGAGATCGCAGAGCTGCGCAGTCGATATCGTCTGTTGACCCCGCGCGAGCGAGAAGTGATGGCACTCGTGGTGACCGGGCTCCTCAACAAGCAGATCGCAGGAGAGCTGGGTACGAGCGAGGCCTCGGTCAAGGTCCACCGCCACCACGTGATGGAAAAGATGCGAGCCGGGTCGCTCGCCGCCCTGGTTCGGATGGCTGACAGGGTTGGTATCCATACCCCAAAGTCGTAACCGACTTTACCAAAGTCGAATGGTGGGGCTCGCGGGCGGCGCGGCATGATTTCAGGGACGGTCTGGCTCAGGGCCGGGCGGGAACAAGGCTTGTTCTCGGGGAAGATGAGCCACGAGGAGATCATCGCCGGATGCCGGGAGTGCCGCTCATTGCGATCGTCGACGATGACGACTCACTCAGGAATTCGCTCGAGAACCTGATCCGATCGTTCGGGTTTCGGGCGCAAGGGTTCCCTTCGGCCGAGGCGTTCTTGAGTTGGGGGCAGGCGCGAGACACCGTGTGTCTGATCCTCGATGTGCGAATGCCGGGAATGGACGGGCTCGATCTCCAGCGTCAGATGATTACGAGGAACTGGCGAGTGCCGATCGTCTTCATCACGTCGCATGCCGATGACCACGCGAAAGCGCGAGCACTTGAAGACGGCGCCGTGGCCTTCCTGTACAAGCCATGTCGTGAGGAGGACCTCCTCAACGCGATCGAGGCAGCTCTCAGGCAGACGCGGGCTCCTGAGGAAGCCTGACGACCGCGTTTAGTCGCTCGCGTGTCCATCATGCCCCCCCTTCGCTCCCCATTGGCAACGTGAACTGAAACGTGGCACCCGTGGGCACATTCCCCGTCGCCCACAGCCGGCCGCCGTGGCTCTCTACGATCAAGCGGCTGATCGCGAGCCCCATCCCGAGCCCGTCCGGCTTCGTCGTGTAGAACGCGTCGAACAGCCGGTCGAGGTGCTGCGGAGTGAACCCCGGACCCGAATCGCGCACGGTGATCACCACCACCTCCGTCGACTCGCCTCGGGCCGTCTCCACCCACAGCTCTCGCGGCCTCTCCCCGACCCAACTCATCGCCTCGATAGCGTTCGTCAGCAGATTGAGCATGACCTGCTGCAACTGGATCCGGTCTCCCCACACCGCGGGCAGACCCTCAAGCAATCGCGTCCGCAGGGACACGCGATGCCTCTGCACCTCGCTCTGCGCCACGACGAACACCTCTCGAAGCGTGTCATTGATGTCGACCCAGTCCCGCCGCGGCGGCGCCTTCTTGGCCAGCGCGCGAATCCGCCCGATAATCTCGCTCGCGCGATGCCCGTCGGCAATAACCCGGGCCGCCGACTGCCGCACTTCCTCCAGGTTCTGCGCCGCCAGCCAGCGCAGGCAGGCGCTGGCATTATTGACCACCGCAGCGAGCGGCTGATTGACTTCGTGGGCAATCATGGCGGCAACGGCGTCGCCGGTAATCAGTCGCGCCTCACGTTCGCGGCGCTGCGAATCAATTGCGCGCTCCAGCATCATGCGCTCACGTTGCAGCATCGAGTTCGAGCGGGCGAGGCTCGTATATAGCCGTGTCATCTCTGCAAGCAACACCACCATCACGACGGTGGCCGTCACAAGCTGATAGAGGCGGCCCGCATACCAGGCAAGATTGTAGCGGCCTGCGCTGAGTACCGAGGCCAAGACCTCTTCGAGCAGGAGCGCGCACAAAGCAACGACAAGCCACTGGTCGAGCAAGGAACGCTGGCGCCGCCACAACAACCACAGAGCAATGCCGCCCAGCGCCAGGACCACCACTCCCCCGATGATCCGACGAAAGAGGCTGAGTGGACGAACGTCTGTAAAGGTTATCGGCAGCAGATCTTCATGCTGGGTAACGAACCAGAACAATCCAATGACCAGCGCAACAACGCCCGCGATGCTCAAGATGATGGCAAGTCGCGTTGAGCGGACATTGGCGAGGCGATCCGTGTCTTTGAGCAAAGCGTAGCCGATGATCGCGAGGGGCAGCCCCGAGTGCCAGAACCAGTAGAGCCAAACGGCGGATTGCAAGCCCGAGCCCAGGACGCCGGTGGGCGTGACCGCTCCCGGGAACGCCAGCGCATGTGCAACCACGGTCAGGGCGCTGAACAGGTAGCCGCTCGCAATCACCAGAAGTGCCCACTGACGCAAAACGGAGAATTGAGCGACGAGAAGAGCGGCGGTCACGCAGTCGCTAACAAACAGGGCGGCGGCGAGGGTCGGGACGAACGCGTCGACTTCGGGCAGCTTGACGGTCGCAAACGGCCATGTGACGAGAAGGAAGACGAGCAAGGCCAGCAGGAAAGCGCGCGCCATGCGGCGCTGACCGGGAGTTGGGGAAATGTTCGCAAGGACCTCCGGCGCAAGCGAGACCGGCGCCAGCGTTGCGTCCCTGCTTTCCGTCATTGGAGCAGCTGGCACCGGGAGCCCTTTCATAAGCCTGGACCCTCCACACCGCGTCGATCGGGTTTGCCGACCCGAGCGTAGCTTGGGGTCCTTGGAGGGTCAAGGATCGCCGGCCGTGCTGGAGCAGAGTTCTCAGGTAACTTCCTGGGTGAAGCCGGGGTAAACGAAAGGGCTTAGCGGCGTCGGCGTCGACGAGTTGAACGCCATCGAGTAGAGGTTGCCGCCGGTACAGTAGTAGCTCTTCAGCGGTCCTTTGGACGAGCGGTTCGTCCTTTCGATTGCTGCCTCGAAGGTCGACGCACGGAAGGAGCGTGTTGGATGCTACTTGGCCGGTTCTGCCCTGAGGAACGGGGACGTAGCGATCATGGCGGCACCATCACCATGATCTCGCAGCGCCTTGTGGCTTGGCACTTCCCCGCCTCTTTTGCCTTGGAATCAGGTCCGCCTTTGATCAACCTCTGTTCGGCCTGGATCCAAGGCTAGATCCAGCCTAGATCCAGTTGAGATCCAGGTCTTAATCCAGCCCACTGGGGTAGACTGCCCCGAGAGGCAGTCGAGGTCGTGCTTTCCACCAGCACGGCGGTCATCAATGCCTTCCCGACGGCCTCCACACCCGGCCGGCGATCCGGCCGACCGTCTCGCTCGAACCAGCGATCGTGAAGACCTGGGCGCCCGCGTTGATCGCCATGCCGAAACCCGGGGGTTACTTCCAAGCTAAGACGGCTAGTGTGCAAGGACACCCAATAGGATAAAGGCATACGATGGGGCGTTCCGGTCCTTCGGCACCAGAAGAATCCCCCCGGTAAGCGCCCACGATCCCGAGTGTACCCGAGCCCGGCGGCGGCGGGGCCGCGAGTCCCGGGTCCTAAGCGAGCTCGACGAGGGTGACGCGACGGCCCAGCTCCGAGGATCGCTGCGCGGCCTCCACCGTGCGCATTGCGGCCAGCCCCGCCTCCACGTCGACCGCCGGGCGGCCGTGGCGCACCACCGCATCCAGGAACAGCTCGATCTCGCGACGCAGCGGCTCCGGACCGCCGGCCTTGAAGCTCTCCACCGGGCCCTCGGGCGCCTGCCAGCCTCCGGCGCTCGGGACGTGGCGATTGGCGAGGACGCGCACCTCCGCGCTGCCGAAATCCGCCGCGAGGGTGGCCTGCTCGCCCACGATGACGCAGTCGCGATAGGTGTCGGGGGCGAAGTAACCGGCCTCGACCATCGCGGGCACGTCGCCGTACTCGACGGT
>Ga0153915_10003904_pt1 | contig 13702 bp, 8 predicted proteins | sample Opewatmetagenome_2_FD_107003 | JGI IMG/M metagenome (GOLD analysis project Ga0153915, IMG submission 107003) | Freshwater wetland microbial communities from Ohio, USA - Open water 3 Core 3 Depth 3 metaG | ecosystem: Environmental > Aquatic > Freshwater > Wetlands | place: USA: Ohio, Lake Erie... | reverse complement strand
ATCTCATGGATCTGGGGAGTTTTAACGGAACCTGGCTTAACGGCAAATCCATACAAAACATATCGTTAAATCATCAGGATCAAATAAAGATCGGACTGGCCAAACTTATATTTAATACAGAAAATAAGGAGGAATATGCCGGTTCAGGCGTCCTTATATCTGACACAGATGACGAACAGGACAATCAAAGAATCATTAAAAGTAATCCATTATCCGCTTGCCCACAATCGGAAGAACTCCTTATAGAGGGTTTAGGCAAAAAGAGGATTACAAGGCTTGCGAGCACAAAAGAAGGCCTCTCTAACCTCGAGAGGCGCAACAAGGTCCTTTTCGTACTCTATGAAATCAGCAGGCAGCTTAATTCCATTGGTGATTTCAACGAACTTCTGAACAAGATAATGGATCTTATCCTTATGATCATTGATGCTGATTACGGTTTCCTGATATTAACCGGCGAAAAAGGCAAGGATGATCTTATACCTGTTGTAGTGAAGGTCAAAAATCAAATTATTAAAAATCAGGGTGAACTCAAGGCAAGCAGGACAATAGTAAATAAAGTAATCCAGGATAAGGTCTCCCTCCTGACTTCAAATGCCATGATGGATTCAAGGCTGGATCACGGGAAAAGCCTCTTCCTTCATCAGATCAGATCAGCCATGTGCGTGCCCCTTTGGAAAAAGGATGCGATTATCGGCGTAATACAGCTGGGCAGCGTAAGGATGGATAATCATTTTGATCAGGATGATCTACAACTGCTTCAAACCATAAGCAGCCAGATGGCATTGGTAATAGAACAGGCAAGCCTGAACGAACAAATCAGGGAAGAAGAAATGATGAGGAACAGGCTTGAGAGATTTCATTCCCCGCAAGTGATTGAGATGATCCTTAAAGGCGGACAGGAAACAAAAGATAACATTATGGAGCCAAAGGATATTACCGCAACCATCCTCTTTGCGGATATTATCGGGTTTACCCATCTCTCCGAGAAGATGCCGCCAAGAGAAATAAATATGATCCTTAACCGCTTTTTTTCCCGTATGACCGATATCATTTTTGAATTTGATGGGACGCTTGATAAATACATAGGCGACGCCCTTATGGCTGTATTCGGCGCCCCTATGGAAAAGGAAGGCGATGTAGAAAGGGCTATCCTGGCCGCACTCAAAATGAGACGCGAACTGGCCGCGATGATGGAAAAGGCCCCTTCTGAAAATCGTTTTGATATCAGGATAGGCATCAATACAGGCCGTGTTGTGGCAGGCAATATCGGATCCCCCAGAAGAATGGATTACACTGTTATAGGAGATCCGGTCAATGTCGCACAAAGGCTGGAATCAATAGCACACACCAACCAGATCCTCATCGGTCAGGAGACCTACGATCATATCAAAGGGAAATTCAGGATTGAAAAAATAGGTGAAAAATACGTAAAGGGCAAGACAAAAGAAGTCATTGCCTATGAAGTCTTGGGTTGATTAGCCCTCTTCCTTAACATCCTTATCTTTCTTCCTTATAAATGTAGCAATATTTTTCTTCAAAAGGTCATGTTCCTCTGAAAGGGCCTTGAGTTTTTCATTGCTTTCAGCTGCATACAGGCTCAACTTCTTAAGCTTTAATCTGATCTCGGTTATATCAGTATTAATAATAACGCACTCAACCCCGTTCTCAGAAGAGCTTTGCGAGGGGAATACCCTGGCAAGAACATAGACCGGATTGCCATCCTTGGAGGTATATTTCCATTGTCTGTTTGTAAAAGATTCACCTTTAAGAACCCTTATCAGTGTATCTTTAAAGAGCGGCCTATAGTTCTTAGCCACAAGAGTCAAAGGGCTTTTTCCTGTCATGTCCGATTCGGCAAAGCCAAAGGCATCCTCACTGGCCCTATTCCAGAAGTTGATTTTTCCTGATGAATCGATACGAAATACAGGTTGTGGGAATGATTCATCCAGGTACTCAGGGCTGCCTCCCTCAATAGGTATCTTTCTGACCTCCTGTATGGTCTGTATAGCGCCCCTCATGACTCCATTGTTGTCCATTATCGGCGCCGCGGTGACTATTGCCCTTTTACCCTCTTTCAATTTAGGCAGAAACGTGTCCATCTCAAACCATCCGGAATCGATGTCGGATATCAGAGAATCTCCGAAGGTCGAACTTATTGAATTGATATCATCAATAACCATATCGGCTATGCTGGACTGATCATTTGAAAAAAAACCTTCCCATACCCTTTTCCCCAGGATCTGTTCAGGATAGATCCCTGACATCTCCTGACATGCACGGTTCCATTGTATTACACGATGGCTTCTATCAAGAACAAAGGTAGGCAGGGGATACCTGTCAAATATGTCATCCATGTATCTTTTGGATTCCCTTAACGTATGGGATTTCTCCTCCTCCCTTATCAAGGCATCGCTCTTCTCCTTTTCAAAAAGAAAGGCAAAAAGGAGTATAACAAGGATGCATATCATGTATACGCCCATATAATAGGTGGTCATTATGTCCGTGGGCAGGATATTCTGGAACTGATAGCCTGACCGGAACAGATATATCAGGATGCCTGTTTGCACAAATATTACAGACGCCCATATCGTGCCTGAAAGATATCCGTTCAGGAATATGGCAAGAAGTATCAGCCCTGCATCCAACAGCCAGGATGGATTAAGAACACCTTCATATGTTATTGCCCCGGTATTCCATGAAATGACACTTATTGCGGCCCAGAGGACAAACACTGCGTAATTCCCGACAAGGACAATATTCTTTGTTGTCCTGAGGAGAACAACGCCAACGATCATCAAAAGGCCGGCAACAATCAGGGCGTAAAAAAGCAGGCCCGCGCCGATGGAAAGATAAAAGCCCCCGAGCAAAGGGGTCAGGATAAAGAAAATGATTTGAAATATATTCAGGACCTTGACCCTGCGGATCAAGTCAGGGTCTGTGAGAGAAAGACCACTGGTGATTATATTCTTAATAATGGGTTCAAGGTTCATAGATATAAACGAAGATTCTTATTTTCAATTATCGGTTTTAAAATTTATATTATCTTTAACTAATCTAATATGATGGATAGAAATAAGTGATTTCTCCTGTCTTCTTAACCGTGCCTATCACCTGATCCGTGCCCTTAAAAAGATCAAAATTTCCATGAGCAGTGATGATGACCGTGGAAGATTCATTACCAGGGGAATTATCCCCATAGATCTCGTAATCAAGGAAATGTCCGGTTGGAACAGTAAGGTTAAGATTATCATAGACCTTTTTTACATTTTCACCATCAGATGAGTCATCATGAGATATTCTTATACTGTCATTATCAGGATAAAATTTATTTTCATCCAGGTAATAGGTAACCTGTGCATTCAACAACTGCTTGGCCATTATTGCCGCCTCAGAGCCATAGGCCCGTTGCTGCCATGTGTGATAGACAGGGACTGCAGTCGCACTTAAAACCCCTACTATTGCGATAGTAACCATCAACTCTATCAGGGTAAACCCGCTTTGTCTTTTCATCTTCATACCCCACCCCCGATCCTTGACTCATATTTGATTCCCTTTGGGGATATGACTATGTTCATTTCTCCGGACTTTGGCTTGGCAATGGATAATTGATAACCAGTGGATGGATCCTTAACATAATTAAATCTGTTTAATTGGTTGATATCATCCTTGCTTATACGCAAGTATTTGGGCACCAGGTCGGCCAGTTTTTCAGGGTATTTGTTGCCTTCATAATGGGCATATCTCTTTATACTGCTGTCAACCATGAAGAGAAATACCCTCTCCTGGTTTGCGAAATCGATCTTCTGGCCGGGGGCCTTTTGTCCTCCGAATAAAATGACGCCCCACATGACGGCTATGAGCACAGAGCTTAGTAACACGAAGTATTGAAAGGGGCCCCACGGCTTCTTTTTTGCACTTTTCTTCTCTTCTGATTTTGTCCGCTTATCGACCAGGGATGTGCCTACCACAGAGACGGTCTGTAGCATGGCGCATTGAAAGCAGTAGTACTGGCCTGGCGCAGGTTCTTCAATGCACTCTTCACATATGGGTATGCCGCAGCTGGAGCAAAATTGCACTGCCTCTTTTTTAGGATGGTTTTTACACTTCATTGGACTGCCTCAATTTAAAAAATTCCACTAACTTGTTAATCAGGATCAGCAACAAAATAAAATCAGGATATAAAATAGTCAATAGATAATGTATTGATGTTATTTTGATTTCAGCTCATTTCTACAATAGGGGCAGACAACCCAATCAGGCTGTGCGATCCTGCTGCATGTATTGCAGGACGGTACCAGCGGCTTCTTGCAATAGGGGCAATCCCTGAAATCCAGGCTAACCCCCTTGCCGCAAGACGGACAGATAGTCGTAAGCTCCTCTTTCTGCTGCACTGCCTTAAGAACCTCATCCAGGGTCGTAATCCCCATCTCAACCTTTTTAAGACCGCTTACCCCGAGTGTAGTCATGCCTGTGGCCAGGGATGCCTCCCTGATCAGGTCTATTGAGGCATTTGACTGTATAAGTTCCCGGACCTTGTGGCCCATGATCATTACCTCCTCGATCATAGTCCGACCCTTGTATCCTAATTGACCGCAATTTTTACAGCCGGCCCCGCGATAAAATTTAAAAGGCAGGTCTCCGCTGTTTAAACTTATCCTGGAAAGGAGGTCATGGCTCGGGATATATTCCTCCTTGCATTCAGGGCATATCTTCCTTACAAGGCGCTGGGCTACAATGCCAAGGATTGAAGATGCTATCAAATATGAGGGCATGCCTATATCAATAAGCCTTGTCACCGCCGACGGCGCATCGTTAGTATGCAGGGTCGAAAGGACAAGGTGACCGGTCAGGGATGCCTGGAGGGCTATCTCGGCGGTCTCCATATCCCTTATCTCTCCGATCATGATTACATTAGGGTCCTGTCGAAGGATTGATCTCAGCAGGAAGGGAAACGTAAGGCCTACCTTTTCATTGATCTGCACCTGATTGATACCGGGGAGTTCATATTCCACAGGGTCTTCAACTGAGATGATATTCACCTCTTCGGAACGGATCTCCTTCATGCATGCATAAAGGGAAGAGGTCTTTCCACTCCCGGTCGGCCCGGTGAATAATATCATTCCTTGAGGTTGTTTAACAAAACTCTTAACAGATCTAAGGCTTTTTTCCGAAAAGCCCAGATCATCAAGGGAAAGAAAGGCCTCTTCCTTGTTGAGTATCCTGATAACCGCCTTTTCACCATAATAGGTAGGGAGGGTCGAGACGCGGAGGTCCACTGAAACATTCCGCGATCTGACTTTGATCCTGCCGTCCTGGGGAAGTCTTCTTTCAGAGATATCCATCCCTCCAAGGACCTTTATTCGCGATATGATTATCGGCTGAGTCCATTTAGGAAGTTTAATGGAGTCCTGCAGTACACCGTCTATACGATTTCTTACCCTCACCTGGTTTTCCTGTGCCTCTATGTGGACATCACTTGCACCCCTTTTTATTGCGTTCCTGATTATCAGGTCCACCATTTTTACAAAGGGGGAGTCCTTGAATTCCTCTGCGCTGGGTTCATCCGCCTCTTCGATCGATTCTTCAGGAAGGAACTCCATGAGTTCGTCGCCTTCAAATTCACTGGCGACCTGACTTATGGTCTTTTCCGGGCTGTAATGTTTCTGAAGGGTATCCATTATATGAGATGGGGTGGAAATGGAAGGCTGGATATTATATCCCGTGATGAACTGGAGATCTTTGATCACGTTAAGGTCGAGTGGATCCGCCATTGCCACATTGAGTATGTTGCCTTTCAGGTCAATGGCTATGACTGTAAATTTATTTGAAACCTCCCTTGGGATGCTCTCAAGAACGCTTTCTTTAATAGGATAGTCATGAAGGTCTATATAGGGTATCTTGAGCTGCATGGCGAGGGCAAAGGCTATCTCCTCTTCAGAGACAAAATTCATATCCATCAATATAGATCCCAGTCTTTTACCGGAATCACGCTGCACCTTTAGCGCTTCCATTAATTGCTCAACAGACAAAAGGCCTGTTTCAATCAACAACTCACCCAATTTACGCCTGGAATAGGCATTCTTTTTAACCTGGGAGTCAATAATATTTTGTGTTTTTTGTTCTGACATTGTCGGTTCCTGTTTTTTTTGCAAGTCTATTATTCCTTAGATATTTTTTCAAGGAAAATCAAATTGATTTAAGATGAAGGTCTTTCATCTCATACAAAGGTTTACTCGTTCAAAATTTTTCAATCAGCCTGCTATAAAAACAGCAATCTTTCAACAACCTGTCAAATGCCGGTTTTATAATCTCTGGAGAAACCTGACTTTAATACAGGCTGCCAGAAATATCTTTGACATTAAAAACAAATTAAATATAATCAAATTGTTATTTCATATTAATCGGCATACGCTTATTTTTTATAAAAAAATACGATATACATTCACCTTCATTAACCAATTTATCTTAAACATAAATTCCAATGATAAAAATAAAGTTCAGGACATCACATCTCATCAGGGCTTTAATCATAACAGGCGTTTTCACCATCTTTGCCTTCAGCTCTCTCAGTTTTTTTGAAACCATTGAAACATCCCTGTACGGCATAGGGATGCGCTTTTCCATCTCTCCGAATATGGGTGCAGGAAAGATAGCAATAGTGAACATTGATGAAAAGAGCTTGGAAAAGCTGGGTCCCTGGCCCTGGCCAAGAAGCACGATAGCCGAGATGATTAGGATCTTAAAAAAGAACGGCGCCAAATTTATAGGACTGGATATCCTTTACAGTCAAAAGGATTCAAATCAGGGCCTGGAGGAGATAAAAGCGCTCTACAATGAAATCGGGGCAAAAAACAATTCAACCAGTCCGGTCCAAACCGGTAATGAATGGATTTCAGAGAGGCTCAAGGCGATAGAAGGGAAACTAGACAATGACAGCATCCTGTCTCAAGCGGTAAAGGAGAGCGGCAATATAATTATGCCTGTCACAGGCAACTTCGGGAAATATGACACAGTGTTACCCCTGACTGCGGACTCTTTCCTGTACAACAACCGGCTTGAATTCACAAATACGGGTGCAATTAAAAATGATTTTATTACCGTTAATGATTTGACTGTCCCTTTCTCAGAGCTTGCTTCAAGCTCATATGGCCTGGGGCATATCAATCTATCCCCTGATAAATCTGCAAGCGGGCATGCCCATCTCCTTTTTTTTGATTACAGGGGTCATATAATCCCTTCCATGTCCTTCAGGCTGGCTATGGACTACCTGGGAGAAAAGCATGAAGGCCTAACATTAAACGGGGATAAAATCCGGCTGGCAGGTTCCGAAATCCCTACTGCTAACGGAGAAATGCTTGTTAAGTTTAAAGGAGGAAGACGGTCATTCCCATATTATTCCTTTGTAGATATACTTAATGTCAAAAATGTACCGGCGGTCTTCAAGGATAAGATAGTTCTCATAGGAATTACAAACGATGAAGGGACTGTTGTGAACACGCCGGTTGACAATGCCATGCCGAGCGTGGAATTCATTGCCAACGTAATAGAAGATCTCATTAACGGGCAATATATCAAAAGGCCGGGGGCAATGATTTTTATTGAATTAATTGTTATCCTCCTCATCGTTACTTTCTGCTCCTTCGCACTTCCCCAGACAAATCAGCTTAACCGCATAAGTATTGTCGGAGGGATATTACTTCTTGTCTTAATAACCGGGATTATCTTTTTTGTTGCCTTTAACATCTGGTTTAAGACGGTTTATATCTATTTTGCACTGATAACTCTCTATGCGGAGATGTCAATAAAGGATCTCATCTCCAGTCAGAGGTCCTTAGGGATCAGATCAAAAGAGATGGTGGAATCAAACAGGATGTTAGGCCTGAGCTTCCAGAGTCAAGGGTTGCTTGACCTTGCCTTTGAAAAATTCAGGAAATGCCCCCTTGACGGTTCCATGAAGGATGTCATCTACAATCTTGGGCTCGATTATGAAAGAAAAAGGATGATCAACAAGGCCATAGCAGTATATGAATATATCGCTGCAAACGACAGCGAATTCAGGGACCTGAAAGAACGTATACCCAAACTTTTGAAGGCTATTGACGCCGTGCCCTTAAGCGGTCTTGCCAAAAAAGAAGACAAGATACTTGTCGTCAATGATCTTGAGATCAAACCAACAGTAGGACGTTATGAGATTATCAGAGAGATAGGTCAGGGTGCTATGGGGGTTGTATATGAGGCCAATGATCCGAAGATCCAGCGTCATGTAGCTATCAAAACCATCCGCTTTTCAGATGAATTCGAAGAAGATCGTATCAAGGAAATCAAGACCCGCTTCCTGCATGAAGCGGAAATAGCTGGGAAATTATCCCATCCTTCCATTGTCTCGATATATGACGTAGGTGAAGACTATGACCTTACATATCTGGCAATGGAATATCTTGAAGGAGTGGACCTCAGGAAATATTGCGGCATTGGTGCCCTCCTGCCCCTGCGTAAGACCCTGCACATAATAAGCGAGGTAGCACTGGCCCTGGATTATTCCCACAGACAGGGGGTAATACACAGGGATATAAAGCCCGGCAATATAATGCTCCTGAAAAACGGAAGCGTTAAAGTAACGGATTTCGGTATTGCAAAGGCCGTGTCAGCTACCCAGACCAGAAGCGGCGTCATCCTGGGGACACCCAATTACATGTCTCCGGAACAGATAAACGGTCAGGATATTGACGGGAGATCTGATCTTTTTTCTCTGGGAGCGGTTATGTTTGAGATGCTTACCGGCCAGGTCCCCTTTCACGGCAAGAATATTACCAATCTCCTGTATGAAATCACACAGGTGAAGCATCCCTCTGTCAGAGAGATAAATCCCAAGATACCCAAGGTATGTGAACAGATACTTGACAAGGCCCTTGAAAAAGATAGCAAGGATAGATTTGAGGACGGCTCGGAATTCTCAAAATATCTGAACGCCATGATAAAAAAATTGGATGAACTCAGCAAAAAACAATAGGGGCGGCCATTTTTAAGCGCCGCCCCTATCTTCCTTATTACAACAGGGGATCAGGCAATCCCCAGTTTGAACCTGAGTGAATTCAAGGTGTTTTTCATCAGCATCGTTATGGTCATCGGGCCAACCCCTCCCGGCACAGGCGTTATATACCCTGCGATCTTCTTAGCGGCATCAAAATCGACATCGCCACGCAGTATTGCTATCTTCTTGCCGGTCTTTTCGCTCATCTTTTCGCCTACCCGGTTTACTCCGACATCAATCACACATGCCCCCGGTTTTATCCATTCGGGTTTGACAAGCCCTGGAACGCCTGCGGCTACTATAAGTATATCGGCCCTCAGGCAGTGAAAGGCCAGGTCTTTTGTGGCGGTATGGACGATAGTAACCGTTGAGTTGGCGCCTTTCCCCTTCTGAAGCATCATGTTGGCTATCGGCTTGCCTACGATATTTGACCTGCCCACAACAACTACTTCAGCGCCGTTTGTCTCCACGCCCGAACGCACGATAAGCTCCTGGATCCCAGCAGGCGTGCATGGTGGAAACTTGACCTCCGAACCGCCGATCATGAGCCTCCCTACATTCACAGGATGAAACCCGTCTACATCCTTGTCAGGATCAATGGCGTTCAAGACCTTTTTTTCATCTATATGTCCGGGCAGGGGAAGCTGGACAAGTATCCCGTTTATTGAATCGTCCTTATTGTATCTATCGATTAATGCAAGGAGCGCCTCCTCTGATATATCCGCCGGCTGATTATCCTGTATCTCTTTAAATCCCACACGATGGGCTGTCTGGATCTTGAGTGTAACATATGATATTGATGCAGGATTTTCTCCTAACAGGATAGTAACAAGCCCCGGGACAACGCCATGTTCTTTTTTAATCCGTTTAACTTCTTCTTCAATCTCCTTAAGGATCTCTTCCCGGATCTCCGTACCCAGGATAAGCTTTGCAGTCATTATTGTCTCCTTTAAAATTTTTATTTTTAAATTGAATATTCATAATATCAATGAATATCAAGAAAAAAAGCATACCGGCATATGCACAGGCTATTGTTTTTCATCCTTCCGGATCAGTTTATCCGCAGAGTTCAGGATCTCCTCGTTCACATTGTCCGCAAGGTTGAAGGTATATTTATCTTCCGATGAGATAGCCGGATGCAGACTGTTATCCTTTCCGGAAAAGATCGAGAGTGAATATTCCTTTTTGCCCGTCAACCGGACTGTACATATCGGGTCACCCAAGGCATCCCTGGAGAGATCATTTACATATCCTTTGCATGACAACCCTGAGATTGTACCAAGGAAGGCATCAACTGAGGACATGTCTGTAACCCTGCCGTCAACAGACACCCATGATGTCTCGGATTTTTCTTCACCAGCGGAACCTTTGTCAGCCTTTCCTGCCTGTCCCTGCTTTTTAGTCAGCTTTATAACCTGATTGCCCTTTGTAATGTCTATATTTGTTATATCGTTTTTATCAAAAGACAACACGGCCTTATCCCTTACATCATCCGTCTTTTTATCAAAGACAGTCCTGATGTTTTTCAAGGAATAATACACACGATAATCACCGGCCATGCATATCAAGGTCTGTCGCTTGTCGTCGGTTGTATCTCCTATTGATATCTCCCTAGCCACCCCCCCTTTTGAATATGCCTTCACTACAATCTTTTTATCCTTCTCCAGACCGTATCGCCCGTAATTTTTTGATTCCGATGCCATTGTGATGATAACCGGCTTTTCAAGGATCTCAAGCATACCCTGGACGATAAGCCCGTCTGCATTATAACCCTGGGGGCCGAGAACCCATTTATCTCCCGTCTTTTTCAATGACAGGTCGCCTGAAGGGCCTGAGATATCTATCCCTGATATCTCTGAGGCGGGGACAACGGCTATATCAGGGAGTTTATAATTGGTTCTGTCGTTACTTCGCAATACCAGATAAACTATAAGGGCTGCTATTATGACGGTCAGTATTACCGGTTCTTTTTTAAGCTTCATAAACACCTCTGCCTTTATCAATCTTTCCTCTGAAACATCATCTCTATCATCCTCTTTCTCTGTCGTCTCCTGAACAGGACCATGACCCCGAAGAGGACAACAATAACAGGAAGCCCTATGATATTAAAATATTTTATAAACGCCTTGCCTCCGCCTGACAGTGCGGCAAGGGGATTGAAGCTGTTATCTTTACCGCGCATGACGGCAGTGGCGTCCCTCCCGCTGAGGTAGTCGATCATATTCATGACAAAGACCGAGTTCGGCTGAGAGCCGTCGGAATCGAACAGATAATTCTTAAGGACCTCGGAAGACCCGATAATAAATATCCTCCCCCTGTTTCCCCTGTTGATAGACTTTGTTGTGCTTTGGATGCCCCGGACATCGGCAGCCTTTTTACCTGATGCCCCTTGTTTATCACTTTCTGTTGATTCCGTCTGCTGCTGTTCCCTCTCAGGGATGGGCTTATCATTAAAATAGCTTGTAAACTCTCCTTCAAGGATACAGGCAAGGGGCATGCTCTTAAACCCGGCCTCCAAGGCAGGGGGCTCTATCGAATAGGGGTCAAGGGTAATGGAATCCTTCATCTCCCACGACTTGTCGGATGATTTAAAAAGCGTATATGATCTGATATTAGCGCTCTTAATGGCATCCTCTTTGAGTTCAAGGGGGGAGACCTTTGACATAACCAGTCCCTTGATGTCCTTCATCACAGGCAAATCCTTATTGATTGATGCATTTTCTATGATCGGTAAAAAGTAAAGCTTCTGACTCCCACCGCCGGAGGTCTGCAACTCCTGTTCATAACAATTCTCATCCATGACGTAGGATGCACCGACGGTTACGCCATAATGTTCCAGGAGTTTTTCAAGGCCTGTATTTAAAGGGGTGTATGAGGTGCCTCCGTATGAAAGCTGAGAGGAGGATGACCCTGTCTCGGCAAAGGAGTCAACAAACAGGGCAAGGTTTTTCCCCTTCATCAAAAACTGGTCTATCTGATAAAGTTCATAATCCGTGAATTTATCTTTTGGTCCTGCTATTACAAGGGTATTGAGTCCCTCCGGGATCGAGCCCTTTGACAGTTCAATCTCCTTAATGCCGTATGTCTGGGAGGCGATTTCACGAAAATTGGATAATGAATCCTGGGTGGATGTCCCGTAATATTCCTGAAGACTGCCCCACAGATCCTGGGTCCCGTGATCAGAGAGATAACCCAGCCCTTCATTTATGTCTATGAGGGATTCCAGGTCGGTATTTATGGTCTCTTCTATCTTATCAATCTTGGCCAGTTCATAAAAATCGCCCATGACCGGGACACTATAGGCGCTCAGCAACGGTATATTAACCCTCTTTTCACCGCATTCCATAACAATGCCGATGGCTGCCTTCCCCGCCTTTAAGCCTTTATCAGGTATATCAGGCCAGCTTATCATGGGGACATTATATTTCTGGAGGTCGCTGTCCGGGGTGTCTTCCTTTGTGGTGTCAATATGTGTAAATTCGAGTTTCCCGTAATTCTTCTTATTCAACCTTTCGACGACAGCCTTTATCTCTTCAGGCAGGGTCGATATCCCCTCGATATTCATATGGGGGGCGACCGCCTCCATGGAGGATGACAGATAAAGTCTGACCTTAACCGTATCCTTTAATCGCAAAAGGGCGCTGACCTTATTGTTAAGCCTTTCTATGGCAGTTGTCAGCCTGTATTCGAGCCTGTCAGTGGATGTTATGCCGGAGATCTTTTCAGTCATGTCGCCGTGAACCAGGGCCAGACCCATATAGGCCTTCTGGAATTTAGCCTCATCATTCTCAAGCACCTGTATCTGCAAAGGGCTTATTCCATAGCCCTCGGCCATCTCCCTGTTTGCCTTTGTGTCAGTGCCCATACTGCCATCTTCCGGGCTTACATCATAAAATCGATAATTGAAATACCTTCCCCCGTACCGGGCGTATTCCTCAAGAAGGTCATGCAGGTATAACTCGGTAGTATTATAGGGCGAAGGCAGATTCTTTGTAAAAAAGACATTCACGGTCAAGGGCTCCGAAAGCGTGGACACAGCCTTTTTGCTTGCATCTGACAAGGAATAAATATCGTTTGCCGTCAGGTCCCACCTGAAAAAGAGCGTGATGCCGGCCAGATTAATCAGCACCGTCACAACCATATAGGTCATGAATCTTATATATGCATTGTATCTTTCTTTTCCTGACATCCTGTCACTCCTTATCTTTTTTCCTGCATAGCCAGTCTTGTACCGTATAAACCGGCAAAACCTATGCTAAGAAAATATATGATATCCCTGGAGTCAATGACACCCTTGGAGATATTCTGGAAATGATAGTCGGCGCTCATGTACTGAAAAAAACTCACTATTGTTCCGGGAAGGAAAAACAGCAACTGATCCAGGATAGTCATTGTAAAGCAGAGGGCAATCCCGATAATAAAGGCTATTATCTGATTCCTGGTCAGGGAAGAGGCAAGAATCCCTATGGCGGAGTATGCTGCGCCAAGCAGGACTGCGCCGATATACCCCCCCATTACAGGACCCCAGTCCATGTCACCCAGCATGGAGATAAAAAACGGATAGGACAGGGTCGGCGCCAGCATAGCGCCTATCAACAGCACCGCCGCCATGAATTTGCCGATTATTACTTCAGCAAATGTCACCGGCATGGTAAGCAGTATCTCATAGGT
>Ga0153915_10003903_pt1 | contig 13705 bp, 11 predicted proteins | sample Opewatmetagenome_2_FD_107003 | JGI IMG/M metagenome (GOLD analysis project Ga0153915, IMG submission 107003) | Freshwater wetland microbial communities from Ohio, USA - Open water 3 Core 3 Depth 3 metaG | ecosystem: Environmental > Aquatic > Freshwater > Wetlands | place: USA: Ohio, Lake Erie... | reverse complement strand
GACCGCGTCCGGGACCTTGCAGAGGATGTGGTGCGGCACGGCGACCAGCTGGGCGAACGTGCCGTTGCGCCGATACTCGCCGCAGGACACGCCCAGCACCCGTCGCCGCTCGCAGAGGTTGATCTCTCCCCGCCGGCTCCGCCAGCATTCGCCGCACCAGATGGGAATGCCTTCGATCCCCCCGTCTCCCGGTTCGAGACCGACCGGGAGGAAGCCGCCCTGGACTGGTGGTTCGGGATGCGAAAGGGCATCGACGAGAACCTGCGGGAGTTCTGAGGGGACCCTTCCCACGCTTGAAATGCGCCGGGCCGCTGGTCTACCTTAGCCGGCATGAAAGCCCTCGTGCTCAGGGAATACGGCAAGCTCGTCTACGAGGACGTCGAGGAGCCGCAGATCCAGCCCGACGAGGTACTGGTGGAGGTGAAAGCCTGCGGGATCTGCGGAAGCGACGTGCACGGCATGGACGGCTCCACGGGCCGGCGCATCCCGCCGGTGATCATGGGGCACGAGGCTTCCGGGAGGATCGCCGAACGCGGCCCCGCGGCCGGGGACTGGAAGGTAGGAGAGGCCGTGGCCTTCGACTCCCTGATCTGGTGCGGTGAATGCTGGCACTGCCGGCGGGGAGAGACCAACCTCTGCGACGACCGGCGCGTGCTGGGAGTCTCCTGCGATGACTACCGGCGTGACGGCGCCTTCGCCCGCTATGTCGCGATCCCCCACCGGGTGCTCGTGCGAATACCGGACGGCGTCGGCTTCGAGCAAGCTGCCCTCGGCGAGCCCCTGGCCGTTGCCTTCCATGCCGTTCGGCTCGGCCGCCCCCAGGTGGGGGAGTCGGTCCTGGTGGTCGGCGCCGGTATGATCGGCCTGCTCGTCCTGCAGGTGCTGAAGACCGCAGGGTGTGCCCCGATCATCGTGGCGGACGTGGACCCCGGGAAGCTGACGCGTGCCCGGGACCTTGGCGCGGACGTGGCGCTGGACCCGTCGGAGCCTGGCTTCCTGGAGCGGGTCCGCGGAGAAACCGCAGGCCGCGGAACCGACTGTTCCTTCGAGGTGGTCGGTGCGGGTGCCGCCCTAGCCACCGCCCTTTCCTCGGTGCGCAAGGGGGGGCGCCTCGTCCTCGTAGGTAACCTGGCTCCGAAGGTGGAGTTCGCCCTCCAGTACGCGGTGACGCGGGAGATCGCGCTGTTGGGCTCCTGTGCCTCCCAGGGAGAATACGCGGGCAGCCTGAACCTCATTGCGCGGGGGCGCGTGAAGGTGGATTCCCTGATCAGCGCCCGTGCCCCTCTCTCCGACGGGGCCACCTGGTTCGACCGCCTCTACCGCCGGGAGGCAGGTCTGCTGAAAGTCGTGCTGCAGCCCTGAACGGTCCCGGATCAGGCGCTGGACCGGTTCTCCGCAAACCGCGCGAGCTTGGCGATGAACCCCGAGTGGGAGAGCACCTCGCCGTTGACGACGTTTTCCGGCACCTCCCCTAGGGCAGCGCGCAGCATGCCCTCCGACATCTCCCGGCCGGTAGCCTTCCAGATATCGGTGGTCGCCGGCGACCAGTGGGGGGTAAGGATGACGTTGTCCAGGGTGATCAGCGGGTCGTCCACCGGCAGCGGCTCGACGGCAAACACGTCGAGTCCGGCGCCGGCGATCCTGCGTTCCCGGAGGCACTCTACCAAGGCGGCCTGGTCCACGATTTCTCCGCGCGCGATGTTCACCAGGAACGCGGTCGGCTTCATGAGCGAGAGCTGTCGGCCGCCGATCAGAAGGCGCGTGGACTCCGTTAGCCGGGCATGGATGCTCACGAAATCCGATTCCGCCATGATCTCTCCTAGAGCCGCGAGGCGCACGCCGAGGCGTTGTGCCTCCGCCGGATCCGCGTGGGGCGAGTAGGCGAGGATGCGCATCGAGAAGGGGGCGACGAGCCGGGCCAGTTCCCTGCCGCTGTGGCCGAGGCCGACGATGCCCAGCGTCTTTCCCTCGATCTCGCTTCCCATGACGGCCGCCTGCAGGTCCCAGCGGGCCTGGCGCGTGATGCGGTCCTGGGCGAACAGCCTCTTGGCGAGGGCGAGCATGAACAGCAGGGCGGTGGAAGCCGTGGAGTGGTTGAGCGCGTGCGGCGCATTGAAGAGGGCGACGTCATGCTCCGTGCAGGCAGCGACGTCGATCTTGTCGTAGCCGGCGCCCGATCTGCCGATGGCCACCAGCCGGGGGGCGCCCCGGGAAAAGGCGCTGCGTTTCACCCACGGCCTCAGGACGACCAGGCCATCCGCTTCGGCGATGTGTTTGGGGGTCACCTCCAGAGAATAGAGGTGGTCCCAGTAGCCGAAGTCATCGGCCCGGGGAGCCTGGTCCATGAGGAACGAATACCGCACGTGGGGAGCGCGGTCGAGGAGGTCGAGGTGGATGTCGCCGTACGCGCTTGCACCCTGCGTGTCGAGAAAATCGCCGGTAAAGGCGACGTGGAAGGTACGCATCGCGCTACGCCTTCGAGGAGTCGTAGCGGTGGTGCTCGTCGGAGGCCTCCACGTGGACATCCGGGCGCCGCAGCACTTCCTCGCGCAGCTTCGTTCCCAGGCCGGGACGGTCCGGCAGGGAGAGCATGCCGTCGGAGATCGGCACGGCGTCCGTGACCACCTCGGAATACCATCCCCGGTAGTACGCCCGCACGGTTTCCATGATCATCGCGTTGGGGATGTGCAGCATGAGGTGCGCGGCGGACCACAGCGCGACCGGCCCGATGGTGTCGTGGGTGGTGACGGGAAGGTAGTAGGAGTCGGCGAGGGAGCAGATCCTGCGCGTCTCGGTGAGGCCGCCCGTCCAGGCGATGTCAGGCATGATGATGTCGGCGGCGTTCGTCTCCACGATCTGCCGGAATCCGAACCGAGTGAACAGCCGCTCGCTTGCGCAGATGGGGATCGCCGTGGACGCCTTCAGCCGCCGGTACGATTCCGCATTGTCCGGCGGGATGAGCTCCTCCAGCCACAGGATCCCTAGCGGCTCCAGCGCCCGGGCGATCCGCACGGCTTGGGGGAGATCCCAGCGCGCGTGACCCTCGATCGCGATCTGCATGCGGTCTCCCACTGCCCGCCGGATATCTTCCACGTATGCCACGCCCTTTCGGAGGTCCTCGGGAGCCAGGACGTGGGTCATGGGACCGACTGCCTCCGCCCCGGCCCGCCGGCCGATCGGGCCGCCCAGGGAAGCGCCGAACTGGTCGAACGGCCAGATCTTCATCGCCGTGATGCCCTCGCGAAGGAGGTCCTGCGCGAGCTCGCCCGCCCGTCCTTCCCTCCATGCGTGGAAATCCCGGTAGTTGCCGTGGCTGACGCAGGTGTTGTACACCGGGACGCGGTCCCGCGAGCGGCCTCCAAGGAGCACCGAGATGGGCTGACCGGCGTGCTGTCCGAGGATGTCCCACAGGGCCACGTCCACCGCGCTGATCGCTCGGGTCTCCGCGCCGGCAAAGCCGAAGAAGTTCACGGTGGAAAACAGGTTGTTCCAGTGGGCGTCGATGTCCAGCGGGTTCCTGCCCAGCAGCAGCCCGGCGAACACGTCGTGGATGATCGCGCTCACCGCCCGAGGGACGTAGTACGTCTCCCCGAGGCCCACGAGGCCGTCATCCGTGTGCACGCGCAGCCACAACGTGTTGGGCTGCTCGTCGATCCATATCGTCTCAAGACGCGTAATCTTCATGACGGATGTCCCTTCAGTCGGTGCCGCCCCGCCGGCCGTCCAAATCCGCTCGTCCGGTCTCGGACGCCAGCGGGAACCGGATGCTCTTCCCGTCCCTTTGCGCGCGGTAGATCGCAGTGAAGATTTCCACGGTCTTCCGCCCCTCCTCCCCGGCCACGGCCGGCGGGCGTCCTTCCCGGATGGCCTGGAGGAAATCCTCGACCTGCAGGCGGTGGTAGTACTCGGTGGCGGGGATCCGGCGGAAGAAGTCCGCATCCTCCTTCCGCCACTGGTCCAGGAGATGTTCCTCTCCGGGAACCGTCCAGTGGTCGTTGACGGGCGGCTCGGTGATCGTCGTCATCCCTGCGATGAACATGGCCCCGCCATCGGTCTGCACGCCCACCGTGGCCCCATTCTGACCGTGCACCCATACCTTGCCGAAAAGGGCGGGGTTCTGGGAATTGCTCGCCACGATGCAGCCGAGCGCGCCGCCGCGGAAGCGCAGCGCAGCGACGGCCGTGTCCTCCACCTCGATGGTGGGATGGTTGAGGTTTGCCCAGGAGCCGGCGAGCTCCTCCACCGGACCCATGAACCACTGCAGGAGGTCGATCTGGTGCGGAGCCTGGTTCACGAGCACCCCGCCTCCCTCCTGCTCCCACGTGCCGCGCCACGCGTCGGTGCGGTAGTACGCCTCGCTGCGCCAGCCCAGCAGCTGGGCGATCCCGAGAATTGGGCGGCCGATCCTGCCCTCGTCGATGGCCCGGCGGACTCGCTGCACGGGCGCGTACCACCGGCGCTGCGCGATGGAGCCAAGCAGCACACCCGCCGCCTTCGCGGCGCTGATCATGGCGTCGCAGTCGGCGAGCGTCGCCGCCAGCGGTTTCTCCACCAGCACGTGCGCGCCGGCCCGGATGGCCGGGAGGGCCGCCTCCGCGTGGAACGGGTGGGCGTTGCAGACGACGGCCATGCGGATCCCTTCACGGCGCACCATCGTTTCGATGTCGGCATAGGCCCGCACGCCGTACTGGCCGGCAAACTCCCGCGCCTTTGTCTCGGTCCGGTTCCAGACCGCTGCGAGCTCCGCTCCCTCGAGCGTCGTCAGCGCCTTCGCGTAAGTATGGGCCACCTTGCTACAGCCGAGGATCGCCGAGCGGACCTTGTCCATCGGGGAAGCCTTAGAAGTCCCGGTTGAACCCGGAGGTCCAGCCGCCGTCCACGACCAAGTTGTGACCGTTTACGTACGAGGCGTCGTCCGAGGCGAGATACAGCACGGCCCGGGCGACCTCGTTTGGCATGCCGGGCCGACCCTGGGGGATGAAGGAGACCAGCCGGCGCGCGAAATCCTTGAAGCTGCCGTCTTCTCCGTAGAAGAGCTTTTCCGTGGCTTGCGTCACCGTCGAGCCGGGAGAAACCGCGTTGACGCGTACCCCGCGGGGCCCAAGCTCGCACGCCATGGCCTCCGTCATTTTGATCACCGCCGCCTTTGCCGCGACGAACCCGATCTGCAGCCGCAGGGCGACGACGCCCGCGGCGGAAGCAATGTTGACGATCGACCCGGATCCCTGGTGGAGCATCTGGACTGCCGCGGCGCGGGAGCAGTAGAACGTGCCGCTCAGGTCCACGTCGATGATCCGCCGCCAGAGCGCCTCGGGATAGCGGTCCACGGTGACGCGTTCTTCCTGGTTTGTCGAATTGAAGCCGGCGTTGTTCACCAGGATGTCCAGTCGGCCGAAGCGGTCGACTACCGCGGCGACCAGGGAATGGACCTGGTCGGGCGAGCTCACGTCGCACGGAAGGAAGATGCTCGGCCGGCCGAGCTGCACGGCCGCCGCCTCTCCAAGCTCCTCCTGGATGTCGGAGACCACCACCGTCGCGTACGCGGAAGCCAGGGCCTCCGCAATGGACCGTCCGATTCCCTGGGCGGCCCCCGTGACGACCGCCACTTTGTCTCGCAGGTCGGCGCTCATGGCCTGCCTTCCCGGCCGGTGATTCGCTCCATGCCCCCTCCTGTCAGGAATAGCCGCCGCATTCCAGGGCCGTGCGGTACATCGCCACGACCTTCTCCGGCGGGATGTCGAACTGGATGTTGTGGACCGGCGTGAAGACGAATCCCCCGCCCGGCGCCAGGTCGCCGATCCGCTTCTTGACCTCCGCGGCAACGTCTTCCACCGTGCCGAAGGGAAGAACGCGCTGCGTGTCGCACCCGCCTCCCCAGAACGAGATCCGGTCCCCGAACTCGCCCTTCAGCCGCCGTGAGTCCATGCCGGCCGCGGAGACCTGCACCGGGTTGATCGCGTCCACCCCGATCTGGACGAGGTCCGGGATCAGGGCAGCGATCGCACCGCAGGAATGCAGGAGAATCTTCGCATCGGAGTGCTCCTTCAGAAACGCGTAGAACTTCCTCTGGCGCGGCTTGATGAACGTCCGGTAGTGCTCCGGCGAAATGAGCAGGGTGCTCTCGGTGCCCAGATCGTCCGCGACCTTGATCACGTCCACGTAGCGGCCGACGGCGTCCAGGGCGGAGCGCGCGAGCCCAAGCGCGTACTCCAGCAGGCGATCCAGGAGCTCGCCGAGGAAGTCCGGCTCAAGGAGAAAGTCCATGTAGAACCGGGCCGGTCCCCGCAGCCAGGAGCCGAGGCCGAAGATCGTCTCGCTGAACCCGTTGAGGACGATCCCGTAGTCACCCCCCTCGCCGAGCTCGGCCGCCTTCCGGGACAGCCCCTCGGTCCGCAGTGGGCTCTGCGGGTCCGGCCACGGAAAGCGCTCCAGGTCTTCCCGCGAGGCTTCCGCCAGGGGGTGGGAGATCATGTCGAAGTAGGCGCCTCCCGCTGCCGCGCGGTAGCCGATGCCCCACTCGTCCGTGAAAGTGCCGTCCGGATTCTCCCTCCAGGCGCGCGCCGGTTTCAAGAAGAGCTGACGGGTATCCACGGCGAGACGCCGGAGAACCGGCTCTTCCACCTCCACGACCTGCTGCATCCGGTCGATGATTTGCGGCTCCGACGGCCCCAGGCCGAGGTGCTCCCGGAGCCTTCGATATGCCCGGTGGTGAATGGAGGTGGCGGAATTGCCCATGTCGATGGGGACCCGGTCGGGTTCCCGGTGGGCGAGCGCCCTTCGGAGGCGGTCACGCGGGGTCATGCGCGGACTGCTTCTCCCAGCGAGGCGCGCACGATGTTCTCCTTGGTGAGCCTCCCCCCCTCCAGCTCCTCGGCGATCTTCCCGTCGTGCATGACGAGAACCCGGTCGCACACGTTGACCAGCTCATCCGTGGTGGTGGAATAGAACAGCACGCCGTTGCCCTCGCGGGCCAGCTCGCGGACGAGGTGGAAGATTTCCGTCTTGGTCCCGACGTCGACCCCCCGGGTGAGGTCGTACATGAGGAAGATGCTCGGGTGAGTGGACAGAAGCTTGGCGATGACCACCTTCTGCTGGTTTCCGCCGCTCAGCGTGCCGACCCGGGATTCCATGGATTCCGCCTTGACCTTCAGGACATTCATGAGGTCGAGGACGACCTCCCGCTCCCTTCGTCGGCTGACCAGTCCCCGGGACTTCAGCGTCTTGAGGATCGGGAGCGTGATGTTCTCCCGGATGGCCATGGACGCCACGAGACCCTGGGTGCTCTTGTCTTCCGGGATCAGGGCGATGCCGCTGGCGATGCTCCCGCGCGGGTTGCGGATGCTCCGCTTCCTGCCCCGGACGCGGATGCTCCCCTCGGAGCTCAGGATCCCGAACAGGGACAGGAAGAGCGGGGTCTGGCCCTGGCCCACCAGCCCGCCGATCCCCAGCACTTCCCCCTTGTGCAGCGTCAGGTTGACGTCGGAGACCCCGTTGGTGACGCTCAGCCCCAGCGTCTCCAGGATCACGTCGGAGCCGACGTGGCTCTCCTTCTTCGGGAAATAGTCGACGACATCCCTTCCGAGCATGAGGGAGACCAGCTCGTCCGAGCTCGTTTCGGCCATGGCCCTCACGCCGACGCTGCTGCCGTTGCGGAACACCGTAACCCGGTCCGCCACGGTCTTCACCTCGTTCATACGGTGGCTGATGAACACCACGATCTTCCCCTGGCCGGCGAGCCTGCGCATCAGCGCGAGCAGCCACTCCACCCGGTCCTCCGACAGCCCCGAGGTGGGCTCGTCCAGCACCAGCACGCGCGGCTGCCTTCCGAGCACCTTCACGATCTCCACCACCTGCTGCTCGGAGACGGAGAGCCGGCCCGCCTCGGCTCTCGGGTCGATGCCCGACACGCCGTAGGATTCCAGAAGGGACTCGGCGCTGCGGGCGAGCTTCCGGTCCGGCTGGGTGCCGAGTGGGCCCATGGGCGCGCGTCCGAAGAAAAGGTTCTCCGCCACCGTGAAGGCAGGGACCAGGCTCAGCTCCTGGTAGACCGTCCCGATCCCCGCCTGGATGGCTTCCCGCGGGGAACGGGTCGCGAGGGGGGCGCCAAACAGGGTGATATCCCCCCGGTCCTGCGCCACCACCCGGCTCAGGATCTTCACCAGGGTGCTCTTGCCCGCGCCGTTCTCTCCCAGCAGGGCGTGGATTTCCCCGGCGTCGGCGTGGAAATCGGCGTCCACCAGCGCCTTCACCTCGCCGTAGGACTTGGAGATGTTCCGCATCGACAGATCAGCCACTGGTATCCATCCTGAGCCGGAAAAAGAGAACGGTATCTGGCCCTCTTCGCCGGGAGATACCGTTCTGTGAGGTCCTTGGAGTCAGTCAGCCGAGGGCGTCACGGGTTGACGGCAGCCTCCTCGGGCGTCAGCTGCACCGGGAAGTCCTTCGGCAGCACCGGCCAGTCGAAGCCGTAGGGCATGTCACGCAGGGCCGTGACCCCTTCCTCGATCTTCACCAGCGGCACGCCCACGTTGATGCTGGTGTCCGTGGCGAGGAACATCGGATCGATGACCAGGTGCTTGGCAGGCTTCTTGCCGTTGAGAACATCGATGGCCGTCTTGTAGGCGATCGCGCCGAGCCCCGGGAGGTTGTTGGCGATGATCACCTTCACGTTGTTGTCCAGGCAGGCCAGCATGTCCCCGTTGTAGTCAAACCCGGACATCGGCACCATGGGATGGCCCGCGTCGGTCAGCGCCTTGATCACGGGGCCGGTGTAGCCCTGGGTGAACACCGCGCTGATCTTCGGCCGGGAGGCCAGAATGCTGTTCATTCCTTCCAAGGTGGGACCCTGCGCGTACTGCCCGTCGTAGCCGGCGACGATCTTGATGCCGGGGTACTGCTTGAACACCGCGCGCGCGCCGTCTTCAAGCTGCTTGGAGATGGGCGCTCCGGGCAGGCCCCGGTCCACGACGATGTCGCCCTTCCCCCCGATGGCCTTGGCGATGTACAGGGCCTGGATTCGCGGGACCTTGTTGAAGTCCGTCTCGATCTTCCACGCCGCGGCGTGCGTGACGACCTGATCGAAGGAGATAATGACCACGCCGGCGGCGACGGCCCGGTCAATGGCGGGGTTCAGCGCGGTGGGGGACGAGGCGTCCACGAGGATCGCGTTGTACCCCTGCTTGACCAGACTGTCGATGGAATCGGACTGCGCCTCGGGCGAGTTGTCGCAGTTGATGATGGTCAGGGTCGCCTGCTTCAGGAAGAAGTCCTTCTTGGCGACCTCCTGCGCGACCTTCTCCATCTCCTGGCGCCAGTCGTTTCCCATGAAGCTGTTGCTCAGCGCGATCTTGAAGGGAGCGGCGGACACCAGAGTGGCCACCGCGAGAATGAGACCCAGGACCAGAAGCGTTCTCCTCATTTCCTTACTCCTTCCGTCTTGAGGATTCCAGTCTCGGCGGGGCTGACCCGCTTCGACGAACCACGCGCTCGGTCAGTGGCCCGATGCCTTCGGCATTCATCGAAATGGCAGTCTGGATGTCATGTCCGCCTCCTTCTTCACCCCATGCCCCAGGGGAACTGGTTCAGAACCTCGCATCCTGAATCCGTGACGAGCGCCATGCGCTCAAGCCGCGCTCCGGTGGCTCCACCGGGCCCCGCGTACACGCCGGGTTCGAAGCAGAACACCATGCCGGGCTCTACGGGCGTGGGATCGTAGGAAACCACCCGGGGACGCTCGTTGACGGTAGCGCCGATCTGGTGCCCCGAGTAATGTGCAACGCCGAATCCGTTCTGCTTGAACGCGCTGCGCACGGCTGCGTCGATGTCGCAGCAGCGGGCCCCCGGCCTAAGCGCCCCCACGGCCGCCTCGAACCCGTCCTTGGACGCCTTGTAGTACCGCTTCTGGTCTTCCCCCGGCTCCCGCCCGAACACGACGGTGTTGCAGCAGTCGCACCAGTAGCCATCCACCCGAACGCTGATGTCCAGGATCCCCGTGTCCCCCACCTCGATGCGCCGTTGTCTCGGGCCGCCCGGATACTTGACCTCGGAGGTCCGGGGTCCCGTGACCAGCTCCCCGACGAGAGGCACCGGTGCGGGCGCCGCGGCAGCTTCCATGACGGCGATGCTCACCGCCGCCCAGACCTCGAACTCGGTTGCCCCGGTGAAGCTCCCGGCCGCCTTCACCAGGGCCCTTTGACCGGCGTCCGCCACCATCCCCGCCCTCCGCATCAGCTGGATTTCATGGGGCGTCTTGGTCATGCGCGCCTTCTCAAGGCTCGGCCGCGCGTCGGAGACGGTCACGGAACGAAAGTCGCTGGCGAGGAGCCGCGCCAGCACGGCGGGAGTGGTCTCCAGCTCGACCCCGATCTTCCCGCGTGAACGGCCTCCGAGGCCGGCGTTTTGAAGAGCGCCCCGGACGGCATTCACGAAGCTCTGAACCGGATCCACGGCGGAGAAGCTGTCGAAGATTGAGAACGTTATCGGTGCGCCGAGCAGGCTCTGGGCGGAAGCCAGGCCCTTGTAGGTGTCCGCGGCGAGCAGCGTGCCGGTCTCTTCGCGGGTGTTGACGACGACGAGGGACAGCGGGAACCCTCCGGAGAAGTCCCGCGGGGCGCCCACCGGTAATGGCTCGTCAAACCCGCTCACGTACGCGACGTTTTCGTGGGAGGTGAGCAGCGCGAAGTCCAGCCCTGCGCCGCGAAGATTGACGCACGCCCTCTTCAACTCCTCGGCCGTCATTTCCTTCCTCCGCTTGGGTTCTGTTTCTGACTGCGGAAAAGGCTACTTCTTCCGTTCTGCAAAGTCAATCGACGCGCGGCACCCGCCCCTCACGGGCACCGGGATGGCGAGCCTTGACGGCCAAGGAGCAGCGGGTAGAATGGGACCGCCGCATGCGCGCCGCGAAGTTGCAGCCGAGCACCGTCATCCCCTATGTGATCCTTCTCGCGCTGATCGTCAGCACGGCGCTGCTGCAGCCCAACACCGTCAGCCTCGACTGGCTGGGCATCAAGACCAACGCCATCCTGCCCCTGGCGCTCGCTACGGCAGGCCAGACCCTCGTCCTGCTCACCGGCGGGATCGATCTGTCCATCGGGGGCGTGATCAGCCTGACCAACAGCCTCGAAGCCACGCGGATGTCCTCCAGTGTCGAGGGCATGGTGGCATTTACGCTGGGGATGCTCGCCCTCGGCGCCCTTCTCGGAGCGCTCAACGGCATCCTGATCGTTCGCGTGCGCCTGCAGCCCTTCATCGCAACGCTCATTACCTGGTCCATCTACGGCGGCCTCGCCCTCTGGATCCTCCCCACGGACCGGGGGAACGTTCCCCAGGCATTCATCAACGTGCTGCTCGCCCACCCGGGCGGCATCCCCGTTTCCCTGGTCCTGCTGGTGGCACTCGGGTTGTTCTGGCTCTACCTGAAGAGGTCGCCGCTGGGGAAGGCCATCCTCTCGCTGGGCAGCAACGCCAAGTCCGCCTGGCTCAGCGGCATCAACGTGGACCGGGTGAGGCTGGCCGTCTATTCCCTTTCGGGATGCTTCGCGGCGGCGGCCGGGATCTACCGCACCGCCCAGGTGGCCTCGGGCTCCCCGACGGCCGGCAACAACTTCATTCTCCTCTCGGTCTCCGCCGCCGTCATCGGGGGCACGAGCCTGGCCGGGGGCAAGGGCAGCCTCATCGGCAGCATCATCGGGGTCTGCGTGCTCAAGATGATCGGGGACCTGCTGGTGTTCTCCGGCGTCTCCTCCTACTGGGCCGCCCTCTTCCAGGGCCTGCTCCTGATCGTGATCATCGCGGCGGTTTCCGTCGGCGAGATCGTCCGCCGGAGACGGGAAGGGCTCCTGTGAACGGGATCCTGCGGGCGTTCGCCCGGTCGAACAAGTCCATCCTCCTGAGCTACGCCTGCGCGCTGCTGATCTTCGTGGTCATCACGCTGATCACCCCGGGGTTCGCCAGCGGGCGCCATATCCGGATCCTCCTGATCGACGCATCCATCCTTGGCCTGATCGCCATGGGCCAGACCCTGGTGATCATCACCGGCGGCATCGACGTGTCGATCCCCTGGACGGTCAACTCGGCGGCCACGTTCCTCACCCTCCTGACGGCGGGGCACGACCACGGCCTCGGGACCGTGATTCCGCTCCTCCTCGCGGGCACGACCTTCATCGGGCTGCTGAACGGGCTGGGGATCGCCTACCTGGACATCCCGCCCATCATCATGACGCTGGGTATGAACTCCGTGCTGCTCGGGGGCCTGCTGGGCGTGACCGGGGGCAGGCCGGGGGGCCAGGCACCGCCGGCCATCCAGTGGATGGCCAACGGGAACGTGGGCTTCATTCCCGTCATCGTGATCTTCTGGGCGATCATCACCTTCCTGGCCACGATCGTGCTCCGCAAGACCGCCTTCGGCCGGCAGCTCTACTTCATCGGCAGCAACGAGAACGTGGCCCGATTCTCCGGCGTCGATGTCCGCTCGAGGAAGCTCATCGTGTACTGCCTGAGCGGCTTCACCGCCGGGGTAGGCGGGATCCTCCTGGCCGGCCGCATCGGCCTGAGCTACCTGGGCATGGGGGACCCCTACCTGTTCCAGTCCGTGATTGTCGTCGTGCTCGGGGGCGCCTCGATCCTGGGCGGCAGCGGGCAGTACGTCGGCACGGTGGCCGGCTCGTTCATCCTCACCATCGTGAAGGGGCTCCTGCCCGTGTTCAATATTCCCACCTCCGCGCAGCAGGTGATCTACGGGGTGGTCCTTTTCATCGCAGTGGTTCTGACAAGTCTTCTCTGAAAGCGCTCAGGGGACCGCCGCCCCCCGCCTGCGGAGGACCGCCCGGATGATGTCCATCCGCCGCATGCCGTCATCCTCGTCGTCCGCCATGACATAGAGGCACAGCCCTCGGTACGGAAGCTCGTCGCAGAGCAGGGCCACCTCCTCCTCGAACCGCTCGATCCCCACCGCCCCCTGGGTGAAGTTCACCAGCAGGGCCTTCCCGCTCTCCTGCGTCCGCCGGAAAACCGGCAGGAGCTCCCGGAGCGAAGGTCCGATGGCTTCGGGCTCCCGGTTGATCTCGAGGATCCGCAGGTTCTCGAACGTCAGCAGCTCGTCGACGATGAACAGGGAAACCGGGTGCACGTGGTAGAAGATCGAATCGAAGTTGCGCGCGATCCCGCGGTGGTCCCTGACGATGAACCTCCGGTAGATGTCCGGCGAAAGGAATGCCATGCCGTCGTCCTGCAGGTACTGGCAGGGGCGGGGCGTCCACACCCCGTACCCGTTCACCGTAAACCCTCCGAATCGGGCTTCCGCAGAAAGCCGGTTCTGCCGGGTGGCAACCTCCACGAAGACCCTGCTGTACGCGGCGCACATCGTCTGCACCCGGTCGGGGTTGTCGTAGAACTCCAGGGGCAGGCGCGTCTGGCCGAGGGCCGCTGCCATCATGTCCACGGGGCCTCGCAGGTGGGAGGAGCTCGCAATGGGGTAGGCGTCCCCAAACTCGCGCAGCAGCGCCCGGTGAAGCTCGAGGAGCTTGGCAAGCCAGGGACTCTCCGCCGCGTCGAGATCGGCGTCGAAATCGCCCCAGGACTCCATGCAGGGATTCGCATAGAAACTGTTTTCGATTGCGTGGACCGGGCAGCCGATGATGGCCTCCATCCAGGGGATGTAGACGTAGGACACCACCGGCCAGAACAGATCCCCCCCGATTCGTTCGTT
>Ga0153915_10003902_pt1 | contig 13707 bp, 9 predicted proteins | sample Opewatmetagenome_2_FD_107003 | JGI IMG/M metagenome (GOLD analysis project Ga0153915, IMG submission 107003) | Freshwater wetland microbial communities from Ohio, USA - Open water 3 Core 3 Depth 3 metaG | ecosystem: Environmental > Aquatic > Freshwater > Wetlands | place: USA: Ohio, Lake Erie... | reverse complement strand
TTTGATCAGGATTACTCCGCCATATCCCCTTGAGCCATAGATTGAAGCGGAAGCATCCTTAAGAACCTCGATTGACTCTACTGTTGTAGGCTTGATATTATTCAATTCAGTAGTGGGGGTACCATCAACTACCACCAATGCTGCTATGTATCCAAAAAGATCTCTTGAATCATGTATGACTACTTCTCCATTCATGATCCGGACCCCTGCAACCTCCCTTTCAATCATTTCCTGAATTGACTTATATGAGGCATATTTCTTTTTTGTCCCGTCAATTTTACTGATCTGATTAGTCAGATATTTCCTTTTAACATAGCCATAACCATTATTAACACCTTCTTCGCCATCATCAATCCTGATTTCCGGCTCCGGCGGTTTCTTATCTGCTAAAGTTTCTAACCTGAAATTAATTCTGGATCTTCCATCTATATTTTCTTCCAGGAAACCGTTCCCGAATGATAAGATACCAATCCTTTTAGCATCACCCGGAACTCTGATTTTAAAGTTGCCCTTCTTATCAGTTAACTGGCCTGTGCTCTGACCATCAATCATAACTGCTGCGTTTACAATAGGATACATACCTGCATCCGCTACGCTTCCTGTTATTTTCATCTTCCTCCCGTATTTCTGTGCCAGGACTGCACTTGTAGTAATGGCAAATAACAGGATCACAAGGAGCGTTCCCGCCCTTAAAACCTTGATCGCTATCCGTGTCTTCATCTTTAAAGATTTTTATCAAAGTTACGAAAACCAGGAAAATTTAACCAAATTTATATTTTGATGTTCAACCACGGTGGAATTTGATATTCGGGTAGCCGAACTCTGCATGAATGATTGAAAAAGATCCACTCAGTTTGCAATTGATTTTGGTTTAAACATGTTGTAACTTTGATGACAGGAATCGATACTTAAAACGGAAACATATTGTTTATGAAAAGCCTGTTGCAGGTTTTCAAATCATAATATTATGAAATTGAAAAGCAAAATCTGGATTCCCGCCTTAGTTGCGGTCCTAGTTCTGATTTCAGGCTGCAAAAAGGACCACGATATTGTTATTCCGCCCCCGATGACTCCATGGATAATCTATGGCAGTTTAACTGATCTGGATGGGAATATCTATAAAACTATTCCAATCGGCAGCCAGACCTGGATGGTTCAAAACCTTAAAACCACCAGGTACAACGATGGAACTTCCATCCCCCTTGTAATTGACGGGACATTCTGGAGCAATCTTTCAACACCAGCTTATTGCTGGCAGAAGAATGATCCTGCATATAGAGTTACCTATGGTCTTCTTTACAACTGGTATGCAGTTAATACTGGTAAGCTATGCCCTTCAGGCTGGCATGTGCCCAGTGAAGCTGAATGGAACAGAATGACAGACTATCTGGGAGGAGAAAATATAGCTGGCGGCAAGCTTAAAGAAACCGGCTTCAGACATTGGGATAGCCCTAATACCGGCGCTACAAATGAAAGCTACTTCAGAGCCTTTCCGGGAGGCAATCGTATTAATGGTCCGGATGCTTCATTCAACAATCTCCGTGAAATGGGTTACTGGTGGACCACTTCATCGGGAGAAGACTGGGCGGCAAACCGGCTCATGTACTACAACAGCAACCATGTTCAAAAGTCCATCTGCCCAAAGAGATGGGGTTTGTCTGTACGTTGTGTAAGGGATTATTAGATGATTAAATTATGACTTTGATGATCATCCGCTGATAAAAAGGCTCTTACTCGAATATTCAGGATCGCATGTCAGGTTTACCATCAATTTTCGCCATCCTGCTTCGTCACCCGGGGTAGGAATATGAGTAGTATGTACTTCGCAGCCACGTAATCCTTTCAGGTTTCTTAACGCCATTTCAGCAGCAGGATTGGATATTGCACTAATACTGAGTACGATTAAAGTCTCTTCCACATCGAGACTAACCATTTTGCCAATCAATATATCTTTCTTCAAATGGGTTACAGAATCAATTATATTTTTTGGCAACAGGTACAGATTATCGGGAAGCCCGGCCAGGTGTTTGACAGCATTTAAAATCAGACTTGAGGAGGCATGAAGAAGAGGAGAATTTTTACCGGTTATAATTGTCCCGTCATGTAATTCAATTGCTGCTCCGCAAAACAAACCTGCATTGCCTTTGCCACACTTTTCAGCGTCTTTTGCAGCTTCCCTGGCAGGTAATACAACCTTCCGGTCTTCAACTTTTGCCCCCACTTTTTTCATTATTTTAACCGCCAGTTCAAGAGTCTCTTTATCCGCCAGCCCCATGGCATATTCCACGGCACACCTGAAATATCTCCGGATAATCTCCTGATGAGATGCCTCTGTTATAATATGGTCATTCACAATACCCGAACTTGCACGGTTTACGCCCATATCAGTCGGAGACTGATACATAGACTCTCCGCCTGTTATTTTCTCAATGATCCTCTTAAGCAAATGAAATGCCTCTATATCACGGTTATAATTCACAATCTTTACCCCATATGCCCTAAGGTGATGCTCATCGATCAGTACTTCATCTTTCAGATCAACGGTGGCAGCCTCATAGGCAACATTGACTTTATGATCAATAGGCAGGTCCCAGATAGGAAACGTTTCAAATTTTGCAAACCCGGCCTTCACACCGTTTTTATACTCATGGTAGAGATTGCACAGGCAAGTGGCAAGCTTACCACTGCCCGGTCCCGGACCTGTTACGATAACAATGGGATTTGCAGTTTTGATGTATTCGTTTGCCCCAAATCCCTGATCGCTTACAATAAGGTCAACATCTGAGGGATATCCTTTCGTGGGGTAATGCAGATAAACCTTGACTCCCCTTAACTCAAGCTTATTTTTAAAAGCCTTTGCCGGTGATTGATTCTGATAGCGGGTAATAACCACAGCTTTGACATCAATACCCCAATCCCTGAAATCATCAATCGTCTTCAGTGAATCGACATCGTAGGTAATTCCGAAATCAGCCCTGACTTTTTTTCTTTCAATAGCTCCCGCATGAATGCATAGGATTACATCGATTTTATCTTTTAAAATTTGGAGAAGCCGCATCTTGACATTCGGATCAAATCCCGGAAGTACTCTGGCTGCGTGGTAATCATATAAAATCTTGCCTCCGAATTCGAGGTACAATTTATTGTTGAAACGGCTCACCCTTTCGAGAATAGCGGATGTCTGCTCCCTGAGGTATTTCTCATTATCAAATCCGATGTGATTTGTGTCAACCATTTGGTTCCTTTAGAATTTCACGACCAGAGTTACAATCAGAGTTCCAATATTAGTAAATTTTTCAACCCCAAAAATTTCAACAAATAAAATAAAGGAATAAAAATGATAAACTCGATCCCCCCTGTTTATCCTGAAATTGTTCATACAACATCACATCAATTTGCACGCAACCGGTATCAGGCGTGTGGAAAATAAACCATTCTTTCTGCTTTTTGTTTTATTCTATATATTAGGCTTGTCTGTATAGCTGAATTTTGCTTAAAATGAAATGAGGGAGGAGAATCAAAATGAGAACAAAATCTATTAATCAAACAGTGACTTTTGAAACAACTCCTGAAAGGATTTATGATCTGTTAATGGACCAGAAAAAAGTTGCTGCTTTTACCGGTTCAAATGTAACCATGAGTACAAAAGTGAATGGCAAATTCAATGTTTTTGATGGGTATTGCCATGGATATAACATTGAACTTATTGCAGGCAAAAAAATAGTACAGGCATGGCATTTTGCGGAAGATGGATGGCCGGATGACCACTTTAGCATTTGCTCTTTCGAGATAGATAAAGTTGGTAATAGAACAAAATTAAAATTCGTCCAGACCAACGTTCCGGAACACAAGGTTAGCTCACTCAAAGATGGCTGGAAACAGTTTTACTGGGACGCAATTAAAAAATATTTGAAGACAAACTGAAATAAAGCGCTGCCAAGGACTTTGGCGACAATTCACCCTATCCTTTTTATCATCCAATGCCCACAAATCAGGACCTTTTACCGGGAATGTTTTGAAACTGAGTACGAATATCATTAATTTTGCAGGACTTCCAGGCAGGATGATATTTAAAGATTATTGTAAATGTTAAGGATTTTCATCTTATCACTTTGGGTGCTTTCCAATCCAGTGAATGAATCTTTTATGGGTTTGGAATGTTTTCCGGAAAATGGAATAATCAAGGCGTTTGTAAAACTGAGGTATACTGACTTTATCTTCGATTACAGGTTTACTATTAATGATGATCAGCATTTTGATCTTTCCGGGAAAATCGATACGGCACAAATTTTAGTAAGTAAATATCTTGATTCAAGAGTTCATGTATTTGCTGACAATAAAAAGCTTAAAGGGAAACTAATGAATATCGAGTCGGCCAATGGTGAATTAAAATTGGATTTTATTTATTATTTCAATAAAAGGGCAAAACTGTTTAGGATCAGGAACCTGATGCTTACTGAGTATAAGGAACATCAATCCAACCATCTTATTTTTAAGTATAAAGATTTTGAAGAAGGTGTTACTTTAACTCCGAGAAAGACGGAACATATTTTTAAAGTGAAGTGATATCATTATTATATATCTGATTCCTATCCTTAATCGGGGACTCAAAAATTATTCAATCTTAATAGGTATCTGATGTGGTGGCTTAAAGAGTAGTGTCCTGTCGTCTGTCATTTAAATTCGCTGAAATTGTCAAAAAGATAAACAGGATAATGCAAAACCATGCGAACCAGTCACCGGTTTGAGTATAAAACGTGCGAACTCCTTTGACAGGTAATTCAGTAATAATTGATCTGTTTTTCGTGGTATTATAAAAATCCAATTGCGAAAGAACCCGTCCCTGATAGTCTGTACCCATGGTTAATCCTTCAAGAGTGGTCCTGAGCATCGAACACCCGTTCTCAATAGCTCTGAACATTGACAGCTCGGTGTGAATGTTGGCAGCACCTCTTGCAGGTTCATCTCCCGGGACTATAAGAATATCCACACCTTTCTTCCCTGCCTGTCTTATGAAACGGTGAAACTCCATTTCAAAGCAGATAGGTGATGCAATTTTCCCGTATGGTGTATCGATAACTTCAACGAGGTTGCCCTGGTAAAAACCTACATTTGGATTCCTCCCTTTATAATGGTCGTAAGCGATTTGCCCATCCGGCTGAATTGCGATCACATGGTTTCGATCCGGGCCTTTAAAGTCACCGAGTACGATCAAGTCCGGGAAAAAATAAATTTTGTGTTCCCTTGCAAACTCCTGCATACGGCTGATCAATAAGGCCTCATCCTCGGCAAAAGCCACTGCGTTTCCACTTGCCCATGATAGTATCCTTATACCTGATGGGATGAGCATGTCTGAAACTGCGAACAACTCATTCTGTACCTCATGTGTCATCGCACGATATTTTTCTTTCTGCTCAAGTTTAGCTTGCTGGGGCATGTCATCATAAGCATAAAAAAGATTATCCTCCTGAAAGCCAACTATTACTGATCCGATCTTGACAGTTCCTGCATCGGGAGCAAAGAAGGCCATGCGGATGCTGCCCAAGGCTATCACCAGCAGGAAAACTCCGGCGAACACGGCAACCGGCTTTATGACTTTTTTCAGGTCGAACTTTTCTTCCCATAATAAATTGGTGACGGAGGCCAGCCAGCCTGCAAGGAAAGAAGGGCCCCAAACACCTGTTACCGAAACAAGCTGTATGAGAGGCTTATAGGAGAACATAGATCCTGTCCAGTGAAGTGTGGTCCCCAGTTGTTCAATATAAGAGAGAAGAAACTGGATCACAATCAGGGAAGCAGGGTATATCAGGGTTGAAAGAAACTGATTTCGAATTTTCTTATATAAGAACCTGTCGGCAAGACATGGGATCATTATATAAAGTGTAAAACTCATGGCAATGAGGATTTTAAATCCAAATTCCACCTGCTCTGCAAGTCCGATGAAATAAATATGTGATGCAACAAGAATAAATGGGAAAGCCAGCAGAATCCCCCGGAAGCTCCGTTGCATCCTGAAATATCTTAAAAAGAAAATGGAACCGATCCAGGCCGTAACCGGGATATTCCACTTGCCACCCATAAACAAAAGAAACACGCAACCCAATACAAGCCAAAGGAAGTTGAAAAGGAAAGCCGGTTTTTCAGTCTTATTCATAGTATTTAGTGATTATCTATTATCATGATAAAAATAGATAGAGCACTACCTTTAATACAAGATAATTCCGCGAAGCTGGACATTTTGCAAGCTGGGATGTACTTCTATGGATTTGGATTGTTCATGTGACTTATTTATTAAGCCACTTTTTGAAGTCCTGAACCCTTTCCCGGCTTACAATAACTTCATTGTTATCCGGAAGGAGTTTTATAATCAGGCGGCGATTGAAATAATTTGATAATTTATTGATTGCTTTTATGCTTATAATAATATTCCGGTTTATCTGAAAAAACTCTCCTGGATCAAGCAACTCATTAAGTTCAGTAAGGCTGTTTTCTACAATTGATTTTCCCCCTGTTAATAATCTGGCAAACACAAGTCCGTCTTCCACTGAGAAACACACAATTTCACCGGCAGAGAGGTATTTATAGCTATTGCCTGATTTGACAAGAAACCGTCGCTTATAAATTTTTTTACCCGGTGAAATCAATTGAGTATAATCTTTAAGATTCACTTTCATATAGGCTTGCTTTGTTCTGTTAAACTTGTCAAAAGCCTTTTTAAGATCAGCAAAACTCAGAGGCTTCAGTAAATAATCAATACTGTTAAGCCTGAAAGCATTTAATGCAAATTCGTTGTATGCAGTTATAAAGATTACAGGCAGTTCCATGTTCACCTGATTAAAAAGATCAAAGGATGTTCCATCAGTCAGCTGAATGTCAGCAAGAATTATGTCAGGGAAATCATTTTTGTGAATGAACCATTCAATCCCTTGTTCAACAGAATCAATTACCCCAAGCACTGAATATGAATTATCATATTGTTTTATGAGTCTTGTGATCAGGTCCGCAGTGCGGCGCTCATCTTCTATAATCAGTATCTTCATTTTTCAAATGATTTTGGGAAGCTTTACCACAAAGAAATTGTTGAATTCCCCTATAAGAACCGCCTTATTGCTTTCCATGGCGTACCTATTTCTGATGTTTTTCAATCCGACACCTGTTGTTCCGTGCAACAAAATGCGCTTGTTTACTTTGTTACGGATTATAATATAATCATCATCTTCAAAGATTTCAATTACCAGCTCATTATCTTTTTTAAAGATATTATGCTTCACTGCATTTTCCACAAGCATTTGTAGTGAATGCGGGAGTATTTTACATTTTGACCGCGTCTGCTCAGCCAAGCTCACCGCCAAAGAAATGTAATCCTTAAACCGGATCTTAATCAGAAAAAAATAGGATTCCAGATATTCAAGCTCTTTATCAATATTAACCAGATTATCGGTATTTGTTTCGAGAATATAGCGATAATGCCTTGACAGATGAGAAATATAGGTTGAAGAAAGTTCAGTACTTTCATAAATCAATGATGAGAGTACGCTGAGGCTGTTAAAGAGAAAGTGAGGATCAATCTGATTCTTAAGTGCCGTATACTGGGCTATAATGTTTTCTTTCTTCTGCCGGGCGGTAACTACTTCCAGTTCTTTCACATTTTTCATTGAAGCGATAAAAATATGTGCTCCATATACCAGAATGAAAAACAGTATGAAACCGAAAAGCATTTCAGGATTAATGCTGATCGAGGTGAAAATATCGGTAGGTTTAAATATCTCAGGATTAATGAGATGAACATCTTCCTGTTTGATAATTCCAAACAGGTAATGATCTATTGCAGAATATCCCCAATTAAAAATCATCGAACAGGCAATGACAAATAATAGCAGGATCAAGGTTACAAATGAGAGTCTGCGATACCAGATTCTTTTATCGGGCGTATACCTGATAAGCTTATTGTAAATGAAGCTGCAGGCTTCCCAGAACAGCATCCAGTAAATAATGAAATATAGGCTGAATAACAGACTTCTGAGGCTTGGTTCAAATGCGCTTGAAAATGTGGTATCGCCCTGCTTGAATATCAGGTGAAAAATTATTATCACAGATAACCGAAGCAAAAAACTCTTTTTGCCTTTCTTCATAAGAGTTTATCTCTCCCGCTTTTTACTTGAGTTAATGTAAGTCTTAAGGTTTGAAAAGGAGGTATTAGTCATGAAGCAAATCTCCTTCCATACTTTTTTCGAGTGCTCTTGCGTGCATCAGAAATTCATCAGTTTTCATCTCTTTATAATATATCATTCCGTGAGTTGCACGTATTTTAGGGCTTTCATTCTCATAGAAAAAGTCTTTTCCAAGATTCAGCTGGATCCGTTTAAACTGTTCAACCCAGATCTTTTGTGACAGGTCGCTGAATGGTCCGTCAAATTCATAACTGGGAAATGAGGCATTAACCTGGCTTATATAACAATTCTTAAAAGACCAGTTCAGTACAGCCATGGAATTCAAAGAAACCGGCGTGAAAACATTAGCCTCAGAGGGATGATATTTATACCAGACATTCCTGTAGCCTATTATTCTCAAATTTGAAAGATCCTTCTCCTTTTTCCATTGCCTCAGGGCTTCAGCAATAGCCTGAAGAACTTTGTAATGAGTGTCAGGTCCTGAACCTTCCGGATCGAATGCAAGACTTATGGCTGTTGGTTGCACCCGCCTGAGCATTTTTAGAATTGGCAGCACATCCCGTTCTTTCTGCGGCTGGGGAGTGAATATATCGCCTGTATAAAATCCAAGACGAAGATGTTCTATATCCTGAACCTTAACCCCATAATGTGCCCATACCAGCTCCTCTTCAAATTCACGTAACATTCCTTTAAGTTTCTGAATATCAGCAGGATTTTTTTCACCGCTGTAACTTGATTTCAGTAGTTCAATGTTCTTTTCCAGCTGGGAGATCAGCTCTTGTTCTGACGTGAGTTTATATATCTGGACCATCACCCTGGTGATACGATGGCAGATCCCGCGAAGCTTTCCCTTTTCATCGTTAGCGGCTATTTTGTTCAGATAATGGCTGACGTCCTTGTCAAATTTATACTTATACCCTTTCTCAAAGAAATCAGGATAACGAAGCATCTCTATTTTTCCCCGGCGGATCAGATTAAGGGTCTTCTCAAGAAGGTCAAGCAGAAGATCATTGGTAACTGCGGTAAAACCGGATGTCAGAACTGCAAAATGGAACTTGTTTGAGCTTATGCGAAGTTTTGGTATAATGCACGGGAAAATGCCGAGCATTATGTCATCATGATGGGGACCGGTATGAAGATATACCTGATCATTTTCCTTTTTCAGTCCTGCCTCCATTTTCCTTCTTGTCGACTCCATTACCTCCCGGACTCTTTTAAGGCTCAGGTCAGGTATCATGGAACAGTATTTATCGTTCTTAAGGTCATTCAAAACCAGCTTGTGTGCATATTTGTCGATCCTCTCACACAGGTCAAATACTGCCTTCTCGGTCTTTTCGAATGTCCATCCCCCAAGTTTGTAATATCTTTCTACGCTGTCATCAAGCAAAACCGCAGCGCCTTCGGTCAGGAAATAACGGGCATTCTTAAGCCTGTTAAGCACAGTAGCCGGGTAAATATTATCAGGTGGATTTTCAAGCGCATTCTTTACGACTGAAGCCTTTGCTTCTCCTGCGGCAAAAATAATTGCCACGGCATCGGGATTATATGTTATAGTCCCCAGCCCTACTGTAATTACCAGCCTTTTTTTCGAGATCTCTATGCCTCCAAGGTCACCTGCAGCAGCTGCCTGAGTTTCAAAATTTGTGGCGGTCAGGCGGGTAGTGGAATTGTGATCGCTTCCACGTGTATTGAATGCAATATGTCCGTCAGGACCCAGTCCGCCGAGAAAAAATCCTATACCTCCCAGTTCCCTGACCTTATTTTCATAAATAGTGCACCAGTTATCAATGCTGAAAATTGAAGCCTGCTGAATCTTCTCCTGCTGAGATATTGCCTCCCTGTTTCTTAATGAAAGATCAATCCTGTAGTCAGGAAAAACCTCTGTATACGCGCAATTTCCCGGGAGCCTTATTTTATCAGCATTTATCAGAAGAGAACGTGCCGGATCAAGCTCAAATCCCTTTATATAGTATTTCATCACATAATCGTAGAAGCTATTATGTTGCCTTGGGTTTATCGGATAGAATTCATCGATCTGGACAAAATGCAAACCTTTCAGGGAGGGCTTCTTTGAAAGAACCAGACCATTTTCCTCCATCAGTTTCCTGTTCTCTGCTTTATTCCAGCCTGACAGTAACTTGTTTGTCCATTTTATGAAATATTCCGGAGTTTTTCCTGTCGGCAGGCTTATAATTCCTTCAGGATTTTCAGCAACCCATTCAAGGAATCTTAAGGAAGTCAGCAGACCGAGGTTCGGGAAATTCTGAACCACAACATAGGGGATGGATGTTGAATATTCTTTCCTCCCGGAACGGTTCTGGAAAGTGAGTTCTACCTTAGTTAATCCTGTCGGTTTCATACACAAATAAATTTATATGATTAGGATATAAAGGTAAAAAGATAAACTAATTGATTTGTCGATTATTCAGGGATTACTGGATGAAATTTCAAATAAGTATTTATAACTTTTTAGCACTGATAACAAATTTATAATAAATCATTCCTGTCCAGGAAGCGAATTGAACTTCCACTGAAGTGCAAGCCCAAAGATTGGTCAGGACAGTCATCTTACCTGTTTCCAATTGAAGCTTTTATTTGTAAATTCGTAATATAAATCCATTTATAAATAAATAATTATTATGAAAAAAACTTTATCAAAAAGAACAGGAATATTTTTATTATCATGCTGTCTCATGGTAGTCCTTATAGCTATGCAAAGCTATAAAGTATCAGGAGGGGATTCCGATAATAAAAACCTCATAAAATTTGAATTTGTTGATCCTCTTGAAAAAGTTCTGGCAGAGGCTTCTTATTTTCCTCCAAAAGAAGCAATCAGTGAAGTAGTTCGCGGTGAACATGCTACTCTTCAGTTTGTAGTCCGGTCCAATGATAAAATCACCAACCTTAAAGTGGATGTTACCCAAGCAAATAATGCAGGTAAACTTCTCCCACCGGCAAAAACAGGATTCGTCGGATATGTTAAGGTCGGTCGTACCATATGGGACTACTCTCGCGACAGAATTGTTTCAATATCAGGATATTATCCCGATCCTATTTTAGAGCAGGAATCAATTGACGTAGATTTTGGCAATACACAGCCTATATGGATCTCAATTCCTATTCCGGCTGATGCCGGACAAGGACTTTATAAAGGACAGATCACTATTTCAGGTAAAAATGGTAAAAGAACTTTTTCAATAACAAAAGATTATTCCATAAAAGTTTATCCTGTGACGGTTGAAAAAACTAGCCTGTGGGTAACCAATTGGTTTACAATTGATACATCACGCATTAAATTATTTAACTATGGAAAAGCTCCCGAACCTTTTTCGGAACAGTATTTTAATTTAGTGAGAATGCTGGCAAAAAAAATGGCTGACTACCGGCAGAATGTTGCGTTAATCTCACCCCTGGGATTATCCGAATTTACTTTTGAAAATGGGAAATGGAAATGTGATTTCTCAAACTTCGACAAAATTGTTGAAATATTTATTAAGGAAGGTGTGATTGGGAGAATAGAGGGCGGCCATATCGGCGGACGGGAAGGTGGCTGGAATTCCCAGTTTGTAGTTATGGTCCCGAATGATTCAGTTAATCCAGGGAGGAAGTTTAACAGATTGCCAATTTCTGATCCAAAGGCAAAGGAATTTTATACAGAATTCATTGTCGCTTTAAACAGCCATTTGAAAGAAAAAGGATGGGATAAGATATACTTACAACATATTGCAGATGAACCCACCGAATTTAACTTTAAAAGTTACATTGAAATTGCCGGATTCGTAAAGGGCGTTGCCCCTGATTTCAGGATAATTGAAGCTTGCCACAGCAAAAACCTGGAGAATATGCTTGACATCTGGGTCCCCCAGCTGGATTTTATGAATCAGGATTACGAATTCTATAACCTGCAGAACAAAAACGGGAAAGAAGCGTGGTTCTATACTTGCCTCTCTCCCAAGGGTGAATATGCTAACCGGTTTATCGAATTGCCATTGCTTAAAACCAGATATATGCATTGGGTTAATTATAAATACAATATTCCGGGATATCTTCACTGGGGTCTTAACTTCTGGAAAGCTGATCCTTTTGGAGAACAGACTTCTATCCAGTACGAAGGTGGGAACATATTGCCCGGAGGCGATAGCTGGATCATATATCCGAAGGACGGGAAACTGTTCAGCTCAATCAGGTTTGATGCAATGCGCGACGGGATTGTGGATTATGAACTTTTCAGGATGCTCGAAAAGAAATTTCCTGAAAAGGCAAAGGAAATCGCAGATCAGGTGATTTACCAGTTTGACAGGTACGACAATAACATTGAGGCATTCAGGGATCACCGGCGGAATCTGATGGAACTTCTGTCGAAATAATTTCTGTTTGCAATTTATGACCGGAATTTAATTAGGGATACGATTGCTCTTAAAAAGCTGAGGCGGATTTGACGCATAATAAAGAAGTGAAGATTAATCTTCACTTCTTAATGGGGTAGTTGCTTCAAAAACAAACCAAAACCAATGATTATATTTTTAGATCTACCCTTTATCTGGCATAACTTAATACCAAATTTCTGATCCAAAGATCGACTGTACAAAACCAAAAGACCACTACTGATATTTCAATTTCTTACAATTTTGTTACATTTCTTACAATTTGCTAACATAATCCTCCGACTCGGGCAGTAAAGACATTTATGATCTCGATTATCCATATCGGTTTTAATTTCAGTTTTTTATACACCTGACCGACAGGCAAGTGTTTCCATTAGTGTCATTCCCTCTTATGATCATTTCAGTTCCTTTCTGGAAGCCATAGTAAATATGTTGTGTTGACGTCCAAAAGGCAGTGAGAGGCAGGGGGCCAAGGATGCCTCCTTTGATTGCACTGATACCAGCCGGGAGGACTGAAAATCCGGTGCTGTTATTTATGTCTTCATTCTTCCAGTAATTTGAACCTGAATCTTTTAACATGGCAGCCTGATCATAACCAATAAATCCAAAAATTTTTAACTGGTCGGCTGGAATTCCAATATATGTTAAGAGCTTTTGCCACTCAGTATCGCTTGGGATGTGCCATCCGGCAGGACAAACATCCGATCCCGGAGCCAGCTTAAAGCCTGAACCTGTTACAGCCTGCCAGTTGTAATACTTACCAAGGGTTGCATTATCAGGAGAATCAAAGCAACCATTTATTATATCCCCTCCGGGATATTTATCGGATCTAAGGTTCTCCCGCATCCAGATCTGATCACCAATCTTAATAGTATGATAGCAGTTGCCATTATTGTCTTCTACTGTATTGTAAGAAGTTACCAGGATCCTTATATCACCGTAAAAAGTTCCGGTTTCGTTAGTTTCAAAGGCCAGGTAATAGTAAGTGGTCGCTGGTTGAAGTTCGGTGATATAAACGTAGAATATTCCGTCTGAAATAAAATCTGAATATTTTTTTTCGACAGTTCCCCAGACTGGTGATACCTGTTGTCCGGCAGACTCACCTGCCTCATAAATATAGATACCGGTTTCAATTATATTTCCGAAGCCGG
>Ga0153915_10003901_pt1 | contig 13709 bp, 9 predicted proteins | sample Opewatmetagenome_2_FD_107003 | JGI IMG/M metagenome (GOLD analysis project Ga0153915, IMG submission 107003) | Freshwater wetland microbial communities from Ohio, USA - Open water 3 Core 3 Depth 3 metaG | ecosystem: Environmental > Aquatic > Freshwater > Wetlands | place: USA: Ohio, Lake Erie... | reverse complement strand
GCTGGATGTTCGACCGAGCTACACGTTCAATGATGCCGAGGAGTTCCTGACAGCACTCGGTTCATCAGGACGTCAATTGTATACGTACCATCAGGTCGTTGACACGTTCTTCCCGTTGGTCTATGCTCTCACAATGGCCCTTGTTCTGGCTGCTCTGGTCAAGAGGGTATTCCCGGATTCAACTGGACCAAGAGCGTTGGTTCTTCTGCCTTTGGTGGTTGCTGTGTTCGACTACTTAGAGAACGTACTCATTGCCACCCAAATCAGTTCATACCCACTTCTCTCCCCGGACATATTTGCCGCAGCGAGTGCAATGACCGGAGCGAAATGGATTCTCATGGCTGCAAGCTTCGTGGCCATCATTGTCTTGGCGATTGTGTCGTATCTCAGAAGGAAGCAATAGATCTGATTCAGACAGCCACTTCCCGCGGAACCCGAACCAAAGGCTTTTGAACACTGCATTTCGAGTCATTTGTCAATCGTTGAAAGGGCTTGGTCAATATGGAAGAGAGGCTTCTCAAGCTCAGACACTCGCTGTCCCATGTCATGGCTCAGGCAGTACTCGGGAAGTTCCCAGACGCGATGCTGGCAATTGGTCCAGCCATAGAGGAGGGCTTCTACTATGATTTCCTGCTGCCTAGGGCGCTTACACCGGAGGACCTGCAGGATATTGAGCAGGAGATGAGGAAGATCATCAAAGGCCGTCACAGCTTCATCCGAAGGGAACTGAGCAGGGAGGAGGCTAGGAAGCTCTTCCGAAACCAGCGTTTCAAACTGGAGCTGATTGATGAGCTGCCTGAGGGCGAGCCTATCACGACGTATACACACGACACGTTTACTGACCTCTGTAGAGGTCCTCACGTTGACAACACAAAGGATATTCCAATCAACGCTTTCAAGCTGCTTGAGGTTTCTGGAGCCTATTGGAGGGGTGATGAGAGAAACCCGCAGCTCCAGAGAATCTATGGCACAGCGTTCTTCACCAAAGAAGAACTTGATGCATACCTGACTCGTCTCGAGGAAATCAAAGAGAGAGACCACAGGAAGCTTGGGAAGGAGCTGGAACTGTTCCACCTGTCTGACGAGATTGGCTCAGGTCTGGTACTCTGGCTGCCAAAGGGAGCGGCTGTGAGATCTGCCCTAGAGGAGTATTGGAGGAGTGCTCACTTCAAGGCAGGCTACAGTGTTGTCTACAGCCCACACATTGCAAGACTGGACCTTTGGAAGACCAGTGGACATTGGGACTTCTATCGTGACAACATGTACTCACCGATGGAGATTGATGGACAGGACTACGAGCTCAAGCCTATGAACTGTCCATTCCACATTCAGATGTACAAAATGCGGAATCGCAGCTACCGTGAGCTGCCGCTAAGGTGGGCAGAATTGGGCACTGTCTACCGATATGAGCGCGGCGGAGTCCTTCATGGCCTGATGAGAGTGAGAGGGTTCACGCAGGATGATGCCCACATATTCGTGACGCCTGAGCAACTGAACCAAGAGATTATCAACATCCTGAACCTCAACCTCGAAATACTGAGGACCTGCGGCTTCTCCGAGTATGACGTGTTCTTGAGCACCATGCCACAGAAGCACGTAGGGTCAGACGAGAACTGGCAGAAGGCAACCGACGCGCTCAAGGCTGCCCTTGAGAAGATGGGCCTTACGTACAAGATCGACCCGGGTGAGGGAGTCTTCTACGGTCCGAAGATTGACATCAAGATCAAGGACGCGCTGGGCAGGTCGTGGCAGTGCACGACCGTTCAAGTCGACTTCAACCTGCCTGAGAGGTTCCACGTGACCTATGTGGGAGGGGACGGGCTTGAGCATCAGCCCATCATGATTCATAGGGCGCTGATGGGGTCGCTTGAACGCTTCTTCGGAGTACTCATCGAGCACTACAAGGGGGCATTCCCAGTCTGGATGGCTCCTGTCCAAGTGAGGCTCATCCCAGTGACTGACAAGCAGGTCGACTACTGTCGGAGGGTCGTGGTGCAGCTCAGAGACGTGGGCATACGAGCCGAGCTCGACGATGGGCCTGACCGAATGCAGAAGAAGATACGTACCGCGCAACAGGAGAAGGTTCCCTACCAGGTTGTCGTTGGCCAGAGAGAGGCAGAGCTGGGTCAGGTTGCAGTTCGTCTGAGAACGAACGAGGATTTGGGGCCTATGCCCTTGTCCGAGTTCAAGAGCATGCTCCTCAGAATCATTGATGGTCATTCACAGGCACTGAAGTAGACCGCACTACGCTTCCGGGTCGTACATCCCTTTCGCGACACATGATGTTAGCCCTGTCCAGAATGAAACGTTCTGGAATGCGCGCCCCTGAAATATCACTTCAAAGATTTAGGCCTAAAGCACCTCCTATGGGCATCTGCTTTGACTCAGAATCCACTTTGCGAATGGCTGAGCTCATGGTCGACCCGCTAGAAGCCGAAGGAAGGACAGGCATTCCCGCATCCTCTGTCACCAGAAGAAGCTGAACCATATCCAGTATGAAGCCTGTCCTGCGGAAGCGCGCTCGCAGGATTCCAACGAGCAGGCGGCTCCGAGAGTTTCTCTCTGCCGCATTGTCCATTGATGACTTGGAACTACTTATATAGAAGTGCGGCCACCGACTACGAACACCTTCGCATTTGCGTTGGTCAAGCTTGGTTAGTAATCGGAGGACTCCAACAAGTGCAAAAGAATCAGACCATAGCGCTTGTGGTCATAATAGTCATTGCCATCGGAGCGGTCGGTGCCTATGTGTATTTCAGGCCCCCGGTCTACGAACAGACCCTCATCATGGGCACGACCGATTCCGTTGAGTCAAGCCTAGATATGGCCCAATCGTATGACTACTTCGGCTGGGAGATCATTACTGCTCTCAGTTCCGGATTGGTGGAAATTGAGCCCGGTTCACAGGCTGGAGCGAACGATATCATGCCAGCTCTGGCTTTGTCGTGGACCCGTACCGTTGATGGGAAAACTTGGGACTTCGTCTTGAGACAAGGCGTCAAGTACGAGGACGGGAGGATATTCAACGCGACTGATGTTAAGTACTCCTTTGACAGGAACTGTAACCTGACGGGTGACGGTCTGGCAGAGGGAGACGGTCCACAGGTTAGTATGGAGTACAGTGCCATCATCAATAGCGTTGAGGTCACCGGTGTGTACGGTGTGAGATTCAACCTCAAGATCTCCTTCGCTCCATTCCTACAGCTGCTGTCGTGTGCGGCCTCGTACATTGTCGACAGAGCCCATGCACCGAAGAATCATGTTGTGTCCTATGTAGAGGGTGACGCACGAGCAAGCCATCCGTGCGGACTTGGTCCGTACGTACTGGCTAACTGGACGCGAATCGGCGGAGAAGACAGTGAGATGCGTCTGGAGAAGAACCCTGACTACTGGGGCGCCGCTGCTGGTCTACCCAAGAACGACAACGTTACCATCAGGATGTATGCTACATCAAATGCCTTGGCGACCGCGATGACAACTGGAGAGATTGACATCGCGTACCGGCAGATATCCGCTCTGCAGGTCCAGACGTTCAAGAGCGACCCCGATGTGAGAGTGTGGCAAGGAATCGGCGCTCAGATACAGTATCTGTGCTTCCAGCAGAGAATCTATCCCTTCAACATAACCGATGTCCGAAGGGCCATCACCGCAAGTCTGAACATGACTCACCTATGTGGTAGTGTCTTCCTCGGGACTGCAGATCCGCTGTACAGCATGATTCCAGTGGGAATGGCCTATCACAAGGACTCGTTCAAGATATATGGGGAGGCTAACTGGACTTACACACAAACCTTACTTGCCGCGTTGGGATACAACTCAACCAACAAGTTGGTTGTCGACTTCTACTATGAGAGTTCTGGACACTATCCAGAGAGTGCCAATCAGGCTCTTGTCTATCAGGCAGATCTTCAAGCTAGTGGAGTCATAACAGTTGTCCTTCATGGCCTCGAATGGGCTGCCTTCAGGTTGGCTCGGAATGCAGGTACGATGCCTGTGTTCGTGTACGGCTGGTACCCAGATTTCATAGATCCCGACAACTACGAATTCCTGCCGTTTGCGCCTTGGCTGAACCTCGGCTACAACAGTACGTACCCCGCCACCGGTGTGCAGCAGTACAACTACTGGATTGGTGGACGGAGTGCCGCAACTGAGGCTGGCCGTTTGGGCAACTACACGGCTCTGCAGGACCTACAGGCATCTGTGTGCTCGGTTGTACCTCTGTGGCAGAGCAGCACAGTTGCTGTGACCGGGCTGAACGTGCACGGTGTCATCATGGACATTACCGTCAACTGGCGTCACTGGCTCGTGTACCTCGGAGCGACAGCGACAACTGGCCCATAGAGTCAAACTAGTATCCACAATGGAAGTGCTACCAGGTCTGAACCGGTTTGCCTACGGCATCCGTATGCCTTAAGAATCGGTGTTACCTGGGGGGACCTGGTAGCACACCGCTTTTATTCCCAGGTGAATAGTCGATGTCTCTCAGGTCTTTCATTGTCAGCCGTGTCTTACTGACAATACCGATGATATTCGTTCTTCTAACGCTTGTCTTCGTCATTCTGAGAATCATACCCGGCGACCCAGCCCTGCTCCATTTCGAGAGGGGTGTCAGTCCAGAGGTGCTCGCCGAATTTCGTGCAAGGTTGGGGCTCGACAGGCCGATTTGGGAGCAGTATGTCAACTACATCGCCGGATTGTTTCGGGGGGACTTTGGACTCTCGATGCAGGACTACAGTCCGATAAGCCAGCACATCGCAATAAGGTTTCCCGCAACACTCGAGCTTACTATCTACGCGATGCTCTTTGCTGTGCTTCTAGGGGTCTTCTTGGGAGTGAAATCGTCAAAGAGGTACAACTCCACCAGAGATGTTTCAATCAGGCTGTTCGGTATTGTGACCTACGCCATTCCGGTGTTCTTCTTGGGGATGCTACTTCAGCTCGTGTTCTCTGTCTGGTTGGGTTGGTTCCCAAGCGGACTACGATTCAATCCTCGTTATCACTTGCCACCACCTGTGACAGGACTGTATACGATAGACAGCATTCTTGCTGGCGACTTCTATGCCTTCTTGATTTCCTTCCAATATCTGCTACTACCATCAGTCACTCTGGGCACAGTCCTTTGTGGAATCTTCATACGGCTGACACGAACTAACATGCTTGAAACCCTGAGAATGGACTTCGTCGTGGCCGGCGAGGCAAGAGGGTTATCTGAAGGCACGATCACCTATGGGTATGCACTGAAGAATGCGTTCCTACCGATTATGACGATGATAGGACTCCAGTTCGCCGCGCTGTTGGCGGGTGCGGTACTCACTGAAACCACTTTCAGCTGGCCTGGACTTGGTAGATACTTGATCGACCGAATATACTATAGAGACTACACAGCGATTCAGGGGACCGTTGTTTTCTTCGGCATCTTGGTCACTCTGGTCACATTAGTTGTCGACGTGCTCTACGCAATCATTGACCCACGTATAAGGCTGTAGGAGATTGTACAATGACCGGAGACAAGATTGTACACGGCATATTCTTCAGCGTGGGCGTCCTGCGCAATGGTGTCAGGGAGAGGTCGCGCAAGGCACTAATTGCCCTAGCGTTTGTCATGGTGTTAGCCTTCTCTCTGATAGTTGCTCTCGTGGGTTTCGGACTGAATTCGAGCAGTCAATTCGGCAGTCAGGTTGTCGGAGGGACGTTCCTATATGCCATAATCATGATGGTCACGTACGTTCTTCAGAAGCGCAGGGTCGCAGCGGGTCGCGCGAAGCGTTCCGTCGGGCGGCTCATTCTGGTCATCGCCTGTGTAGGTGTTTCGTTGGCTGTGGTGTTGCTTTCCTTTCTCATCATGCCTCTTCGACCTATCGTACTGTTGAATGCGGTTCTCATTGGAGGACTGGTTCTGACTTTCGTGTTGATTCTCATATATGACGGTCACCCCATCCTCAAGGAACGTGGCACGGCGGGCTTGATTGCCGAAGCAGGACTGCTCATTGTCTCTGGCATAGTCTACATGACTGCGGTTTCCATTTGGATTGTGCCCTATGACCCAACCAAACTGGGTGTGGGCCCACAGCTCTTGCCCCCCTCTCCCGGGTTTCCCCTGGGGACGACCTACCTGGGTCAGGACCTACTGAGCAGAACGATTGCCGGTGGAACGATAATGCTAGAAGTTGCCATACTCTCCGTGTTGGTCTGCTTTTCCATTGGAGTTCCTCTGGGCCTGGCTGCCTCGTTCAGGGGTGGTCTGTGGGACCGCGGAGTCTGTCTGTTGATGGACAGCATCTATGCTTTTCCGGGTCTTGTTCTCGCTATTGCCATTGCTGCCATGCTGGGACCTGGAGTTGTGAACTTGGCGCTTGCCATTGCGTTCGTCTATATCCCCTCATACTTCAGAGTTGTCAGAAGTCAAGTTCTCACTGTGAAGGAGCTTCCGTATGTTGAAGCAGCAGTCGTGATGGGTGCAAGGAACAGAGAAATCCTTCTCAGATACATTCTGCCCAACATCCTCCCGTCGGCTATCGTCCTGATGTCAATCAATTTCGCCGATGCCATCCTTACAGCTGCAGGTCTGACATTCGTTGGTCTGGGTCCTCCCGTCGATGTGCCTGATTGGGGTTGGGACCTGACCTTCGGATGGGGATACCTCATATCGGGAGCTTGGTGGGTGATCACATACCCCGGCTTGATGATAGTACTGCTAGCTTTGGGATTCACACTGGCTGGCGAGGGCTTGAACGAGGTACTAACGCCAAAACTGAAGGAGTGAACACTGTGACGGAGCTTCTTAGGATCAGGGACCTTTCGGTCGTGTACAAGACAAGGAGAGGAACCGCGTACGGTGTCAACGGTGTATCACTTGACCTCGAAGAGAACAAAACCCTGGGTTTGGCAGGCGAGTCTGGCTGTGGGAAGTCTACTCTCGGGAGAGCCATAATTCGACTTGTTCCATATCCGGGTCAGATAGCAAGCGGAGAGATCAGCCTGAATATCGAACGAGAGATATTGTGCGGCGGGGGTGTCATTCGAAAGGGCATGACGAACCTCATGGAGCTCAACGACGAACAGATGAGATCTCTTCGTGGCTGTGAGATTGCCTACATCTTTCAGGACCCAATGACTTCTTTGAACCCGATGCGATCGATTGGCAAGCATTTCGAGGAGCTAATGAGAGCCCACGACCCCACAGTCAAGAAGGAGGCGGCCGTTGAGCGCGCCAAAGAGATACTCGAGGGGCTCGGCATCTCACCGGAACGTGTCTTGGACTACCCACATCAGTTCAGCGGCGGCATGCGCCAGAGAGTCATGATCGGCCTTGGCCTTGCACTTCAGCCGAAGCTACTGATCGCAGACGAACCCACAACGTCCTTGGACGTGATTGTCGAGGCACAGATTCTAAGACAGGTTGCCGAGCTGAAAGCAAAATTCGATCTCACAATGATACTGATAACTCACAATCTCGGGGTGCTGGCTCAGACTGCAGACAGCATAGCCATCATGTATGCTGGACGAATTGTTGAGGTGGCTGACACGGAGAGTTTATTTGAAAGCCCTCAACACCCGTACACTCAGGCCCTTCTTGAATCAGTGCCGGATGTGAGCAAACCTGAAAAGCGGCTGACTTGGATTCCGGGAGCTCCACCTGATCTCACTCGGCCGATTCCGGGTTGTATGTATAATCCAAGATGTCCCCATGTTATGGACATATGCAAAGAGGTGAATCCTCAACTTGTACCTAGCAAGACGGGCGGCCTCGTGGCGTGCCATTTGTATGACGGAGGCTAGTTCGTGAAGCTCGTTGAAGTTGTTGGTGTCAAAGAGTACTTCCCGGTACAGAAGGGATTCTTTGCGACCATGATTTCGGGCGTGAAGGAGTTCGTCAGAGCGGTGGACGGAGTTTCTTTCACCATTGATGCGGGCGAGGTCCTCGGACTCGTTGGAGAGAGTGGTTCCGGGAAGACAACGGTGGGCCGGCTTTGCGTCAGGCTGATACGTCCGACCGAGGGGAGCATATTGTTTGACGGCAAGGACATCGCCGCACTCAAGGGGCAAGAACTCAGGATGATGAAGCGCAGGTTCCAGTTCACATTCCAGGACCCCACGTCGTCTTTGAGTCCGAGGATGTCCGTAGGCGACGCAGTAGCAGATGCTTTGAGACTTCAGCACATTGCCACGCCTTCTGAGAGAAGGGCCATGTCAGAAGAAGTCCTGGAGAGGGTCGGTCTCACTCCAGCCAACACATTCTATGACAGGCTGCCACATCAGCTGAGCGGCGGTCAGAAACAAAGAGTCGTTTTTGCAAGGGCCATTATCCTCAAGCCGGAGTTCATTGTCACTGACGAACCTGTGGCCATGGTTGATGTGTCGATAAAGGCCCAGATTCTCGAACTCATGATGGACTTGAAACGCGAACTGAACCTGACATACTTGTTCATATCACACGACCTGGCAACTGCGCGTCATGTCTGCAACCGAATTGCGGTGATGTATTTGGGGAAGATCGTGGAGATTGCTGACAGGGATAGAATCTATGAAGACCCTCTGCATCCTTACTCGAAAGGTCTCATGTCTGCTATTCCGGTTCCCGACCCTAGGGCGAAGAAACCAGAAGCGATTCCACAGGGAGAGATACCGAGTCCCACCAACCCACCACCAGGATGTAGGTTCAATCCGAGATGTCCAAAGGCTTTTGACAAATGCCCACTGGAGGAACCTGAATTGAAGGACCTAGGGAACGGGCGTCAGGTAGCCTGCCATCTCTACTGAACAGGACTACTGCTCTTCCCACCCTCATCCCTCATGAGTGGCCAATGCTGACGAATACGGACGCACCCAAAACATAAATGCAGGGCGCCTGACCGCTGAGCTGGAGCTCCTCCTTGACCGAAGTACGCACAGACATATCCCGAGTGACAGTCTTTAGAGACGGCGCCCGAGTCACTCGCACAGGCAAGGTGCCCTTGGAAGTCGGCACTCACAAGGTTCTGGTGACCGGAATCACTGAATTGGCTCGTGAAGACAGCTTCAGGGTAAAGGGTTCAGGCCCTGCAACTCTCTCGAGCATCGATGTTGGACGAACCACAAAGGTCTACGAACCCAAGAGCGACGTCAAGCCGCTGCTTGACGAGCTGAGGAAGCTCGAATTGGAGCGCAGCGCCACTGCTGATGAGATCACGATGTGCAATGGCCGCTTGACAGACCTTGGCGCAATGAACGTAGAGTTCGCAGGTCACTTTGGTCTTCTCTTCGCAGCCAACGAGGCCGAGGTGACTCAGCTCAGTGAGATGGACTCCGTATCTGGCAAAGCAGTCCTAGACGCAAAAGGAAAACTCAGGGACCTGGAGAAGAAGCTGAGGGACATTGACGACAAGATAACAGTCGCGAAGATGAATCTGGGTCGAGTAGAGGCAGAGAAGAGAACGGAAGTCTTTCAGGTGGTAGAGATCACTCTTGACGTGACCAAGAAGGCACAAGTTGGGCTTGAGGTCACGTACCAGTGTGACGGTGCCGGGTGGACACCAAGCTATGACGTGGACCTGCTTTCAGAGGCAAGCAAGCTGAGGAGGGTAGCACTCCTGGGCAACAGAACGAGGGAGTCCTGGGACAAGGTTGTCCTGACTGTTTCAACAGCGACTGCGAAGCCTGTGGAGGCAGTCGAGGGCGCACCATTCTACATCACTGCATATGATCCTGAGGAAGAGCGTCGCCGGCGAGAAGCCGTCAGAAAGGAAATGGCCAAGCCGGAGGCAAGACCTTCGCCTGCTCCCATGGCAATGGCTGCCGGACCGATGCCTCCTCCAGCGCCAAAGCCGCCACCGATGGCTGATGAATATGCCCAGGTCTCCGAGTTGGCTTCCGGCATTTCGGTCTACGAACTGCCAGGTCGTATCACAATCCCATTTGACAATGATCAGCACCCGGTGACTCTAGTTGAAGAGGAGCTCAAGTCGACTACCATTCACTACTGGTATACCGACGGCATGTCAGAGGCAGTCGCACAGGATGAAGTAACAAACGGTGATACTGTTATACTTCCAGGCAAGGTCAAGGTGTATGCAGAGGGCGACTACATAGGTGAGGCAAGTGTCGGACAGGTTTCTCCTCGGGAGAAGTTCAAAATTGGTACTCGTGTTGCTTACGATGTGAAAGCCAAGAAGAAACTTGTAGCACGTGAGGTGGAGAAGGCAGGCATAACGCGAGGAAAACTGAGACGGGCATACACGTATCGCCTTGAGATCGAGAGCTTTGCGAAGCGGCCAATCAAGATTGAGGTGTTCGACAGAGTTCCGCACAGTCTGAACCCGGCCATTGAGGTCAAGGGCAACTGGGACCAGCTTCAGTTGGAGAGTAGAGAGCTCGGTGTCATGAAACGGGTACTCGACATCGAGGCTGGAAAGAAGAAACAGATAGAATACAGCTTTGAGGTTCTCTGGGAAAAGGGCATCACGATAAGCCCTCCCTTGCCATGAGGTGATCAAGATGACGACGAATCTAGACGCAAAGGTCTCTGGTGTGACTGTGTTCAGAGATGGCGCAAGAGTGACTAGGATCGGCAGTGCTCATGCTTCGCCAGGAGAGCAGGTCTTCCTCATCTCGGGCATTACAAGGTTCGCTCAGGACGACAGCTTCCGGGTCAGAGGTGTGGGAGCTGCCGCACTGAAGGGCATCGATGTCAAGAAGAGGGAGTTCACGTTTGAGCCACAAGGTGATCTGAAGAACCTGAAGGCAGAACTGGAGAAGCTTGAGAGAAGGAAGCAGAGCCTCTCCGATCTGATTTTATACCAAGAGTCCCGGGTCACCCAGTTGACCGCTATGAGCAAGCAGTTCTTCTCAGAGTTTGGCAAGTGGTATGCGGCCAAAGAGTCAAAGATGGAACAGATGAGTCAAATGGACAAGGCCTCGCTCGAGCTGCTGCGCGACGCGAAGAAGAAGATTAGAGACGCAAAGGAAGAGCTGAGGGACGTAGAGGCAAAGCATGGAGCCGTACAGATGAACATGAGCAGGATCCAAGGTGAGCGGCGTACGGAAACGATCACCGAGGTCAAGGTAACGCTTAACGTCTTGGAAGAGACTGAGGCCAATCTGAGCGTAACGTACCAGCTCAGCTACGCTGGTTGGGCTCCTCACTATGATATTGACATTGCTGACGAGAAGACTCGTGTCAGAAGGATTGCGATGGTAACAAATCAGACCCTAGAAGATTGGAGCGATGTATCTCTCACTGTTTCGACCGCCTCGGCAAGACCGGCTGAAGCTGTGAAGGCTGAGCCGTTCCAGATCGATGTCTACCATCCAGCTCCTTACGGCGTTGCTTCGGCGGTTTCGTCCACTAGAAGGTTAACGATAGGGGGAGGGGGAATCCGAGCCTTCAAGGGAAGACCGGGCGAGATGGAAGTCAAGGAAGAGGCAGAACCTGAAGCACTTGAGGAGCCAATGTTTGAACGTTATGCAGAAGCCTCGGAAACGCTGGGCGGCACAACTGTGTACGAGCTCCCGGGAACTGTCAGCATCCCCTCCGGAACGGATCCTCACCCAATCACTCTGATGGAGGAAACCTTCGACAGCAGGCGGCTTCACTACTGGAATGCCTATGCAATGCAGGAAGTCGTCGCTCAAGACGAGATCATGAACGGCGATTCTGTACTCCTGCCAGGTCTGGCAAAGGTCTATGTCGGTGGCGACTTCATAGGTGAAACCAGTCTGGCAATGGTGGCACCGAGGGAGAAGTTCCGATTGGGCACTAGGAACGCCTATGATGTCAAGGCTGAGAAGAAGCTGGTCTTGAAGGACACCGAGAAGGCTGGTATCTCCAGAGGAAAGAGAAGACGTGAGTACAAGTACCGGCTTGCGTTCAAGAACTTCGCCAAGGAGAAGACAGAGATCAAGGTAGTGGACCGAATTCCACATAGTAGTAGCGACAAGGTCACTGTCACTCTTCAGACACCTTCACTTGCATACGAGAAGTTCGAGCTTGGTGTCATCGAGTGGAATGCCGCGGTCGAGCCTGCTAAGGAACTCAACATAGACTATGGGTTCATCGTTGAGTGGGAACAGCAGCTCGAGATTCGACCACCACTGCCATAGCATGTTTGCAGTGCCGTACGAGTCCATCCTATTGACATAGAGATATCTGCGCAGGCTAGAGGCGCATTCTGCATGCTCTGTTCGAGTCTGGCTGTCAGGCCTGGGCGACTTCAAGAAGCCTGTGGCACAAAGTGAGCCCTGCCAAACGCACCTTGACCCGGCTCGGTTAGTTGGCGTCGCACGATAGTGGAAATACGCCCCACATGCCTTCCTGTTTTGACACCGAGGATGCGAAAAGAGATAAGGCGTTGCGAGAAGGAAGCCTCGGTAGTATGGTTTGAGTCTATCCCGGGCGAGTACAATCTTAGCATTCGCGTTCATTGTGGTTGTCGCAAGTGGACTGATACTATCAGCATCATATGTGCAGAACGTGGAAACCACGAGAGTCATCAGCGACACTAGGAAAATTGCAGAGGATGAGGTATCGGTGAGTTGGGATCTCGCAATCCCTGGGGCAATCTATCAAGGCGTGTCCCACAAAGCAGATTTTTCACTGACACTCGATTTCAAGAATGGCCCCTTCAATGTGACTTTGGACTACATCGAAATATCCATCTATGCGAAGGGAAGCTGCATCGCTTCTTCGCAGATGATCGACTATGCACATTCTCAGGAAGGAAATTGCAGACAGGTGGTTCGACAAGGGATAGTGGTCCTCACACCTAGCGCGTCTGCAGATGCGACTGAGTTCATGTGCCTCGTTGCATTCGAAGCCAGCAATGCGACATGGTCACTTGGTGCGGACATTCAGCACGACGTAGAGGCTGGACCCGTGTTTGGCGTGACACTACAGCCTCCATTGTGGTTCTTATCAGCGATTGTTCTCGCTGTTGCTTTGCCCCTCAACCTGCGCAGGGAGAGCCACATGGCCACACCGGTTTCACTGTAATAGATCGGTGGTTTCACCAATGGGACATTTCGTCTATGAGGTACACGGTTCTCTTGATTGTCTTCTGATAATTCTCAAGCAGTATGCTTTCGTTTGGTGAATGCACCCGGGAGAAGAAGTCGCCGCACCCTATGGACACCATAGGCACCTTGTCCTTGAAGAGGTACAGTGGACCCGAACCAGGAGAAGTGATGTGAACAACGGGGTCATGACCATATGCCCGACGGTTCGCCTTCACAATCAGCTGCATAAACGGATGGTCAATCGGCGTCTTGGCCGCCGGATACCCCTCGTACCACGCTATCTTCACGTCAGAGAAGCCCCTTTCATCCAAGTGAGTTCTGAGCTTCTTGAGGATGTCTTCGGGGTCCATTGCTTCGACAAGTCTGAAGTCTATTTTGGCCGAGGCTTTCGCTGGCAGAACTGTCTTCGAGCCATTGCCCTGCCAACCGCTGTCTAGGCCACAGATGTTGCACGTCGGTCCTCCATAGTAGGCCTGCTTGACTTCCATACCAGACATACCATTTATGAACTGGGTGATGCCGTAGTGGTCCTTGATCACCTCTTCCGACAGATCTACCTTATTGGCCATATCGAGTTCCTTTGCTGACAGACCCCTTGCGTCATCATAGAAACCCGGAATGAGTATCTGACCGTTCTTGTCCTTGAGCGACTCGAGAGCATGCACGAGTGTGTAGGCTGCAGAGGGCAGCACACAGGCGTTCGCGGAATGGGCATCGTG
>Ga0153915_10003900_pt1 | contig 13710 bp, 14 predicted proteins | sample Opewatmetagenome_2_FD_107003 | JGI IMG/M metagenome (GOLD analysis project Ga0153915, IMG submission 107003) | Freshwater wetland microbial communities from Ohio, USA - Open water 3 Core 3 Depth 3 metaG | ecosystem: Environmental > Aquatic > Freshwater > Wetlands | place: USA: Ohio, Lake Erie... | reverse complement strand
GGTTAAGGGAGTGACCACGGAATCCTTGATCTTGCTTACCCCGACAAACTTGTCGTTGTACAGGAGCTCGGCAAGGTGGTAGACGTTGATGGTGCCCTTGTACTCCATGTCAATTTCTTTTAACACCTCATTGACGCCGTCACGGAGATCCTGGTTGTGCTTGAGCTTGTGGTTGACTTCCCAGATCGACTTGTAGCAGCCGTTGCAGACCAGGGCAATGTCCATTTTCATCTGCTCGGCGAGTACGAGGTTGCGTGCCGCCATCGCGTAAAAGACATTCAGATCGATGGACCCGAACGCGCCGGGTGCAGGACAACAGCTGGCTCCCTTGAGGGGAACAAGATCGATACCGAGCTTCTTGCAGCCTTTGATGGATGCAGATTCTACACCGGGATAGCGGTTCGGTGCGATACAGCCCAGATAAAATGCGAACGTGTGGTTAGCCTTTGATTCGGACATGTTTTCTTATCCCTCCCGTTCCTTGATGATCCGGTCTGCATTTTCCTTGAGATGGTAGTGGTCAAGGATCTTCCTGATGCCGGCCATGTATTCAGGATACATGTGGGTGGTCGGCGGGTCGCGGGTGAGGCCGAGTTTCTCCCGGGCTGCACGGTTGACATCGTTGTTTGGCACACCATGGCCTGACGCATAGATGGCGGTCACGGTCTTGAGGAAGTTCACCGGGACAATATCGCGGGTGAATGCCATGTTCCTCATGGACATGATGACATCGGTCGGTGCAATGTCACGCGGGCACCGGTCGGTGCAGCTGTAACAGGTGGTGCAGAGCCAGAGATCCGGGTCGGTCAATGCTTCGTTCTCGAGGCCCAGTACCGCTCTCCGCATGAACTTACGGATACGATAGGAGCTCCTCGGTGCAGACGGGCACGATCCGGTGCAGGTACCGCACTGGTAACACATATGGGCAATCGTGCGTGAAGAGGCTTCAACTCTCTTGATAAAGTCGGGGGTCGAGTCTTCACGGTAAAACCGCTGGTCCTTGAGTTTCTTCTCCAGCGCTTCCGGGTAACCTTTTGTTCTTGCCATGCTGCTCCCTCACGCCTTCTCCATTGTTTTTATACTGACCTGTCCGGGGATACCCTCTTTTACTTCAGAGGTTCTCTTTGTGCAGAGCTTCTCCTTAATCTTCTTAAAGAGGTCTGTCTCCGTGCCTTTCACCCGGATACCGGTCCTCTGGAGGACAATGATATCCTCACCAGGGCAGGCATTCACGCAGGCGCCGCAGAGAATACAGTAATCCTTGTTGACCGCAATATTGGCTTCGATATTGTGTCCCATCTCGGCTGCGGGCTTCTCACTGGGGAGATAGATCGCATTTGCCGGGCAGATTTCTGCACAGGTAGAGCACCCACCGGGGCACTTATCCGCGTGGAATTCGATGTCGCCTTCAAAAATCTTCTCGACAGTTATTGCCTCGGACGGACAGTTCTTTGCGCACCACATGCAGGTGCAGCATTTGTCCTTTTCAATGGTGACCTTTCCGTCAACTTTATCGGAGATAACTTCACGCTCGACCGTGATGGCATCAGTGGGACATGCCTCGACACAGATTTTACAGGCATTGCATTTTGCCTCGTCCCAGATCACGTCGCCTTCAACCTTGCCGATCTCAGGAGTAAACTCCTTGTGCTTTACGACAAGTGCCGGGCAGAGAGCACCGCACAGGCCGCAGACCGTGCATTTTTCCTTGTCCACGGTAAATGTCGTCTTGGTCTTGATGGCCGTGTGGCGCTCTTTTGCCCCTGCTACCGGCCCCTTGTAGGTCCCTTCGTAAGCAGGGACATTCCTGTCGATGGCGTCGCGGGGGCAGACCTCTTCGCAGGTCGTGCACCTGACACACTTTTCGTCATCGATCTCTGCCTTCATGTCATACTGCGGGAATCCCTCTTTCTCTACAATGGGGAGCCGCTCCTGATTGTCTACCTTCAGAGTCAGTGCATTGAAGGGACACATAATAACGCAGACACCGCAGTACGAGCACTTGGTCTCGTCTACATCGATTGGTACTGCGTAATTGATGGCCCCCCGGCGGGCTGCACCGACAAGTCCGAGGACGATTGCTTCCTCGGGACATGCATCGACACAGATTCCGCATCCTGTGCAGGTCTCTGAATTAAGAATCAGGTTGTTCACGTTCTGGAGGAGGCGCTGCTCCATCACAACGTTGACACCATCCCTCTTTTTGGAAAACTTTGGAAACAATGCCATGAAATACCCTCACGCTGTTCGACTATTGCACCTTTGCCTTTGCTCTGGTTTCCCAAAGCCCTGTCAGCCTGATATTATCGTGCGGACACACCCGGATACACACACCTGTGCCGGAAGCTGCCGAAACCGGGGTATGAACTTTCAGGAGGTCCACAGGACATGCAACAACACAATTACAACAGCTGGTTACCTGTATCCTCTGGGTAATTGTACATGCCATGGATTCACGCACCAGCTATGATCGATTCTAAAATCGATTATCAAAAGAGTGGTGGAAGATGCTAGATAAATGTTCTGAAATCTATCGCGGCAGGGGAGCCCTTTTATTAATTTATGAAAATTGTTCTTTATATGCAGCTGGCATATGTCAACTATTAATAGTGAACTTTTCGTCAAGGTTTAAATGCGCTTTGACAAAAAGCGACAGGGAATTATATGGAATAAAATGAGAAGATTTATTCGGTAATACTCAAGGAATTGTTGTAATACTAGAGGTTATGGTATCATGGAAATGAATGGCGTTACAATCGATGACACCTACGCAGAAGCATTCCCTACCTGGGTCTGCCGGGTGATTATTACTGCAGTGACAAAGGACTGGGCGCTCAAGGCCGCAACCGAGGCTACCGGGTTTGCAACATCGGCCATCGGCTGCCCCTGCGAGGCAGGTATCGAATCGGTCCTTTCCGGTAGCGAGACTCCCGACGGAAGGCCGGGTGTTGCGATCCTGATCTGCGCAAGCAAGAAGAAACTTAAAGAGCAGGTCGTAGAAAGGCTTGCTGAGTGTGTCCTGACGGCACCGACAACGGCCGTCTTTAACGGCATCACCACTGCAGAAGAGAAGATCCCGGTAAAACTCCACTTCTTCGGTGACGGATACGAGTACCAGAAGGAAGTCGGCGGCCGGAAGTGCTGGGCGATCCCGATTATGAATGGCGAGTATATCGGGGAAGAGGAGTTCGGCATCGTCAAGGGTGTTGCCGGCGGTAACTTCTTTATCATGGGCGAGAACCAGATGGCCGCCCTCACCGCAGCCCAGGCAGCATCCGATGCGATTGCAGAGGTCAGGGGAGTCATTACCAGTTTCCCTGGCGGGGTTGTTGCGAGCGGCTCGAAGGTTGGCAGCCTGAAATACAAGTTCATGGTTGCAACGACAAACGAGAAATACTGCCCGACACTCCGCGAGAAAGTGGCAGACAGCAAGGTCCCGGCCGGTGTCAGGGCAGTCTACGAAATTGTTATCGACGGTATCGATGAGAAGAGCGTTGCCGCAGCCATGGGTGCCGGTATTAAGGCAGCAGTCCATGTCCCGGGTGTAAAGTTTATCTCGGCCGGTAACTTCGGCGGCAATCTCGGCCCCTTCAAGATTGAACTCAAGAACGTGATCTAATCGTCACATCTTCATCTTTTTTTGCGACAATTTCTGCGGTCATAGAATCCTATAAATAAGTTTATTGCCGAATAACTTGTTAACGAAAATTTCGGCGATAAATATGATCACCCTCAGACCCGACGATGTGAAACAGCGGTTCGGGCCGCTGTTTTCCCGGAAATTCCTCGTGATGGTTGATGAAAAGGCAGGCCTTGCAGAGATTATCGAGCAGTGCCAGGCCCGCGGGACGATCGAATGGGATGCGATGAACCGCCGCCGGGCCGGGGGGGCAGTCTCTGCGTGTGCTGTCGAAGGCAGCACGATGACAATACGGGCCCGCCTTGGCCGGCATGAGGTCAATTTCGGGGCGGCGGCTGATACTATCGGAGGCCAGGCACTGGAGGGTGTCGAGGTAAACGGTGACGAGGTGGTAACGACCTGGGCGGGAATTGCCGGCGCCGGTGTCGGTATCGCTGCATGCCTACCCCAGGCACCGGGTGTGATCCGGGCAGAATACCCCTCGGAAGAGGATCTCAAGGTTGGCGGGGCCCGTACCAACCATGTCAGGATCATTTCGCCAAAGTACGAGAAGGTCTCGTTTGGTATCGACGATACGGACACAAAGGCCGAGGGCGCCACCTGGGTGATGGCCCTGAAATGTGCCGAGGCCTGCCATATCGAGGACGTGGAGTTTTTGAACATGCGCCTTGTCCAGCTCAACCCGGCAGTACCCAACAAGACGACAAACTGTGTCGGTTCGGCATTGAACTTTGCCGCCCGGCCAAAAAGCATCCATACACTCAGGGAGTTTGTCTGTTCGTTTGTCGAGGAGCATACGGTTTCAAAGGACACCGGTATCGCGTTTATGCAGGGGATCGGGGCGGGAATGGATTCACCCTACTTAAAGGCAATCAAGACCGAGATCCTGACGGTAGACAAGGCCGAGAGTGAAGCCCGGAGACTCGGTATTGAATTCCTCGACAATAACGGGAGAAAGGGAAGGATCGGGGCACTCGGCGCTGTGCTATGGGCGAACCGGGGTATCGAGGCTGCAGGTCTGTATGGTGAGCATCTCTGACCCGTACGTGATCAGGTACCCGCAGATTGCGGCGTTGGCCGATACTACCGGTGACAGGGTCGAACTGATCGAGTTCTTCGACTGCGTGGGCGGGGCAATGTGGACGCAGCACCACTATGCCCAAAGTCCGCTTGTTGAAAACGTCCGGTGCGTGGGAGCGACGAGCCGGTACCTGCTCCGGCCGGGATCGGCCGACCTTGCCCTCCAGGGGTCAAGGTTCCCGGCCGGGATCTCTGGAGTATCGGTGACACAGAACGAGATCGCAATCACCTATATCGGCATGGGCGGCGGGGGCGTGGGTGCAACATCGTGCCGTGCCGCGGCAAAGGGCGTGCTCCGGGAACGCTCGGATCCCTCCGGCGGGGGAAAGGTAGCAGGCGCTACCATTTGGCTGCCCCGGCGTGAGCGTGTGCTGATCGGCGTTGATGATACCGATACGGCCGAAGCCGGGGCGACCTGGACGCTTGTACATAATATAGCAAAAGCCGTGGAGGATGAACAGTCTGTCTACCTCTCCCACACGATCGTCCAGCTCTTCCCGGTGGCGTACCGGACCAAGAACTGCGTGAGCCTCGTGGCAGAGTTCGCGACGACAGAACCGGGCCGCCTTGTGGAAAAGTTCCGTGAACTACTCGAAAAGTACACCATTTCCGATAAAACCGGCATGGCGGTCTATACCGGGTTTTCCCCATCACCGGCTATTCTCGAATATGGACGGCGGGTGAAAAGGGGAGAGGTCGGGCCGGATCTCGTACGGAACCTCACCGATCCCTCATTAAAAATCGTCCTGAACGGGAGGGGCATTACCGGTGCGGTGGCGGCCCTGCCCTTTTATACACGGTATGAGGAGGCGCTTGAGTTATGCAGTGGAACGAGCTGAAGGCCCGGCTGCTCTCTGCAGGATCCGCCCGGCTCACTGGCGAACCTGCAGACGAATTTATTGCAAAATCCACCGCAGGTCCGGGTGCCGGGGGCAAAGGCTCGGTCTTTTTTGCCATGGGCAGCCACCGGGTCAAACTGTCGCTTGATCCTGCTTCGCCAACGGAGATCGTGCACCGGGGCGGCGGGGTCGCCGACCTTTATTTCGAGGGAACGCAGATCCCGGGCCGGCTTGTCCGTCCGGGGCTCCACTGCCCGGACCAGGCATTTATCACAGTAACCGAGAGCTGTATCTTCTCCTGCAGGTACTGCTCCGTCCCCCGTCTTGCCGGGAAACGCAAGAGCATCGAAGAGATTGTCGGGCTTGTCGAATCGGTCAAAGACCGTGTGAGTGCCATCTCGCTCACTAGCGGCGTTGCAGGGAGTGTCGGGGACGAAGAGTCGTACGTCTGCGAAGCGGTAAAGAACCTCACCCGGTTCGGCCTGCCCATCGGCGTCTCCATCTACCCGACCCTTAAAACCCCGGACCGGCTCCATGACCTCGGGGTTGTCGAAGTGAAGTTCAATATCGAGGCCGCGACTCCGGATCTGTTCTCGCAGGTCTGTCCCGGCCTCGATTACGACCTGATCTGGCAGGTGCTGGGCCGGTCCGTGGTACTCTTCGGGAAGGGCCGGGTCTTTTCGAATATTATCATCGGCCTCGGGGAAACCGATGCCGAACTGGCAGCCTGCATTGAGAAACTCGTCGCCCATGGGGTGATTCCGGTCCTGCGCCCGCTTAACCCGGTCGCAGGATTTGCCGGTACACCCCGGCCGTCGGCAGAACGGCTCCGGGCCGCTTATGAAATCCACAGCCGTGCTCTTGCCACTGCCGGTATCGATCCCCTCGGGGCACGCACGATGTGCACGAACTGCGCCGGCTGCGACCTTGTGCCGGGGAGGGATGAATGAAGGGCGTACATGCGCTTGCAGGGGCGCTGCGTGCCGGGACTGACCAGGTATATACGGTGCCCGGCTACCCGGTCACAGAACTCGGGGAACTTGCCGGGGCAGAGATGGTGATAAACGAGAAGACCGCACTCGAATATGCCCTCGGCGATTCCCTTGTTGGGAAGCGGGCGGCGGTTATTGTCAAGAATGTAGGGGTGAACGCCTGCGCCGATCCCCTCTGTGAGGCGACCGTGCAGGGACTTATTGGGGGTGTCGTCATCGTCGCCGGGGACGACCCTGAAGCAAAGGGGTCCCAGACTGCCCAGGACTCGCGATATTTCGGGGAACTTGCCGAGGTACCGGTGATAGAACCGGATGAAACGTCCTGTTTTACCGGTGTCGAGGCGGCATTTGCGGCATCTGAAGAGTTTTCCCGGGTCGCCATGATCCGGCTTACGCCGGAACTGCTGGAGGCAGATGTTGAGGGGCACGCCCTCCCCCGGGGAAGCCGGAGAGGCCGGCTTGCCGACCGGGGGTGGACGATGCACGGACGGGTGATGGCGGCTGAAAACCTTAACCGTTCGATGTTTGCCTGGTCGGCGACTTCGCTCCTCAACCGGTGGCAGGAAGGATCACCCGGGGCCGGGCCGGCGCCCGGGGCAGGACGGGTCGTTACGGTCTACCCGCCGCCGTCCCGTATCGCGGAGGCCGGGAAGGTAAACGAGTACGGCAGGCCGTTTGTCCGGGATCACCGGGGAGTATCCCTGCCGGAAGAGCAGGGACCTCCGGAGTCGCGGAAAAGGAGGGGATATTACAGGACCTTCTGCCAAAAATGCCCGTACCGGCCGCTCTTTTCCCTCCTTAAAACCCGTGGCATGCAGGTGCTCTGCGATGCCGGCTGCTCCGTGTACTGCCTCAATCCCCCGTATGAAATCGGGGTCGCCAGCTACGGGATGGGGTCGAGCATCGCGGTTGCCGCCCGGAGCACCGGTGTCGCGCTCATCGGGGACTATGCCCTGCTTCATTCGGGCCTTCCGGCCTTGATCGACGTGTATGAAAAGAGACTTCCGCTCCTGTGCATCGTGATGAAGAATCACTGTGCAGCGATGACCGGCGGGCAGCCCGCCTTCGATCCCGTCCCCTACCTTGCATGGGCGGCCCCCGTCATCTGCCATGCGGAAGATGAATCCCGCCTCAGCGGGGTTATCCGGCCGACGGATGAACCCGTGACGGTGGTTGTGGAAGCCACATGCCCAAAGGGGGCCCATCATGAAACCGTGGAATGTTGAGATCTGTGACGTAACCTTACGGGACGGGGAACAGACACCCGGCGTGTCGTTCTCCTGTGACGAGAAAACGGATATCGCCCGGACCCTGGATGCCATCGGTATCGAGGTGATCGAGGCCGGGTTCCCGGCCGTTTCGGAGAACGAGAAAAAGTGTGTCAGGGCTATTGCGAACCTCGGCCTCAATGCACGGATCTGCGGTTTTGCCCGGGCACGCGAGCCGGACATCATGGACGCCATCGACTGCGGCGTGGACATGGTCTCCATCTTTATTCCGACATCGGAACTCCATGTCCGGCTCAAGTTTAAAAAACCCCGGGAACAGGTGCTCGACGATGCCCTCGGGATGATCGATTTTGCCCGGGACCACGGGGTCCAGGTGCGGTTTGCGGCCGAGGACGCCTCCCGGACCGATCTTCCCTTCTTAAAAGAGGTCTACCGCAGGGCTGCCGATCACGGTGCCGTCCTGCTCAGTTTTGCCGACACCGTGGGCTGCCTGATCCCCGACGAGACGCGTACGATCATGACCGATCTCGTGGCATCGGTCGACACCCCGTTCTGCGCCCACTGCCACAACGACATGGGCTGTGCGGTCGCAAACACCATCACGGCGGCACTGGCAGGCGCCTTCCAGCTCCATACCACGGTTAACGGCATCGGCGAACGGTCGGGCAACGCCTCGCTTGAGGAGGTGCTCGTCATCCTCCGGCAGAAAGGCGGTATCGACCGGTACGACCTCTCGCACCTCTCAACGCTCTCCCGCAAGGTGGAGAAGTACTCCGGTATCGCCCTCCCGAGAAACAAGCCGGTCACCGGGGAGCTTGCGTTCTCGCACGAGAGCGGCATCCATATCGCGGCCATCCTTCAGGATCCCACATCGTATGAATATTTCCCCCCGTCGCTTGTCGGCGGCGAACGCCACTTTATCCTCGGCAAGCACACCGGGAGGAAGGCACTTGAACATGTGGCAGCAACGCTCGGCTATACCCTGACCGAACCGCAGGTCTGCCATGTGCTTGACCTGGTCAAGGAGTATTCCGAGCAGAAATGCAGCATCACTCCCGAGATCCTCCAAAAGCTGATCCGGCGGGCACAGCAGGAGACTCCGGCATGAGCACGCTCTCGGAGCGGATCCTCGGCGCGCCTGCAGGGGACTATGTCGACCGGAATGTGGACCGGGCGTATGCCCATGACGGAACGGGTTTCCTTGCCCTTGAAGCCTGGAAGAAGATAGGGTGCGACACCCTCGGGGATCACACACAGTACTATATCCAGTTCGACCATATCGTCCCGGCAAACAACAGCACGACGGCAACCCTCCAGCACGAACTTCGGGAGTTTGCAAAAAAAATGTCCATGCAGTTCTCCGATATCGGCTGCGGTATCTGCCACCAGCTGATGTGCGAGGATGCGGTCCTGCCCGGGGAGATCGTTGTCGGTGCGGACTCGCACAGTGTCACACCCGGTGCATTCGGGGCGTTTGCCACCGGTGTCGGTGCGACCGATATGGCCGCGATCTGGCTCACCGGGGAGACATGGTTCAAAGTCCCTGCATCGGCAGGCATCCATCTCTCCGGGAAACTGGCAGGAGCTGCCGAGGCAAAGGATCTCGCGCTTGCCTATGTCGGAAAACTCGGCATGGACGGGGCGACGAGCCAGGCACTTGAGTTTGTCGGGGAGGGGGTGCACAGCCTCTCGATGGACGAACGGTTCGTCCTTACCAATCTCTCGGTCGAGACAGGGGCAAAGGCCGGGCTCTTCTATGCAGACGACGTGACGATCCGTTACCTCAGGGAACAGGGCCGGGCCGGCGCCGTGCAGGCTCCTGAACCCTGTACCTACTGCCAGGAGATCGACCTCGATCTCGCAGATATCGTCCCGCTGGTTGCCGTTCCCCACCGGGTGGACACGGTCCGTCCCGTCGGGGATCTAGCCGGCCTCGCCATTGACCAGGTGTTTGTGGGGACCTGCACCAACGGAAGGTACTCCGATCTTGCCCGGTTCGCCCGACTCGTAAAAGGAAAGAAGGTGGCCGTGCGCACCATCGTGGTCCCGGCCTCGGCAGCGGTCCTGACAAAGGCGATCCGGACCGGCGTGCTCGCCGATATCGTTGAAGCGGGCTGCACTATCGGGACGCCCGGGTGCGGCCCCTGCATCGGGTACCACATGGGGGTGCTGGGCGAGGGGGAGGTCTGCCTCTCGACCGCAAACCGGAACTTCAAGAACCGGATGGGTGTCGGCGGCGAGATCTACCTTGGCTCTGTTGCAACGGCAGCGGCAAGTGCCCTCAAAGGCGAGATCGCCTCGCCGGAGGCGTCATAATGCAGGGCAGGGGAACAGCTGTCTGCCTGCCGGCCGACATCGACACCGATCTCGTCATTGCCGGCCGGTACCTGCGGACCAAGGACCGGAGCATCTGGGCCACCCGGGTTTTCGAGGACCTCGACCCGGCGCTCGCTCCCCGTCTCAAGGGAGCCGTGATCGTTGCCGGCAAGAACTTCGGGTGCGGGTCGTCCCGGGAGCAGGCGGCAATAGCGCTCCGCGAGGCCGGGGTCGTCGCCGTGATCGCTCCCTCGTTTGCCCGGATCTTTTTCCGGAACGCGATCAATATCGGCCTGCCGCTCATCGAGTGCGACCTGCCCTGCGAGGAGGGAAGCGAAGTCGCGTTCGATCTCACCGAAGGCTGGGTCGAGGCCGGGGGCCAGCGCCATCCGATACGGCCGCTCTCGGCACGGATGCAGGAGATTCTCAGGGCCGGCGGCCTTGTAGAGTACTGGAGGGATCACCGGTGATCTTCCCGGAGCACTGCAAGTACGTCGGGCATGCATCGGCAAAGCCCTGCGGCGAGCGGGTCTACGCACTCAGCCGGTATCTCCTCCGGGAGACCCCGGAGGGGTACGAACTTCTTGAGGTCGTCTCCGATCCCGCCCAGAAGACAGTCATGCGGGATATCCGCCTGTCCCAGGTCCTTGCCACACCGGATGAGGTGTACCGGTACCCGGAGAAGGTCCAGATCAACGACCGGGCCCGGCTCGTCCGGCTCGCCAGGGAGAGCGGGTACCGGTGCACGGTCTTTACCAGCCTCGAAGAGAACATGACCTTTGTCCTCGACCCTGACATCTCGGAGTTTTTAACGGTGCATGTCTACGACGTGATCCCGCCCCGGCCGACCCTCTCGGCTGCAATACGGGAGCTCGAAGCGGCCGGGCTCTTCGGGGAGTTATCCGTCACCTTCGAGCACCATGTCCGGGACATTTCTGGAATCCCGGCCGATGTGTATCCCTGCCGTGCCGCTGGTTTCATGCGGACGCTGGACGCCGACCCCCTGAGGGGTGGCGAACGGGTGGCCGGGTGCCTGACGGCATCGCAGCTCTGTACGGAATGCTACGGGAAGGATTTCACGCTTGTAAATATCTGCCCCCTCGAACAGGTCAGCGCGGAGCCGTTCATCGCCCGGTGCTGCCGGGCCGAGCGTGAAGGGATACATACCTGGAACGGCAGGTCCGGGGCCATCATCCACTGGGGTGCGAGCCCTGCGAAGATCGCCCGGTCCGTGCAGGAACTGGTCAGCCGGTGGAGGAACCAATGACAAAAATCGCGGTGGTCGAAGGCGACGGGATCGGCCGCGAGGTGATCCCGGTTGCCAGAGAGGCACTTTTCCTGCTCCACCCGGAGTACGAGTACTTCCCCGTCGAAGTGGGATACGGGCGGTGGGAGCAGACCGGCTGTCCCTGTGCCGATGCCGATATTGCTACTCTCAGGAAGGCTGATGCAATCCTCTTTGGTGCGGTAACGACTCCCCCGATGAAGGACTACCAGAGCGTTGTATTGCGGATCAGAAAAGCGCTCGACCTGTACGCAAACCTGCGGCCGGTGAAAGGCGACGGGTTCGATATCATGATCGTGCGGGAGAACACCGAGGGCCTCTACTCGGGGATCGAGGAGCAGGGCCCGGACCGGGCGACCACGCTCCGGGTGGTGACCCGGAAGGGGACCAAACGGATAGTAAGGGCAGCGATCCGGCTTGCACAGCAGCGGCAGGGGAAGCTGACCATCGGCCACAAGGCCAACGTGCTTAAATCCGATGTCTTCTTCCGCGATATCTGCGTGGCGGAGGCAAAGATGGCCGGGGTATCATATAACGAGAAGTTCATCGATGCCCTCGGTCTTGACATCCTCCAGCACCCGCGGGCCTACGATGTGATCGTAACGACGAACATCTTCGGCGATATCCTTTCCGATGTCGCGTCGTACCTTGTCGGGGGGCTGGGCCTTATCCCCAGTGCAAACATCGGCGACCGCTATGCCCTCTTCGAGCCGGTCCACGGGAGCGCTCCCGACATTGCCGGGAAGGACATTGCCAATCCCGTCGCTGCCCTGCGGAGTGCCGCGATGCTTCTTGCCCATCTTGGGGACAATGACGGTGCAGGGCGGATCGAATCTGCCATTGGCGCAGTGCTTGCGTCAGGCATAAAGACCCGGGACCTCGGCGGGTCGGCCGGGACCCGGGAGTTCGGCGCAGCGGTGCTTGCGGCGCTTAAACACGGGCAGCCCGGTCACTGAAGCGATTGGAGAATCCCTTTTTTGCCCTCATTTCGGGAGCCCCCGGGGGGTTACCGAGTCTGCCGCGAGATGGAGTAAATATCCGAGGGCAAGAGCGGATAGCCCGAAGAACACGGTTTTTGGCGGGATATCCGGCAGCAGCCAGAGTACCGCTGTACTAAGAAAGAGCATCGAGGTACCCTTCAGCACCCTTTTGCTGTGGAAGAACTCCCGGTGCCGCGAGCTCTTCGGCCGCTCCAGCAGGTCCGGCAGGACAGATCCGGTGAGCACGGCAAGGAGCCCGAATACCAGCGCCTCTCTGGGTATCTCCTGTAAAAAATGTCCCAGGTACGCATAGAAACAGAAAGCCAGCAGGCCGATTGCAAGATGTACTCCCCTTCTCATATTCCCGTGTTTTTCTTTTATGCCGGTGGGATAAGGGATCAGCCGTGCGTGGTGAAAGTATCCCTATCAGGCTCCGGGGGAGGGAGTATCCCCTGCCGTGGATCCCTCTGCCATGCCCTCAATCCTGGTATTCCCTTCCGACGACAGTTGTGCAGGTGCCGGCGGGAATTTACCCGGTTAGTGTATATCAATATACAGTTTATTGGCGTTTAACGGACAACCCGGCGGGTACCTGATTGTCGTGTTCTTCATCCCGGGCAAACTAAAAAAGCAGGCCGGTTATCGTATATCCGGGGGCATGCAACCGCATCCCTGCCGGGCGGGGAAGGGAGAAAAGGAGCGGAGGGGAATGGCCTGTGTCGTCTGTTTATCGCACTACCCGGTAACCTGCACGGGAGAATACCTCTGCTACATGAGCTTCCCATGCCTCCTCGTCCGGGATATCCGTTCCCTTTACCCGGGTATCCCAGAGTTCGTGGAGGGCTGGATCCAGCGCAGAAAAGATCCGTGAACCGTCCTGGACCCTCCCGGTGTGGCGGCCTGTGCTGTCAAGGACAAGGACCCGGAAACACCCGTACTGCCGGCAGAGATCGGGACGGGTGGCATGGACCGTGCAGAAGGCAGTTTTGTCCCGGAACCGGAGAAACGGGCATGCCATCGGGTGGGATTGTGCGATATCCTGCGAGCAAAAGAGGTCTGCCTTGTCAGGGTCGAGCGTGACTATCCGCTCTTCACCGGTAACAGAGAAGCGGATCCGGAACTGTACGGGATCGATCCGGTCTTCGATGCCGATGATATCTCCCATGTAACTGCAACATTCCCCGCACTGCTGACACCGGAATGCCATTGAATCGCCTTTAGTGGGTGTGGGGCGGGGATGGGGATTAATATGGCGAAATGAACGTGGGAACGCTTCCCTTATTGTCGTGGCGCTATAATCCGGTGTTTCGCAGGGTCCATCATCAGAGGCGGTTTGTGGTCTTGCGGTC